>Ga0210385_10000133_pt1 | contig 80144 bp, 63 predicted proteins | sample IncBWH26OmetaG_FD_160107 | JGI IMG/M metagenome (GOLD analysis project Ga0210385, IMG submission 160107) | Forest soil microbial communities from Barre Woods Harvard Forest LTER site, Petersham, Massachusetts, United States - Inc-BW-H-26-O ... | reverse complement strand
CATCTGTTCGGAGCCCGTCTGTGCCCAATCCGACCCGTTCGGCCTCTACGCTGGCTTGGGCGTGGGTCGCTCGACGCTGGGCAACAGCATCACCGTCGTTGACCCATATGATCCGACTCCTTTTTCACAATCCGAGTTGGGGTTCAAGGCATTTATCGGTGCTCGGCCCATCCCCTGGGCGGGGGCCGAGCTGGAGTACATGGATTTCGGCACCAGCCGCGCCGGCTCCGAACCCCCGGCGATCGTACGCGGGGTCGACAACGGACAGTTTCTGGGCGGAAGTGCGGCCGAGCGCGCGGGCGCACTATTTGCAGTGGGCTATCTGCCCCTGCCACCCGGATGGCCTGAGTTTTTCGGCAAGGTGGGCTATGCACGATTGCTGGGCAAGTACAGCTATACGGGTGACTACGATGTTGTCACGCCCACTGGCACGACGCTCTCAACCGTCTACACCGCCCAGACGGCCAACAGTCGCGGACTGGCATTCGGTGCAGGCGTTCAGACGCGCATTGGCGCTCTGGGCGTGCGCGCCGAGTACGAGCGCGTCGACGGCTCCCAGAGTGGCGGGCCGCGTGAAAAACCCACGCTGATCTCCGCCAGCGTGTTCTGGTCCTTCTGAGGCTTGTAGCCGCCAGTTCTCAATCGGCGCTCATCCTGGGCGCCGTCATGACCCGGATCACGGATCGCGGCGTTTCGACAGCGCGACCGGAATTGGCGCGCAGCTGAATCTCAACGCGGTTACAGCGCCCGGTCGGCTCGGTCCATTCACAGGTGAATTCGTCGTCTGCGCATTCGCATCTGATCCACGTCATTGTCGGGTAATGGACTTCCAGGAAAGTCCGGCCGCCCAGTGTTGCGCCGTCTCTTTGAAAGACCTGGCCCAGCAAGGTAGCCACTGATGTGGACAGCGCGAACAGCAGTTCCCGGGCGATATTACCGATCAGTACCGCCGTCAATGCCGAGCCTGTCCAGAGGCAGGCCAATACCAGTCCGTGTGATGCGCCGCTGCGCTGCAGCTCCACCGACAGGATGCCAACGGCAACCGCACAACCTGCAAGGCGACACGCTGCAGCGACCAGGTGATGAGCCCTGGTGCTCATGGGCAGAGGCAGCAGTTCACATACCACCCACCGCAGCAGGCAAATCGCGGCCCGGCGGCCCACACGCAGCGTAGAGGTGCCCACATTCCGAACCATGCAGTTGATGCTAAGCCGTTCGCTGTTTGCGCCGTGTGAGTATTTCAGGTTTTTCATCACGCCTTCCTAACTCTCCGGCCGATAGCATCGGTCAGTCGGTCCGGCAAACCTCAGATCGAGGCCGTCATGATCAATGCGATCGTCGCCTGCTGTGTGGTTCTGGCGCTTGTGACACTGTATTGCCTGGCGCGATCTTCCGTTGCCCACACGCGACCTGCCAGGCATCCATGCTCGCCACAGCTGGATGGGTTAGACGGATCCGCTTCGGACCCGGTGCAGCTGATGCTGTGGTCCGAATGCGGGGGACGCCCCTACGTAACCGCCCTCACCGGGGTGCTGCTGATGAAATACTTTCGACAGCGCAGCGGCCGCGAACCCCTAGTCCGCCGCGGCGACGACCAGCGCCGGTGGAGCAGCGCGAGTCGCCAGCCAGGAGCCGACCAGGATGATCGCGAACGCGATGATCCCACCGGCCCCCAGGCGCTCATGGAGAAAGCCCACTCCGAGCAATGTCGCCACGACCGGATTGATGTAGGTGATGATGGAAGCGCGGGATGCGCCCGCCTGGGCCACCAGGTAGAACATCAGAAACATGGCGACGGCCGTGCACAGCACACCCAGCACGCCGATCGAAGCGAGGCTTACCAGCGAGGGCAATCGCGCTGGAAAGGTGAGCAATGCCGGCACTAACAGCACCAGGCTCGCGATGGTCAGGCTGGCGGCCACCGGCCCAAGGGAGTCCAGTTCGGACAGATGACGCTGAATAATAAGGGGCCCGATGGCGTACCCCAGCGTGGCCAGCAGCATGCAGGCAACGCCCGTCCAGCCTTGCACACCGGACACCGGACCGAATCCGACCAGCGCAGCGACGCCGACAAAGCCGATCACCAGCCCGAGCAACCGGCGCTGGCCGAGCGGTTCGTGCACCCCGAAGAAACGTCCCAGAATGACGACTGTCAGGGGCACACCGGCAATCAGGATGCCGGTGATCGCTGAGCCGATCCAGCGCTCTCCGATGGAGATGGCCGAGAACGGCCCTACAAACTCAACCAGCGCGAAGGCAAATACAGCCGCCCAGTGCCCCCGCATGCTGCCGAACACCCCGCGCCGCCATGCGATGGGAAGCAGGATCAGCGCCGCAAGGGTGATCCGGCCCCAGGCGACGACCAGCGGGGGCACCTCCTGCACCGCGATCCGGATAAAGAAATAAGGCACACCCCAGATAACGCCCAGCGCGCCGAATGTCAGCCACACCCGCCAGCTCATGCCCGGCTCTCACTCAAACCAATAGGCGATGCCGCGCATCTCGAGACTGGCGCGTGGGACTGCGTCGGCCGGACAGTCCGGATTGTCGAAAGCGCCGTGCGGAACGCAATGAGCACGCCCGGGATCGGTGTCGTTGGTCTTGAAGACCAGAACTTCATCAGGACGCATGTTCGAATAGAACACCCAGTGTTGTCGGGGGCTGTGGCGCAGCAACAGGGATTCGAAGGAGAAGACCACGGCACCCTCGTGATCGAAGATCGCATCCGCGGCGATGAGGTCTTGCGCCGCGATACTTCGTGCATCACAAATGGCGAGTGGCACGTCCTGCGGTGGCGGAGTGATCGCCCGCCATACATTGTATTGCGCCGAGCGGCGCACGTTGCGCCCATTGTTTGGGCGTGACCGTGCGTAGAAGGTGGTCGCGGTGGCATCGCTGCAGTCAATGTGGACGAAACGCGCCGGTCTTGAATTATTGTGGGCGCCCGATTCGGCTGAGCGCTCGCCGAAGCGCAGGATACCGGTGCCGGTAATGACCACCTCATCGGCGCCGGAGAGGTCAAGCAGCAGCTGGCGGATCTCCTCGACATGGACCCTCTCCACTTCGCTGTGGTCGCGAAAGTCCTTTACCGCACTGCTGTGCGCATACAGAGTGAAGCCCTCGATGTCCAGCGAGGCAGGGTTCGCTCGCTGCCTGGCGTCCTCTATGGGGACCTGGCGTGGCACAACGTTCAGCACGTCGATCGTGTTGTTGTTGGCGTGAAATTTCGGGCGTGCGGCCATGGGCTCGCTGAAGCCGAGAGTGCCGAACACAGCGCAGGTGCTGTCAGACATGGGGCTACCCATCAGAAAAAGTAGGCGACCGAACGCAATTCGATGCTGTCGCGGGGCCTGACATCCCGCCGCGTACCGTCGAAGAAGGCGGTATGGGGGACGCGCCAGGGCCGGATCCGGCGGCTGTCGTGAAACACGAACAACAGCGCCTCCTCACGCATCATATCCGGGAAATACCACCAGCGATGATGAGGACTGAAGTGAAAGATCGCCGCCGCGATGGCCGTGTCCTCCTCGGGCATGGGTCGCAACATCTCCTCCCGCTCCGGAATCTTGTCGACCACGTACATCGTGTTCGGGACCCCCTCATCATCGCCGACGCTGTTGCCATCGCAAAGCGCCAGCGGGTAGTCCTGCGGCGGGGATGAGAAGGCCCGCCAGAAGCTCATGTAGAGATAACGCGCGTAGGGCGGATCGCCCGCGAAGCGCTGCTGGTAGAGCCCCTGCGCCATCCTGTCGACACGGTCGGGCGAGCTGTCGACGTGCGCTTCGCCGGCCGGCGGCTGCACACCGCCCTGGTGGCGATAGCCGACTTCTTCGCGGGCAAACCGCGAGAGGTCACCGGAGGTGCGTGCCATCCATCCCATGGTGGCGATCCGATCAGCGCCGGTGATGCCTCGGATAACCGCCGCAACCTCGGCAGGATACACGGCGTTCACCTCATCCTTGTCCAGGAAATCCTGCACGGCGCTGTGATGCGATGTGAGCATGAACCCGTGGGTGTCGAGCGTAAAATCCGCCCGCTGCGGCCGCGCGTTGCCAATGGTCACGGTGTAGGGCCGATATTCGCCAGTGTTGACTTCGCGCCCGGGCGCGACGAAACGCCGGTTGATATGGGATCCGGGCGCCAGATAGTTGATCTGGGCCTGGATCGTCGCGACGCCGGTCATAACGACAGCAACCGACCGTGACCGGGCACCCGACCACTGCGTCCCAGAAGGCGCACGCCGGCGCGCAGGGCGTGCGGCAGGCTGGACACCACTGGAACGTTGCACCGGCGTTCGAGCGGCTCGAGCAAATCCAGCGTCCGCAGGCCACCGCATGAAATCAACAAGGCATCCGGCCGCTGTGCCGATTCGAACACCTCGACACTGAACTTGAGCAGACCGTCAGGGGTTACATTGTGAATGTCGGCAACATTCTCGACACCCAGTCCCCGAATCGTCAGGACCTCAAAGCCTTCCTCGTGAAGAAATGTCTGCAAACGCCGATTCACCTCATCGTCGTAAGCGGTAGCCACCGCCAGCCGTCTGCCACCGACGCTCTTGAGCCCCTCGATCACTGCGGTACTCATGGTCACGGCCGGACAGCCGCTCGCCGCGCTCACACGCTGGGTAAGTTCACGATTGAAGGCGGCGCCCTGGTAGAAGCTAAGCGACGTGCCCATCAGCACGATCGCCTCAGCACCCTGCTGGCGCAATGCCTTTGCGGCCGGCGCAATCCGTTCCAGTACCGCATCGTAGCCCGTGGGCGTCATGGTCTTCAGGCCGACGCTGGTGGCCCGAAAGCGTATGCCTTTGGGATACATCGCCGTCGCCTCCGGAGGCACCAACGAATCCACGGGCATCAGCAGGCCCAGTAGCGGATTTCGGCTCGCCGCATCGGCGCTCGTGACCGCAGCGCCGGCGACAGCTAGTTTCAGGAGGTCACGACGCGAGGTCATGGCGTCGAAGCGGATGCATGGTCACCCTTTCCCCCTGGTGCAAGTCAGTTCTGCCGGTGTGCCGCGATGGGCGGGAGTCGAGTTTACCTGAGGCCGGCACCAGGCACTCTGGGTGACAACCCAATTTTCTTATAAATCAGACAGATGATTGCTAACATGGCCGCGCTGCGCGAGCCCGCCGGCCCTGCTGTTCGAGGTGCATCGGATGAAGACCCCTGCGAAAACCACCGCGAAGAAATCGCGCCGGGCTGCGCGCAAGGGCGCAGCGCCCGTGGCACGGCGGATGGCATCGCCAGCTGCGCCACAGGACGCACGTTCCGCGGCAAGGATTCTTGAACTCATAGGCGGCATGTGGGCAGCGCGTGCCGTAGGGGCGGTCGCGCGCCTCGGGATTGCCGATCACCTCGCGGCCGGTCCACGCACGGCACGCGAGCTCGCACCGGCCCTGGGTGCCGATGAAACGTCGCTGTATCGGCTGATGCGCGCCGTCGTTTCGATCGGCGTGCTGAGCAAGGATTCGGCCGGTCGCTTCCGCCTTACCTCATTCGGCCAATGCCTGCGCTCGGGAGTCGCAGGGTCAATGCGTGCAGCCATCGCCTCAGAGGTCGACACGGTGCACTGGGCGTGCTGGGGCGAGCTCGACGATTGCATCCGCAGCGGCAAGCCGGCTTTCGAGAAGGTCTTCGGATTGAGTAATCCCTGGGACTATTACCGTGACAAGAACCCCGACGACGGGCGGTTGTTCTCCGAGAACATGACGGCCCAGTCCGGAGCGGAAGTGCGCGAAGTCCTCCGGGTCTACTCGTTCAGCGGCGCGCGGCTGGTCGTCGACGTAGGTGGCGCCCACGGCGCGTTCCTCGCCGCGGTGCTCAAGCGAATTCCCCGTGCGCGCGGAGTCCTCTTCGATCAGCCCGATGTCGTGGGACGCGCACTGCCGACCCTGAATGAGCTCGGCGTCGCAGATCGCATCGAGCGCATCGGCGGCAGCTTCTTCGAGTCGGTGCCGGCGGGAGGAGATCTGTACCTGCTCAAGCATATCCTGCACGATTGGAGCGACGAGGAATGCGTGAGGATTCTCCGCTGCGTACGGGAGGCGATGAATCCGCGCGCGCGGGTCGCCGTCGTGGAGATGCCGCTCCGGGAGCGCGGTGGCGCGCCGTTCGCGGCTTTGCTCGACATCAACATGCTGGTGTGCCTCACGGGCAAGGAGCGCACCCCTGGCGAATACGCTGAGCTGTTCCGCCAGGCGGGGCTGAAGATGGCCAGCGTGACTCCCACGCAATCCCCTGTGGCAGTGATCGAGGGGCGCAGGACTTAGCCGGCCGCTGCGGCCGCGCGTGGTACACGCCCAGCCCTTGTAGATTAAGGCAATGAATTCAATCTCTTAGCGGACACAGCCTCGCGAGGATGCGGGGCTCAAGCCCGCCCCTGCCCCTACACAAGTTCCCTGCCTGGCGACTGCACGCGCAGCGCCAGGGCCAGTGGCCGCTGCCGGGCTCGAAAAAGCCCGCTCACTCTAAGGCGGCGGCCTACAGACGGGGGCGGCGCTGCGTATGACCATGCGCCGCAGAGGGAAACTTACAGTGAACAGCCAGAGCATGATCTCCCCCAGGGTTGGCGACGACACGATCGAACTCCAACTGACTCCAGAGCAGCTGCTGGGACTGTCGCAGGCTGCCGATCTGGTCGAGCCCGTCGAGCCCGATCCGATATCCCCTGTGATCTCACCGCCACCGCTGCTCTTGGCGGGCCGCCCCGCCAGACACTCTCGCCTTTGGCACCTGGCGTCGGTTGCGAAAATGGCGGGGGCGATGCTTGCCTACGTTGCCCTGGCCTGGCTGGGTGCTTCGCAGCTGGCCGGGAAGCCTCACGCGCTTGCGGCGTCCGCCCCGCGGCCGACCGTCGTGGTGCCTCGGCCCGTTTTGATCACCAGCCCCTCGAAACCCACTGTGCGAGTGATCAATCCCTTTGACGCTACCGAAGTGTTCGAGTTTCCGGCCGGAACGAGCCAGGCCGACGACCGCGAGAAGGTGGCGCAAATACTGCTGCAGCGGGCGCGCGAGCGTCACAGTCAATGGGAACGCAACAAGCCCGAGGTAAGTGTTCGCACCGCGAGTCTTTACCGCCCCCCATAAAAAAAACCGGCGCATCGCAGCCGTCGTTGCTGAACTGCCAAAGGTCTTCAAGTGACCCGGCACAGACCGCGCCTCACAACTGCCGCTGTCCAGGACTTAAGCGCCGCCGGCGCCGCTATATGGAATAGAATATGGCGCAGCAATCTGGGGGATACGGCATGCGAATGGTTCTCAAGGCACTTCTGACCTGCGCTGTGGCAGCCACCTGCGGTTGCGCAGGGTTGTCCCCACCGTCGGATGCATCCGGATCTGCGGGCGACTGGGCGACTTTCGGCGGCGGCAATACCCGAACCAACGCCAACACGGCGGCGACCAAGATCACCGCGGCGAATGTGGGCTCCATGGTGCGCCAGCAGGTGAAGATTTCCGCGCCCATCGATGCCGGACTCATCTATCTGAACGGTGTGCAGGTCAAGGGCGGACTACATGACGTTTTCTTCGGTACCACCAACGTGGGCAGGACCGTGGCGATCGACGCCAATGATGGCACGGTGCTGTGGGAGTACGCGGCTCCCGGCTTTGATGAGCTCGCCGCGGCCACGGGAGTCCCGACCGGCTCGCGCGGACTGATCGTCAAGCAGATCACCAATTCGACACCCGTCGCGGACGCCAACCGCCAGTTCATCTATGCGGCATCCGCGGACGGCAAGGTCACCAAGATCGCCATCGCCGATGGCAAGGCGGTGTGGAGCACCGCGGTGACCCGGGCGCCGATCCTGGAGAAGTTGGATTCGCCCTTGTCGTTCATCCGGGGGAACGTCCTGGTATCTACCGCCGGTTATGTGGGCGACACACCGCCGTACCAGGGTCACATCGTGGTGCTCGATGCGAAAACCGGCGCCATACGCAAGGTGTGGAATTCGCTCTGCAGCGATCGCGCCGAGCTGCTCGACCCGGCCTCGTGCTCGCAGACTCAGTCAGCCATCTGGGGACGCGCCGGTATCGTGGAGGTACCCGGCACCGGCAATCTGCTGTTCGCCACCGGCAATGGCCCGTGGGATGGCAAGACGGCGTGGGGCGATGCGCTGATCATGCTGGACCCGACCGCAACGAAAATGCTGGGTAACTGGACCACGACGAACAACGAGGAGCTGAACAAGAAGGACCTGGACGTGGGCTCCACCTCTCCCGTGCTGCTGGGTGACGGCTATATCGCCCAAGGTGGCAAGGACGGAACCATCCGGCTCCTGAACATGAACGTCATCAAGGGCACGGCGCCGCATCAGGGCGGGGACCTGCAGGTCGTGGAAGTGCCCGGCAAGACGCAGCTGCTGTCCGCTTCGGCCACTGCGAACATCGGCGGCACGACGTATCTGTTCGCATCCACCGGGCGTGGTGGCACGACGGCATGGACCTTTGGTGCTGACCATCAGCTCAAGGAAGCGTGGAAAAGCAAGGTGGGTGGCAACTCCCCGTTCTATGCGGGCGGTTTGCTGTACATCTACGATCCGGCGCCAAGGGGCGCCAAACTGCACGTCTTCGATGCCGTCAGCGGCAATCCGGTAGCCGATCTTGAGGCCGGCGGCGGACACTGGAACAGCCCCATCGTCGTGGACAATCGGATCGCCATGCCCGAAGGCGCCATCAGCGGTTTTGGCTTCGCCGGCGGACGACGCCCCGGACCGCCGGGCGCAGCTGCCGCCGCGGCTCCCCCACCGCCACTGCCGCCTCAGGGAATCCCGCCGGGAATCGTCGATATCTGGCGCCTGCCGTAGGCCGAACCTCGGGCAGGCGCGAGTCCGGGCATCGCGCCGGCCGCCGCGTGAACGGCCGCCGCCAGCGCTATTTCGCGGCGCCGACCTGGGACTGGAAGTAGGCAATGACGTTGTCGCGGTCCTTCTTCACGGGGATCGGCAGCGCCATCGTCGTGCCAGGCACCGTCGCCGCGGGGTCCGTCAGGAAACGATCCAGGGTTTCCAGGTTCCACACCAGTTTCGAATCCGTCAGTGCCTTGGTGTAGGCAAAGCGGGTATCCCCGACCCCTGCGGGCCGCCCGAACACACCGACCAGCGACGGGCCGATCTCGCCACCGCCATCACCCGGCTCGGCACTGTGACACTGCCGGCAGGTCTGGGTGAAGTAGGCTTTGCCGGCGGCTGCATCGCCCGGATCGGCCGCAGGGGCGGCTGCGCCAATCGCCAACAGCATCAGTGGCGCGGTGAACATGCGAACCGCCATGAAGTCTCCTGGGTAAATCATCGACGCTGCATTCCACCACACGCACTTGGGCGATGTCTTATGCCGGAACCTGCAAAGCATTTCGCTCGCGCATGATGAGGTCGGCTCGGCCTGCTGACGGTCATTGGCGTTGCGGCAACAAAGGCTGTTGAGCCGTCAACCGCTGATTATATTATGTTAAATTAAATGGTGTAGATTTCGCACCTCTCCCGGTGACATTCTGCGGTGCACCTCTATACTCAGTCCGCTTGGCATTACGAGGGGGCTCCGCGCCGGCCGCGCTTGGAATGGAACCAACTGATACTTCGAATCCCGACTACTACCATCGAGTCGTTGATTGCCAGTGGGCCTGCCCGGCTCACACCGATGTCCCGGAATACATCCGTCTAATCGCGGAGGGCCGCTTCACCGAGGCCTACATGGTGAACCGGCACTCCAATGTGTTCCCGGGAATTCTCGGTCGCGTATGCGACCGACCCTGCGAGCCGGCCTGCCGGCGCGCCCGCGTCGAGCAAAAGCCGGTGGCCATATGCCGCCTCAAACGCGTCGCCGCCGATCTGCGCGACGACATCACCGAACTGCTGCCGCCGGTGCCGAAGCTGAAGAATGGCCGCCGCGTGGCCTGCATCGGTGCCGGCTGCGCCTCACTGACGGTGGCCAACGATCTGGTGCCGCTGGGCTATGAGGTCACCATATTCGAGCAGGCCGCCGAACCGGGCGGCCTGATGCGCACCAATATCCCCTCCTTCCGCCTGCCGCACGCGGTGCTGGCGGAGGAGATCGCCATGATCACGAACCGGGGCGTTGACTTGAAGCTCGGCCATCCGATTCACAGCATGCGCGAGTTACTGAATTCCGGGGGCTTCGACGCCGTCTTCGTCGGATCAGGGGCGCCCAAAGGCAAGGAACTGCAGCTGCCGGGGCGTGAAGCCGGCGCTGCCAACATCCACATCGGAATCGCATGGCTGGAATCGGTGGCTTTCGGGCACATCGAGAAGATCGGTGAGCGCGTGCTGATCATCGGCGTCGGTAACACGGCAATGGATTGCTGCCGAACCAGCCTCAGACTCGGCGCCAAGAACGTGAAGGTCATGGCGCGCAAGCCGCGCGGCTTCTTCAAGGCCTCGGCCTGGGAACTGGAGGACGCTGAAGAAGAAAGCGTCGAGATCATCATCAACCGGTCCCCCAAGTCCTTTGTGATCGAGAACGGCAAATTGACGGGAATGCTGTTCGACAAAATGGAATACGAGGTCGATGCCGCCGGCCGCATTACGGCCGAGCGGCTTCTGGGAGAGGAATTCCTGCCCGCCGACGATGTCATTCTGGCCATCGGCCAGGAAAATGCCTTTCCGTGGATCGAACGGGACCTGGGCATCGAATTCGACAAGTGGGATGTCCCGCGCGTGGACGCGACCACCTTCCAATCCACCCGTGCCGGCGTATTTTTCGGAGGCGATGCCGCCTTCGGTCCCAAGAACATCATCTGGGCCGTCGAGCACGGCCACCAGGCGGCAATCTCCATCCATCGGCAATGTCAGGGCGAAGCGGTTGCCGAGCGAATGCCGCCGGGCGTGAACCTGCAGAGCCGCAAGATGGGCATGCACGAGTGGTCGTATGCCAACAACTATGCGCCGGTTGAACGGCGCCTGATGCCGCACGTTTCGCTGAAGGAGCGCTTCAAGAACATCAACATCGAAGTGGAGTTGGGTTTCACCGCAGAGCAGGTCGAGCAGGAAGTGCAACGCTGCCTGAATTGCGATGTGCAGACCGTGTTCACCGCCAAGCTATGCATCGAATGCGATGCCTGTCTGGATATTTGTCCGGTCGATTGCCTGACAATCACCGCAAACGGCACCGAGGCTGACCTACGCTCGCGTCTGAAAGCGCCGGCAAAAAATCTGCTGCAGCCGCTGTTGGTGTCCGCGCCGCTGCCGCAGACGCAACGTGTCATGGTGAAGGACGAAGACCTGTGTGTTCACTGTGGACTGTGCGCCGAGCGTTGTCCGACGGCCGCCTGGGATATGCAGAAGTCATTGGTCCATTGGCCTCAGGCACGAGACGTGCCCAGCCCCTTGCAGGCGAAGACACCGAAGATCGCCTGAACGCGCCTGGGTCGAACAACCGAACTAAGACATGCACAAAATGGCATCTCCCCGCATCAATGATTTCGTGATCAAGATCGCCTCGGTCAACGGCACCGGTTCCGCGAGCGCGAACAGCCTGCTGATGAAGTCCATTTTCCGTAGTGGCATCCCCGTGATGGGCAAGAACTATTTCCCATCCAATATTCAGGGGCTACCCACATGGTATGAGATCCGGGTGTCCAAACACGGCTATGTGGCCCGCTCCGGACGCGTGGACATCATGGTGGCAATGAATGCCGAGACCTACGCCAGGGATCTGAAGGAGGTCACGCCGGGCGGTTATCTGGTCTACGACTCCACCTGGCCGCGCCCGGCGCTTCTGAAGCGAGAGGATATAACGGTGATCGGCGTGCCCCTGGCGCGCATCTGCAATGAAAACTTCAACGGCGTGCGCACGCGCATCCTGATGAAGAATATCTGCTATGCCGGGGTTCTGGCGGCGCTCCTGGACCTGGATCTCGAGCGTATCCGCGAGCTATTGGCCGAAACCTATGCCAAGAAGCCCCAGCTCGTGGACAGCAACATGAAGGCGATCCAGCTCGGCTACGACCATGCGAAGCAGCAGTTCGCCTGCCCTCTGCCGCTGCACGTGCAGAAGATGAACGCGACCGGCGCTCACATCATGATCGACGGCAACACGGCCGCAGCGCTCGGCGCCGTGTACGCGGGCGCCACGGTGGCGGCGTGGTATCCCATCACCCCGTCTACCTCGGTCATGGACGCCTTCAAGTCGTTCTGCGAGCGAACCCGAGTCGATGCGGAAACTGGCCGCAAGAACTTTGCCATCATTCAGGCCGAGGACGAACTGGCGGCGGTCGGAATGACAATCGGGGCCGCCTGGAACGGCGCCCGCGCGTTCACGGCCACCTCGGGCCCGGGCATCTCGCTGATGAACGAGTTCATCGGGCTTGCCTACTATGCGGAAATCCCCACGGTGATTTTCGACATCCAGCGGGTCGGGCCTTCAACCGGCATGCCCACGCGCACCCAGCAATGCGACATCATGGAATGTGCATATGCCTCGCATGGCGACACCCGCCATGTGTGTCTGTACCCGGCCAATCCCGAGGAATGCTTCTACATGGCCGCGCAGGCGTTCGATCTGGCGGAGCGGCTGCAAACCCCGGTGTTCATGCTGTCCGATCTGGACATCGGCATGAATGACTGGATGTGCCGCGATCTGAAGTGGGATGACTCCTATCGGCCCGATCGTGGCAAGGTGCTCAGTCTTTCGGATCTGGAAAGGCTCGAGAAATTCTATCGCTACTTCGACAAGGACGGTGATGGTATCGCGGCCCGGTCACTGCCTGGGGTTCATCCGAAGGCCGCGTATTTCACCCGTGGATCCGGACACACCCAGTATGGGACCTACACCGAGGACTCGGTCGAGTACCAGATGGTGCTCGATCGGCTGCTCAAGAAGTGGGAGACGGCCAAGAAACTTGTGCCGCGCGCCATCATTGATGCCACGGCCGGCAGCGATATAGGCATTGTGTCCCTCGGCAGCTGCGAGGGCGCGGTGCGCGAGGCCATGGACGTTCTGAAGGAGGACGGCGTGGGGGTCGACTATATGCGGGTGCGCGGCTTCCCCTTCGGCGACGAAGTGGAGCAATTTCTCGCCAGCCACCGGATAGTGTTTGCCGTGGAGCAGAATCGCGACGCGCAATTGAAGTCCCTGCTGACCCTGGAAACCGCGGTCGAGAAGGCCAAATTGCGCTCGCTGTTGCATTACAGCGGACTGCCGATTTCCTCCGATTTCATCGTGAAGGGAATTTTCGCGGAGTTGCGGCCGCTGCAGAAAGGACAAAGCGCCGCGCTCGGCTAGGAACCCGCATGACATACTTCCCCAAGCCAAAAGTGGCTCATCCTTCGCTGCCTCGCAACGAGCTTGGCCTAACGCGCCGCGACTACGAGGGCGCGATGTCCACGTTGTGTGCCGGCTGCGGGCATGACTCGATCACCGCCGCCATCGTCGAGGCGTGCTGGAGTGTGTCCATCGAGCCGCACAACCTGGTCAAGCTCTCCGGCATCGGCTGCTCCTCCAAGACCACCGCCTACTTCGTCAGTGGCGGCCACGGGTTCAACTCGGTGCACGGCCGCATGCCTTCGATTGCCATGGGGGCGAATGCGGCCAATCGAAAGCTGCAGTATCTTGGCGTGTCAGGCGACGGCGACACGCTTTCCATCGGCCTCGGGCAGTTCTGCCACGCCATACGGCGTAATCTGAACATGCTGTACATCATCGAGAACAACGGTGTATACGGCCTCACCAAGGGTCAATTCTCGGCTTCGGCCGATGTCGGGACGAAGGCGAAGAAAGGCGAGACCAACTTCCAGCCACCCATGGATCCGGTACTGTTGGCGATGACCCTGGGTGCCTCGTTCGTGGCGCGAGGCTTCTCAGGAGACAAGGAGCAGCTCGTGCCGCTGATCCAGGCCGGGTTCAAGCACAACGGCTTTGCCCTGATCGATGTACTCTCGCCCTGTGTCACGTTCAACGATCACGAAGGCTCTACCAAGAGCTACGCTTACACTCGCGAGCACTACGAGCCAGCGGTTCACGCCGATTTCATCCCGTTCGAACGCGAAATTACCGTAAGTTACGATGATGGCGAGGCCGTTCCGGTGGTCATGCACGATGGCAGCCGGATTGTCCTGCGCAAGTGCCAGGCCGACTACGATCCGACCGACCGGGCGGCCGCCAGCCTCTATATTCAGGAACACATGAAAAAGGGCGAGTACCTGACCGGGTTGCTGCATGTGGAACCCTCGCAAGGCGAGTTTCATGAGCTCAATGGCACCCCCGATGAGCCCTTGAACAGTGTGCCTTACGAGAAACTCTCTCCCGGTTCGAAGGGATTGGAGAAGATCCTCAGCCGCTTCCGTTGACGAAAGACATTGCGCCACTGGCTGCCGGGCGCCCCAAGAATGACAAGAGCAAGCGCAGCCGGCCACAACCATCCGCAGGCGCCTGCCGCTTGGAGTGCGGCAACGCCGCACAAGGTGCGATTTTTTGGAGAATGGTAGGGGATGTACATAGGTTCACCGAAGGAAATATTCCCGGGCGAAGCGCGCGTCGCCATCACGCCGGATAGCGCGCTGCAGCTTCAAAAGCTCGGATATCACTGCGCCGTTGAAACGGGCGCCGGCGCGCTGGCCGGTTTCTCGGATGAGTCCTACCGCGCCGCAGGGGTCAGTGTGGTCGATGGCGCCGAGGCGCTTTATAGGACCGCGGACGTGATCGCCAAGGTACGTCCGCCGACCCCATTGGAGGTTTCCAGGCTGGAAAGCGGCAAGACCCTGGTCTCGTTTTTCTATCCGGCCCAGGACCGGGAACTGCTGGAAGCCGTGGCAAAGACCGGCGCGAATGTCATCGCCATGGAAATGGTGCCGCGCATCTCGCGCGCACAGAAGATGGATGCGCTGTCTTCGATGGCCAATGTCGCCGGCTACCGCGCCGTCATAGAGGCGGCCAACAACTTCGGTCGCTTCTTCACCGGCCAGATGACGGCTGCCGGCAAGATCCCGCCCGCAAAGGTGCTGGTTGTCGGCGCCGGTGTCGCCGGTCTTGCCGCGATTGGCACGGCCGTCAGCCTCGGGGCAATCACCTACGCCTTCGACGTGCGCCCGGAAGTCGCCGAGCAGATCAAGTCCATGGGTGCGGAATTCGTTTTTCTCGATTTCCACGAGCAGCAGCAGGACGGCGCCGCCAGCGGTGGCTACGCCAGCCCCTCTTCGCCGCAGTTCCGCGCGAAGCAGCTGGAGAAGTTCCGCGAACTGGCCCCGGCCATGGATATTGTGATAACGACCGCGCTGATTCCCGGCCGGGATGCCCCGAAGCTATGGCTGGCCGACATGGTGGGCCTCATGAAGCGCGGCTCAGTCATCATTGACCTCGCGGCCGAGCGCGGCGGCAACTGCGATCTGACGGTCGCTGGCCAGCGCATCGTTTCGGACAATGGCGTAATAGTCATCGGCTACACGGATTTCCCGAGTCGCATGGCGACCCAGTCATCGACGCTGTATGCCTCGAACATCCGGCACATGATGGCGGATCTCACGCCCGCCAAGGACGGCAGCATAGTCCACAACATGGAAGATGATGTCATTCGTGGCGCAACCATTGCATTCGCAGGCAAGGTAACCTTCCCGCCGCCTCCGCCGAAGGTGCAGGCGATTGCGGCGCAGAAGCCGCAGGAAAAGGCCAAGGAACTGACGCCGGCGCAAAGCCGTGCGCGGGAAGTCGAGAGATTTCGCAGCACGACCCGACTGCAGGTTGGCCTCCTGGTTCTCGCCGGTCTGTTCACGCTACTGGTTGGCGCCTATGCACCGGCGGCGTTCATGGGCCATTTCATTGTGTTCGCGCTGGCGTGCTTCGTGGGCTTTCAGGTCATCTGGGGCGTATCGCATGCGCTGCACACGCCGTTGATGGCGGTCACCAACGCCATCTCCGGAATCATCATAATCGGTGCGCTTTTGCAAATCACAGCCGCGAGCCACTTAGTCACACTGCTTGCGGCAGTCTCGGTGGCGATTGCGACCATCAACATCGTCGGCGGCTTCATGGTGACCCGGCGCATGCTGAATATGTTTCAAAAATCGTGATCGCCGGATTGGAATCATGAACATCGGCATTCAGAGCGCTGCATACATCGCCGCCTCAGTTCTCTTCATACTCTCGCTGGGCGGCCTGTCGGGACACGAGAGTGCCAAGCGCGCCGTCTGGTATGGAATGGCGGGCATGACCGTTGCCGTCGCGGCGACGGTCTTTTCATCGCAGGTCGGCCTCTCGGCCCTGCTCATGGCCATGCTGGCCCTCGGTGCGGTGCTGGGCGCGGTGATCGCGCGCCGGGTCGAGATGACTGGCATGCCACAGCTGGTGGCTGCACTGCACTCCTTTGTCGGACTTGCGGCCGTCCTGATCGGCGTGAACTCGGACCTCACCACCCACCAATTCGCGACCGCTGCCGAAGGTGTCATCCATGAGGCGGAAATCGGCCTTGGTGTCTTTATCGGCGCAATCACCTTCGCCGGTTCGATCATTGCCTTTGGCAAGCTTTCGGGCCGCATCTCGGGCTCGGCGCTGGTCCTGCCGGGTCGGCATGCCTACAACATCGTGATGCTGGTGGCTTCGTTGCTGCTGATGATTTTATACATTCAGCACTTCGGCAGCTGGACGTTGTACGCGATGACGCTGATTGCCGTCGTACTGGGTGCACATCTGGTCATGGCCATAGGCGGTGCCGACATGCCGGTGGTCGTCTCCATGCTCAATTCGTATTCAGGCTGGGCGGCCGCCGCCACGGGTTTCCTGCTCGGCAATGACCTTCTGATCGTGACCGGGGCGCTGGTGGGCTCATCAGGCGCGATTCTTTCCTACATCATGTGCAAGGCGATGAACCGTTCTTTTCTTTCAGTGATTCTCGGCGGATTCGGCAGCGCACCGGGTTCCACCGCGACGGTCACGGGTGAGCAGATCGCCATCGACGCAGAGGGTGTGGCGGCGGCGCTTGAAGAGGCCAATTCAATCATCATCGTGCCCGGTTACGGCATGGCGGTGGCCCAGGCGCAGGGCGCGGTATCTGAATTGACCCGCAAGCTGCGCGCGGCCGGCAAGGAGGTGCGCTTCGCGATTCATCCGGTGGCGGGACGCCTGCCTGGCCATATGAACGTGTTGCTCGCGGAAGCCAAGGTGCCTTACGACATCGTGCTGGAAATGGACGAGATCAATAAGGACTTTCCAAGCACGGATGTCGTCATCGTCATCGGCTCCAACGACATCGTGAACCCCGCGGCACAGGAAGACCCCAATTCGCCGATCGCCGGCATGCCGGTTCTCGAGGTTTGGAAGGCGAAACAGGTGTTCGTTTCCAAGCGCGGCCAGGGCACGGGCTACTCGGGCATCGAGAACCCGCTGTTCTACAAGGAAAACACGCGGATGTTCTTCGGTGACGCGAAGACCTCCATCAGCTCTTTGCTTGCGGCAAGACCGTCTCCCCTGTCGCCGGCCTAAGGCGGGGACTCCCGCTTTTCCAAGCTCTTGCACCGCCAGCCGCTGAGGCAAGCGGTACCGGCACTTTGTCAGGTTCTCTTGACACCGCCAGCGCCCCGCCATATAGTCATGTTTACCTGACATAAAGACATGTTTGCGTGACATGAAGAACCGGCTGAAAGTCCTGCGCGCGGAGCGCAACTGGAGCCAGGCCGAACTGGCGCTGCGCCTCGACGTGTCGCGTCAGGCGGTCAACGCGATCGAGACCGGCAAGCACGATCCCTCGCTGCCGCTGGCCTTCCGCATCGCTCGCCTTTTCAAACTGTCGATCGAGGAGGTCTTCGATGATGGTCAAGAGTGAAGATCGGCATGATGATCAAGCGCCGGGACTGAACACCGCTGCGCTGTCGGTGCTGTTGGGTCTGGTCGCGTGGTTAGCCTGCGCTGCGACCACTGGCGTGGTGTTCGGCATGCTCGCTACGAAGACATTCTGGGGGCCGTCCGTGCAGGCAACCTGCATGCTCACGGTGCTCCTGCTAACCGGTGCCGGCGCGATTTGGGGCTCGACGTGGGTCAGGCCGACGAGACTGAAGACCGCGGTGCTGCCGGCGTGGCTGGGAATCGCAGCGTTGATTGGCTTCGCACAGACCGCTGGCGTCGTGGCAGTTTTGATCCTCACGAAGACTGTCTGGGGACCATGGCACTGGCAGATACCGTGCCTGCTCGCGATGGACCTGGGTCTGGGCGTCGGCGCGATCTGGGGCCTTGTGAGCTTCAGGCGGTGGAAAGGGTCAAAAGTCCCAGACGAGCCGGTCTCGCCGGGGACGCGCAGGACGAACAAGCTCTTCGCGTTGTCGGGCCTGATCGGCGCGGTGGGCACGGTGGCGCTCATTCTCGGCACCCACGGCATGGATACTTTCTCGAACAGCCCGGTATCCTTTGGTGTCGCCGTCTTCGCCAGCGCTACCTGGCTGCTGTCTGGTGCGGTCTCATGGTGGTGGTACCTCAGCTCCGATGAACATGAGCGGCGCGCCAACGACTTGGGTTTCCTGATCGGGGGCGGACTGTTCATGGCTGTGACACCCGCTTGGTGGGTCGCGGCGCGCGCAGGCCTGTTGCCGCAGCCGAATGCGATGATCCTTTGGTGCGGCTTTCTGGCAGCCATGACTATCGGCTACTTCTGGCGTCGCAACCGTTGACTCAGTTGATATATTCGAAATTCAACAGCGGCGGGAGGTCCTTCTATCACGCACGCTTCACTGCACCGCGCACCGGGTTGAGTTCACGCATGAATACCGCCAGGTTCCGTGGAAAGTTACTCCGGGATTTACGATGAACCCGCCGCCATGCCGCCCACAGATTCCCCGCCAACGCCCCCGCCAACAGGAAATAAACCACGCCGAAGATCTCAAATACGGCGTAGCTGACCGCCGCGACCATGACACCGCAGATCCACTGGTCCTTGTACCTGGCGGGCGATGTCGGCGGGTCCGTCAGAATGATGAGCGCAAAATACAGTACTGCTTCAAGGTCCGGGGAGCGGAAAATCTCCGCGGCATGCCGCGGGTCGCCAAGATACGCGGTTGCCGTAAATATCGCGAAGTACGCGCCTAAGAAAGACAGAGCCAGCGGCATTTTATTCACGCGGTCCGCGATGTAGATGCCGCCGAGGAGCAGTATCGCGCGCACCCACACCGGCGAGACCTGCGGCAGCGCCCCCCACCAGCTTTGCGCCGTCGGCAATACAAACATCACCGCAACCAGGGCGAACGCCGCCGGATTAAACACATTCGCGGTGCGCGTGCGAATCAGGTACTTGCTGATCACTGCGACCACCGACATCGTGGCCGGGACATACCAGTGATCCTGCGCGCGCACCACCATCGTCACGATCATGGCCGTCAGCACCGCGCCACTTGGAAACTGCCAGCTATCCCTGCGCAGCCTCAGAATGCACAGGTCCACGACGCCCGCGATCACAGCAGCGGACCCCATGTTCACAGCCACCGCCTCGGCCCCCTCGCCTGGCGCTGCGATTGCTGTGAGGCACAGCAGGATAATGGTCAGCAGCCCCTTGGGGGTCTTGAAGAAACGAATGATCTTATGCACGGCACAAGCCCGGCGTGCGCAGCACTTCGAGGCCGGCAGTGACGATGAGTCCTTCCACGCCCATGCGGATCAACAGAGCAATGCTCTCTTCCGGATCGAAAACGAATGCCGCCGTGGCCAGCGCGTCCGCGAGCATCGCGCTGGGCGCCACGACCGTGGCGCTCGCGACCCCGCTCACTGCCGCGCCGCGGCGCGGATCCAGAATGTGCTGCCCGCGCTCATAGGTGCCTGACGTGCACACCGCCCGGTCCGAAACCAGAAAGCGATCGATGACTTCACCGCGAGCCCGGGGATGACGGATGCCGGCGCACCACGGCTCACCGCGCGGGTTGCAACCGCTGAGAAAAAGATCGCCGCCGGCATCGATGGCATAGTCGCGGAACGGCTGCAACTCGCGTGCGGCAGCGTCGACGGCCAGCCCCTTGGCAACGGCGCCGAGATCAAGCGTCAACGGGCGCTGCAGCAGAATCGTGCGCTTGTACTCATCGAGTTGGACGTCACGGAAGCTGATGCCGTCCAGCGGCCCCGGCACGTCCGTGACTTCGCGCGTGAGGTAGTGCCGGTTGAAACCGCGCGCAGCCATGGCTGCCCCGACGGTCGGATCGAATGCCCCGCCGGTCTCTTCGGCCACCGTCAGCGCGAAACGTACCGCCTCAAATAGAATCGGACTCGCCGGGGTACTCTTGCCGACGGTCAATTGGCGCAGCTCGCTGGCCGCATCGAAACGCGAACAATGGCTTTCCACCAGATGGAACCACTCGAACGCCCGCTCGATGACCGCATCAGGCGCGTCCACCTCGATGGATACAAGGGTCCCCATCACCGCCTCGGTGCAGATCACTTGGGGGCCGACGCCTCGCTTGCGGACCGCTCGGCGGCATTGTTGAGCGCTGCCACCAGGGCATTGTAGTAGGCGTCGGAACTCTCCGTGGCGCGCGACATGTAGTCGACGTCAGCACTCTGGCGCTCTACGGGCTGATGGATCAGCGGGTCGATCACGCTGCAGGGGTAGCGGGTGTCGCACGTCACGATGCCCGCCTCAATGATGCGTCCGTCTTTGATGACCACGCGAGCTTCGATGTCGCCGTGAGGGGAATCGCCCAAGCCGGTGTAGGTGCCGTCGCGCCACTTCGCTGCAAAGACGGCAGCCGCTTCGCGCGTGATGGCAATGGGTGTCGGTCCGGTCGTATCTACGGCGGGCAAGGGCACCGGCGCAATCTCTCGGGGGGCATCCGGTGAGGATGACTGCACTGCGGATGCCGATGCATCCGCAGTCGAGGCCGCTAGGGCACCCGGCGCTGGTGATGTCGCGACGGCCATTGGAGAAGCAGCATGGCCAGCTGATGGCTTGCCTGCGGTGACCTGTGACGGGCGCCTGGGTGCCGCCAGGGTCGCGGACCCATTCGCGACCGTTGCCCTGTATTTACCAGCCGGATGCGACGCAGGCGCCTCGCTCACAGCCGGGCTCGCGTTGACAGCCGTGCGCTGCGCCCTGCCGACCGCCCTGCGCTCCTTGGCCTGGGTATCGTAGCGGCGCGCCGCATCGCGCGTACGCAAATATCCCGCGGCATAAACCGCCAGCACGGCCGCACAGCTCGCCGCTACCAGGTCCCTGGAGATTTTTCCCTTGCCTCGACCCTTGGCCATGGCGGCATTGTACGGGCAGAAGTGCCCGAAAGTGGCTGGTGTTGCGGGCCGGTTGCTATTTCCATGGGCCAGTTGTACCATGGGTGCAACTGGTACATCGGGACCTGCGATGGAAATCACCATCGACATCGACAACTCCGTGCCTCCGTTCGAGCAGCTCATTGAACAAGTGAAGGCCGCCGTCACCGCCGGCGTTCTGAAGTCGGGCGATGCATTGCCTTCGATCCGCCAGCTCGCCAACGATCTGGCGCTCAATAGCAAGACCGTGGCGAAGGCTTACAAGCTGCTGGAGCGGGATTCGATCATCGAAACCAAGGGCTACCGGGGCACCTATGTGCATCCGAAGGCCAAGACGAACTGCAAGTTCAATCTGCAGGATTGGACTTTGCGCAAGCTCAGTGAGGCAGTCGGCGAACTGCGCGAGGCGGGTGTAACCGATTCTGAAATCCGCAATGCGTTCGTCGGCGCCATCAGCCGGCAGCCGCCGGCAAAGTGAGGTGCCGTCATGATTCAAACCTACGCCTTCCTTGCGATGGTCACGCTACAGATACTGGTAGGTTCGGTCCTGTGTCCGGCGTGGCTCATTAGACGCGTCCAAGAACGGGTGGCCGCCTTCCCGGTCGAACGCTTCGCGGAGCTGTTCCCGGGAGTCGACAAGAATGCGTCCGGGCAGCGCTTTGTCACGCAATTTCGCGCGCTGAATATGGGCGTCGCAATACTCGGCCTGTTGTTGCTGGGCTGGCTGTTTGTTCATATGCGGCGCCCGGACTGGCACCAGGCAACCGTGCCAGCCCTCCTCACTCTGTATTTGCTTGCGCAGATGTCGCCACTGGCTTTCATTGGCCTGAAGGGAGCCAGATCCATGAAGAGGCTCAGGCACTTGTTGGCGGACGGAAAACGCAAAGCGATCCTGCAGCGGCGCGGCCTTTTCGATTTCGTCTCGCCGCTCACCGTGGTCCTCGCGGTATTGAGTTATGTCCTGTTCGTCGGGCTAGTGCTGTATATCCGACAACATCCGTTCCCGGGCTTCGGCGGCCTCACCAACATATACATCATCACCCCGGTCTGGGTGTTCTATGCATTCTTGGCTTATGTATGCCTGTATGGCCGGAACCGCAATCCGGTGGCAACGCACGCGGATCGGCTCTATGCGATAGGTGTGGTCGTGAAGGCATGCGTCTACACGTGCATCGCCGTGACCGTATTCGCGTCGCTGAGTTTGATGCTTTCGCTGCTGCACTTGCAGCGCTGGGGACTGTTTGCGGTAAGTGTTTTCTTCCTGGTCACTACGGTTCTATCCTACATGGGGATGATCGTGCCGCCGCTCCGGCCCAAGGCGCAGGGGCTCGGCTCTAACGGATCCCTGCCTCCTGGCACACCGGATCTATCGGCTTGAGCTGCCGTCATGACTGGACCCTGCGACTTCCTTCGCCGTGCACGCCGGAAATCTTCGTGAAGCTTCCAGTTTCAATGCAGGCCCGAGGATATAGGCCGCGAACTCCCACAATGGCACGACTGCGCGGGAATGCTCTCGTCCTTGTACTCCTGATCTTCGGCGCCAATGCGCCCTGCCCGGCGGAGTCGTTTCCCGCCGCAACGCCGGAGAGCCAGGGACTTTCCTCGCAATCGCTCGACCAGCTGCTTGACGTGGTGCGCGGGTTCGCGGAGCAAGGCGACATCGTCGGCGGCGAATTGCTGGTGATCAAGAATCGCCGCACCGTGCTGCAGGCCGCGGTAGGGCTGGGGGATCAGGAAGGCCACAAGCCACTCAGGCCGGACACCATCTACTGTATCCGCTCGATGACCAAACCCGTGATGGGCGCGGCCGTGCAGATTCTCATCGACCAAGGGCGGCTCTCGCTCGATGACACCGTGGCCAAGTATCTTCCGTCATTCGACAACAGCAAATCCCGCCGCATCACCGTGCGCCAGTTGCTCACGCACACCGGTGGCTTACCGCTTTCATCCCTCATGGGGACGAACTTTCAGGCGCTGCACAGCCTGCGAGACGTCGCCGACAAGACCGGGACCAACGGCCCCACAGTCCCGCCCGGCACCCGTTTTCAATACAGCGACGATGGGGCCGACACACTCGGCGCGATCGTGTCGGCCATCACCGGCGAGCCGGCCGAAGCGTTCATCACCAATCGCATTCTGGTGCCGCTCGGCATGCATGACACGTTTCCGCTGGTCGCCATGGCCGGCAACAAGCTCGATCGGTTTACTTCCGCCTATGTCGGCAGCCGCGGCAATTGGGTGCGTTTCTGGTCACCGCAGGACAAACCGATCTTCCCGTACTTCCTGGCCTCGCAGGGCATGTACTCCACGACCCAAGACTACGCGCGCTTTCTGGCCATGTATCTGGACGAGGGGCGCGCCGGCGACCAGCGCATTCTCAGCAAAGCCGCGATCCAGCGCACACTCACCCCCGCCATCGCTACCGGAATGCCCACCGAGTTCCCCAGGCTCTCCGCGCAATACGGACAGCTGATGTTCGACTATGTGGATGCAGCCGGAAGGCTGCGCGTGTTCGGTCACAGCGGGTCCGACGGAACCTGGGCCTATGCCTGGCCCGAACAGGATCTGATGGTGCTCTACTTCACCCAATCGCGCGGCAACGTGACCGGATTGGACCTGGAGGCGGCGATCGACCGCCTGCTTCTGGGCGGAACCGAGGCTGCGCCGGTCGTTCAGGATCTGACCGACGAGGCCGCCGCGCCCTACCTCGGCCTGTATTGGCTCGAACCGCTGCAGAGACCGATGATCGCGGTGCTCCAGGGCAATCACCTGGCGCTTGAGATACCGTGGCAAGGGGTGGCCGAGCTGAAGAAGGAGCCCGAGCAGAATGTCTGGTCCTTCGCACAGGAGCCCGGCAATTCACTGAAGTTTCGCCGCGAAGGCGATGGGGCCGCCACAGCTCTGGACCTGCGAAGCACGAACACCGTGACGCTGGAGCGGTTGAAGCCCGATCAGGGGCTGCCCAGTCTCGATGAATTATTTGCGCGCCGAGGCGAGCGGCAGCGCATGGAAAAGCTGCACGCGCTGGGCATCATTCGCCTGGGTGGTAGCGTCGAGCGCACGACTTCGCCGGCTAAGGGCACGTTCGAGCTATTGAGCGCAGGAGTGGATCACTATCGCTTGAAGGTCGACGTGAATGGGCCTCAGAGCGAACAACTCGAGGCAGGCGATCGAGCCTGGATCCGGCTCGTGGCTTCATCGCCGTTTCAGGAATTGCCCCAGGCGATGGCCAGATCGAGCCTGCGCAACGGCTGGATGTTTGCCGGCGGTGACTGGCGCGGCGAATTCCCACAGGCGAGTATGCTGAAACGCGTCGAGCTGGACGGCAAATCCGCGTTCATGGCTCATGCCGCTCCGAAGCAGGGTCATCAGCGGCTGGTCTATTTCGACGCCGAATCCGGTCTGACGCTAGGCTACGATCAGGTGCAGGACCTGCCCGGTCTGGGAATGGTCGGCACCGAGGTGCGCTTCTCTGATTACCGTGAGATTGGCGGCGTGCAGGTCCCGTTCAAAATCACGACGAAGTTTCCCACGCCGGTGCTGGGTACCGTGACCTATACGGTGGAGAAGGTCGAAACGGGTGTGAAGCTCGATGAGGATCCATTCAGGATCAAGTGAGCAGCAGAGGTCTATTTCGGGGGCGCCGACCGTCGTACTATTCACGGAACGGAGGCAGGCGTCATGACCGCGAACAGGATAGTTTCACAAGAGGAATGGCTCACGGCACGCAAGAGCCTGCTCGAAAGGGAAAAGGCGCACATGCGTGAAGGAGACAAGCTCGCTGCCGAGCGTCGCGGCCTTCCGTGGCTGAAGATACAGAAGAGTTACACATTCGAAACCGAGCAAGGCCCCAAGGCGCTCGCGGACCTCTTCAACGGCCGCGGCCAACTCATCGTCCATCATCTGATGTACGGGCCGGAATGGAAGGCCGCCTGTCCTGGCTGCTCCTTTCAGGCCGAGCACATCGACGGACCGGGTCAGCACCTGGCCCATCACAACGTGACACTCGTAGCGGTCTCCCGCGCGCCGCTCCCGAAGATACTCGCCTACAAGAAGCGCATGGGCTGGGACTTCGAATGGGTGTCCTCATCCGGTAGCGATTTCAACTACGACTTCCATGTTTCGTTCACCAAGGAACAGATCGAGCAGCGCCGGATCGACTACAACTTCGGCACGATCACGACGGACGGTCGATACGTCAGCGAGGAGCTTCCAGGATTGAGTGTGTTCTTGAAGAATGAAGGCGGCGAGCTCTTCCTCACGTACTCCACGTATGCCCGCGGCCTCGACATGCTGCTTGGTACGCATCATTACCTGGACCTCACACCGGAGGGCCGCAATGAAGCCGGATATTCCGGGTGGCCGCGCCGTCATGACGAATACCCGGCCTCCTCGACGACGTGACGCTACACGGTTTCGCTTTTGGCCAGCGCCGCACTTTCCAGCTGTCGCAGCAGTCGCTGCAGCAGCGCCACCTCGGTCGCCTTCAGCCCGACGAGGAGCTGTGATTCATACTCACGCGCCAACGGTATGACCTTGCAATACAGCGCATAGCCGGATGGGCTGAGGTCGAGGCGATGCGAGCGTCCGTCCTGGGCATTCGGCTGACGGTTCACCAGCCGTCGCCGGGTCAATCCCTGAGCCGCGCGCATGACCGTCACCTTGTCCATCAGGGTGCGTCCGCACAGCGACTGCTGGGTCAGAGCACCCTCATCACCCAGGACCGCCATGACCCGCCACTGCGGTATCGTCAATCCGAACTGGTCCTCGTAGGCCCGGGCAATCAGCCGCGAGACCGCATTCGCCGCCACTGACAGACGATAGGGCAGGTACTCCTGAAGCCGCAGGCGTTCGACCGCTTTAGTGGGCATCGATCTGACACCGTGCCGCAGCAACGCGGCCTCGCGCCTCCCCGAAACCGATCCGGGCATATCCCGAACGCTCGCAGGCTGCACGCAGGATGACCTCATCGCCATCGCTCAGGAACCGGCGTTGCTCGCCATTCGGCAAAGTAAGCGGCTGCTTGCCGCCGAAGGTCAGTTCCAGAAGCGAACCTGCCTGCGCCGGCGTCGGCCCGGACTGGGTGCCGGTCCCCAGCAGATCCCCAGGCCTGAGGTTGCAGCCATTGACGGTGTGATGGGCCACCATCTGGGCGACACTCCAATAACAATCGCGGAAATTGCTGTGCGAGAGCCGATATGGACTGATCCCTGCGGTACGCATTCGGTCCGTCTCGAGGTACACCGCCAGCGCGATTTCCACTGCACCCGAGTGCTGCAGCTGCGACGATTGCAGGTAAGGCAGTGGCTGCGGCTCCCCCGCGGCGCGAGCCCAGGGCGCGCGGAATGGCGCAAGCGCCTCCCAGGTGACGACCCATGGGGAAATCGTGGTGGCGAAATTCTTGCCCAGGAAGGGGCCCAGCGGCTGGTATTCCCACGCCTGCAGATCCCGCGCCGACCAGTCATTGAGCAGGCACAGACCGAAGATGTGCGACTCGGCATCGGCGATAGGAACGGGCGAGCCCAGTTCGTTGCCCAGGCCGATGAAAACCCCCAGTTCAAGTTCATAGTCGAGCCGCTCGCTCGGACCCACCAGCGGCGTCTCACTTCCCGGCGGCAGTCTCTGTCCCACCGGTCGCCGCACCGTCTGACCCGACACGCCGATGGACGAAGAGCGGCCGTGATAGCCGATCGGCACCCACTTGTAGTTGGGCAGCAAGGGACTGTCGGGACGCATGAGTTTGCCGACCGCGGTCGCATGATGCAGGGAAGTGTAGAAATCAGTGTAATCGCCCACCTGTGCCGGCAGCGCCATCTGGGCATCCGTCTGGCCTACCAGGCAGGGCTCGAGCAGCGCCCGCTGTGCCGAACCGTGACGCAGCGCGCGCGACAGGGCCAGCCGCAGCTGTGAATGCGGCCCAGGGCCCAGACCCATCAGATCGTTGAGAGTGGGCCGCCGGGCGCAGCTCAGCGCCTGCGCCGCCGCGCAGCCGGCCTGCGCTGCTGGGAGGGCGCCGCTTAAACACGCCGCCTCCAGGTCGAGCACCTGATCGCCGATGGCAACCCCACCGCGATATATCTCGGAGCTGCCGCGGCGACGAAAAATGCCGAAGGGCAGATTCTGGATCGGAAAATCCGACCCGGCATCGTTGGCGGCGGCAACCCAACTGCGCAGGCTCGGATCGTGCGTCTCGTTCAGTGTCATTGCTAGCGCGACCGCGGATCGAAGCGCTTCTCGAGCCCCTGCCAGCACGAGGAATAATCCTGCTGCAGCAACCCGGACTCCAGGGCCTGCCGCGTGGGGCGCAGGATGCGGCGGGATTCGAACATGAATGCCATCGTCTCGATCACTTTCACGGGCTGGGTGGTATCCGCCCGGCTCGCACGCTCGAAGGTCCCGCTATCCGGGCCGTGCCCGCTCATGCAATTGTGCAAGGACGCTCCACCGGGCGCGAAGCCTTCGGCCTTGGCGTCATACACCCCATGAATGAGTCCCATGAATTCGCTGGCGACATTGCGATGAAACCAGGGCGGGCGAAACGTGTTCTCCATCGCCAGCCAGCGCGGCGGAAAAATCACGAAATCGATGTCGTCCACGCCCGGAGTGCTAGTCACTGACTGCAGCACGAGAAATATCGAGGGATCCGGATGGTCATAGCTGACGGAACCCATGGTGTTGAAGCGTCGCAGATCGTATTTATACGGTGCGTGGTTGCCACGCCAGGCCACGACATCAAACGGTGAGTGCTCCAGCTGCGCGGACCAGAGCTTGCCGGCAAACTTCGCCACCAGCTGGTAATCGCCCTCGAGGTCCTCGTACCAGGCCGCGGGCGTCAGGAAATCCCGCTCGCACGCCAGCCCGTTCGCCCCTATCGGGCCCAGGTCCGGCAAGCGCAATGGCGCACCATAGTTCTCGCACACGTAGCCGCGCGCGGCGCCATCGGGCAGCTCGACGCGAAACCGCACGCCGCGCGGGATGACCGCGATCTGCTGGGGTTCCACGGCCACGCGCCCGAGCTCCGTCACCAGCAGCAGCCTGCCCTGCTGGGGGACGATCAAGAGCTCCCCGTCCGCGTCATAGAACGCCCGGCGCACCATGTCCCGGTTTGCTGCATAGAGGTGAATGGCCGTCCCGGATTGTTCTTCGGGGTTGCCGTTGGCAGCGTAGGTCACCAGGCCGTCCAAAAAATCCGTTGCGGCATCCGGGATCGGCAGCGGATCCCAGCGCAGCTGATTGGGTGAGACCTCGGCCGCCGTTGCCTCAAGGCGCAGGGGACCGTCCTCGACGGGTCTGAACGGTGAATGCATCACGCTCGGACGTATGCGATACAGCCAGCTGTGTCGATTGGTGGCACGCGCGGCCGTAAAGGCCGTGCCCGACAATTGCTCCGCATACAGCCCGTAGGGGCAGCGCTGCGGTGAGTTATGGTCAGGCAGGGCGCCTGGCAACGCCTCGGTGCTCAGGAAGTTGCCGAATCCGCAAAAGTAACCGCTGATCCGGTCGTCCATCTAGGATCCCTTGGTGGCGCCACTTTGCACGGATACCACACCCCTTCGTATCTGATCCAGTTCCAGGGACTCGAACAGCGCCTTGAAGTTCCCCTCGCCGAAACCCTCGTTGCCCTTGCGCTGAATGATTTCGAAGAAGCAGGGTCCGACTACGTTCTGGGTGAAAATCTGCAGCAGTACGCCCTGGCCCTGGGTGGGCGCGCCATCAATCAGAATCCGCCGCTCGCGAAGGTTTCGAAGGTTTTCCTCGTGTCCCGGCACCCGGGCCTCGATCCCATTGTAGTAGGTCTCGGGTGTGTCCTGGAACTGCACGCCGCGGGCACGCATCCGATCGACCGTCGAGTAGATGTCGCCCGTGCCCAGGGCCACGTGCTGGATGCCTTCGCCCTTGTAGTCCCGCAGGAACTCCTCGATCTGCGATTTGTCGTCCTGGCTTTCGTTCAGGGGTATGCGTATTTTTCCGTCCGGGCTGGTCATGGCCTTGGAGAACAATCCAGTCACCTTGCCTTCGATATCGAAATACCGGATCTGCCGGAAATTGAAGATGCGCTCGTAGAAATCCGCCCAGGTCTGCATATTGCCACGGTGCACATTGTGGGTCAGGTGATCGATGTAGGTCAGACCCGCGCTGTTCGCCGTTTCGCTCTCGGCGGCTCCCGGTATCGGCACGAAGTCCACGTCGTAGATGGCATTGGCGCCATAGCGGTCGACCAGATAAAGATGGCTGCCACCGATGCCCTCGATCGCCGGGATGTTCAACTCCATCGGTCCGATGGTGCCCTTGATTTCCTTTGCGCCCCGCTCCAGCGCCGCCTGGAGCGCCTTGGCGGCATCGTGGACCCGGAAGGCCATGGCATTGATCGAGGGACCATGCGCCTCCCGGAACTCGGCTGGCTGTCCGCGCGGCTCCATGTTCAGAATGAAATTGATGCCGCCTTGCTTGTAGCGCAACACGTTCTTGGAACGGTGGCGCGACACGGCGGTAAAGCCCATGGCGGAAAACAAGGCACTCAGCGCCTGGGGATCCTGGCTGGTGAATTCGACGAATTCGAAGCCATCGGTACCGAGAGGATTATCGAACGAAAGTGTTGTCATACCAACCCCGCGCAGTGCGAAACGCCGGACGGCGAACTTGGCCAGATAGTGACATTTGTTACTACTTTTCGCCAGCGCCTGCCGACTGGCGCCCCTACCGCAACGCTCTGGTCGCTCGGCTCGGTGCTTCGCCCTCACGGCCGAACGAGGACTAGGGGCTGGTCAATCGGAGCAGTGCGATCGAGGTGGAATCGCCTGGAAATTCCGAAACATAGCCGTGTTCGTCGGGAGGGATTGGCAACGGGGTACCAAGGCACCGACGTGGGTCATAGTGCGCGCCATGCCCCGTCCAGCTCAGCAGCTCAGGCAGTCCAACTGCGTCACGTCCTGCCCACTGCAGTGCTGATACATTCTTGGTCCATGGAGGCAGTCATGCTTGCTCACACCCGGACTCGCACGGCTCTCGTAGTGTCCCTCGCCATGTTGACGGCCGCTCTTGTATTCAGCCGCCCGGCTTTTGCGGGCGACAATTCCGCCAGCGCTGCCACACCTGAGGACTGCCAGTCCGTCGCGATTCCCCACGAGATCGTCTTCCAGGGCAAAAAACTGATGGAGAATCCGGACATTGACGCTCCGGAGCTACAGCGTGCCAATGCACTGATCGATGCTCAATGCCTCGAGCAGGCGGATGCACTGCAGGGCGCCTATGCAACCGCGCACCCTGATGACTACAGAGTGTCCTTCATCAGGGCTCGCGCGTACTGGCACCTGGGAATGCGGTCCATGGCCGAATCGATTTTGAATAGCCAGATACGGGTGCAGCCCAATTTCCCGTCGGCATTGAGACTGCTTGCCACCATGAAGCTGGAGGATCAGGACTACCTGGGTGCGCAAGCATTGCTGGATCAGGTCGAGAAGCAGCAGCCCACCGACCTGTGGGCCTTCATGTATCGTTTGCGAATCGAGGCAGCGCTAACACCCTCCCCGTCAACCCTAAGAACGCTTGGCGCGATCCTGCAGGACAGAGAATTTCCGGACAAAGTGCACAAGGACGCCCTCTCAATCGCGATGACCGGACTGAATGGCGTCCCGCAATCCGAGCGTGACGCCTTGTTCCGGGCGGCCATGAAGTCCGGTGACGTCGATGACTGCGCACTTTACACTCAGGCGCTCGATATCATCGAGGCTCGCCATGATGCCGCCGCCGGCGCCGCGCTGATCGAAGAAAACTTGCGCAAGAGCAATACCTGCTTGGGCACTCCGCCAGTAAGGACTTTGTTGGCGGAGGCGTATCTTCTGGAGGCTGCCCAGGCCGGTCCAGGGCCCAACAAAGCGAACGCCAAGCTGGTGCAGCAAGCGCTTGACGCACTGGGGGGAGACCTCACGCCGGTCGCTCAGCGGGTGGCACCTCGCAGTTTTCTAACACCAGTACTCCCGTTCGTGACGGGGCACGTCGATCACCAGGCGTTGGACGGGTATGGGAAGACCCTGATTTGTGCAGGCGTAATATATCTGAATCCCGTTTTGGTGAAGGAGGAACTGGATAGCGGCGCCAATCCAAACGGGCGGTGCGAGGCAGATTCGCTCGTTTTGGCTGTGCTGCATCAAGTGACCAACGAGAAAGTGATGGAACGCCAGCAGCTACTGCGGCTGCTACTCACCCGGGGTGCCAGAGTCGAGGGCATTGATTACTGCTCGAGCCCCGATGATGGGGATTGTTACAAGGTTCTGCTGCCCATACTCCAGGATTTCAATACTCGACGCTCCGCCTCGGCGCAGAGCTTTTGAGATTCGACCACCTTGGGGTGCAGAACCGTGGTGCCCTCAGCGTGGCAGATCTCTTCGGCCGGTGATGGCAAATTCGCCGCTGAGCACAGCGGAGCCGTCAGCCGGCTGTGAGCCGCCGACGGAAACCAAATACCTGCCGGGCATAATCACGCGGTTGCCTTCTGCATTGACCTCGCCAAGAGAGCGCGGATCGATGGTGAGCTCAACGCGCGATCGGTTGCCGGGTTCGAGATGTATCCGCCGGAATCCGGCGAGCTCGCGAATCGGGACCCCGGCAGCTTTCGGTTTGGTGAGGTACAGCTCTATGACTTCATCCCCGGAGACAGAGCCGGCGTTCTGCACATCAACCCGTACTGTCACCGGCGCACCCGCGGACACATCCGGCGGCAGCGTCAGCCCGCTGTATGCGAAGCGCGTATAGCTCAGCCCGTAGCCAAAAGAAAAAAGCGGCTGACCCTTGAAATAGCGATAGGTACGGCCTGCCATGGAGTAATCCGAGAAAGGCGGGAGCTGGCTCGTAGAGGCATAAAATGTCAGCGGCAGCCGCCCGGCCGGATTGTTTGCTCCAGCCAGCGTCTCGGCGATGGCGGTACCGCCCTCCTCGCCTGGATACCAGGCTTCGAGAATCGCTCCAGCGTGCTGTGCAGCCCAGGTCACGGCGAGTGCGCTGCCGTTTTGCAGCACGACAACAAGCGGCTTACCGCTAGCACCGACAGCCTCGAGAAGATCCTGTTGAACTGTGGGTAGTTCGATGGTCGTGCGATCGCCACCGCTGAATCCGCTGAGCGCGACCGGCATCTGCTCGCCCTCCAGGTTGGGCGAGAGGCCGATGAATGCGACTACAACGTCGGAGTCGCGGACCGCGCGGAGCGCCTCCTCGCGCAACGCCTGGGCAGGCGCCTGCCAGGTGAGATCGATTCCGGCGCTGCCGCTTCCGTGGAAATACTCGAGCCTGATGGGATGCGGCCGTGTGTCGTCAAAATGGAGGCGCGCCTCAAGCACGGCGCCGCGCTCGCCTGTCGGTTTGTCGGTGCTTTCCAGGATTGGCCTGCCGTCGATGTACAAGCGAAACCTTTCCGCGTTCTCGCACGCGTAGCAATAGTTGATCCGTACGCCAAGTTGATAGTCCCCGGGTCCGGGCGGGACGAAGCTGCCCGTCCAGCGCACCGAGTAGTTGTCCCGGTGCAAACCGGGGACCGGAACCGCCTTGTCCCAATTGAAATTGATGTTGCGGTCGATGCGCGTGACCGCGGGAGGCCCGCTCAGGTCGACCGACGGGAAGTACTCGGCCTGCAGGCCATTGCCGGAACCGGTCACGGGATGCAAGGCGGTGTGTTCGATCGGCATGGCCAGACCGTCGACAAGAGTCGAACCCTGGGCATAGTGAATCCGGGCATGCGCAAAGCGACGTTCAATACCGCTGAGCGGGTATACCGGCGCAGGCGGCGGTCCGTTGTAGTTGCCCTGCAGGGACTGCACGAGCTCGGCCGTCGGTCCGATGACGGCGACACGGGTGATATTCGCCCGCAGGGGCAGGATGTGCTCGGTATTTTTCAGCAATACCATGGATTCGCGGGCCGCTTGCAGCGATTGCTGCCGGTTCTCGGGGGAGTTGACCACGCTGAAGGGGATGCGCCCGTAAGCAAAACTCGCGGGCTGATCGAACATGCCCAACGCGAAGCGGGCGCGAAACAGGCGATGCAGCGCAGTATCCAGGTCGGCCTCAGGAACGAGTCCGCTCCGTACCGCCTGGACGAGCGCAGGAAATGCCTGGCCTTCACGAAAACCACATTCGAGGTCGGTGCCCGCCTGAACAGCCTGTGCGGCGGCATGAGCCATGTCGGGAGCGAAGTGATGTCCGGTGTTGACGTCGGCGACGGCCGCACAGTCGCTGACCACATATCCATCGAAGTGCCAGGCGCCGCGCAGGTGCTCGCGAAGAAGCAGCGCGTTGGCGCAGTCCGGCGTGCCGTCCACCGCGTTGTAGGCGCACATGATTGACTGAGCGTGGCCCTCCGTTACGGCGGCGCGAAACGCCGGCAGGTACGTATCTTCAAGATCATGCGCGGACACATCCACATTGAATCCATGGCGCAGGGGTTCCGGCCCACTGTGCACCGCGTAGTGTTTGGGAGTGGAGACGACCCGCAGGTAGCGTGAATCATCGCCCTGCATTCCGGTGACGAACGCCACGGCCATGCGAGCGGTCAGGAACGGGTCCTCGCCGTAGCTCTCCTGACCCCGTCCCCAGCGCGGATCCCGAAAAATGTTGATGTTGGGAGCCCAGAAGGTCAGGCCGAAGAATCTTTCGTGATCATCCAGGCGAATGGCCTCGTTGTACTTGGCCCGGGCCTCGGTGGAGATGATTTGCGCCATCTCGTGCACCAAGGGCGCATCCCATGTGGCGGCCATGCCGATAACCTGCGGGAAATTGGTCGCATATCCGGCGAAGGCCACCCCATGCAGACCCTCGTTCCACCACTCGTACGGCGGGACTCCCAGACGCGCAATTGCCGGTGCACGGTCCTGCATCTGCCCGACTTTCTCATCCAGAGTCATCTGCGAGATGAGCGCCTCCACGCGCCGATCAAGCGGCAGCTCAGGGTTCAGCCATGAACGCGCCTGACTCTCCGGAATTTGCTGCGCGGCGGCCGCAAACGGCAACAGGATGCAACCGGTGAGAAGACCCACTCGCAGTAGCGAGGAGCAATGCTGCAGGGCGCGCATGTGATTTCTACCCCTTCGGTCACCGCCACGCGAACCAGACTTGGCTGAAGATACGTTTCACTTTTTCGGAGCGGTAGCGCTACCATATCACGTGCAAATTGCATCACTCAACGTAACCGCGAAGAACCTGGCGGGACATCTGCTGCTGCTGTGCGCTTTGGCGACAGCAACGGCCCAGGCTCAGAGCGTGGCGGTCCGTTGTCCCCAGCCCACTCCCCAGTGCGCCTACGCGGCCCGCAAACTCAGCGCGGCTCTTGCAGAGCGCGGCCTCGCGCTCCGATCCGAGCACAGCGATCCTGAGCGTAGGGTGGTTCTCGCGGTGAGCCAGGACCACCTCAAGCCCGAGGAATTCTCCATCGATCCGAAGGCCGGCGTGATCACGATCACGGGCGGCGATAACCGGGGCATGATTTACGGTGCACTGGCTTTGGCAGAGATGTTGCGCAACGGCACGCGCTTCGAGGCCGTCAGGGCGACGCGTGCGAAACCGAGTATCGAGTTCCGCGCGATCAAGTACAACCTGCCATGGAGCACCTATCGGCCGAGCTCGGCGTTGAGTCAGCACTACGGGACTGCCCGTGACCTTAAGTACTGGGAGGCATTCCTGGACATGATGGTGGAAAACAGGTTCAACGCCATCACCCTTTGGAACCTGGATCCCTTCACTTACATGGTGCGCACCAAGAACTTCCCGGAGGCAAGCCCATGGTCTGAGTCGGAACTCGCGCAGTGGCAACACCTGTATCACGAGATCTTCCGCATGGCCAAGGAGCGGGGCCTCGACACATACATCGTGTTCTGGAGCATCTTCGTGAGCCGGCAACTGGCACTGGCGCATGGCGTGGCGCAGGAGAACTTCTACCCTCACTACTACGGCTCAGGGGACACCTCGCCGATCGTGCGACAGTATCTGCGCGAAAGCGTGAGGCAAACACTCGAAGAGTATCCCGACCTTGATGGCATCGGCGTATCTCATGGTGAGGGCATGGGCGGCATGACCCCCTCGCAGCGTCAGCAATGGGTCGACGACGTTTTGATCGAGGGGATGCTCCAGGCCAAACGTCCTGTAAAGCTGATCCATCGCGTCCCGTTCTCCTCGGGCACCTCGTCCGAGCCGGGCGCCAGCAAGGATGTCGAAAAGCTGACTCGCGCAGCGATCGAGCGGCTCGGAAACCAATTCAAAGGACCCATCTGGGTGGAGGTAAAATTCAACTGGTCCCACGGTCACTCAACTCCCAAGCTGGTCAAGGTGCACGGCGGCGCGCTCAGCGACACCTATTTCGTCCCCAAACCCACCAACTACCGTATCGTCTGGACGGTCCGCAATGAGGACTTCTTCGCGTTGCGCTGGGGCGTACCTGACTTCATCCGTCAGCACATTGCACTCAATGGCGTGCAGGATTACGTCGGAGGCTACCTCATAGGATCCGAAACCTACATTCCCGCACTGGACTACTTCACTGCGGCGAAGGCGCCGGTCAACTGGACATGGGCGTTCCAGCGGCAGTGGCTGTTCTACAAGCTCTGGGGGCGGCTACTGTACGACCCCAAGACACCCGATACGGTGTTTCAGGCCGAGTTTGTCCGGCGCTACGGTTCAAGCGCCGCGAACCTGTTGCAGGCCTATTCTCTGGCTTCGTCCACGCAGCTGCGGCTCGCCTCGCTCTTTGACTCGACCTGGGATTTCACCCTTTATGGCGAGGGCTTTCTGGCGCTTCAGGGCGAAACCACCCGCTACATCTCCGTGGACCGGCTCATCAAGCAGCCGACCATGGATCCGGCTTATGTTTCCGTGGATGAGTACGTCGCCACCTTGTCAAAGGGTGGTTCATTCGGCGCCGAACGCATCACACCGCCAATCCTCGTCATGATGCTCGAGCGTGACGCGAACGAGGCCTTGCGCCTGGTGAAGGATATCGATACTTCGGGCAACGCATCTTTGATGTACGAAGTGGCCGATGTGCAGACCTGGGCAAATCTGGGTCTGCATCTCGCGGAGAAGCTACGGGGCGCGGTCGCCTTGCAGACCTACCGTCTGGGTGGCGGGGAAGAGCACAAACGCGAGGCTATCGTCCATTTGCAGCGCGCGCTGAAGTACTGGGATGCCGTTATCAGGATCACGCGTCCGATCTACCGGGACATGCCGTTGACCCACTACAACGGGAACTCTCGCGATGCGAATGATGACAACCTGTTTCACTGGGCAAGGATTCGCGGCGAAGTCGCAAAAGACGTCGAAATCGCACGAGCCAGCCGCGGCGGCCGGATGTAGCACCTGCGGATCGCTTGGCAGTCCCGTGCCGGGAGTTCGTTAGATAAGGTCGGCGAGCTCCGCAAAGTCTTTCGCGCGATAAGAAATGATGAGAACCGCCAGCTGGTACTCGTAAGGACCTCGTCCGATGCAGCGCGCCAATAGTCCGGCCGATAGACATCGGTGGAAAGGGAGGGTCTCGAACCCTCGACCCCGGCATTGTGAGCCGTGCCATCGGGTCAGGGCATAGGCGGGTCTGCGAGCGGATCAGTTGTTGATGCTGATCGGATCGTATCCCGGTTTGCAGACATCGACGATACACAGCGATTCGAGCGTACGGCCTTCGGGCGGCACCTTGAGGCCGGCTTTCAGCATCAACTCACGCAGCACCTTGGAGGTCTCCGGATGCGGAATCGCCGACTGCACGCCCACACGCACCAGACCGTCGGCATAATCGATCGGCAACCAGGTATGAATCGACAGTGTCGGGCTGCCGCGATTGTCGGTGTTGCCGAAATCGCGCACATCCATCCGGGCGCCCGCTGCCACCAGAACCTTCACCACCTCAGTCGCCCCCTTGTGCGCGGCGCCGTGCAGTGCGACGCGGCCGGTGTCAGCCTGGAAGTTGGGATTGATGCCGAGCGACAGCAGATACTTCACGGCCTCCACCGTCTCCTGCGGAGAGCGCTCCTGGGTAACGCCTTCCACCCAGCCGATTCCGGCAGCCGCCGCCAGCGGCGTTACTCCCAGCTTGGTATTGATCTTCGGATCAGCACCACGCGCCACCAGCAGCTTCAGCAATTCAAGATCGCCCGACTGCGCTGCGCGCAGGAACGCAGTGGCACCGTCTTCGTTCAACCATTGATTGGTGAACACCGTGCGCGTTTCGGTACTCTCGGTGATACGCCAATTGACATCGGCACCCTTGTCGAGCAGAAAAGTGATGTAAGCGAGGCTGTCCATGTCGGCAGTGCGCACCGGGTAGTCACCGCCTTCGATATTGCGGTTGTCTACGGCCAGATACAGCGGCGTCCAACCCCCCTTGTTGGCCAGATTCACATTGGCGCCGTGCTCGATGAGGAACTTCGCCATTTGATAGTTCGAGTTGTGCGTGGCGGCCAACAGCGGACTCCAGCCGTAGCGGGTTGTCTGGTTCACATCCGCGCCACCCTCCAGCAGCGCGCGCGCGGCATCGATGCTGCCGCTGCGGGCGGCATAAACCAACGCAGTGAACGCACCGCCATCGGGTTCACGCGCGGGGGGACGGCGGCCGCGACTGGCGCTTACAGGGACCGGATTGCCACTCGCATCGGCAACCGCGGCGCCATCTGCGTCCAGAGTCACCTCTCCACCCACACCGGCCCCGTGGTTGCCGCCGGCGCCGGCCACGGTAACGAAACCCAAGCCCCGGCGTTCGATCCCTTTGCACAAATCGGCATCGGGAGTATTTTTCGCACTCGCGCCAAACAGCATTTCGCGCTGGATTCTCACCTGTTGCAGATCAGGTGTCTTCGCCTCGCACAGCACCGCGATGGCCTGCTGGCGTACGGCGCGGCGGGGATCTTCGGAGTTACCCAATGCAGCCGTGCGCCCATCGCGCAGGACCGGCTTGGACACGGCCGCCACGTTGGCGCCGTGCTGGATCAATTCCTTCAGCACCTCGGCATGGCCCTGGTCGGCAGCCTGCATCAACGCAGTGGTACCGCGTTCGGTTTCACTGGCATTCACATCGGCGCCGTGTTCGAGCAATGCATGCACGGCATCGACATTGCCCGAGCGTGCGGCCAGCATCAGCGGACGGCGGCCAAGCGGCAGCTGTTCGTTGGCATCGGCACCACCCTTGAGCAAGGCTTGAATCACGGCGGCATCACCGCGCGCCGCTGCCAACCATAGCGGCGTGGCGCCATCGTGGTTGGCCAAGTCCGGTTTGGCCCCGGCCTTCAGCAGCAGTTCGGCCAGTTTTGCGTCGCCGCGATAGGCGGCCCATTGCAGCGCGGTGGCCCCATCCGCCTGTTGCGCATTCACGTCGGCGCCGTGTTTCAGCAGGCGCTCGACTTCCACTTTGTTGCCCATACTTGCGGCATCGGCAACCTCAGCCTGCGCGAATGCCGCGCCGGCCATCGCCCAGAGCAACACGGCAGTGAGGGTTTTCAATGCGAGGCTACGCATGCTGTTGCTCACCGACCCCCTCACACCAGCCCGGGCAGAGGTCCGGTGCTATCGCCAAAGCTGTCGCGGTGGATGTCGAACTGGTCGAGAATGCTCAACAGCAGGTTGCCGGTGGGTACCTGCTTGGTCGGAAACGCCAGATGGCGGCCGCCCTGCAGTTTGCCGTAGTTGCCGCCGACCAGGATGTGCGGCACGTCGTAGTGCACGTGCTGGTTTGGGTTGCCCATGTTGCTGCCGTACAGCAGCAGCGAATGATCGAGCAGCGAGCCGTCGCCATCGTTGGTATTAGCCAGTTTGTCGACGAAGTAGGCCAGCACCTTCACGTGATACTGGTTGATCTTCGACAGTTGCCTGATCAGATTCGGATCCTCACCGTGGTGCGAGCCGCCGTGGAATCCCAGCGTCGGAGACTCGCATTCCGGATAGACACGGCCGGTCAGGTCGCGGGCGAACAGCATGGTGCTGACGCGGGTGATGTCGGCCTGGAAGGCGAGCGTCAGCAGGTCGAACATGATCTTGATGTGCTGATCGAACGACTGCGGAATGCCCGGGGGCACTGCGAAATTATCCGGTGCGGCGTTGGTCGCCTTGGCGGCGATCTGCATACGGCGCTCGATTTCGCGCACGTTGTCGGTGAAGGCATCCAGCCGTGCACGGTCCGGCACACTGATCGCAGTGCGCATACCTTTGATCTTGTCGTTCACTGAATCGAGGATGCTCTGGTCACGCTCGCGGCGCTGTGCGCGCTGCTCGGCGGTGCTGCCGCTGCCGAACATGCGCTCGAACACGACCTGCGGGTTCAGTTCCATCGGCAACGGCGTGGTCGGGGATGCCCAGGCGATCGTGTTGGTATACACGCAGCTGTAACCTTCGCCGCAGTTGCTGGAACCCGAACCCGGGTCTTCCACCGAAATTTCCACTGACGGCAGCAGCGTTTCCTGCCCGTACCTGGCGGCGATGACCTGATCGATGGTCTGGCCGGCGTAAACGTCGGCACCCGAGGTCTTGCGCGGTTTCTGCGCGCACAGGAACGCGGCAGCGACCCAGTGATCGGCACCGGTTTCACCCGGAGGCGGCTCGGATGAGCGCGAATGCAGACCGGTCAGAATATTCAGGTGTTTGCGGAACGGCTCCATCGGTTTCCAGATGAACGGCAGTTCGTCAGGCAATGCGCCGACTTTCTCGGGGATCCAGTAGCCTGGCGCCGCGCCGTGTGGCACGAAGCCGCCGAAGAAACGCGGCGGTGTGTTCGCTGCAGTCTTTGCCTGTGCCGTCATGGCCGGGATCATTGCATCCAGCAAAGGAAGGGCAAGCGCGGTGCCGACTCCGCGCAGCACGGCGCGACGGCTGATGTGCTTTTTGGTAATGAACACGGGTTTACTCCCCCTTCATCGAATTTGCGGCGGACAGCGAAACTGGGGCTGATTTCATGTTCATGGTGAAGGCCGGACTCTGGACCACACCCATGATCAGCGATGAAAACCGGTAGTTGTCCTTCGCCGCATTGTGCGTCAGCGAGCGGACCAGTGGCATATCGTTGTAATCGAGGCCCCGACCGATGGCATAGGTCAGCAGGTTTTTGGTCACCACTTCCACGAACATCTCCTGCTTGCGCATCGCGAGGTCGCGCAGCCCCTTGATGCCCTCGACGCGGGTCCCGTCGGTGACGATGCCGAGCGAATCGATCGGGGTGCCCACTTCAATTGTGCGCCACTCGCCCACGGGGTCGAAGTTCTCCATCGCCAGACCCAGCGGCTCGAACATCTTGTGACAGGTGGCGCAGGTCGGGTTGGTGCTATGGATTTGCAGGCGCGCACGCATGGTCTTCGGGGTTTCACCGGTTTTCTGGTCCAATTTGATCACCACGCCAGGCGGCGGATCCGGCGGACTTACGCCGAAGAAGGTCTGCAGGAACCATTTGCCACGCTTCACCGGCGAGGTACGCGCCGCCTCAGACGTAATGGTCATCAATGCACCCTTGCCCAAGAGGCCTCTGCGCATGTCCTGATCGGGCCCCAGTTGGACTCGACGGAACTGCGGGCCGTAGATGTCGGGGATGCCATAGTGCCGGGCGAGACGCTCGTTGACGAAGGTGTAATCGGCCGTCAGCAGATCGGTGACGCTGCGGTCTTCCTGGATGATGCTGGCGAAGAACAGTTCTACTTCGCGCTTGAACGCATCGCGCAGTGTGCTGTCGAAATCGGGGAACAGATTCACCGCCGGCTCGCTGGCGGCGATGCCGCGGATATTCAGCCACTGGCCGGTGAAATTCTGCACCAGCGCCTGCGAACGCGGATCGGCGATCATGCGATCGACCTGCTGCTTGAGTACTTTGGGCTCGTGCAGCTTGTTGGCGGAGGCGAGAGTGATCAGCTCCTTGTCAGGAATGCTGCTCCACAGGAAGAACGACAGACGCGACGCCAGTTCGAGGTCGCTGATCCGGTAGGGGGTGCCCGCCGCTACTTTGGCCGGCTCGATCTCGGCGCGGTAGATGAAATCCGGATCGGTCAGGATGCGCTGGATCACCGCTTCGATGCCGCTGTCGAAATTCCCGCCCTGTTCACGTCCGCTGCGGTAGAAAGCGGTCATTACCTTGATGTCGGCGTCGCTGGCCGGACGGCGGAACGCCTTCGTCGTCAAAGTAGTGATGATCTTGTGTGCGCAGTTGGCTTCCTCGCTGACCTTCTTCGGATAGCACTCGAAAATCGTGCGTCGGCTCTGCGTATCGGTGGCCACCGTGCCCTTGAACGGACCTTCGATGAACACTTGGCCCACGTGCGGGTAGAACGTGTAACCGGATATCGAGCCGGGCGAGTTCATCGTGCGCTGGAACGATCGGTTGATTGCGGTGTCGGGCAGATCGCTGGTGGCGAGGAACGCCACGCCGATGCGGTGAAAGCCGGCCTTGATAGGCAGCGCCGGCGTCTTGCCACCGTCACCGCGTTTGGTGGCGATTTCCTTGTCCCAGTCGTACAGGTACACGCGCTTGCCATCGACGGTGACTTCCAGCTTTTCGCCTTTGACATTGCCGAGTACCGCGGTGAAGTAACCGGTCATGCCCTTCACGGTAAGCGTGTACTCGCCGTCGGCGGGGAATTCGTGTTCGATCAGCATGCCGCCGCGGGTGCCGAACGGCAGACCTTCGACATATTCGTTCTGGCTGGTGTCGTGCGGCGCATCGAATACAGCCAGGGTCGGCGCAGTTTCGGTGCCGATGGCCAGACGGCTGATGTTGCCGGCAGCCGACAGATACGCCTCCAGCAACGCCGGCGAGGTGGTCAGCGTGCCGGCCATGTTGTCGAAGCCGTGACTGGAGTCGTCGGACGGCAGGAACTTGGCGGCGTCGATGTCGAGCGCCAGCAGATCGCGGATGGCGTTGGTGTATTCGGTGCGGTTGAGGCGGTGCAGGCCGGGCGCCAGCGGATGGGGACCCTTGGTGGCGGCAATCCTGTCGATGTTCTGTTCCAGACTCTGCGCCAGCTCCTGCACGGTTTCGTAATCGGGGCGGTCCTTGCCCGCCGGCGGCATCATCCCGGCGCGCAAGCGTTTGATCATCTTCTCACCGATTTGCGGCCTTTCGGCGATGCTGGCCGCATCGGCGAATTCCAAATCGACCCCGCCAGCAAAGTCGCTGGAGTTGTGACAGGTGGCGCAGTACTTATCGATCAGCGCTTCACTGTCCACACCCCCGTCGTGGGCAACGGCGGCTGGCGTGAAAATGATGGCCCCCGCGAGGATGAACATGCCCCGGGACGCGGCCTTTAGCTGACTCATTAACCGCATAACATTCCTGCCCAGCAACGATGACTGAGGAAGCATCGTCAGTCGACTATAGCGGGTCTAGCGGGTATGGCCCCCTGCGGCGACGCCAGCCAGGCCCTTTCTTCCGAGGTCAGATTGTAAGTACCTGGGAAGCAGAGATCCGGCTTGCTCAATGCACAACACCTTTAGTTCGCAGGGATGCGATTTTGACCTTGATCCGAGCCGGAAGCCTAATTGGCCTACTGGACGTAATCTCGGCGTTTGCCCGTGATCAGCCGAGGCGTAGCTAGCCATGCCGCGTACACACCGCTTACACGCGGAAAAAAGCTGCTGAAAAGGGCGCGACTCAATCCCTTGACCTCTGCACTTTGAGATCGGTACTTTGGCGAAAATAGGTTTTATGTTCAATAAGTTAGCTACGTAGGCCCGCTGCAATCGGCAGCACCAGGCACAACTGGGCACCACTGATTCGCGCACATCTCCCGCCGCCGTCGGGGTCAGAATGGGCTCACCGCCCGATGTGGGGTACGATGTGGACTCGGCTCTACATTGACCTCCACATATGAAGACCATCCAGATGACTATCGACGAGCACCTCCTAAAGAGCGTCGACAAAATGACCAGAGCCCGAAAGACCACTCGCTCGGCGTTCATTCGCAATGCCCTCGAGGCCGAGATCCAGCGCCAGCAGATTCGGGATGAGGAGATCCGGCATGCCGCAGGCTATACAGCCAAGCCCGCCATTCCCGGCGAATTTGACACCTGGCTCGGCGAACAGGACTGGGGCACCCCGTGAACCGCGGTGACGTGTGCTGGTATACGTTCAAGACTCCCGACAAAAGGCGACCCGTGCTCATCCTGACACGCGACTCCGCCATCGCAGTGCTGCACTCGGTCAGCGTTGCACCCATCACTTCCACGATTCGAGGTATCCCTACCGAGGTCGTGCTGACGGAGGCCGATGGCGTGCCAAGCACGTGCGCTGCGAACTTCGACAACATCCAGACGGTGCCGAAGAGTTATATCGGTGAGCGCATTGCCCAGTTACCTGGGAGAAAGATGAAGGAGGCAGCAGCAGCTCTGTCTTTCGCGCTCGGTTTCGACTATGCCTGATCGGGCATCTGCTGCGGGGGCTCCGGATCCAGGCTCCGCCATAAAACCGATCGGAAGTGAGCGCCCTATGCCGATCTGGCAGGCTGCCCGCGACGGCCGCCGACCCGGAGCAACCGCGCCCACAGTGACTAACGCAGGGCGGCAAACGCGGCCGGCGTGAAGTCGGCAATCTGGTCGAGGTGATCTTGCCGCACCTTCTCAAGCCACGCAGGATCCTGCAGCAGCGCGCGTCCAACTGCCACCAGATCGAACTCGCCGCGCTCCAGCCGCGCGAGCAGTCCGTTCAGCGGCGTAGATTGGGCGCTCCGGCCCCTTAAGGATTCGTAGACGTCACCAGACAGGCCGACCGCGCCGACTGTTATCGCGGTCACCCCTGTGAGCTTCTTCGCCCAGCCAGCAAGGTTCAGATCCCCATCGACCTCAGGGAAGGCGGGCTGCCAGAATTTTGGCTGCGAGAGATGAAAGGCGTCCGCACCCGCTTCGACGAGCACGGAAAGCCATTGTTCCAGCGCCTTTGGCGTCTCGGCAAGCCGTGCATTGAAGTCTTTTGGCTTCCACTGCGAAAGGCGAAGAATCACCGGGAAGCCGGGGGTGACTACCGAGCGGACCGCCTTCAGAATCTCCACCGCGAAGCGGGAGCGTTCAACGAGCGTCGAGCCACCATAAACGTCGGTGCGCAAGTTGAGGTGGTCGTAGAAGAACTGATTGATGAGGTAGCCGTGGGCGCCCATCAGCTCTATTCCGTCGAACCCGAGTCGTTCGGCATCCGACGATGCGTGCGCGAAGGCATCGATGGCGTTGGCCACATCAGATTCGCTCATCGGCTGACCAACCGGCTCGCCTGTCACCGAAAGCCCCGACGGACTCTCATATGGAGCAGGTGGTTTCCAGTCCGGTACCGAGGCCGACCGCTTATGCCCCACATGAACCAGCTGCGGTACGATGCGCCCACCCGCTGCGTGAACCTCGTCAACCACCCTCTTCCATCCTGCGAGCGCCGCCTCGCCATGGAAGTGGGGCATGTCAGGTTCGTTGAGTGCGGCCGGGCGGCCGACCCCGGTCCCCTCCGTTATGATGAGACCGACGCCATTCTCCGCGCGGCGGCGATAGTAGCCGGCGACCTGCGCGGTCGGCACTCCGCCCGGAGACCTGGAACGAGTCATCGGCGCCATGACGACGCGGTTCGGTAGGTCGAGAGCGTTCAGCCGATAGGGTTCGAAGAGGGTATCGAGATTGGGCATGGCGTGTCTCGGCGGTGCGAGAGGCAGAAGATTGGCGCCCCGGTCCTCAGACTTGGCCGATGCCACCATCGGCCATCAGATCCGCACCAGTCACATAGGAGCTCTGGTCCGACGCCAGGAAAAGCGCCGCGTTGGCAATCTCCTCGGCACGAGCGAGTCGACCGATGGGGATCATGCCCTTGTACATTTCCACCAGATCCTCGCGAGCCGCGGATTGGGTATCGAGGATTGGGGTGTCGGTGACACCCGGGCTGAGCATGTTCACGCGAATGCCGCCATCCTTGAACTCCGCAGCCCAGGTGCGGGCATAGGAACGCAGCGCCGCCTTGGTCGCTGCATAGGCGGTATGGCCAGGAATGCCCATCAGGTGCATGGCCGACGAGACCAAAACGATCGATCCACCCGCTTTCATCATCGGCAGTAACTTCTGCACCAGGAAGACGGGGCCGCGGGCCATGAGGTTGAATGCCTTGTCAAAGTGCTCAGGCGTGAGGGAGTCGATCGGAGCCTGCTCGGTGAAGCCGGCATTCGACACGACGATGTCGAGGACACCCTTTTTGGCTTTAACCGCCGCAGCAACCCGGTCGAGGTCGTTGAGGTTCGCAGCATCTGCCTGGATGGGGGTGACGTTCGGACCGATCAGTCTCACTGCCTCGTCGAGCTGTACCCGCCGACGGCCAAAGATGAAAACGTGAGCGCCTTCGGCAACAAAGCGCTGGGCAATCGCCAGGCCGATGCCGCTGTTTCCGCCACTGATGACGGCTGTCTTTCCTGCGAGGATGGCCATGGGAACCTTCTGTGTCCTTGATGGAACGTGAGAAGCATGCTAATTGCCGCTCGATGGAAAGATAATCCGCTCGTTTTACATGAGATATATTCTCTGGGAGAATTGATGGAGTCTGCGGATGCTTAAGCCGAGCGGGCCGCCTGCCCTTCCGTTATCGGCTCGCCCACAGGGGGTATCCATTGGATCGGCTCCACGAATTGAATTCCTTCATCGCGGTGGTTGAGGCGGGAGGGTTTTCCGCCGCGGCACGCAGAACCGGCGATACTCAATCCGCCGTCAGCAAGGCCATCGGTGCGCTGGAGAAGCGCCTGGGCGTAAGGCTGTTCAACCGCAGCACGCGCAGTGTGACCCTGACGGATCAGGGTCGCCGGTACTACGATCGGGCCAAGCCACTGGTTGAGGAACTGGATGAGGCCGATAGCGAACTGACCAGCAGTACGCTGAACATCGCCGGGCAAATCAGGATTGCGGCCGCGGCTACTTTTGGGCGACTCCATGTTCTTCCGCTCATACCGGAACTTTTGTCACTGCATGCCGGCCTCGAGGTAGATCTGATCCTGTCCGACGGCATGCGCGATATGGTCGAGGATCGGATTGACTTGGCCATCCGCGTGGGCCCCGTCAATGAACCTGATGCCATTGTCCGGCGGGTGACGGGCACTCCCCTAGTGTGTGTTGGCTCTGGTCGCTACTTCGAGCAACACGGAATACCAAACACTCCTGCCGAGCTCGTTAATCACAATTGCCTGGTGTACAGCGGCCTGCTCGAGTCCACCGATTGGCCCTTTGTAGGGCCGCAAGGTCGCTTCAGTGTGTCGGTCCGCGGCAACCTGTCCTCTAACAGCGTCGAAACCATCCGGGCCGGAGTACTGGCCGGAGTTGGAATTGGCCTATTTGCCAAAGTCTCACTTGCCGACGAATTGCGGCACCCGGACGTGATCACGATCCTTGAGGAATTTATCGCTGACTCCAGAGACATAAGTCTCATATGGCCGAAGCGTCGGTACATACCGGCACGCGTGCGTCGCGCGACTGATTTTTTTGCAGCGGCACTTCGGCACCGCATTGAGGAAACGGTCGTCAATCGGCGCACGGAACAAGGCACCTAACCCGGTACTCCCATCCAACACCGATTGTCCATTTCATAACGACCGAGGTTCCTTAGGCGCCCGGATGCGTTTCGGTAGGTGGCCTGCGTCGAGCGGGGCGGGCAGCCAATTGGCACGCTTGCGTGCGACAACGGAAAGCCTGAGCGTTGACTCCGAAGCCATCTCAACACTTGAACCGGGACCGGTACTCTTACGGCGTGACTGCCAGCCGGCCCGGAAAGCCGCGACGCATGGCAGCCTCCGAACCGAATCCGCAATGCCGCGCAATCCGTTTGACTGCCAAACGTGACTCCAACAGCATATTCTGCGCGGCTTCCAACCTCAGTCGCTCGATGACACGCGCAGGCGGCTGGCCGCTGGCCTCTACATTGTGCCGACTGAAACTGCGCTCGCTCATACCGGCGCGATTGGCAAGAATCGAAAGCGAAAGATCTTCTGCAAGTAGTGTGCTGAATCTGTCCTCTGTTGCCCGCAATGCAAGGGAGGCGCTGATCTGTGCCGATCCTCGGAGCGCCTGCGAAATACGACCATGTGGCGCGCCACCACGAGCGCCAGATCGATTCCGACCGTCACGCCGGCTGAAGTTAGCCTTCAGCAGCCCGGCGGCGGTTGGGGGCGTGAGTTCTCCTGACTCATTGTTCCTGCTCCGCCAGTGCTCCGTAGCCGTTTTGCAGGATGGGCCGAAGCGCAAGAACCAGCGGTATAATGACGGCAGCCGTCAAAGCCGCAGCGAGAATGCCGATGGTCCGATTGGAGTGGTCGGCGAGTGCGCCATAGGCGATCGGTGCAAGCGCGCCGGCGCCAATGACGCCTGTGTAGAACAGCGCGAATCCGCGTCCGACGTCCCCCTTTGGGGCGAGGTCCGGCACCGTCCCATACAACACGGATGAGGTGCCGTTGAGTACGATGCCAAGCAGTGGAAGTACGGCGAGCATCGGCGCGAGCGGGAGCCGCAAAGTCGCTGTTATCAGCAGCGCGGTTGCAGCTTCCGTAGCGATCACGCTCCACACGACACCCAAGTGGTGGCCGAGCCAGCCGCAAGCCGCCTTGCCGAGCGCTCCGCCGACGAACAGCAAAGCGAGACCCAGACCAACCGCCGCGCCGCTTCCGCCGCGGGCATGCAGCAGAAACGGCAGGAACAGCAGATAGCCCATCCGTGTCGCCGTATCGAGCGCCCCGATGCTCACCAGCAGACCGAACCCGCGACTGCCGTGTTGCTGTGCCGGGGACTTATCTGCGACCGGCGCCATGAAGGGTTGCCGGGGCACGAGGACCAGCAGCGCGACTGCCACGGCCAGTCCGATGCAAGCCATGATTGCGACGACCGGGCGCCAGCCCGCGACCGGCAACAGCAGCGCGACCACGGCGGGAAAAGTGGCCTTCCCGAGATCGCCGGTGAAGTTATAGATGCCTAGTGGCCCCCGCGAGCCCTGTCCGTAGGTGGTGGTCACTAGGAGTGAGGCGCGCGGATGCTGCACGCTCGATCCGACGCCGGCGAGGATCAGGCCTGCACACAGGCTCGAAAATCCCCAGGGCAGTGCCATGACCAAATAGCCTGCGGCCGCGACTAAGGTCGCCAGCACCAGGGCCGCGCGCGGACTGAGCCGGGCAATCAATCGGTCTCCCGGGACCTGCAAACCGCCCATCGTGCCGTAGTAGAGCGCCCGAACGAGCGCGAGACCGGCATAAGAAAGGCCGAACTGCGACTGCCAGACCGGCAGCAGTGCATACAGTTGATCTGTGTAGCCGTCGTGCAGGATGTGCGCAAGACAGGCACCCATGAGGCTGCGGCTCTTGGGTGCTTGCCGGTCGTGGAGGTTGCTGTGAAGTGACTCGGTTGTCGCGGCGAAGTGCATTGGACGGGCGTTCCTCGATCGAAAGAGAGTCTAGACCCGTGAGTTATTGGAGAATAGAGTGGCAAAACTCACGATACAGGTCAGCTTTTCTCATATATTCGATGCGCCGCCTCCCGCCGCTCAACGCTCTTCGCGTGTTTGAAGTCGCCGCCCGCATGGGGAGCTATGCGGCGGCGGCGACCGAACTCGCCCTGACCCACGGTGCCGTTAGCCGTCAGATATCGCTCCTTGAGCGGTGGATGGGTCGGCGCCTCTTCGTGCGCTCCGGGCGCAGAATGATCCCGACGCCGGTCGGTCGCGCCTTCGCCGCCGAGGTGAGCCGAGCATTCGATCGTGTGACGGCGGCGGCAGAGGCGTGCGGCCGGCCCGGAGCACCTCACATCCTCAGGGTGAGTGCGCCCACGAGCTTCGCGATGCGTTGGCTGATACCCCACCTGGTCACTTTTCATGCCGACCATCCGGATATGGAGGTCGTCGTAACAACCGTCTCCACAGTGCATGAGGAGTTGCGTGGCGGGTTCGACGTTGCCATCCGGCGCGGTTCGGCCAAGCGTAATGCCTGGCCACAATACAGCGCCTCGCATGTCCTCGATGATGTCGATACGCTCATTATGAGTCCGGCTCTCTTCGCGCAACGGCCGATCCGAGATCCGCGCGATGTCGCGGACCACATTCTGCTGGCCAGCGAAACTCGGCCCGGGGACTGGACGGACTGGCTCGATGTCGCCGGCCTCTCCCATTTGGTTGGACACCGGCGACAGGTGTTCGACCACTTCTTCGTCACATTTCAAGCCATCGTCGATAGCATCGGAATTGGAATCGGACCGCTTCCCTTGCTCTCTGCCGAAGTCGCTGCAGGGCGTATCATCACGCCGCTACCAAATATTACAGTGCCCCGAACAGGATACGTGGCACTCGTCCCATGTGACGCCGACAAGACATTTCCACTCAGGACCTTCATCGATTGGCTTGTCGCTTTGGACAAGCCCCGGGGGCTGTGATCAGGCGAACGCCGTTCAGGGAGGGACTCGAACCCTCGACCCCGGCATTATGAGTGCCGTCCCCCAACCGCCATGGCTCAATCGAGACCGGTCCGAGGGTCTCAAGTCCTTGATTATCCTTAGTCCTTAATTCTCATCAACCTTGGGCGGAACGCCCGTCGCAACCCGCATTTGAGAGCACAGAGCAATCACACGGATTTCACACGGGCCGGATGGGCCTGCTGAGTTTGCGTAGGAATTTTTTTGTCAGTGCTCCAACTAAGCGCGGCTCGTTATCCGATCAGAACAGTTTGCGAAATGCGATTCCCACGGTGCGGCCATACGGATCAAGAAACGCTGGCTGATAAATCTCCGGTGTCACGCCGGCACCGTCGTGAATGTCCTGGCGCCTATCGAAGATGTTGCTCAAGGACAGTGTCACGCGCGCGTTTCTGGCCCATATTTTCCTCGGGAAGCGCTGCTGCAAATCGACGAACAACCGGGCGTTGAGGGTTGGCAGAGAGGAGTAGTAGAGCGCGCCCTGGCCGTTGCCACTGTCGGTTACCGTGGTTGCACTGGTCCAGACGCCAGACACTCTGAAGCCGATACCGTTATCGATCACCCCAGCGTTGAGTTGAAACTGATGCCGGGGCTGGCCCCCCGACCCTATCGCGCCGCCATTGAGCAGATCGATCTGAGGACTGCCAGGTGTCAGGCGCACGGTGTCCATGAAATACCAGCTGTGATAGAGCGATACGTCGAGCTGTGCGCCATTCCCACTGCCGAATCCGCCGCCGCCCGCGCGTCCACCTCCGCCGCCACCTCCCCGGCCACCCGGTCCGCCGGGCCCACCGGCTCCCGGCGGCCCTGCACCGCCCAAAGCGCCGGCGCGTGCGCCGGCGCGCGCGCCACCACCACCCGGCCCACCGAATCCCCCACCGCCGCCGCCGGGGGGTCCGAATGGACTGGCGTCTGCTGCGCGGGAGGCGGAAACCACGACCTCCTGCACGCTGTTCGAGTCCGTCGGCGTGGGAGGAGGAGGAGTCGGCGTGGAACTGTCTGTGGCTGCCTGGCCAGCTTGGGTCGCCGAATTCTGCGCATTACATTCCCCGCTGCCCTGCGCATTGGCTTGTCCGTTACCCGGAGCCGTCGCTGTTCCGTCGCCCTGCGGGCTGCATTGTGTGTTGCGCTGCGCATTGGCCTGACGGTTGTTTTGCCCGTTGCCTTGTCCGGCACCCTGCGCGGTGGTCGCTCCATTGCCTTGAGCATTGACTTGATCGTTACCCTGCCCCGTCCCGGTCGCCTGACGTTGACGAAATCCATATGGCGGAGCGAAGCCTGCCGGCGGTCTCGCGCCAGGAGGACGTCGCGGTCGCGTCGGCGCGCGCAGTACCTTGGTAAAATTGAATCCCCAGCGAAGATCGCGACGCGCCTCTTGATAGAAATTCACCGCGCGATCGTCCACCTCGATCAGCTCATCATCGTCGTTACGCTCGAACTGATCCGGGAATGCCGCCTCGATCGCCGAGGTCGCTGTAGTGAGCGAACCGATCGCGTTGCGCGTCACACTATCGATGTAGCTGGCGGTAAAGTTCAGTTTAGTCTTCGGCTTGTCGATAGCGTTCCACGTTGAGCCGAGCTTGAAAACGTGGCGATCATCAGCCTTCAGATCCGGGTTGCCACCGGATATCTGCGTTACCGTATCAGTCTGCCCCAGCACGTAGTCATAAAGGCGGATGTTTGGCGTATTGACCAGAGGCCCGTCGAGTTGTGCCAGCGTCGGCACCTGGTGGTCTTGATTGACAGTCGCTAGGAAACTCAGGCTGGAGACCGGCATCCAATGCAGACCGTAGCCGACGGTGCTGAGATCACCGTAGCCGGATACTTGAGTCAGCCCCCCGGTGACATTGACGCTGGTATCACCAAGGAAGCCGAGAACGTGATTAAGACGGCTGGTGAGCGGATAGTCCACGCTGATCTGCTCGTTCCCCTGCGTGCGGGCGGAGCAGGTACTGACCTGACCCGTACTGGTCGCATCCAAATCACTGAAGTTGGCACCGAACTGCAAGCTGCTCGTGACGTTACCGGCGGGCACCTCGAACAACGTGCCGTTTGCAAGGAAACTGCCGCTACCGGCATTGGTGATCGCGGTCGCGTCCTGGCGGCCTAGCGGACCCAGCAGAGACAGCGGCAGTACCCCATACGGGTTGACCTGGCCGGCATTGATCGCCGTCTGCAAATTGGTCGCCTGGTATGTGCGTTGCGTCTCGGTCAGCGCGTCGCTGTAGTCATAGGTGCCAATAAACGACAATCGCCACCTGTCGGGCAGGTCCGCATTCAGAGTGAGGCCCGCATGGGCGGTACCTGTATTGGCATCTTGATGTAACGTCGCATTCGAAAGATAGCGATCGACCATCGCGTCATCGTCCTCGAGTGCGTATGGTGTGTTCGCTGGGACATCCAGGATGGCGGCTGGAAAGCCGTCCTTCGCCCGCGTAGTTGTATAGGTCGCCATGGCGTTGAATGACCCTTGCAAGGTCTGTGACAGCGTGTGGGAGAAGACGCTATTCAGTGAGTACGTATTGGATGCCGGCTCGAGCGTACGTGCGTCGCTATCATTGCCGATCGAACCGGTGGGATCGCTGATGGTCCCTGCCGTCGATGAGACGTCGCGGTCGCTCTCGAGAATGGGCTCCTGTGTCCGTACGCGTGCTACGACATTCACCCGGTCGTTGTCATGGATGCGACTGTAGTTCGCGTCCGCCATGTCGGACTCACCACCACCATCAGTGGATTCGCTGCCGGTGAGGTCGAAGACTTTGGCGCGAAAATTACGTCGCAGAATGATGTTGACCACCTTCTGCTGGGCGCCATATCCATATCTCAACGCCACCTCTTCGGGCAGGATGTCGACACGCAGAATCGACTCGGTCGGAAGGTCCCCCACTTCGTTAACGCCCGACACCCGCTTCCCATTGACTAGGATGATCGGCGCCGTGTTGCCTCGACCTTGATCGCTCTGTGTCTGCTGAGCAATATCGTTGAGCAGATCGTTGATCGTGCTGTCGCCATAAGCGGCAATCTGGGCGGGATTGAGTCGGTTCTCGGGTGGAATGTCACCAATCACGGCGCCAGGCACGGCGGCCTCGACGATGACCTCCTCTATTGGCTGATCCCCCTCCTCGTCAGTTTCCGGCGCTGAGGCAGCAGCCTGCGGGGTCGATGGGCTCGGCTCAGCGGCGTGGGCGGAAGCGGGTCGTAGCGCTGCCAAGGCAATCGTGGTGGCCAATGCAACGGGGATTGCGCGCAGAGTGGCTTTGATGGCAAATGAAACTTGACTCATCCGATATCTCTGACTCCAGCGCGCAGAAAGCAGGTCTTCCGGCTAACTCTTATTCAGAGGCTCAATATCCATCGCGATCAGTGACTGCCCTGCCAGGTTCTACCGACCGCTCTGCAGCAGGGTCCAATGCCTGCAGCCGTTGGGGTTGACGAGGTAGGCCATAAGCACCGCTGCAGGCACGATAAGTGAGGGCCAAATTCCGTCAAATGTCCCTATGGGTCTTCGATTTTCCAGCAGATGACTGAATGAACGCATTCATCGGAGCAAAGCTTCTTTCCAGCCCCACCACTCTACCGAAAGACCAGCCGTTCGAAATCCATGACGCGCGCTTGCGCGGCTTCATGCTTCGCGTTCAGCCAACTGGTATGCGCTCCTTCTAGACTCGATTTGGCCGTAAGCGCCGTATAGTGCTTGGCAACGCAGATGCGATGATGCCAGAGGACGCAGCGGAGCAATGTAAGAAAATCTTAGGAATCTTATTTGGGGGAAACATTGATGACGACGAACTTGGATTTCTTGTGACGATGTCGACGGTTTGGACCGGCATCTAAATCCACCCAATGGCGCATTGAAGAACATTCCAATTTACGCGCACGTGCCAGCACTCGACGCGTTTAGAAGTGTTTTCGTAGTCCACCCCCACCCACCCCACCGGGATGAGATCAACGTCGACTCCGTCCAGGTCGGGCGTCGCGAGGTATACCGAAAACGTATGCACGTCGCCGGCAGTCTTGAGTTGCGCGTAAAGTTCGGAAAGTCGCAGCTATCTCTCCTGTCACTGTACAACCGAGCGGCGTGCCGTCGCCCTGCGCTCGTGTCGGTCGCAATCGTCGAGTTGTGCTGTGTACTGTGTAAAGGTGGGTACCATTGCGCCGGTCGAAGCGCGGGAGCGATGTCAGAAGGTCCTCGGGAACGTGGAACATGGGCGGCATCCGTTGCACGGTCTCGGCGGAACGGACGGTATAAGCTTTGGAATGTTCATCGCCGACAACCACAGGGTGTGGGTCCATGCGAGTCGCCCAGGCACTGCAGCGGATAGCCGGCCTGCGGCTGGCTGCGGTGCTCAACCGTGCATTCGGACCTGAGAACCAGTTCGCATCAGGTTCAGAAAAGCGAGGCGCTGATCAGCATGTACGTACGCGGCTCGAGCGATTGACATTTTCCACGTAATTTCAATGGGTTAAATTAATTCGGCACTCCAGTTTTCCCTTGAATTCGAACATCGACTCGCTGTGTTCTGGTCAGAATGACTAGATCGCTAGAATCCAGGCAGCTGGCGTCGAAGCCGGCGAAGCCTTCTCAGACAAAGCCGCGGTCCGGGCATTGGCTATTGCAGGACGCCAAGGCTCGCTTCAGCGAACTCGTGCGCAAAGTTCGTAGCGAAGGGCCGCAGCATGTAACGGTGCATGGCCGCGACGAGGTGGTTGTCATTGCCGCCGAAGAATTCCGCCGGCTCAAGGGCAGTCGCACCGGACAATCGCTGATCGACGCGATCCAGTCGTCGCCCTACCGTGATGCCGACATTGAACCTGGACGCATGTCGCTGCCCGTCCGCGACGTATCGCTGTGACCGCATGGCTACTCGATACCAACGTCATTTCTGAGCTTCGCCGCCCGAAGCCTGAACCCAAGGTCGTCGCGTTCGTCCGGGGTCAACCCCTCGAAGCGCTTTACATCAGCGTCATCACTCTCGCCGAAATGCGCTTCGGCATCGAACTGCTGCCGGATGCTGCGCGCCGTTCCGAACTGAACAATTGGCTTGCCCATAAAGTGCGGCCGATGTTCGAGCAGCGCGTATTGGCAGTATCCGAGGACGTTATGTTCAAGTGGCGCCTCCTGGTCGAGGCGGGCCGCAAAGCAGGACATACTTTCTCGCAACCTGACGTTATCATCGCGGCCACCGCGCAGCACCACGGTCTTACGATCGTTTCACGCGACACGAAGGAGTACGACGTCGCGCGGATCGATGTCTTCAATCCTTGGGCGAACTCCCTTCCGGGGTCAATCTAACTCCCGCCTCGTCATGCCGCAGTCACGCAATCTGTATGAATTGCGCCGGGCACTCGATACGCCCGATGGGCTTGCGCATGGGGCAGGTCTTGACAGCGCGGACCCGGAATTTGATCCCCCACCGACGAAAGCAAATACGGATGCACGGCTCCTGCCTCCGCATTCGTCGGAGCTGGCACTCGAGTAGCCGAATAAGATGTGGCGATGACGCGCACGAAAGATGCCATCCATCGGGAACTGGTGCTCGAGCAGGCCAAATTCGCCGAACTTGAGCGCGCCCGCAAGGAGGCACGGACAAAGATCGAATTGCTTCGCTCGGAGCCTATTGCAGCCCAAAAGACAACATCCCGGCCCCTCTCCTTCTCCATCGGTGTGCAATGCAAGGTTCCGGAAACGCCGGCCGACAAGGTCAGCCTGTTTCGGTCTATGTTTCGAGGCCGACTGGACGTTTTCCCTACTCGATTCGTGAGCAAGAAAACGGGCAATCCCGGCTGCGGTCCCGCGTGCGCGAATAAGTGGGAGCCGGGGCTCTGCCTCCTCAAGTCCGGAGGTAAGTGCGGTGATTGCGTGAATCAGGCCTTTATCCCGGTCGATGATCAGATTGTGACGGATCACCTGAAGGGACGACACGTCATCGGCTGCTATCCGCTGCTCGAGGACGCAATACATCGCGGCGCGCGGTGCAGCATGAGTAGACTACCGCGCACGAGCAGTGAGCTGCTAACAATCCCACGTCACCGTTTGATTGGTAGGCATCTATGAACAGTGTTGCACCAGCCTCCCAAAGCCGCCCGTTCCGTGTGCCGTTGCTGATTCTATTGGCATCGCTCTTCGTGACGCTTTTGTTTTTCGTGATCCCCAGAGCACACTACCTTACCGACTTTTCGTTGACCTCATACAGCACCTACTTCTGGCCGCACCGCCGGTTTGGGCTGTTGTTCCACCTGACTGGCGGACTGATCGCAATCACTACGGGTTTGGTGCAAATCTGGTTGGGATTGACGCATCGCACCGGGACACTCCATCGCACAGTTGGGAAGTTCTACGCTTGTGGTGTAGCCGTCGGAAGCATTGGCGGCTTCTATCTTGGGTTTACGAGTCCCAGCCCGTTTGCCTATAAAGCCGGTTTGATTTCGCTGAATGTGGCGTGGCTCATTACAACCGGCATGGCGCTATATGCAATAAGCACCAAGCGAATTGAGCAACATCGCGAATGGATGCTGCGCAGTTACGTGGTGACCTTTTCATTCGTTATCTTTCGACTATCGACGGTGCTGCTCGGTATCCTCCTGTTCGGAAGAGACCCGGCACCGGGAACGCCCGAGTACAGTGAGCTTGCCACCACCATGGCATGGGCTGCGTGGGCGATTCCACTAGTGCTCGCAGAGCCATTGATTCAATTACGGGCGATGCGACGCTTGGCGCTCCGGTAATCAAGCCATCGTCCCCAGCTTCGATAGCAACGCCAACGTCTCCCCGATGATGCCGGTGCGAGCACGCTCATCAAAATTGTGAGTTCGCGAAACTCCCGATCGACGAACCTGAGCTGGCACGCGGGATTGCCTGGGGACAGGATTCGATTCTCCGGTTGTGTGAGGGTTGAGAGCCGTGCCGGGGCAGGTCGACCGCGGCCAATTGAGCCGGCCGGTTCGAGACGAAAACGGGGCAGATGGACTTGGGACGGCATCTGGCGGCCTCTGACAGGGTTTGATTGGTTCTCAAGTCATTGACTTTATTGGTGGAAGGGGAGGGACTCGAACCCTCGACCCCGGCATTGTGAGTGCCGTACCTTGGCTGCCAAGGCTTGATTGGGATCCGATCGTTGTCCCCAAGTCATTGATTACACTTAACTTCTAACTTTCGTCAATCTTGGGCGGCCGGCCGTTGCAACACCGAATGAGCCCATGAGAGCACATGGAAGCACGGGGTAATCACACGGATTTCACACGAACTGACGCCTTGGACCGGGCTGCGGTGCACGGGGTGGCAAACGTGGATTCTCCGGCCGACTTTTACTAGAATATGACTACAGTAGTCATATTCAGGTGAGGCATGCGAAAAATTCAACTGAAAGACGCCAAGGCGAAACTCTCGACTGTCGTAGACGATGCCGTGCAAGGTAAGCCCTCGATCATCACCCGCCACGGCAAACGCGAGGCGGTGCTGCTGTCCTACGAAGAATGGGAGCGATTGTCCAGGGTGCCTTCGTTCGGACGATTGCTCATGGCTGCCCCGTTTGTAGAAGATGACGTACCGCAGCGATCAACGGCGCCGCTGCGCGATGCGGGGTTATGAGCGATCGCTTCCTCGTCGACACCGACGTCCTATCGGCCGGCGCGCCTTCGAAAGCGCAGGTCATCTCCCAACTCATTGCGTGGCTGGACCGCAACTCGGAGCGGCTCTACCTGTCGGTCGTGACGATCGCGGAAATCGAGGATGGGATCGCCAAGTCAAAACGCCAAGGCTCGACACAAAAGGCCGCCCGCTTGCGCGAATGGCTGGAGACGCTGGTGCATCTTTACAGCCCGCGAATCCTCCCCTTCGACCTCGCAGCAGCGCGAATCGCAGGAACCCTATCGGATAGGGCACGAGGCGTCGGGCACACGGCAGGGTTCGCCGATTTGGCAATCGGCGCGATCGCCCGGCAACACAACCTCACGATCCTTACACGCAACATCAAGCACTACATCCCACTCGGGCTCGCAGCGCATGATCCCATCGCAGAGCTGCCAGCAGAGTAAAGCAGTGCTCGGGCGATTCGTACCCGTACCGGAGCCAAATCCCGTTGCGCTCCTCCAACATGGTATGGGTCCAGATCATGCTCAGAGGATGTCCGCGAGGAAGACGCCCTCCCGCCGTGTATAGTTCCCTAAACCGGACAAGTTTTCCACACGGCGGTAATTCAAGCTGTCGCACTGCTGAGAGCACAGGGTAAACACACGGATTTCGCGCGAAGCGGCGGGGCATTTCGCCTGCGGACCGGAGGCAACGGGATCGATTACCGTTCGCCCTGGCCGAGTGGGGCTAGTTGCCTTGCAATACGGACAGCAGAATGAGCACTGATTCAATGCGCCGATTCGCTCTGATAGCGCTCGCAATAGCGGTCCCGACAGTGTGGGCGCCGGCGATATGCGCACAGTCGCCTCCGGCCATGCCGGCAGCCGCGCAGTTGTGCTCTGATAATCCAGAACCGGCATTCTGCCATGCCATCCGAGGCGTACGTGCGTCGGGTTGGCAAAGTCAGAGCCGGTCCGAGGTCATGGCCCCGCACGGCATGGTTGTGACGAGCCAGCCCCTGGCTGCACAGGCGGGAGTGCAGGTACTGATGCGCGGAGGGAATGCAGTCGATGCCGCGGTCGCAACTGCGGGTGTGCTGAGCATCACGGAACCGATGATGGTCGGCGTGGCATCCGATCTGTTCGCTGTCATCTACATCGCAAAGGACCACAGAGTCTACGTGCTCAACGCGAGCGGCATTGCGCCCACCGGCGCCACGCTCGAGCACCTGAACAAGCTGGGCTATCGTGATGACCCCGCTAACTGGGGACCCGCCTCGGGAATGCCACCCGGCGGAATCCTAACAGTCACCGTGCCGGGAGCAGTCTGGGGCTGGCAGGCCGTACTGCAGCGATTTGGCACGCGTTCATTCAAAGAACTGCTCGAACCGGCCGCCGAATACGCCGAGAAGGGCTTTCCGATCTCCGAACGGATCGCCAGCGACTGGAAGCTTCCGAACGGACTGCCGCTAAGCGGCTGCTGCACCCAACCCGACCCCGATTCTGTGAAGACGTGGTACATCAATGGACGGCCGCCGGCCCCAGGCCAAATATTCAAGAACCCGGACCTTGCACGCACCTTCCGTTTGCTCCAGCGCCAGGGCGCGGACGCCTTCTATAAAGGAGAAATTGCAAAGGCCATCGTGGCTAAATCTACGGCACTCGGCGGCACGATGACTCTGGAGGATCTTGCCAGCTATCACGGGGAATGGGTCGTGCCGGCGCGTACAAAGTACCACGACTTCGACGTCGTCGAATTGCCGCCGCCATCGCAAGCGTGGGCGGCGGAGGAGATCCTCAACATCCTGCAACAGTGCCTGTCGAGGTGGGCGCCCGGAGACACTCTTGCCTCCCTTGGTCCAACGAACCCGCAGTACTGGCACATGCTCGTCGAGGCGAAGAAGCTCGCTTATGCCGATCTCCTGCGATACAACGCTGATCCCAATTTTGTGACCGTTCCATTGGGAAGGCTGTTATCCCCAGAACATGCGGCATCGCTGTGCGCAAAGTTTGATTCTCAGCATGCGTCCGCCACCGGTCCACCGAGCGGCGCCGATCCGAAAGGCGACACCATTGTTCTGTCCACGGCGGACGAGGAAGGAAACATGGTGTCGTGGGTCAACAGTAACTTCGCCGCTTTCGGATCTGGCATCACGGTGCCCGGCTACGGCTTCGTGCTCCACAACCGCGGCGGCCTCTTCTCGCTTGACCCGAATAGCCCGAACGCGATTGCTCCGCACAAGAGGCCATTCAATACCTTGTCTGCCGGATTCCTGATGCGCAACGGAGAGCCGGTGATGACCGTAACGCTGATGGGCGGAGACATGCAGGCGCAGGGACATGCGCAGCTGCTCGTCGACGTCATTGACCTCGGAGCCAACGTGCAGGCCGCGGCGGACATGGCGCGCTTCCGGCACAATCAGGTAGCCAATGTGCTGAGTCTGGAGTCCTCATTGTATGACGTCGTCGGACCCGCCCTCGGTGCGATGGGGCATAAGGTCCGACGCATCAACGGCACCGATGTCGGCGGTGTGCAGGTCATCGAGGCTGTTCCGGCCGACCCATTGCGGTATTACCGCGGCGGCTCGGACTTCAGAAAGGACGGGCAAGCGGTTGGATGGTGATGAAATCCAAGATGGTGGAAAGGGAGGGACTCGAACCCTCGACCCCGGCATTATGAGTGCCTTACTTTGGTGTTAAGTAACTGATTCTAAACAGGTTGGGCAGACGGCCGTTGCAGCTAAGTGCCTGAAAGTGCATGGACGTGCAGGAGAGATTCCCGCAATTTCCCCGCGCGTGAACATGAATTGCGAACACCTCGGAGCGCATCCCATTTCTGCGATTTTAAACGTCGACCCAGGCTTGTATGTCCGAATGGGGCCGAGACGCCTAAATCTCCGCTAGACGGCGTATCGTGTCTGGGAATCGTTGTAGCATACGAATTAGCAAAGCGGCTTGAGCATTTGGTTTCGCTCGTCCCTGCTCCCAGTTCTCAAGTGTCCGCACATTCGTACGCAGGTACCCCGCGAACAACCCCCGCGAAAGATTCATGTCCTCGCGGACCTTGGCAAGTTCGCGAGCTGTGATAGTCGGTACGGGCTTCACTTTCATTGCATGCGTACGTAACGTTCGCTTGCCGGCACGCTGCTCGGCCAGGGCGTCAAAACCCTCGACCAGTTCGTTAAACAGATCACGCTTTTTCGTCATGGGTGGTTTCTCCTCAACTTTAGTTCTCCCTTCACACGCTCCTTCAATGCCTCTCGTTGCTTGGGCGTCATATCATCCATCTCATCCTTGTCGTACAGCGTGAACAGCCAAAATTCTGGTCCGCCGGTCCAGAAGTAATAGATCACACGCAGACCACCGCGCTTGCCTTTGCCTCGACGCGAGTCGCCAAAGCGTAACTTCCGCAACCCACACCGGTCCCCACAATCTGGTCACCGGCCTCGGGGTTGCCCATCAGGGCCAATTGCAAGCCGCGGAAGCTGTCGTCATCGAGGTACTCTTCGCGATGCCGTTCGAAAGCCGGCAACTCAATGAAGACTGCTTTCATCGGCAGCTAGTATACGCAGATTGCGTATAGATACCAGCACCCCGTTGCGAAAAGCTTAATCGCCTTAAGCCTATAATTTATATAGACTTATGCTCCGCTGACGAATCTTGACTCTCGATTCTGGCGCATCCGCGCCGGGGATGACCCGCGCTATTTCTGACTGCTCCGCCATATCGCTGCTTTTGCAGCCGCCGAATATCAATCGCCTTGAGCAGGTCTCAACAGCGCGGACCGAGGATTCGCTCTCCCACCGACGAAATTAAATTTGGATGCACGGCTCCCTGTCTCCCCTTTCATCGGACCTCGAACTCACGTAATCCGAAGATAAGATGAGGCCATGATGCGCACGAAAGACGCCATCCATCAGGAACTTGCCATCGAGCAGGCCAGACTCGCCGAACTTGAGCGCGCCCGCGAGGAGGCACGGACAAAGATCGAATTGCTTCGCTCGGAGCTTACTGCAGCCCAGCGGACAACATCCCGGTCACTACCCCTCTCCTTTGGCGTGCAAAGCAAGGCTCCGGACTCGCCTGCCGATAAGGTTGGCGATCATCTGACGCCCGCTGTGTTGCTATCCTTGAACACGGGACTGCGCCGCGGCGAGGTTCTCAAGTTGCGATGGAGTTCCGTAGACTTCAACCGTCGCCTCCTTACCGTCGAAGGCAGAAATGCCAAGAACCGTCAAACTCGTCACGTACCCCTGAATGAAGAAGCGATGAACGTGTTGCGGCGCTGGCGCGAGCAGTCAGGAGGCAGCGCAAAGGTCTTTGACGTAGCCACACGTTTTCAGACCGCGTGGAAAAAGTTGCTCCTGCGCGCAGGGATCACTCATTTCCGCTGGCACGATCTGCGCCATCACTTTGCCTCGCGTCTCGTCCAGCGGGGAGTTCCGCTGAATACGGTGCGCGACCTCCTGGGTCACAGCTCCGTCGGCATGTCCCTTCGCTACGCGCACCTGGCGCCTGATCAGCGTCGCGAGGCCGTGGCCAAGTTGAACGAAAAGCCGATTCTTGCTCTTACCCTGCGCTTACCGCGGAACAACTTTCCGGCGACGAGCTTCTATCCCATTGAAATTTAATGGTGGAAAGGGAGGGAATCGAACCCTCGACCCCGGCATTATGAGGGAAGTGGATGCCATAATATGCCTTTATATTCAATTAGTTATGGACGCGCTTGGCGTAGTATCAGGAAGATAAGGTACTGATTCAGGTGAGTATCTCCCGCTAAGTCCGCACGAATTCCCCCACGGCGAGGCGGTCTAAATTGGGTAGGTCCAATCCGATCGAAAAATGCGCATCGCATTCATGGCGGTCCACGTTCTTTCATCCCACATGTTCCGCGCCGGGTTGCCTCCAATCTTCGCCCTATCAGTCATGGCATCATAAACCGCGCCCGTAATGTAGCTGGCTGCACCACCCGATATCTCAGTCAACTTGGCTGCGTAATTCGCCGCGCGCCCAATCCAAACAAGGTCGTTGTCACCCCTAACGCCAGCCCGTGCCACGAAAAGCGAACTGCTGTCAATGCCCGTGACATGAGTAACCTGATACGCCTGAGCGCCGTACTGGGCGCTGAGGGCCGGATTAATCACACTCTTGACCGCGCGATTGATCTTCAGAGCGGCCAGAGCGGCATTGGTATTTGGTGTTGTACCCATGAAAACGGCCATAACTCGGTCCCCGTCGTACGCTGTGACGTCTCCCCCCTCGTTACGAACGATCTGCGCCGCGCTGTAGAGAAACGCGCGATAGACCTCAGCCGCGATCTCGCGCGACCGACTCTCTACTAGGGCGGTGGATTGCTTCAGATCCGAGTACAGCACTACCCCGCTCGGAATTTCCCTCGCCACATTGCTTTCGAGCGCGATTGAACCGGTTTCAGGCACTGTCGTCGCCTCTGTCGTCGTCCAGGGCTGTCGGAATATCCGTTTGACTTCTTTCTCGATGTCGTCGGAAAAGCTCACGTCATCTCGCCCCCAAGCGAATGACTGCTTGCGTTAATTCACCACACGCGCTCGCAAGGTCGCTCAAGTCGGGGGTGTAGTGGATTGGGGTAAGTCCCAGTAAGTCACTCGGAACCTTCACTTCTACGCCCCGTGGGACAACGAGGAAGGTCCGGGAGCGCTCCAGCGCACCCATAAAGAGCCCTAGTTCAAAGATGACGTTATCGCGGGGGGCGTCGCTGAGTTTCCCGCGACTGACGACAAGATCGTCCGGGCCGAGCACAAGTGCCGCGAAGTCACATGCAAAGACTTGCGCGGCAAGGTCGTCGATCGGAAAACTCGATGCGGCAAAAACACCGCCTGTCCAAGGGCGCAGAATGTACGAAAGCCCCGTAGCGGCTTTCTGGAGCGCCTCGACTACGGGAACGGACTCTCGCGACGAGCCTACGAACATTACGGGAGTATCGTTTCGTTGCCTTACAAAACGTCCTCGTTGTCTCAGGCGCGCGCCAAGCTCGATTGCAATTCGACGCCAAAGATAGGCATGGTCCTCAGCGATGGCGGCAAACGCAGGTTCAGTAATTTTAGCGGCGACAACCGGCTCTCGGGCGACGATTGTCGCCGACCGGCGTACCGACCTATCTATCATTGCCATCTCGCCGACGTGCTGCCCAGCATGCCTGCGCGCAATTTCTTGACCATTCAGGACAATCGAAACTTCGCCCATCAGTATAAAAAAGACATCCGTTTCGGCGCTATCTTGCACGTCGAGCGTCGCGCCGGGCGCATACTCCACAAGAGTCGCCACCGCCGCAAGCTGCGCCGCGACTACGGCATTCCCGTTTACCATTTGTTGGTCGCGGAGAGCTTCGACCAGAGGGTCGTTTGCACCGCTTCGAGTGAATCGATCCAGCAGCCTCATTTTGCTCTCGATCAGAATTGCTGAGCCGCTTCGCATCCGTGCAAAGCGCTAGCCAGATTAGAGCACAGCCAGCGCCTGATATCTGTCGCGAGCAGTCCATTCGAGCCAAATTCCCTCGGGCCGGCCTTGAAGAGTGCTGCGGTGCATTGTGATATCCAGTAAACAGCGCCCCTCAGAACTGTACGCCATTCAGTACACCGGCTCTGTGTTTGAAGTTCGGAGTGTCTGTCGCGCTGTGCTTTCCCCATGCCCAGGCGCTCGTAGTCCTTCACCGCGGCAGACGATTAGCCGCTGGAACTTCTCGAATGGCACCCGCAATTGCAGCCACATGCCGCCGCGGGCACTCCCGAGAGCTTTTGGCACGGTCAATACAGGCCCGATTGGGCCGAGGCGCGCTGATTGGCATGGCGAGGGACTGCCTGCGCGCCCACAAATGCAGGAAGCGCAGACCGACAACTACTGCTTATCGTATTCTGCAATGACGCGCCCCAGCATCCCGAATGCGATATTATTTGGGCATGGCATGGCAGCAACTTACTCAATTACCCCCACGTACGTTTATCTGCGGATATTGTTCCAACCAGGTGGGTAGCGACAAAGGGATTGCAACTCAAAATACGCCGCAAGGCTTCATCTATATTTGTCCAATTTGCGATAAACCGAGCTTCTTTGGCGGCACAATTCGTTCGCCGGGCGCTCCATACGGGAATGCCGTCGATCACGTCCCAGCAAGCGTGAACACCCTCTACAACGAAGCGCGAACCTGTTTTGCGGCCAGCGCATATACGGCAGCAGTTCTTTTGTGCCGCAAGCTTTTGATGAATGTCTCGGTTTCAGTCGGCGCCGGTGCTGGTCTGAAGTTCATTGAATATGTGGAGTATTTGGCTGCAAACGGATACGTCCCGCCGAACGGCAAAGGCTGGGTGGACCACATTCGGAAAAAGGGCAACGAGGCGACACACGAAATACAAATCATGGGCGAACAAGACGCCAAAGACCTAATCTCCTTCTCCGAAATGTTGCTCAAGTTTATATTCGAGTTTCCGAACAAGATCGCGCCGCTCAATAAGCCACCATAGCTATGCAACAGCAGACGCACGTGAGCGCAATCCCGCCACTGCCACCGGACCCCGAGTACCGGCCTCTGAGCGGTCCCATGTACCACTACACTTCAATCGACGCGTTCCTGTCGATTGTAGAATCGAAAACGCTACGTGCGACCAGCCTCGACTACCTGAACGATGAAAGCGAAGGGGAATTGGGCATAGCACTGATTCGGGAGGTTGCCGCGGAACAGCGGAAGACGGCGGATGCTACAGCGGGTGCGTTTCTTGAGACCCTCCTATTCTGGATTGACAATAAATACTTGCGAGGGAATGGATCAGTCTACGTCTTGTGCTTTTCAGAACGGCCGGATCAGCTCAGTCAGTGGCGCGGATACACGCCCCACGGACGGGGTATCTGTCTAGGGATAGACATCGGAATTCTTGTGCGGCGGATGCAACAGCTTGGTACCGGCTGGACCTTTCAAAATTGCCGGTACAATCGGGACTCACAGTTTGGCTGGGCTACAGCGATCGTAAATCGTATGCGAAGACAGGCGCCTTCTGCGCCCTCCGACCCGAATGATTTCGATTTGGTTATCGCTCGGAACATGTCCGATATTATTGGTGTAGCAGCGCTCATGAAAGACGAGGCGTTTGCCGACGAGCGAGAAGTCCGGTTCATATCTCCAATGATTCCGCACCATGACCCACGGGTAAAATTCCGGGCTAGTAAGTCAACTATTATTCCGTACATAGACTTTCCGCTGGTCGAAGGGCCGGACGAATCAATAGAGCAAATGGAGCTCTGGATCGGTCCAGGGCCAGCGCAAAGGCTTACCCACGCTGCCGGTGCGCGCGTAATGGCGCGGCACCAGCTTGCAAAGGGAGTCGGCTACTATCCTTCAAAAATCCCATATCGCGAACTTTAGCAATCGTCCGCAACAATCACTCCAATCTGTTTTGGTAGCGGCATGGGGGAATGCAGGCCATCACGAACGCGACGATCTGGGCTGGCAGGCTAGAGTTCAGCGCAGTGAGGCCTATTTAAGCGTCGCACCGGCGCAAAGCTCGGAGCCTGCCTGCCAGTTTACTACAAAGCGGCAGGCGGAATAATCGCAGCGCTTGGCGCGTTCATCGCCTTTCGACAATTCCCTTTTAGGTTGACGATAATAGGCAGTGGGCGCAACGCCTTTAAGTTGACCGAATGCCCAGTGTCCGTTGGCACACGAGCCAGTTCAAGTCATTAAGAACGGCAGGAGTAATGTCGAGGTTGGATAGCGTGGCGTCGGAGTCGAACCTCTTCAACGCACGTTTCGCCAACACCCTCTGCGGCTGCAACTGAACTCGGTCATCAGCAGCAAATGCGCCGTTTAATATGTTCAGATCCAGGTCCACAGCCAACTCGTCGAGTTCGGCCGGCAGCGGAAGACCCGCCGGGCCACTTGAGAGCGAGAACACAAGGGGCCGGGCAGAGAATACGCCTTTCCCGCCTAATGCTCCTTCCACCACGGCATCAATAATGCCGGGCGCATAGACGCTGAGGTCTGAGAGATTTGCATCGAGTAGCAATACGCCACTGTCACCACCTTCTGCCAACCGAGTCTCCAGGTGCTCGTTCGCGATGAGACCAAGGGGAACTTCGCAGACTAGGCTTTCGCCCGTTGACAGCACTGCCACTATCTTCTCGGCCAGAGCACGCGCGCCACTGCCGCGGGTAATAATCGGCAACCCCAGCGCCACGGCGGCGCGAAGCAAGCGATCCACTCGCTCGCAGATATCCATCGAAAGCCCGAACCTGCGGAGCGCAGTCCTGATTTCGTCCGACGAGGCAGCAATCTTCTCGATAGATATCGACTGGGATGCGGCGACAGAGCCCACGACCGCAGCCTCGGGCGGGGTGCCTTCCGACACCGGTTCGATACGCACAACGCTTGGTAGATCGCGCCCAAGTAGAGCAAGCAGCACGGAGGCCTCACCCAGCGCCTCAATCTCCTTATCAGAAGCCTTCTTGAACGCCTTAGCGACAGCTGCCCTCACGTCCTTGGCCTTCTTCTCGGCCTCCGATCGAAGATCCCTAAGCTTGGCCTCCAACACCTCACGCTCGTGCCGCAGGCCCTCGATTGCTCGCGTCTCTTTCTGCTTCTCCGCAATCAAATCAGCAACCCGCGTTTCCACGCGGTGATCCACGTCCGCTCGGACGACAGACGATGACATCAGCAAACCCACGAGTTCGTCATAGTCCTCGCCGGCAGCCGCGATGAACCGGATGTTCTCTGCGAGCCGTTCTCGTGAAAGGTCGTCAATGCCTAGTGATTCGTCGCGCAGCAGCTCCTGCAGCGAGTTCGCCTGAGCCTTCGTGACACCTGCCTGCAGGCGGCGCTGGCCGTCACCGAGCAGCCGGATAGCGGCAGCGGCGAGTGGCGCGCAACTAAGTTTTCCAGTGGGTGGCGGGAGCGGCGCCAAAACATACGTGCCGCTTGACAGCTCCAAACCATCGAGTTGGTCCCACGTATCGAGGACCCAGTCGTAGTCTCGTGCCGACACGCGCGCCAACGTATTGACCGCAGGCTTCAGGCAGACATCGTCTGTAGTCACGAACACGGCCGGACGCACGTGGGCCGTGCGCGCGTATTGCTCGATGACTCTGCGAATCTGGTGCGCCTCCTTGGTGCCGTGAGGAAGGCGCACGACCGGAATCAATCCAGTCTCCAACACCTCCCTTGCGCGCACCTGGACGGGGAGGCTCGTGATGTGAGACTCGACCTTGTACATCACGGCTTCACCAGGAGGAGGCTCCGCAAATCCCCTATCCGGAAATATGGCCACGCGGCCCTGCGTCTTGATCACTTCGCGCAGTTCACTTTCCTCCAGTCGGAACGGACCGTTTTCGTCGACGAATGCCTCCACCTTCGCCATATATGGACCTGAGCGGGGAGAATGCACGCGAGTGGCAATCACTGGTAGCGCCAAGTAATCGACTTGCTCTTCCCTTGGTCGAGTGACGGGCGCCCCGACGCGCAGGCCCCTGCGGACCGCAGCGGAAGCGACAGGACGCTCGGTCTCCTCAATGAGCTTCTCAATCAAAGGAAGCGCTCGCCTGCCCTCTTCTGAGTTCACCTCCAAAGGCGGTGTCCGCCGATCCCACGCGGACACGATCGCGGCCGCATCCCTGAGAACTGGAGACACGGCGCCATTGAGAGATCCACGACCGCACAGCCACTGACCAAAGGCGAGCCACTCATCTTCGCCTGGCAACTCCGATTCCTCGCCGAGGTCAACGGCCTCAGCATCCCCCACCTGCGGCGTAGATAGGAACTGGATCCAGTCCTCTCGGGGGCTATCCTTGTATAGCTCCTTCAGGCCGGCCCTCGCCATAGCCGCCATATCGTCGGAGGGAAACTGCACGCCAAGCTCTTCGGCTGCCCGGTATCGTGGAATCCATTGGTCCGGACCGACGTTGCAATCCGCATCCTCCAGCTCCTGTAGCCACGCGCCAAAGACGCGATGAGCCTCCGTGGAGAACTGGTGAAGCAAAGATTTGGCCGCGGCTGCGTCGGCCGGTGGGTTTTGCACCTTGACCCCGCACATGATGAGCGGGTGTTTCTTGTCCTTGAAGAACGCCTTCAGCTCGGCCGACTTCAAGCCTGCACCTAAGAGGTAGTCAAATCTTTCGCGGTTGATCTCATGTGGAATCATCGCCATTCACTCAATGACGTGGACAACGCCCGAACCTGCGGAGCCAGCTCCGGGCGCCAAGATGCCGTCGCGAGCCTTCGGAACATGGCCTCCTTCTGCAGGGATTCTGGGACAGCGATGCGCTCTCGCACTCCCAGAATCGACGTGCTGGCCATCGACAGAAGCCAAGCTGCCCGCTCGCGCAGGTGAGTTGGGAATGGGCGGCCGGGTTCAAATGCAACCCCACTCTCGCTGGGCCACTCCAGGCTACCCAAGCCTGCGGCGTCGAGTCGCATCCCTGGCGATATGACAACCGCGGCCTCCGTACTCTCACCGTGAGAGAGGGCCCGACCGTTGAGGCTCACGACGGTTCCGACAGCAGGATGGCACCACGTCAAAAGGAGCGGCACGGATCGCCTGCCCGACGCGATCATTGCGCTGAGCACCGGTTGTGCGTATGCGAGCGAAACGGGCGAGAGATCGGCCACTTTCACCAGAACTCCTGCGGCATGTTCTTCGCTCCCGGCCCCCACCACGAACGTCTCATGTGGCAGGTCATTGATGTAAATGTCATACACACCTACCGGAAGGCTCGGGAGGGTCAGCCTCTGACGCGAGAACTTCAGCAATACATCCGCACCGGTTCTGGCGTCGGAGACCCTGATGTCCACAGGGCGCTCTGCTTGAAGCACCAGCTCACCGTCCACCGGGTCGTAGACTGAGAATCCCGATTCCATCGTAAATATCGGCCATGGCGATTCGATCCATACTTTCGGCCGAGCGGGACGAATCCGTCGCTCCAACCATTGAATGAGTTCCATGAACTCATCGCCGGTGTATGCCATCTCGGGAAGCTCAATCCTGTATACGTGCCATCCGCTCGCGAGGCACAGCCTCTCGACGGCGCACAATCTGACGCCTCGGGCCTGCTGATCAAGGGCAACTCGGCTCACCCAATGAAGAGTCTGTCCGTATGTGACCGACTGTCCCGGGACAATCTGGCGCCCTGCCGCTGAGGTTGCATCGAAGATGGAACCCGACGTGTCAAGCGATTGCCTCCCCCGACTCAACAATTCCAGGTATTCGTCGGCCACCTCGCCCGTATCCCGCACTTCCCACTGGCCGTCGACGAGTGGGAAATCGACACGTTGCCCGTTCCGAAGGTTACGCGCCTGGTACACGCGCGAGGTATCGTGGGCCTCCAATTCTATCGCACCGGTCCAGTGCGCATCAGCTGCTGGAGGCAGCCAATAAGCGAGACGCGGTCCGTAATTCGACAAGGTGAAGGACATGTAGCTGGTCGCAACACCGGGGCCGGCGGGCCTGCCTTCCCCCGGCGGCCGCCTTCGATACTCGAACCGCGAAGGCGTGTAGTTCTCGCAATCGGGGTTAGCGGCCCATTGCAGGTGAGCGAAATGGTCCGCTCGCTCGGGCCCTCTCCTCAGCACTACCCGAGCCCCGCAGGTCGGGCAGCGGTACGTCCAACCTGGACGCGCGGTGTCAGCGGAGACCTCAACTCCGGATGATGGCTCAATCGCGAAGAACACGGTTCCCCTCGCCCGTCGCAATGCGTGGAGACTTAGGCTGCAACAACATCTGGCGCAGTATCTCGTCCCTGGAAATCGAGAGGTAGCTGGAATCCCGCCCGGCCCTGGGCCTCATCCATCGCTCGGCAGCCACCTCGCCGATCTCGGTCGCGGACAGAAGGGACTTGTACGATGGTTTCACTTTCTTTCCCTGCAGTACGGCAAGCGCGTTGTCCGCCAGCAGACCTAGGAACACCTGACGCGGCAGCCCGTGCTTCAGCAGTGCCGGATTCATGTCCAGCAGTTCCAACGTGCGGCGGATAGCACGCATCTTCCAGTTCGGGCCATCCCCAAACCGGTTATTCTTCTCGTATGTGTCCTTCTTCGCTTTGAGATACGCGCGCATCTCTGCGAACAACGCATCAGGGAAGTGAAAGTGCCCAAATCCGCTCGTGTAGCCGATCGGACGGAGGTACTCGATACCTCCGACGCGCAGCCGGTTATACACGGATGATCGGCCCAGAGCGGATGTCGTGGTTACGGCCACCAAGTGCGCGTTCTTCGCCTTGCCCGAGATCACGCCATCTGTTGCTCCGTACTTATCGCGGAAATCGCGGACAACCTCCTTGGAGCGCAACAGGCAGGAGATGAGCTTACCCCCAAGAATCCGGTTGTATGGCGGCACAGAACCCACTACATACCCGTCCATCAGATGGATTAGCCGATCCTTGCGGTCCTCGGAATTCCAGCCAATCTCCCCGTCTCGGGCTCGGAGATTAAACACTGGGTCAGTGAGCGCGAACAGCCCGATCAAGCTCTCGACCGAGTCGTCCCATACCAGATAACGCAGACGACGCCCAAACCCTTGCGACACGGGGATGCTCCACAGCAAGGTCGCGAAACGGAACAGGTGCGCCTGCCAAGTCCCCGCGTGCACGAGTTCAAGCCGAACCTTGATTCGTTTCAGGTCAATTTCCGAGCCATTAGCGAAGTGTTTGATCAGCGATTCCTGCTCGGCCTCCAGAAACTCGGACTCGTTCTCCAGTCTTTCCTCACGTTGTGAGAGATGCAGCGATCTGTAACTATCCTTGTCCAGACTTGGCGGAACGAGAATCCCGCCTGGACCCCTCGTATAGCCGAGTTCCCGTAAGTGGTCCCGAACCCTCCGGCGCAGGCGCGCCTCGCGCGCAACCAGGCGTACTACAGGCACTGACCACCCACTACGGCATCTTTAACAGACATGACGGTAGATCCTTTTCCACCTCGAACTGGCTGAACACGACGCCGCGCCGCCATACTTCAGGCACATCGCCTGAGTCCCGTAGGGACGGGCGTAAGTTAAGCTGTGATCGCACGCCATCGCGCACAACTTCTAAGGCACAATCGCGTGATGCCTCAAGCTGCCAGCCAGCCAGCCGCAGCATCTCAGCGAGGGGTCGTAGAATTTCGCCCTGTTGATCCGAGCCCATTACTTCCGGCGCGACACCTGACTGAATATAGACACCGAGTTCATGCCCGAGGCGCCGATCCAACACGCTGTGGCTCATGCGATTCTGGTAGGTCCTGAGACAGCGACTGCATGACATCTGACAGTCGCAATCAGACAGGCGCCTCAACGCCATCCCGAATATCTTGGTAAACGCCTCGCCGACCGCCTTAGAGTAGCCGGCGCCACCCGAGATGGAGTCGTACATGAACAGTTCGACGAATGATTCGCCGGTATCCATTCGCCGTAGCCGAAACCCGGACTCCAGTTCGCGTTGGTCTACCTCCAGCGCGTCAGCAGCTGCCTGCGCGAGTGCCGCTGATAGCGACATGCACGCGGCACGAACCTGGGGCGCACTTTCCGGGTCTCGAATATCGGAAGCAAAGGGCCTCGAAAGTTGCGTACGCACCAATAGGACAGCCGTTCGGAACTCATATCCCAGATATACAGTTTCCATCTGCCCGTGGCACCTGTCGCCTGGCCTCACGTAAGGCGGCAACCGGTAGTGCCGTCGATGCGGTTCGAACGGCGCATCGCCCATAGGCACGTGGCCGCAGTCGCGGCAGACCCGGAACCCCTTGGGCTGGCCACCGACTACCGGACCCCGGTTCACGATTACCAACGGCACTTGGCGTCCGAATCGAACCTCAGATCGCACCCCGAATCGACGCGGTTCTTCAAACGCGTTATCGCTCGACGGCACAGGAAGCTGCGCTAGTGTTGTCTCTGTATATTCCTGATCGTCGTCGAATTCATCGACTGCTCTGCCATCCTGGGGCCAGGCTACTTGGGGTTGAATCACCGTGATGGGCGCCATTGGCGAGGCCGCGCACACAGGACACGGCCGCCCATCCAGATTGGTCTCCGGAGACATTGTGTTCAGGCAGTTGGCGCACTGCAAATACCGACCCGGATGCTGGAACAATGGTCGCGCCTTGCGTGCTTCGTTGACCGCCGTCGCTGCAGTCACCGCACCGACGCGGTACGTGCGTTTGTTAACGACGACTGTTCGACCCGGAGCGTACTCGGAGAGCGCCACGCGTGCGCCCTGCTGCGGCCTCTGACCTGTCTCGTGGCTCCCCGGCTTCTGTATCTCCAGTGCGATCAGGTCGCGAGGAAACGCGTACGCGGGAAGTACGCCATGCGCAAAGAGGAACTCAATGAGGTCCTCCTCATCAGAGGGCAGATCGCCCGTCGCCTTTTGGATCAGCCCCTCCAGCACCACGAGCAACTGCTCAGCGCAATGCCCGCCGGTCAGTCCTGTCTGTTTCGGAAGCCAAAGGCCCACCCTCTCGACAGCCCGCACCCCCTCCGACTCGTGGCTCAGCCAATCCCGCAGATCAGGCAAGCTGCCGGCCTCTGTGCCCTCGAAGAACGCTTTGGTTCGTCCCAGAGTGGCGAATACATTGGCCCTTCCGACTGCAATAGTCGCGCTTCTGAAGTACTCCTGTAGCAGTTCCGCGTATGCGTGACGCGCAGCCAGGTACGCGTTCTCTACGTCGACCGCGTGCACGGAAGGTTTGCCAGAAATTAGTTCCTCCGGGTGCTCGAATAGGTGGGCGTCGTGGGGATTATTCTGAGCAAACGTCACAACCGATGACACGGCGCTGCCTCGCCGACCCGCACGGCCCGCCCGTTGCTGATAGTTGTGCCGCGAAGGCGGCATGTTCCTCATGCTCACGGCAATTAACGATCCTATGTCGACCCCGACCTCCATCGTGGTAGTGCAGCTCAACACGTCGATCGCACGCTCATCGTCGATCAATATGTCCCGAAAGCGACGCTCGAAGGACTCAGTCGTCGATTCGATATCCCCAGTGTCGCGATAGCCCAGCTGGGCTGTATGCTCTTGCACGTCCAGCGTCTGTGGTCGGTCCACTCCACTGAGAACTCGCTCGACGGGCTTCCGCCAGAAATCCTTGCGCGCCCGTAGATATGGATCGGAGTCCGGGTCGACGGCGAGAACCTGATCCTTACCGCACGCCGCGCATCTACCTCGCCAAACGACGGGCGACAGGAAGGTGCAGGATGTGCACCGGTACCAGGGCTTGTCGAGAGCCGGTACGAGTTTCACGGCCCCTTCTTCTAATAGCCACCTGTCAGCCGTGCCGGGTGCAGTCTGGGCTACGCCCGCCGCGATGGCAGCTACAATCTCCGTCGTGTCGAAATCCGCATCGCGCAGCGTCTTCTCGAACTCACGAGTGAATCCTGTGCGCGACCCCAAGTCTCGCGGATAGCCGCCGCGCGCAATTGTCCGCCATGCGTCGGGAATGTTCGTATGGACAGACATGTCTTCCAGCAATCCCTGAATCCAGATGATCGCCAGCGCTTGCGCCTCCTCACCGGTGATGCCAATCCTCGCGAGGCCTTCCCCAATCTGATTTCCGGTGAACCGGCGGGGCGCCACGTAGGCGATTCCCAGCGCAGACACTGAATAGTGGCGGTTGCCTAGGGTCCGCATCAGTTCGATTCTGAATCGCGCAGATCCCCTGGCGTCCTCCCACCCGTCTTGCATCGCTTCGGAGAGTTCACCGTGATACAGGCGCTGGAATTTGTCCTGCGCACTCAGCAAGACGTGCTGGTCATCGCCGTCGAAAAAGCTGAGATACTCCTTCGACGACACCGCCACAAACGCCAAATAGATGAAGGGGTCGCTTAGCCGAGACTCCCGCCCGAGCGCTTGTATCTCATTAGCCGCCAACACCAGCGCCTGCCGGAATGCGTCTTGCTCCAGAACCCGAGGTACATCGCGCGCAAGCCGTGCCGCCCGCTGACGGCCGTCAGAGAAAATCAGGGTCTTACGGCCGCCGTTCGGTGCGGCCCGACTAGGCGGGCTCGTCTGGGGCTGAAGTCGAACTTGAGTGGCGATGAGATGCGAAAACGGATCTTCACCCTTGGTCACTAGGTCCATGATCTTGGGGTGGGCCTGATCCTGCCACCTGCCGAGGCAAACCGGACATCTGCGGTCGAATGTGTAAACCGTTCGCCCCTGTATCTGCACCGGGTTGCTTCGCTGCTCACGCAGCTCAAGCCACCCCTCACCATCCCTCGGCTGCCGGCGTTGCAACCGCCCCGAACGAATGTGCAGCCAGACTCGATTCATGGTTGACTGATCGCGACCGGCTTCGACGAGTAGTTGAAGCTCCGACAGCCGATTTCTGGGATCGACCACGCCCGTAGACGGCTCGTGCCAAAGAAATTCAGGGTCCGATGGCCGGAAGTATCCCCGCAAGAAAGCCGCACCACAGTCCCGATGCGTCATCAGCTCGAAGACCTTTCCGCCACAGCCGCAGAACTGCCGTGGACTGGCGTACAGGCGCCCCAATGTACTCGGCCCGGCACCGTCACGACGATCCGTGCAGCCGGGGTTCGTGCAGGCGAAGATTCCCTCCAATCCACGGAATAGGAGGTGCGCACGGCTGGGCAGCAAGATCTTGTTGTCGCTCGCACGGCGCGCGAACGCAGCAGCCGCCAGCACGCCATCCAGTGCTCTCTCTGAGTCCCCGTGATCTCCAAACGTTCCCTGCGCCAGGGCACCGAAATCTTTTGCCGCCCCCATAATTGCCGCCGCTACATTCCGGTAGCTGGCAGCGTGACCCAACACTGGATAGAGCGCGTTCTGCGCAGCTGCTAACGTCGTCCCAGATTGCAGCGGTGCTCCGCCAAGGTCTTCTATAAGGCGGCTGCACGTGGCAATCGCTGTGCTTTCCTCGACCGCCGGCCCCTGCAGCGCCGAAATGTCCAGGTTCGCCAGGGCGGCCCTTTCCGAATCGCTGACAACGCCCGCATATTCCGGCTTGTCGAGCTGCCCGGTGATTACGGCAAAGGGCCGCCCCGACTCGGGAACTCCAGTCAGCAACGCAGCAAATCGCTGGATGGTCTTGGCTGCGCCCTCGCCTTCAGCCAGGCTGGCGCTCGTGAGGATGAAGCGGATCCGCTCCCGTTCCACGCGCAACCGACTTGCCAGCCGCCGAAGTAGCAACGCGACTTCCGCCCCCTGTGCCCCTTGGTACAGGTGCGCCTCATCAAGCACGATGATCAGCTGATTCTCGGCAGCTGCCTCCAGCCATTCCGCCGTGCGGTCGAAGATAGGTGCCTCCACCGGACGGAGCAACATGTACTCAAGCATCGAGTAATTCGTCACCAGCACGTCCGGGGGTTGGTGCTGCATTTCCTGCCGCGTGAACAATTCCACATCGGTCGGCGCCGTCGCGAAGTTCACTCGAAATGCATCCAGGTCCTTTGCCGGCCACTTCCCTTCGGACCGCAGCCGGTCCTCGTAAGCGCGGTACTTCTCGAAGAAGCGGTCAATCCACCCACCGACATCCTTCTGGGTTCTCGCCGCGTCTTCTGCGCCCGCATAGAACGTGCGACTCGTGTACATGCCGAACGTCGCGGAACGCGAGTCTGGCCGCGCCAGATGCGCCTTCACGGAGGGCGCGTCCAGCAGGCGCCTAAGCCTTGCAACCTGGTCATTGACCAGCGCGTTCATCGGATATAGGAGCAGTGCTCGAACCGCCGGAATTGTGTAACTGGAGAGACTTCGCGCCTTCTCCATGGCAAGCGTTCCGAGCACCGGCATCAGGAAGCTCTCCGTTTTTCCGGAGCCTGTGCCCGTGGAGACCACCAAGTCCTCGCCCAATCGGAAGAAGGCTTCGAGGGCCCTCGCTTGGTGTGCATACGGAATTCGAGGGATTCCTGTACTGCGGTCGTTGACCGCCGCGGCGAGAATCTCCGCCACCTGTTTGGGCAGAGAAAGTCCCGAATACGAACCACCCGACACATAGCTTGGAGTGGCTTCCACGTAGGGCGCCTGATGAATGACTCCAGGCTCCCACAGCAGCTGCTGGCGCTCTCGAACGAGGTGTTCGTCGTAAATGTGGTACTGCGCTTCGAGATACTGGGCAAGGTGTTCCGGAAGCTGCCTTCCAAGGTTCCGCAGGGTGTAGCTGTGATCACTCACGCGGCGTGGCTCCGAGTAAGGCCGAGTCCTGCCAACATCCGCTCAACCTGCGGCCATGCGGCTTCGGGAATACGAAACTCCTGCTCCCAACTTTCGGGCGGTGTGAGTGCGTTAGCGAGCGCGGTAAGCACCATGAATTCGGGGCTCGGCAAGTGGCGCGGAACGCGAACACTTGTGAAGCCATCGGCAGTGACAGCTGCTCGGAACGTCGCGGGATTGCCGGCCGCCGACAGCAGCGAATATCGCAGGCGATGATGTTCACCTTCAGCTTTCGGCACTTCCGCCATCTGCAAACCGCCGGAATTTCGGCGCAACAGGAAATATTCGGCCGCGCCGTGGCGACCTTTTAATCGGGCCAGCGCCGGGCCCCGCGACAAGTCCACGTCAGCATGCAATACACTCCAACGCCAGCGCATTTCTGCTGTCCAGTGGTCGTGCCACTCCATTCCTTCCGTGAGCGTCGCTTGCCAGTACGGGCTATTGGCCATCAGGGCTTCCGACCAGCGGACACTGGAAATCGGCGCACGGCACCAAGCGTCGAAGTCTCGCAATCTGGTATCCGACGGAGGGACGCAGGAGGCGGCGACTGCGCGGCTGTCACCGAGCGGCCGCGGATTCTCCCCGAGTTCGGTTGCGAGTCTAGATGTAGGCAGACCGGACACCGCCAAAAGAATTCCGGCACATCGTATTAATGTCGTGGAGCACGGCAGCCACAGGCCACCTGGCAGGCGTTGAACGTCCCCCACGCTGCCGAGCCGACTTAGGCATTGACCCGAATCGAGTGTGCGATTGCGCAACTTGATCGCCGCTGACACCGCGTTCGTCGATACAGGTTGCAGCAGGGAAGTACCGCGATTGGACAGAGCCGCGAGCACGCCGCGCACCTGGTCTAGGTCCTCGGTCATTCCCTTAAGACCCTTTCGTCCCTGATTGGCACTGATAGCCCCCTCGCCCAACCTTGATCGTACCCTTTCTAAAGAGTCTTGAGCCGGTTAGCGGCGCTGCCATCAGCAGTTCAATGCCGCTTCCGACCGAGACCGTAATGTTGTTAGCAACCGACTCCAGTGTTGCGAGCTTCAATCGCGCTGAAGCATTTTCTTGACTGACTGTGGCCCATAGGGCCGACCCGATCGAGCAACGAGACCAGCCGCAGCGAGTTCGGCGGAAATGGCACGGAGACTTAGACCTCGTTCTCGCGCGGACCTGGCGCTGGCCACAGCGGCCATAGGGACAGGGTGCCACGCTGGGTTACCTTCAATGCGCCGGCCCAGCAGCACGCTTTTTCGGTCTCTTGCGCCACGAAGCTTCTGGACAACCATCGCCTTGTCGAACTGGTGCACTGCTCCAAGAATCTGCCTAATCAAGACGGCTGTTGGCGTATCGCTCAAGAAACTGTCCGGCGCATCAGCGGCAATCAGCTCGATGCCTCTCGCTCGGAGCATCTGGTAGCCAGTTTCTTGCACGATCAGATCCCTGGCGAACCGGCTCGCGTTCTCGACAATGATTGTCCTAGCCCCGTTGGACAGCATGTAGGCCAGCATCGCGGCGAAGCCGGGGCGAACATCGACGGAATCAGCGCCGCTGACGGCGGCATCGTAGTACTCGCGGACAATCGCAAACTGGGCCTTGGCGGCGCAGAGCAATACGGCATCCTGCTGGCGCTTCAGGCTGTCCTTGTCCGTGCCGACGTTGGTTGAAGAACTGGTCCGGTAGTAGGCGCACGCGGTTCTCATGGCTCCAGCGTGAGGCAGGAAGCGTGCCTTGTCAACATTCTTCAGAATGTGGACAACTGAGAAGTGGGAAAGCTTCGCCGCGGCCGTTCCAAGGCCGGTACACGCAGCGGGCGGCTCAACAACTTGCTACAAGGCGTCCCATGGCCTTCCAGCCGACCATCCGCTGCCTGGCGGCTTTCTAGAGCTCGTGATTCCGCTGCCCGCCAGCGCCACCCTAGAAGCCAAGGCTGATCACGCCCGCGCCTTCGCAGTAACCCATCCCGCCGTCACAGCCGTCGCCATCGGCGACCGCCCACCATTGCAATAACGATTGAGGAGGTTTCAAGTAAGGTCGTACAACATTGTTACGGCACGCGACGGTGGAAATCCCGATGGACGACCCAACGAACCAGCCAAATGTATTTGTCGTTCAGCACGAGGCGAAGCGGCATTACTCGGTGCAGGCGACGCGGCTGATTCACGAGCATTACGGCGACATCATGGCGTTCATGTATTCCCGTGCGCCGTTACGCCAGCTCGTCCAAGACAAGTTCCTCGGCGAGTGGAAATACCTACACCTTGCCTTGTTCGAGCTACCCGAGGAGCGCGCGACCCGCGCACTGATCGAGCTTGGGATGTATATCCGACTCATCGACGACGACGAGGACCGGCTACTGTCGAAACTTCGCGCCGGTCTCACCTACGGTTACGTCGTGCGCAAAGATGGCTCCCGTGTGGACTTGGCCTACCGCGAAGTCTCGAACAAGATCATTCACGCCTTACGCTACGAATGGCTCAATGCGCCAGGCGATGATGACCCTAGCGTGGTCTGTATCCCAAGCGACGACGAAGGCAACCGGCACCACTGGACTTCTGCCAGGATTAACCTAGTTGCGCTGGGCAGCATTTGCGGCGCTTTCATGAGCTAGGGAAAATCTGTGCCACTAGTCTACCGTTTTCAGACTTGGGATAGCGTCCACGACGCATTTCGGCAATCGGGGCGTTTGGCGACCAAAGAAGCCATAAAACAGATCGGCGGCCAAGCAGTCAGCGAAGGCCTTGAGGTAGGCGAAAAGTTCATCTGCCAGGAGATCCCTGGCATGACGGCTCGCGACTTCGATCTACGCTTTCGATAATTAAGTATGAGGACTGAACCGACCCCGCAAGAGACAGCAGAACGCCTTGTCACCATCGTGGTGGAAGATATCCACGTTCTAGCGGACGAGACCTTCAACACGATTTCGCTCACAATTGCCGCTCGCCGGAATGGCATCGATGGACGAATCTTGCAGGACGGCTTCAGTCAGCTACAAAGAAACTCGTGGATTCGGCCGGGCAGAAGAGACGGCTTCTGGTTTCTTACGCGCGAAGGCTATACAGCGGCTTCTGTAAATCAGCCCCCAGTCGAATCCAATCCCGCAGGCTCATCCAACGTCGCCTCTCGTACTTTGAAATGGACTATCGCTGGAGTCCTTGTTGTGATCCTTTTCGGCGTGCCGGGGTGGCTTACATACATCGGGGTGATTCCGTGGTGGACTCACGACAAGCAGCCGCCGTCACCCAATTCCGCCGCCACGACCGTCGTTCCAACCCCGAAAACGGAGATTCATTCCGGCGTAGAAAGCCAGAATCAGTCTGGCGGCATTACAGCTCAAACGGTAAACATTACGAATGCGTCGCCACCGGCATCAACTCCGGCTCCAAGACCGGAAGTCGCGATCCGATTCCAAGACCCTGACTTACCAACGCTGGTGCTCTTAAATACCTCGGGTGTCGTAGCACAGAACATAAAGTGGTGGGTACTTTTATTTAATATCGATCGGTACACGCCGGGCTCACTTCCAATAGCACCGATACGCTCCTCGACATTTGATTTTCTTCGAGCACACGCGCCCAGCATTCCGCAAAGCCTGTCTGCCGAACCAGGATTCTTCAATATTGTGAAGCCAGGGGATCGCCTGTACGGCTCGGCGATTGTGGATTGTCCCGAGTGCAAGAGAAGCAGAACCTACTTCGTCTATTTGAAATGGGGCGAGAGTGGTTGGTACTCGTTGGACAAGAATGCGCCACAGGGGCAGGTGCAGCGACCAGGGTCTCAGAGTGCTCAGGACACTGCCGCGTTTGTGCGTCTTGTCGAAAGTGTGCCGCCGAGTGCTCGGGTGGCAGTCACGAGACCGCCGTAAGG
>Ga0210385_10000132_pt1 | contig 80190 bp, 60 predicted proteins | sample IncBWH26OmetaG_FD_160107 | JGI IMG/M metagenome (GOLD analysis project Ga0210385, IMG submission 160107) | Forest soil microbial communities from Barre Woods Harvard Forest LTER site, Petersham, Massachusetts, United States - Inc-BW-H-26-O ... | reverse complement strand
GGTCTATCAATAGGTCCAGGTGATTTGTGCGGCCGCCCCGGGTGGAGTTTTTAAACGGGGATTCAGGCCATACGCAATGATTCAGAGCGAGGAAGGCGGCACTGACATGGACGACAAGTGCGGCCTCCGCGAGTTCAGAGTCGCCAACAGAAGTGAAACCATTTGAGCGCTGGAATTGCGCAAATAACTTGCGGGAGCCAATGCGGACGATTTCCGCTATTTCACCGGCTGTCATGAATGTCCTCCGAGGGAGTTAGTGCCTCAAATCTTCATCAACACAGCGGCACACGACTGGCCGGTCGCCCGTTCGACGGATAGAGCGTAAAGTACCACTTGGCGTTTGTAGCGCTCCAGTTCCTTCTCAAGCTCCCGGTCCGTCTTGAAATCGACCACGGTCCAGCCGTCTTCTTGCAGGAAAGCCAAGTCAAGAACGCCCTCGATCAAGGTTCCATCGTCAATCCTGAAGGTAACGGGTGTCTCGCGACGGCATTTTCCTTTTGACAGAGCATCGCGCGCACGCGCCATGAACGGATGAGCCAGTACAGATTGAACAGCAGCAGCGGCTGCGGTCAATTCTCGCTCATCGCTTTCCAATATCCGCGCATGAAGGGAAGTGATCTCGCGCACTTGAGCATCGTCGGCATTCAACGGCACGGCTGCGAGCGTTGCGTGCACCAGGGCCCCGAACCGCATACCTGACGGACGCTCCGAGTCTCTTGCCAGATCGATCAAATGCACGCTGCGCTCGAGACCCTCCATGCCGGATGCAATTCGGGCATGATCCCGGGCTGTACGGAAGGTCACACTTTCATGGGAAGCCTCCTGTCTCGCGGTGTTCCAACGCATCTGCCAATTCTGGTAGGTGTCCAGATCCCTCTTCAAAATCGCAGGGTCCTTCGCTTCCTTCAACAATTCCTCCTGGCGAATACCAAAAGACTGCGGCACGCCCAGCGTGAGGGCGCGTGGATCCCACCAGACGACACCGTAGCCATTCTCTGCATTGACATCTTCTTTAAAGTTGTGCCGGCCAGGGCAAACGGTATCCTTCTCGTCCACCCTGAGGTCTGCCGGGCGCATGAGAACCGTATCCTTCCCGAACTTCGGACAGTTCTGCGGTACTTCCGGCCGCTGGCGTTTCTCGGCTTCGGGGTAGATGGCGTCATAAAGTGGACGCACCCACCAGGTGTCGACGGAGTCCCACGACTGCCGTGGATCGTCGCCAATCGTCGGCACCACAAGAACGTCTCGGGCACGAGTGGCAGCTACGTAGGCGAGCCGGATGCCCTCACCACGATCGCGCCCCAGTTCGAGCGCCTCATGCTCTTGGAGATCGATGGGTATGCAGCCGGCAAGTGGGACCGCACAAAGCGAGCGCGAGGCGTCGATGTGCCGATTGGGACGCGACGAGCATAGCTTGCCTGTGATATCGGCGAGGACGACGACAGGGAACTCTAACCCCTTGGCCTTGTGGACCGACATCATGCGAATGCCTTCGCTGCCCTCTTCGAAGATCGGTGCTTCTCCCGTTTCGACAGCATCGCCACCGGACCGCAGCTCTTCCACAAAACCGCGAAAAGATAGGCCTCCATTCGCTTCATACTTTCTCGCGAGCTCGGCAATATGGAGGACGTTGGCAAGAACCTGTTCGCCCGATGGGCGGAGTGCGAAAGCGACGTGCACTCTCGTTTCTCTCAAAAGTGTCTCCAGCGTTTCCGCCACTGGCCGATGATTCCGGTTCCTGTGCAGCTTTTGCAGGATACGAAGGCTGTCCACAACATCTTGCAGATCGACGCCCACTGGCGCCGCCGGAAGACGGAAGGGATGAAGCCGCCCTACATGCTGACGGAATTCGAGCAGGCTATCGTCACGGAGAGCGAAGAGTGAGCCTTTCAGAGTCGCAAAAACCGAGAGCTCGTCATCCGGCCACTCTATGGCCGTGAGAGCCGAACGAATGGTTTGCACTTCTTCGCGATCGTGGAAGGACTTTCCGCCAACCAACAGGTGTGGAAGACCCCGAGCTTCGAGCGCCCGAATATAAGGTCGGGCCATATCATCGTCACGGCTGATAAATCTCCTGAAGAGAAGACAGATATCACTGGGTCCGATCGCTACGCGCTCGCTTTGTTTCCCTGGTTTTGCAACCGTCCACCCACTCTTTTCGATCATCCACGCGATGAACGCGGCTATGGCATCGGGCAAAGACTCGTCCACAGCCTGCATTGAGAACTTCTTTCGATATGGCCGGGGCACAGGCAGCGCGACGATCGAGGGCTGCTCGTCGTGTTCCTCGCGAAACGCCGAGAGAGAAACGTACGCAGCCTGGAGCTTCTCCCGGTTACCATCCATGTGCGGCTTGAAAGCCCGGTTGATCAACGCCTGAATCGACGGCAGCGAGCGGAAGCTCGTCGTAAGCTGCAGCAGTTCGGCGCCATTTTCGAGAAGAAGCTGTTTTACCTCTTCGTAGGTGCCAACATCAGCGCGGCGAAACCGATAGATGGCCTGCTTGGGATCACCCACGATGAAGAGCTTGCCTGGAACGGGCGTAACTTTGCGCCAGTCAGTCATCGCCGGATCGGTTGCTGAAAGCAGAAGAAGGATCTCAGCCTGCAAAGGGTCGGTGTCCTGGAATTCGTCAATGAAAACATGGGTGCACCGTTCCTGAAAATGGGTGCGAACACTCGAGGACTGAACGAGCAGGTCCCGAGCCTTGATGAGAAGGTCGAGAAAGTCAAGTTTGCCGCTACGCTCTTTGAGAGCCTGATACAACGCGACGGTCTCTGCGAGTTCGATTTGTAACAGCGCAGCAAGATCCGATCCGGAGTCCCTGACGAAAGCATCAACCTCGCCAAACAGCTGCCCGTGCAAAGCCAGGACATCATCCCGCTTCACTCGCAAATTGTACTGAGTGCCTCCTTTGCGCGGCGCGCGAACTCGCTCGTAGCGGCTATCGGTTGCGATTTGCACCAACATTGCTTCGAGACCATCGTAATCTCGTGATCTCGCGCGTTCGGCACTGCTGATGTTTTCGCTGAGGGCACGCAGTGGCGAAGTGTCACGGAACAAATTGTTCGAAGCATCGGAGGGTTCACTGGTGAGCGCTGCCAGTTCGCGCATCTTCGCAATAATGGTGTCGATCGACGCGTTGCGATTGAACTCAGGGCGACGCCACCTTGCGGAAAAGTCGCGCCACTTGGCCAATTCCCAGCCGGCAGAGATCAGACTTTCCGTCGGCGCCTTGCCTGACTTGCGCCGCAACGCGCGCCGCGTACCTTCCGGCAGATGGTCGAGCTTTTGCTCAAACCAGGTCTGAAACGCAGAACGATATACTTTTAGGCTCTGGGCTTCAGTCAGGAGTTCGAACTGAGGATCGATCATTGCCTCAACAGGACGCTCTTTCAGCAAATCACCGCACAACGAGTGGATCGTGCTCAACCGAGCTTCCTCGAGATGTGCCAGGGCCTGCTCGAGATTCAGGCGAGTTTCGCGGTCCTGTTCCGCGGCTCGCGATTTTTCGAGCTCGGAGCGAAGGCGAAGCTTGAGTTCTCCGGCAGCCTTCTCGGTGAAAGTCACACCCACGACGCGGTCGATCGTGGTTTTTCCCGCAGCAATGACCGAAATGATTCGCTCGATCAATTCGGTCGTTTTCCCGGTACCTGCTGCCGCCTCAACCACCAGCGTTTTGTCGAGGCGGTTGCGAATGGCATCACGGGCTTTTTGGTCAGAGAGTTCCATCAAGCCAGGTCCCTCATCGCCTTCAGCTGCACGAGTCCCGAAGTTTCCCTTTTCTTGGCCACTCGAATTTCTTCGTATGGGCCGCATATCTCGTGGAAATCGCAATAGAGGCACGCGTCCTCGCGCGGCGCAGGCACCAGGAAAGGTGTCGCCAGCCCAGAGTCAATCGTTCGTAATACAATCTCCAGGCTTTCGCGCGCGATGCGCTCCAATGGAATCCGATGTTCATTGAAACCACCGTCTGCGGTGCAATAAAACAGCCTGCCCTCAGAAACTGGTTGCTTGAGCACCTGTTCGATCGCCAGCCCGTAGAGCACAGGCTGCAGGACTTCACCATGGCCCATGACCACTCCCCGGGTCACTCGATCGCGGCCGGTCTTGTGATCAGTCACGCGTAATCTTTGGCCGTCTCCGCTTCGCTCGATCAAGTCGACTACGCCATGAACCAAGGCGCCGCCCGCGAGCTTGACTGGTTCAGGCGAACTTGCGGGATCGCGCCCTCTGCTCGCTCCGAACCCGAAGCCGAGTTCGAAATGAACTGGTACCCAGCCTTCCTCTTCCGCCACCTTCTCGAGCCAAATGTGTAGATCCGAGCGGATCTTTTCAATTGAGTCTAGCCAAACGCGGTCGATCGCGGGAGCCAGATCCTCGTAAGCCTGATCGGCGATGCGCTTCACTGTATCGCCGAGCATCCTGAGCGCTTGCGGAAGATGCGCGGCGTTTACTGGCAGGAGGCCTTTGTCATTGAGCTGCCGCTCGAGGTCGGCCTGCATGCGGTGGAAAAGAGCGCCTTTTGTCCGCGGGTCCATTTCTTCGAGCGGCGCCGGTTCTTCCCGGGGTTCAAGTCCATGAATAGCCGCAAGCAGAAAACGGTAGGGGCAAACGGCGAAGTTCTGGAGCGCGGTCGCAGAATACGGTCGCGCCGATAGGCGCTGCGATTCGAGGAGCTTGAGAACCGATGCACGATTGGTGAACAGGCCGTCATATTCGGACCACTTTTCCTGCCACCGCGCCCAGCGGCCGCGCAGCGAGCGTCGCAGGAATGGGTTCAGCTTCATCACGTATGCCAGACGTCCCGCGCCGGGCTGCTTCGCTGTAAGCAAAGGTAATACGGTCGAGAGGTCATATTCGGCGTCGTCGATGGCAGTCAGAGGATCGCGAGGTGCCGGCCACGCCAGACGGCTTGCGCCGGCACGCTCGGCTTCTCTCGCCAGTACTTGATAATCAGGCACGCGCCCCGTGATCGAGCGAGCCACATCGAGGGCGTAGAAAGAGGGCACCCTCGCCCGCGCTTCGGCGAGTTCGAGACGAGGGTAGGAGAGATATAAGCGTCGGCTGGCTGCGCCAACCGCGATTCGCAGGAAGAGTCGCTCCTGTTCACTGCGATCCTGCAGTACGGACAGATCGGAGTGAAGTTGACGCCGAAGCTTGTCGAGAAGGAGAGGATCCTCACGCAGTTTCTGCGGGAATATCCGTTCAGCGAGCCCGGGTACAAAAACCACCTCGAAGGAGCGTCCGCGCGCCTGTTCCGGACTCGCGACGAGGACTTGTCCATAGCGGCTTTCTGGCGGTTGAGGCTGCAGGTTCGCGAGCCAGTGTTGCAACACGTTGAGGACTTCATTTAAGGTCACCGAGGCAACCGGCGCCATTGGCTTCATGTCGGCGATCACGGCGAGCACCCGTTCGGGCTCGCGCAATACCTGGGGAATCAATTTCTCGAGCGCTGCGATCCACTCACCCCAGGTTGCCGACTTCGGCAAGGCCGCCAGTTGCCCGACGACGACAAGAGCGAATGCCCGCAGATGCCCGAGATTGCGAAGTTTGCGCTCGACCCCGGCGATCCGCGGCGAGTCGGGATCCTCCCTCAGGCGTTCTTCGAGATCCTGCTTGAACTGGTTCTCCAGGCCGTCGAGCCGTCGCCGCCAGCGATCCTTGCCGCCGATAACGGCAGCGTCGACCAGCAATTGTTCCCATTTCCACGGGGCACGCAAAGTACCCGCCAGTTCGGGACCGTCGGAATCTTTCAGTTGTGCCTCACCATGGCGCTCGGCCTCATCTTGGGTTCGAGCATCGACAACCGATGCGGCCGAAGAGAGAGCGTCATCTTCTGGCGGAACGAAATTGGCAGTAATTCTTGGAGGACTGCCGTCCGGCTCCAGCTGCGGAACCTGGGCGAAAGAGAGGTACTCAGCGAAACGCCGGGCCGACAAGTTCTCCGCGGCGCAGGTGAGCAGCGCCAGAAGGGCGCGACCAGACGGATCGGGCCGGCGGTTTCCACGCGCAAAATAAGCGGGAATGCCTGCACGCCTCAGGGCCGCCTCAATGAGGCCCGAATAACTCTCGGGAGCGCGGAGGAGGACGGCCATGTGATCGAAAGGAATCCCACATTCCGCTTCGGCGAGAATACGCCGTGCAATTTCGACTGACTCGCGTTCCTCGCCGGGTGCGGAGAAAAAGACAACAGAATCGTCCGGAGTTGACTCCGAGGGCACCGACTCGGCGAAGAGGTAAGTGCGCAAGCGTGCCAGGCTAGAGGTGGGGGATTCTTCTCTCGCCTCGGTTTTTTCCGATACGCCGGGAATCGTCTTGAGATTCTGGAGCGTCCGCAGATCGCCGTTTGGGCATGTCATCAAGACTTGTTTGGAAGCGGATGCCAGGGCGGCCAGGAAGCTGCGCTCAACAGCGGAGTGGATCGAAACATCGACAAACAGCATGGGATGTTTGGCAAATTCTGCACCGTCCTCGACCGCTTCGAGAGCGGAAGTAAGGAGGGCGACGCGATCGGCCAATGCACACTGATCGATTTGTTCGTCGAAGGCGGCGAGGAGCATGGCATTGTCCCTGCCTGATTCCTCGAGTGCGATGAGCTTTTCGGTAGCGATACCTGCGGAGCGCAAGTCGCCAATGGTGGCAGCGGCCGCGCGCGCGAAGCCAGGAAATTTTGCGATCGGGGCAAAGTACCGCAGCTCACCTCGGGCGCTCGCTTCGAAGGCAGCCCGTGCCGCCAATGCCTCCGTGCCGACCGCCGAAGTGGGAGCGATCCCCGCTCCGGCAAGCTTGCGCAATGCCAGCCTGCCTGCGAGCTGAATCAGGCTGAAACGATGCAAGCCAAAGGTGGCGGTGCATTTGTCAGCAAATCCACGCACCAGATCGTCGACCGCCCCGCGCGATGCGGCGATCAGAACCAGTTCGGTCGCGGCCGGGAAGGACGCGATGAATTCATTGGCAGTGCTAATCCGATCAGCCGCGGATGAAGATTGAAAAAGCCGAAGCATTCAGCTGGCACCGTAACGCGAGGGAACGCGGCGAGTCAAACCAATGCCGGCCTCTGCAATGACTCTTCTGGTCATTCGCACCCTCCAGATCGCCTGCAGATGCCACAGTTCAGAACAACCGCTGGTCCCGCGCAGATTGACCAGGTTTCGTGCTGGATGGAGGTTTGCGTTCGCTCACGTCCACTATCGCCGCTCGCCACCACGATGGTAAAAGCCTTTGATTCAGTCGTCGAAAATCCGCAAAGCTGGAATCGACGATGTAGGTCTCCGCGAAATCGTTTTCCGAACGCACGGAACGTCCCGTTGCCTGAATCAGTCGCATCGCGGTTTGCCAGGCGTACCAAGCTTTGTCTACCCGCCTTCGGGCGATCACGTAAGGATCCTTGAAGGGTGGATAAGGGACCTTCACGATCACTTGAAACCGTGACAGATCGTCACGCAGATCAAGGCCCTCGGTCATTGCGGGGGAACATAGAACAGTGGGTGCACCAGAGGCGACGTGGCGCTCAATCGCAGCTTCTGCGCCACCAGGTCCGTGGGTAACTATCCGGGACTGGTGTCCAGCGATGATCAAGGCCTGTGTCAGCAGCCGATTCATCTCGTAGGAGTTCGTATGGATGAGACCTTTGACGTCCGGGCGTGCGCGCAGTAGTCTGTCCAGCGCATCGGCAATTCTCGGCAGGGTCGAAGACTTGTTCTGGAAATTCATCGACCCGAGTGGCCTGTAGAGAATTCTGCGATTCTCAACCGGAAATTCGGACGATACCGCCACGCATATCGAATCTTCCTGCGGGATCCCAAGAGTGCTGCGAAATTCGTTGAAGTCGAGAATCGTCGCCGACATGATCACGACCATATCGGCCCTTGAGAACAGGTATTCCCGGGCGTACGCTGCGGCTCCAAGCGGGCGGAACACCAGCCTTTTGCCATCGGCCCAAAAAACCCATTCTTGCTGGTTGCTCCGAACAAACCGGCGGATTCTCCTGAGCAGATTTTCCGCCTCGTTCCGGTCCTCGGATTGATCGAGGTCATCTTCGGGAATCGTGTTTATGAACGAGTCGATCGCGGGAATCATTTGATCGCGAAGCCACTCGGTCGCCCCTGTGATATCGCCTTCTTCAATTGTGGGAATGGCCACGGAATATTTCTGAAGGCTGAAGGGCGCAATTTCGAAATCGGTAAAGTCGAGCAGCTTTTGCTCGAGGCCGTGGGCTTCATCAACTACCAGGATTGAGCGCCTTGGCAGCTGGCCGGAATAAAGTGTCTCCGCAAGGAAATAGTCAAAGTTTGTGACTCCGACCTTTTGAGCTACAAATCTCTCCTTGGCCGTTTTGTACGGGCAGTTCACACATGCATCCGCACGCTTTCCGCGTAAACGGGGGCCTAGATCGCAATTCGTCTGGAAATCACTGCAGTGATAGCTTGAGCGCCCACGCAATTCGACCAGCCCCAAGGCCTCAAAATCCCGCATGTACTGCGCGGTCAATGCCTTCTGCGTAGATAGTATGTATCCGCCCGAGCCCCAATCTGCGGCCCATGTTGCCGCGGCAAAGCCTATAGCGCTTTTGCCGGTTCCAGTCGGCAGTTCGAGCAGCACAAATTTCTTGTGCGCTTCACGGGCGCGCTGAATGGCGGCGAGTGACTTCTCCTGGGCAGATCGAATACTCCTGCCGAAGGGAAAGCACTGCTCGAGACTAACTGCCGGTCGTTCGTGGACTTGCGACGCAACATCCATCTTGAAGTAGCGAGAGGGTGGTCGCCAGTCTCACGCCACCAGCACTCGTAAGTAACGATTCTCGCCTCAGAATCGTAGTTGAATCAAACGTAATAAACAATAAGTGCCATCCGCCGTGCTGGTTACGATGGTTAGGTTGATTGGGGCGAGGACTTTTTCACTTGCGGCCGATCAGCCACTTCTTTTCAAAATCAGCTGTAAACACCTGTCTCACGATCTTGGAGTGTGCGGCGTGTGTGTCTCGTTTTGCGAGCCAGGAGGAAATCTCTATGGCTCGCCAAGTTGGCCAGAGATCGCACGCGGCGATCGAAGATGCTCATCCGGGTTTATCTCGGTCGCCGGAGGGTGGAACGCCACTGAACGAGCATTTACACCCGCGGCCGGCGGTTGACGTTATAGGATGGCGCTTTCAGGGGCGACACATGGGCTCGCGATTGCTGACGACGACAAAAGAGCTGGAGAAGGTTTTCCGCGAATGGTGCGCGAAGGCGGATGACATACGCGTCGTCACCGCGTGGGCGACGATGGAGTGTGCTGTCCGCGATGGCCTGGACCGGGTGCGCAGCAAGATCAGCACGTTGGTCGTGGGCCTCGACTTCTACACGACATCGCCGTCTTTCCTTGAATCCTTCCTGTCCGTGCTTCGCATCGGCAAATCCCTGCAGGGCGGAACATTCCACCCGAAGCTCTACCTCTTCGAAGCCGGCAAGGGATTCTGCTGCGTGATGGGGAGCTCGAACTTTACTCGCGGGGGCTTCGGCGACAACACGGAGCTGAATATCTGCATTGAAGGACGGAAGTCGGATTTGCTGTTCCGGCAGGTGACTGAATTTATCAACGAGCAGGAACGGCAATCGAAACCGATCACGGACCCCGAGCGGAGCGACTACCGCAACCAGTTCGAGAATATGAAAAAGGCCCGCCTCCGTCTCGCGAAATACAAGCCGACTCCCGAGGCGAAGGAAAAAACACGCGCGGCCAAGGCAAAAGAGGACACGGGCGATACGTTGCCGGAGCAACTGAACCGGACGTGGCCGGAATTTGTTGAGCTTATTCTGGCTCCGAAGCGAAAGCAGCGCGTGGCCGGGAAAACGCCGGACGGGCCCAGCTATCTGGAGACGGCGGAACGCTGTCGGAGTCTTTTCAGGCAGCACCGGCGGCTGGCGAACATGCCGCCGGTGGACCGGAAATTCATCGGCGGGATAACCAAGGAAGGCGGCTGGTTCGGCAGCATGAAAGGCAGCGGTCGTTTCGGAGCGCGCCTGAACAACAAGCCGGCGATTCTTGACACCGCGCTCGACCGCATACCGCTTGACGGCGGCGTCAGCAAACAAGCCTTCGATGATTTCAGGGCAAACTACGATTGGGACGGCTCGGGCGTCGGCAACGCCTCACGGCTGCTAGCCATGAAACGGCCCGATCTCTTTGTCTGTGTCGATACGAAAAACCGGACAGGCATAGCCGCGGCGTTCGGCGTTACGGCATCGTCGCTTCAGACTTTCGAAGGCTACTGGGAATTGATGCAGAGGATCTGGCGCTCTCCCTGGCGCCGCTCGCCGCGGCCCGTCAACCAGCTTGAGCGGCGCGTATGGAATGCACGGGTGGCGCTGCTCGACTCGCTTTATTACGATGCCGACGCCTGAGACAGTTCACGGTTTGCATTGGTCAGGCGCTCGGCATGCCTAAGACCGGCTAACAGTCTCAACCCGCAAACGTCGTTTGTGCGCGTCCGCGCGCGGGCCCTACGATATGCTGTAAATGGGGATTCCGAGGAGTTTTCCTCATGGGTCAGCAACAGTTGATACATCTTGATGACTGGTTGTCGCAGAAGCTTACCTCATGGGGCATTACCAGTCTGACCGATGTTCAAGAAAAGGCCATAAGCGCGGGAGCGGCTTCCGGAACGAGCTTGATCGTGAGCGCTCCGACATCCTCCGGAAAAACGCTGATCGCGGAGACCGCCATCTTGGCGGCCCTTCGCCGGGGAATGAAAGTCACGTATCTCGTGTCGCACCGGGCTCTTGCTGACCAGAAATTCCTCGATTTCACCGAACGTATAGGGGAGGGTGCTAAAGAACCGCTGGCGCACGTCGCTCTGAGCACGGGCGATAGGTCGGAGGGGAACGTCGATGCCGAGGTCCGGGTCGCCACATATGAAAAGGCCATCGGACTGGTTCTCACCGGCCAGATTCGCCCCGCCAACTCCCTGGTGATCGCCGATGAACTCCAAATACTTTGCGATCCATCGCGAGGCGCCGATATTGAAACGCTCTGCGCCATTCTCAAGCAGCGCCGTGTCAAGCAGTTTATTGCACTGACGGCGACGGTAGAAAATCCTGAAGACCTCGCGGGCTGGCTCGATTGTCAGCTTGTGAAAAGTTCGGTTCGCAGCACGCCCCTTCACCAGGAAATCTGGGCGCAGGGTCGCGTCTATTCATTAACTTTCGGGCAGGAAACGGGTTCGGAGCAACGCTGTCCCGTTCGCTCGCAGGATCTGAAAGATGTCGTCGCGTATCTGCTGAAGCAGGGGCGTGGACCCGTCCTGGTCTTTACCGAAACCCGTAAAGAAGCATCCCGGTATGCCGAGGATTTCATCGGGAATCGCGTGCGAACCAAGTCCGGGATTGAAATCGCAGAACAACTGGACCTGTTTTCAGAACCGACCGAGTCCTCCGAGAAATTAAAGAGTTTTGCGGAGAAATGCGTTGCGTTTCACACCGCCGATTTATCAGCGCTGGAAAGGCAGGTCCTTGAAGACGGATTTGCGAAATCCCGCTTTGAAGTCTGTTTTGCCACTTCGACTCTAGCGGCCGGCGTTAATTTTCCGTTTCGGACGATCGTTTTTCCTAAGCTGACCTATCAGTACCGTGACGACGGCGCAAGGCTGTCCCTTTCCGACTATCGCAACATGTCCGGACGGGCGGGCAGACTCGGGCTGCACGAAGATGGTTACGCCATTCTGCTTCCGACAGACGCGATCGAGATCGCGCACGCGAACAGGCTCGTGCTGCCGGTCAATGAAAAGCTCGAATCCGTTCTGCTTAAGCTGAGCCTTCGCAAGACGCTGTTGTCGTTGGTCGCGTCACGGATCGCAAGTAGCCTGGACGCGATCGACGAGTTTTTCAGGAACACGCTCTATTGGTATCAGACGCTGAATAACAACCCTAAAAAGTTGTCTCACCTCCAGAGTCTTTGCCGTGAAGCAGTATCCTGGCTGACGGCCAATAACCTCATACTAGATGAGCAAGGACTGCTTTCGATCACGCGCCTTGGAAAGGCCACGGCGATGTCGGGTCTCTTGCCCGATACGGCCGTCGAATTCGCCAGAATGCTGAGATCATCCGCGCCGGCGCTCGCTACGGACTTCGACGCCTATAGCGACGGAATCATCTATGCTGCGTGTTCTTCGAAGGAATATATGTCGAATCGCCCGTCGCGTTATTTGCCTTTCACCAGCGCCGACGCCTACGGCGCCATCGACTATTGGAGAGCGCGAAAAGTGCCGGTGAAGGTCGACGAAGCCGATTCAAGAACCGCGCAATGCGCGCAGGCGATTGCCTTGTATATCGGCGGAGAAGTTGAGCGCCGCATCGCGCACGAGACGGGCGTGTCCGCCGGGATGATTCAGCGATTGGCCGGCGACATTTCCTGGGTCATAGACGGCCTTCATCTGATATCGACAGTGCCTGAGATCGGATGCACACAGCCGGTCAGCAATCAAATTGACCTCCTTGCGCGCAGAGTGAGGTGGGGCGTGCCCGCCAGCACATTGGATCTTCTCCGCGTCGCTGAGCGGCATCGTGTTCCGGGAGTGGGCCGGCAACGCGCGATGGCGTTGGTCAAGCGTGGCTTTCATACGCTGCAAGATGTTCTGCAGGCCGGCAGCGATGAACTGCTGGACATTCTGAAAAGTTCGCTTAGGGTGGTCGCGCTGCAAAAGGGTATTGAGGCGACGACTGGTCATAACAGCAACGCGATGCTTTCCGCGCACATGCGCGTCGCGAAAGAGCTGGGAGCAGAATCGTTCGTTGAGCGCTGCTATGCGGAGAACGGCACAGCGTATGAAAAAGCCGTGCATGATCTTGTGGCCTTTACAAAGGCATTTGCGGTCACCGTGATCGACGACGGCAAGCGGCAGAACGTGCCGGACTTCCTCCTTCAACTGGGGAGCGTTGAAGCACTTGTCGAATGCAAGAGCGCCACAAAAAACCCGGCACTTATTAACAAGGAGGATGCGTGGGCTGTTATCCAGAAGGCGACCGACTTTGATCCGAAAATGCGGCGGATCACGCTCGGCAAACCCGCGTTCGACGAGACTTCGAAGCGGAAGGCGGCCGCTTCAACTGATCTGACGCTGATCGAGAACGGTGTATTCGTCGAGGCCGTACTGCGTCTCTTGCAGAAGACCTTGTCCCCGGAAGAGTTCATGGCCTGGATTACGACGCCGGGGGTTTCCGAGCTTGAGAGATTGCCGGGGGATATCACTTACTCGAAGTGACAGTTTCTCGCAGAGTTAGCGCAATTGGAGTGCGAACTTGCGGAATTGAGATGACCTACATAAGGTAGGACATCATAAATCCTGCGCAAAACTAGTATATTCACGGTGTCGATATCTGGGCCTAAATAGTTAGAGGACGGACGTTTGATTTTTGATGACCCAACGCTCAGCCGATTACTCGGAAGCATCGAAGCCAATCGGTTGATGCTGCTTTGCGGGGCAGGACTATCCATGGCGCCCCCAAGCAACCTCATGTCTGCGGTACGAGTTTCAAATGCGTGCTATGACAAATACGAACCTACACGCGTTCTGCCGGTAGCATTGCGCGGCGACATCGACGCCCTAGCTGCCCACTTCCACGCGACGAATGAATTTAAAGGATTGTTTATTGGGAGCCTAGTTCCCTGGAATGATCTGGTCGGCGTACCTAATCCTGGCCACGCCGCCGTAGCAGATCTTTTGATCAGTAGAGCCGCGCGTGCGGCTCTGTCGGCGAACTTTGATGTCTTGATCGAGCAGTGGGCCATGTCCCACAAGATTGCGTTGCAAGGAGCGCTGAATGGTCACGAGGCGACAGAATTTGCTGCGCTCTCTGGCCCGCTGGTTAAGTTTCACGGATGTCTCATGCGCAACCAGCCAGAGACCCTCTGGACACGCGCGCAACTCGCCGAACCAACCATCGCGGACAGGGTGGCGACTTGTTCGAACTGGATGAGGTTGCAGCTACCAGGAAAGGATTTGCTCGTTGTTGGTTTCTGGACCGATTGGGGATATCTGAATGAGGTGGTCGCTGATGCGCTGGATGCCGGCGCATTTACCTCGGTTACGGTGATTGATCCAGCTGATAGCGCTGCTTTGGAGACAAAAGCCCCAACACTGTGGGCGAGATTAACCGGAGGAACAGCTCATTTCCAGCATCTGCGCGCCTCGGGCGCGGATGCCCTTGCAGAACTCCGGACTGCATTCTCTAAGGTCTGGATGAGAAAATTCTTTGCCCTTGGGAAGGCATTGGTGGAGGCTGAGGGGAGGACGTATTCCGCAATCGACCCGGCGATGACTGGCGACGATCTCTATGATTGTCGTCGTGACGCGGAGGGTGTGCCCTATAGCCGGGCGGCGCAATCAAAAGAACCAACGCCCCAAGGCGCGCAGGCATCGTTTTTCCATCATCTGTTGGTTACTGCGGGGGCGACTCGCGCGGGCTCTTGGTATGAGTATGAAGGAAAACGCATTCGCATAGTACAAGGCGCCGGCCAGGCGCTTCATGTCGTCAGAGAACGGTATATCGAACCACCAGGGTCGCCGCAACCGGATATAGTCGTGTGCGCCGGTTCCTTGGTTCCCGCAGTAAAGGGTAAGCTTATAAGCTCGGGAACCACTGCCAGCATCGTACGGCCGGCCGGTGGCGGCGTCGCACATTGGATGACGTTGGAAGAAGCGCGGGGAGAACTTGCCCTATGACAGATTTGAAGTCGCAGATACAGGTAGTTCTGCAAGAAGCGGGGTACGACACTTGGCTCACGTCGACCGAACGACTCGACACCGTCGGGTTTGAGGATGATTCCGTTATGGGATTTGCCTGCATATTTGACAGCGCCGCGAGCATGCTCCACCGCTGGCGGGAGGTGGAGATGATGCTGCTGACCAGGCATGCGGCAGATCTTCAAAAAGGAGGGGAGAAGACTTGGAACGTTTATTCTGTTTTTCTTTGCTCGGAATCTGCCGATGAGATTCATTCACGAGAGATTCGCTGGATTGAGGAAGATTTGGAACGGACGAGGAAGATCGCAGCCTGTGGACTGAATGACCGAAACGATCTGGTCACGGCGCTTTTACCCCTGCTTCCGCTCCAATATCAGCCGCTGCTCAACCGTGAAGAGTTCGACGTGACGCAGCGCCTACGGAAGCGCATTGCCACCATTGCTCCTGCGGCCGCTACGGCTGCCCTGGATGGTTCGGTTTCTGCTGCCGAAGTCGTGCGCCTACTGGGATCTGAGACATGAAACTGGAGTTTGTCGAAATCGGGGGTTTCAGGGGTTTTCGCGACAGGACCAGATTTGACCTGGCCGTTGGGTTCACTGTTCTCAGCGGTCGCAATGGCACGGGCAAAAGTACTTTGTTGGACGCCGTTGAATTCGCAATAGCCGGGACAATAAGCAAGTTCTCGGTGAAGGCCGCGAAGGGCGGGGGGCTTGACGAACATATCTGGTGGGTAGGTTCCGGAAAAGCGGAGGCGCATTACGTTACGGTGGGATTTGTGGGTGACGACGGAAATCGCTTCGCTATAACACGAAGTCGAGAGCGTGGCGCTGATGTCGAACCTGCCGACATAATGCGACGCCTGTGCAGTGGCGTGACTACGGCGCAAACTTCGATGGACACCCTTATACAAACGACGCTCATTCGTGATGAACTGATTGCCAGTCTGAGTTTGGATCTACCCGAACAGGCGCGGTTTGCGACAGTTCGCGCGGCCATCGGAGGGCTCGTCGGGCCTGATTATTCTGAGCGAACAGAGTCGATTATCGCAGCCGCTACTGCCGCGAAGAACAGACAAGAATTACGTATCAAGGAAGTTCAAAATACTCTCGGGCGATCTCTGAGTGAACTGACGGAAACAAGAAGCATCGCAGAGCGCTCTTCCGGTATTACCGATGCGCTCCAGGCACTTGAATCGTTGGTGCCATCGCTACCCGCGTCGATAGGGGCTCGGACGGAAGCCGTAAGAAGACTCGTTGCCGATCAGAAAATAGCCTTGCGAGAAATTGAAGGGGCTCGCTTGGAGTCCGAGCAGGTAGGACAGGAGCTTGCTTTTTTCAATTCCCCGGAAGGCGCCGCCCAGATAGATGCCGCGCGCACAGCCCTTGAGGACGCAGGCCGGCAAAAGGCGGTCGCCCAAGAACACCTCGTTGTAGCGACTCAACTAGAAGCGACTGAAAAAGAAAGCGACGAATACGCGGCGCACCTAGCAGCCATTATCGAACATGGCAGTGCCGTTGGCCTGCAGGATGGGCATTGCCCTTTATGCGACGCCGTACGAACGGCAGATGATTTCGAAAAGGCGATTGCGTCAGCGAAGGCGAGATTAGCAGTTCGCGGCCAGAAGTTGGCGCAGGCGAAGGAGGCCTTGGCTAAGGCCCGTTCAGTTGCGACTGCGGCGGAACAGACTTTCGCCGCTGCGCACGACCGATTTTCCCAATTGGAAAAACGTCGCGTCGCGTTAGAACAGAAGCTAGCGAAAGTACGGGATGTATATGCTCGCCGCCATTTCAATGCTCCGCCTGAAGACCCCAAGGCAGCGCAGGACCTGCTGTTCGCGGAACAGGAGAAAATTGTCGGATTGGAGCGCGCTCTTGCTGTTCTCGAAAATTCGAATGTCATCGAACGCGTGAAATCGTTAGAGACGCGGATTGCGGGTCTGAGGGAGCAGAGCGATCAGGAAGCTGCCAAGCTGGCGGCGACAGAAAGAGCGATCGAATCAGCTCGTCAGATCGATACAGCAGCCAAAACGGTCGAAAACCAGATATTGACCGAGCAATTCGACACGGTCATGCCTCTGCTTAAGGAACTTTATCGACGTCTCCGACCGCATGCGGACTGGACCGAGATTGAATCTGACTTTGGTGGGAAAGTGCGCGGTTCCTTGAATTTCGTAGTGGGTGATGGATATAACCCACAATTTCTTTTCAGCAGCGGCCAACGGCGTGCCGCCGGACTGGCGTTCCTTCTTGCGGTGCATCTGTCCAGGCCGTGGTGCACGTGGCGCTCGCTGTTGCTGGACGATCCGGTCCAACATATTGACGACTATCGAGCTCTGAACCTTGTTGAAGTTCTGACCGCGATTCGTCGGAATGGACGCCAGGTTATCGTTGCGGTAGAAGACACGGCCTTGGCGGATGTATTGTGCCGGAGACTGCGGAGCGTCAGCGGGGATACCGGCCGCCACTTCCAGCTTCGTACGGCGGAGACGGGAACCGCAGAAATCGCCAGCAAGCAAGACATCTATCCAATGCCACGTCTCGTGCTGCGACCCGCGCGAGCCTCGTAGCGTGAGGCACGCGCCACTTCAACTTCCTAGCGCCGGCTCTTATTGCAAAAGGTCTCTTCTCAATTGTTGAACGACGCCTGTAGAGCCGTCAATCTTGCCGGCCCGCCTCTGGTCCGCTGATGCAACGAGCGCTGGCCAAGAAACCATCAAAAAATGTTTTTTGTGCGAGCTGAGCTGTCGCGAGTGAAGGGCTCCTACCGTTGATCACAAGCGCATGATCCCCTGAACGGAAGCGCAGAGATCCTCGCAGATTGGCAAGGCCGAGAAAAATGGGACGGAATCCGTGTCCGCGCTGGCCATCGGTGCCGAAGCGTGACGTTCCATCTGAAAGAGCAGCCAGCATAGCCTTCCCGTGATCATCGAGGTTAGCAAACGCCAAACAGCGCTGAAGACTTCTGAGAATACCGATACCGCGGTCGGCCGCAACAAACTCAAATACGCCTGCCGCCGCCCGAAAGGCCAAGAGGCCCGTGTCGGCGGCGTCGCAGTGTTCATGAATGTTGCTCTCCAGTTCCTGCATCGCCGCGACAAGTTGGCCCGGCACTGTGCCAGGCAGCCGCGAGACATCGCGAGCGGCTCTCTGCGCGTCCATGAGGAACCCCGTGAATAGAGCGTCTTCATCACGGCCACTACGGGCGGCGCGGATAAAGCCCATTCGTCGGTCGTCCGGCTTTACCCAGCACTCACTTTGATTTTGGATGGCCGCGATCATCGGGCGCGCACCGTTGTCTTCAAGCCAACCGCCAGGAATAGGAGAGGGCAAGCGTCCCGCTGCGAGCAGACAGAGTAATTCAAGAAGAGGGCCGAGGCTCGCTGGAAGATATCGGGCCGGTTGACTTAGCGCCAATCGCCCGCTCGCCGCGGCGAATCCAAGCCCGTCCACCGCAGAGAATGTGAGCGGCAGAGCTGTCTTCATTTTCCCGCCTGCAAGGGCAATACTCTCTGATTAAGTCCGCCGCCATAAGCGGCGGCGACGACTTGCCAGTTTTCCATCAGGAGTTTGTCCACCGACTCTGTCTTCTTGGTCGGCGACGAGCGCCAGACAAGTTTGCCGGGGCTGGAGAGCACGGCTCGCTGGCGGGACTTCGTCTTCATGAACACCGACGTATCCAGGAGGGTGATGTCGAAGAACGCTGCGGCCAAAGTTGGCAGGAACTTGCCGCCGCCCCGAACAATGAGATGTAGGGGGCGCCCGACTGCTGCCGACAGGGCGACGAGGTGGTCGGTGTGCCAAGCGGCCCGGCTGGCCCAGCCGGCGCCGGTGGCGAACTCGAACGCGATATGGGTCACTTCGGGCCGCGCGGCGATGTAGTTCATCCATCGCTCCCAATCCCGCTCCGTACGCGCGTTGACATGAAGCGCCGCCGGCAATCCTTCGCTGAGAAATTCCTCGTGGACGATCACGATCCGCTTCTGGCTGTGGAGGTCGTCCCATCGCGGCTGGTCGATGAACAAGCTGAAGTTGGGGGTTGTCACCATTGCGATGCCAAGGCGGCGCAGCGCGCGTATCGCTTTTCGGCGCTGCGCGCCGAGCGACCACCACCGTTCGAGGGGGCGGTCCTTTGCTGTACCGCTAAGGATCACGGAAACATTGGCGGCGATGCCGAAACCATCCGCGAGCTTCCTCTTGCTCGTATAGCGCGTCTCGCCGTTCTGGCGCCGAATTACGCTGTACAAGGGCAGGCAGACCGCCTGCGGCTGAAACGGTTTCGACCGTCCGCTTTTGTGATAGAGAAGCGGTACCAGAGCGGGCAAGGGGGGTGCGGCTAGTTGCTGCGCACGCGGCACATTCTCGAACGAGAACCCGCCGACTTCCCGCACGCGCCGGGCGAATTCCTCCGGCTTGTTCCGGCACACGGCATCGCAGTCCTCCGCACTATGGCAGCAGAAACCGAGGCAATCGAATACTGCGTCGCCGACCTGCAACCCACCGCAGATGTCATGATCCGGGCAGCGTGCGCAGCCCATCGAGGGTGTGTGGCGCGTGCCGTCATGCCACAGACGGCGTTCGCGGCGAAGATTGCGTGGGGTTTCAACAGTTGGGAGTTGTGTCAGCATATTGTGATCTCCGCGATGCGCGCGACGGAATGAATCGCTTGCACAGTGCCGCACGCTTCGCCAAATGAAGCCGCGAGTGCGCTTTTCAATTCCGCCGTCGGACTCTTGAACACGGCGATCAAATCCAAGCCGCGCGTGGCCAGTACGTTTTGGCCATCGAGCCTTACGCCCAGTTTGTCGCCAACAGCCAAGGGCTTGTCATTTCGCAGTTGCGCTGCATAGGCGCGCGGTGCTGCTGCAGGTTCCTGCGTGAACAACGTTGGGGTGGCAAGTTCGATACGCCGCCGGTCAAGGCCCTTGCGGAACCGAGGCGCGGCCTTCTTTATGAAATCAATTCCCATACGTGACTCCTGCTAGCAACGGGCGGTAGCGTTTTGCGCGTCCCTCGCTCAGCTCGACCACAACGCCGAGGCTGGCAAGGGCTGACAAGCGATTGTTCCAGGCTGTCTGTTGGACGCGTTCATTCTTTCCATGCACGCGCATTAGCTCGGCCGCATCCGTTTCCGTGCGCTGTTGTACGAGGTCGAACGTAAGGCGTGATTTTGGATCGAGCTTCCCAAGCAGACGTGCTTCATGCGGCTGACTTTCTTCGTCAAGCGTGCACAGCATCAGGACGTCGCCGCCCGATGTGACGAGGACATTCAATTCCTCCTCGACCAGCTCGTTGGCATTGGCGATGACCGGATAAAAATTTGAGCGCCTTCGCCGGACCGTGTCGCGGCAGGCGAGGACCGTCTCCCGGAGGAAGCTAGCCGTGGCAACATTGACACCGGCAAAATCCAAGAACACGGGATCGGGTTCCAAAGGCTCCTGTCGCGTAAGTTCGAGCAGCTTTGCGTATGCTTTCTGGCCGCTGAGGGCGCCGGCCAGGACTTTTGCTCCAACTAGTTTTGCCATATGAATTCGCATTATCATTATCCTCACGTGACCCACGTGAACTAGTTTACATATCGCGCGCCGCCTGTCAACTGTGAATATCTCGGAGGTTGCCTGACGGGAGTGCAGTTGCGACTTACTGTCGGTCAGCGGTTGCTACTTGCAGTGCAAACTTCCACGCGACGTTGGCGGAGCAGTGTTCGACGCACAACAACATTCAAAGCGCCGTCAGAAAGTCGGACTCAAGCTCGGCGACCAGCTTGTTCCTGTAGTTCTCAAAATCAGCAGGTAATGGTGTTAAGGCTCTGATGGGATTCGTCAGATCTGAAACATATGAGCGATAGCGGTCCAGTGTTGAGCTTCCGAATCCAGCCCCTTCAAAAGGGGGTGCCATTCCGTCGAGGACGGCGCTTCTCAGCAGCTCTGCCACCGTCAGGAAAACTCTGTCCCTCGAGCAAAGAACGGTCAATTCATGTTCTTGTACCTGGGTTTTGATTCTCTCGTACCATGCGGTGATGTAGACGAGGTCCCACGCTGCGTTCATCACTCCTGCGAGTGCCTTTTTCCTATCTCTTGAGCCCATGTTTTTAAAGATGTTTTTTGGTGGGTTGTGTGACAAAGCCTGTAGTGCTAAACATGTTGCCGGTGCGCTGAAGTGCCAACGATGGTACATCCAATCCAACAGCTCGATCATTTTCTTGTCGGGCTGTCCCCCCACCCTGCTAATCCTTGCCATTTTCAATAGTATTGGGTATACGAAGCCGTAAAACCGTAACTTCCCAGTCGGGTCGAAGTTTTTGGCGGGCCCGGATCGAAGCCGTTTGCCCGGAACACGACGATCAAATCGTTCGGCACGTCCGAGAGCCAAGGCAGCCCAGTTCGCAGGATGGATCTCATCCGCCTTATGAAAAACCCCCAAATCACGCTTCCAAGCTCGGCGAGCGCCAGAAGCCGAACCTTCATACAGGGCGAGACTAGGCTCAATATGTGCATTTGCGCATGAAGCAAATGCCATGATTGCCGCAGCAACCCGAGAATTTGAAGTAGCTTGGCTTCCGTTAGCAAGTGCTACGACCTGTGAATAGAGGTTGCGATCAAAAAGGAACGTAGTTTCGGTACGCGCCGTCGCGTATTGGACAATATATGTCTCGACAGAGTAGACGTCAGCACCAACAAATGAAGGAACGAAGGAGTTGGATTCACGGATCAGTTCCTGCAGAGCCGTGACATCTCCGGCTTGAAGGGGGCTATGGTAAGTGAGTTGATCGTCGTCCAAAATTATGAATTTCACGCCTGAACTCAGGTCTGCTGTGATTTCTTACCATCTAGGTGAAATGTAGCACCGGTCATCGATCAACAGCAGAGTTATCGATGGTTCAGTGCAGATTCTCGGCTATCCAGAGACGGGTTCAAGTGAGTGAAACGTCGCATTCCGTTCGACCGCGAAACCATGTTCAGGAACCAGCACAATGTGCCAACAGTGCGCAAAATTCATCCTGGCAACGCGGGCGGCTGGGACAGAGCCATCGGCTGGCTGTCGGGCCGCATGAGTTCCCCAGATCGCAGCCCATGTGAGAAATTCAGTGTGCCGATTGTGTGCTTCAGCCAAGATTAAACCGACATGTGGTCCTAGGAAGTTGGCTCTCGCTACGTGGTATCACGGCGTGATGTCGAGGCAGTAATTTCGAGATGAGCGAATTTTGGCATCAAATCTAACACTCTCGCCAAGGTTTCGACTGGAGACACTTTAAGAGCCCGAGAGATCTCTATCATGGCCGTCAATGTTGGAGTGTGTTTTCGGTGTTCCAAATATCCAATGTATTTCTCCTCGTAGCCGCTCTCCTCTGCCACTTTGCCCTGCTTCATTTTCGCCTCCTTTCGGAGTTCGACCAGCGCGCGCGCAAAGGCAGCCCGAACGACAGGTTCTTTTGGATGTCGAGGCTCTTTGCCGCCCACCTTTTGCATAGGCGGCTAAATAATTGCGCTTTACCAACTATAGTTCCACCAAGTATACTATACTTTTCTAGAAGTACCCGAAACGGCAACTCTAGCGAAGCGTTCGTGCGTCCCGGCGGCGATATCGGTTGCGAGGCATCATTTTTTCAACCCGTCCGATGAAGTCCGCCCCTGAAATGTGGAGAGCGTCGGCGAGTTCCAGGATAGTCGTTAACGATGGGCTGTATTTTTCGCGTTCGAGAAGGCCAATGTACTTGGGGTGGTAGCCGCTCTCAAATGCAAGCTCCTCTTGGGTCAAGTTGCGTTCTTGACGCAACTCAAACAGGACTCGTGCGAAAGCACGTTTTTCCCACGAGACCGCTTTGTCTCCGGCTGCCATGCGCAGCATGGAGTGTGCAAACAGTCAGTGAATAGTTCCACAAAGTATAGTATCCATTTCCTTGGGCGGGAAGCTCACTAGGCATCTCTTTTCAGAGATCCCAGCCAGCCAACTTTCGTTAACGAAACACTTTGTGAGGACGGAACATTGGCAGCGGCACCGAGGTATTCTCATGCCTCTTTCGGATGAACAACTCGCGACTTTGTTCCTCTCCCCCTCTCGCCTCCGGACCCTCAGTGACGAAGACCTAATGCAAGCATTGCGCACGGGCTGTAATGATGCGCTGGCGGTTCTATTCGAAAGACATAGTCCTCTGGTCTTCCGGATCGCACGATCGATTCTCCGCGATGACGGAGAAGCGGAAGAGACTGTCCAAAAAGTGTTCCTCGATATCTTCCGTGCCGCGAGTCAATTCAATCCCGACCGCGGAGCCTTCAAAACCTGGCTGCTGCAGTACGCCTACCACCGCAGTATCGACCGCCGGCAGCATCTCCAGTCGAACCGGTTTTACAATCGGGACGAACTGGACGACCTCATGCCGGCGGAACTGTTTAATGCCCCCGGACATTTGCTATGCTTGCCTCCGCAGGAGGTCGTCTTTCTGGTGGAGCAGGTTCTTAAGACCCTCGAATCACGGCAACGCCGAGTGGTCGAGCTCACCTATTTCGAGGGATTGACGGCGGAGGAAATCGCAACAAAAACCGGCGATTCGGCTTCGTCTGTGCGGCACAACTTGTACCGAGGACTGGCGAAATTGCGGCAGGTCCTGCTGGAAACCGGCAAGGCCAAAGGGAAAGAGAAGACAGCCGCAGAAAAGACGCTGAAAGGGAAAAGGATCCTCGTTGAATACCCATGAACAATACGAGGAGCTCTGCGCACTGGCTGCCAGCGGGCAAGCCTCGCAGGATGAACTAGAGGATCTACGATCTCACCTCGAGGGCTGTCCCAGCTGCCGCAGCGCTGCCTACGACTTTACCCAGATCAGCGCTCAGGCCCTGTCCCAGATAGCGGCGAAGCATCTGCACTGTCAGATTCCCTCCGGAATGACGCAGAGATTTATGGCTCGGGCCCGGTCCGAGGGCATCGAGATGACCCGTGAGAACTTGCCCCGAGTACCAGCAAGAAATCGTCGTTGGTTTTTCGCGACTACCGGCGTCGCGGCCGCAGCTGTCCTGATCGCCGGGTTTCTGATAATCGGCAGGCGGAAGTCCTCTCCAGTTGTGGTCGAACATCACCAATTGCCGCCTAGCCAGACGACCGGGCCTTCTCCTGGTACGGGTTCCCAAGACCGCGGAGCCGGTATTGCCGGATTGCAACAACAACTGGCGGCGGCCAGGGCAGAACTGAAGTTCATGTCGGCGACGATTCAGGAACAACGCGCCGAGATCGAATCCGAGAGGACGGTGAGCGACGACTTGAATTCGCGCCTCACAGAAGCAGAAAAGGGAAGTGCAGTCACCCAGTCCGAGCGAGCCCAGCAGGACATTCGCATCACGCAACTTGAGACGGAGATAGAAAAGGCGAGGTCCGAAAAGAACGCTAGCGATACGACGCTTGCTCTCCAGGAGGCCGAGCTTCGTGAACTTCGAAAACAAATTTCGGACGCAGCTGCGGCTCTGGGAGAACAACAGGAACTTGCTGAGAAGGGAAGTGACGTACGCGACCTCGTGGTCGCACGCAATCTCCACATTATCGACGTGCATGACCGGGACGGAGACGGCAAGAACCAGCGGGCCTTTGGCCGGATCTTCTACACGGAAGGGAAATCCCTCATCTTTTATGCGTACGACCTGTCAGATCCGCGGAAACTGGACGCCAAAGTGTCGTTCTACGTGTGGGGGGAACGCCTGGGTGCCGAAAAGCCGATCCGAAGTTTAGGTATCTTCCACAACGACGACGCGAACGATGGCCGCTGGGTTCTGACGTTTGATGATCCTCAAGTCCTGGCACAGATCAATTCTGTCTTCGTAACCGTAGAATCCTCCAAGAAAGCGATCAAAGAGCCCGGCGGTCGGAGGGTATTGTTTGCCTTTCTCGGGGACAAACCCAATCACCCCTGATGCCGCCTTTTCCGTTTGCGGGCTGTTCGTCACCTCCGCGCGGCAAGCATACAAAGCACGGTCCCAGTCTCGCTATTTGTGTTTGGGTACTGACGGTGGGCTCCGCCAGTTTTTCTTTACCTCAAGACTTTCGATACAAGGCCGCACCAGATCCCTGAACCTCATATACTCGTTCCTGCGAACGCTGAAGGTCACCAAGACGGCCAGGCCATTGGAGACGGTTGCCATATAGATTGTGTAATATCCCTGGAGTTCAGACTCGAAATGCGTCGCTTCTACCCACGAGAGTCCGTTTATATTGCTATCTATTTTCGGACCGTCCACCAGTGACGACCCGTGGGTCATCGACTTATTCCGTCTCAGTTCTTCCATATAGCCAGGCAGATTGTCCGAATCGTTCGGATACTTCGCCGCAAGCACAAAGATCATCGACTGCTTTTGACCCTTGGGGTGGGGAGGTTCGCAGACGTATTCAGAACCTTCCAGATCGCACTTCCAGCCTTCCGGCAGGCTGAAGCGCAAGAACCGCGACTCAAACACCTCGGCGCTGGCCGTCGGAACACGCACAAAGCCCACCAAAACAAGGACAACCACCATCCCAGCCACGATGATTGTCTGCGCATGCGCGATCAGCCTCCCATTTTTGGGCCGCTGAATTTCCGCCATAAATTCTCCTGATCGGACCAGAATGTTACGCCGTCTCCGGCGAGATGCTCCCGGTAGGCCTGGTAAAGACTCAACGCAGAACAGTCGAACACTCCATTGTCCAGGAACTTCTTGCGAGCTTCCTCGCTCAGGTCCGCCGTCCTCTCTCGTGGATTGACCAAAACATTCGAGTTCGTGACCAACAACACCGGACGATCCGCCTGTTTGAGCCTTTGTGTCACAAGTTCAATCTGAAATGCATCGATATCGGTGCGGCTACTCAAGGTCGCTAGGGTAAAACCGAAGCCGTTGGGTGATTTAAGTGTCGGGTAACCGTATACACTGACCGCGCTCGGTATCGTTGTCGTACCGTTCAAGCGTTCGAGGCAGTCGACCGCGATCTTCAAAATGGAAGGCTCATCGAAGGTCGACAACACACGAGCGAGTTCTCTCTGCTTCGACATGGTCTCTTTCAGACTGAGCATTTCCACCTCGAGTTTTGCCCTCTCGATCTGTAACGAATCGAACCTTAGGTCCGCGTCTCGAGCCGTCGGAAGATCGTAGTCTGACAACCATTGCGGGTCGCCTGACGCGAACTGTCGTCGCCATGAGAGCTGCTTGATGAAACTGTCGCTCAAACGATGGTCCTGGTTCTCGACCGCGCTCATGAGCAGTTGTTCCCGCAGTCGCTCAGCCGAACCAAGATCAAGCGTTTTTGCGAGGTATTCGTAGACACCTGCGAAACGACTGTCATTGGCATATTGGAGCCTGCGTTCATCTTTATCCTTATCCAGGAACGCAAAATGGGTGAAGTAGTCCCGGATGCGATCGTGTCGAAACAAAATCTCTTGTCTGGGCTCTTTCCCGGGTACTTCCACCGCACGGGTGATCGCCATCTTTTCGTCGACGAGTGATGCGACCTCACGGTCATAAGCGGACTTGACAAGATTATCGTCGTTGCTGAGCCGAAGTTGGAATACATCCTCGGAGAAGAGATCGGTGCGAAATGGGCGTTGATACTTGCGGTGGTGGTTGCCTTGCAACGTCACGAACTGTTGTTCCTGGAGTGCGAGCAGGCTCGGTTCTTTACCATTGCCCAGGATCATGGCAGTCGTCGTCAGATCCATTGGATTCGATAGAACCTGCTCAATTGCCTTGGTTTCGCTCTCCGGCCGGGATCCGATCCAAAGATTATCGAGGTATGCCACCGCGATATTTTGGTAGGCTTGCCCGGAAAATAGTGACGTCGCCGGCAAAATTGTCTCTCGAGTGACCAAGAATTCCTTAATCTCTTCAGGCCGCAACGGGAGAAGCTCGAGAGTCTCGAGTCGGCTTAATCCTCGAATTGGGATTTGACTCGTAACCAGGATCCTGGCGTTGTTAAAGAGCGCAACGAAACTGGCGATCTCCTCCTGGGTATTCGGATCGACCTCGTTGTAGCCGTCGATATACACCTCCAGTCGTCCGGCATAGATCAACGAATGAAGAAGATCGGGGTCCTGAGAAAACAGGTGGACTCTTGCGGCGATAGCCTTCTCGACTCCCCCGACGCATCGGCTGGCTGGAAGATAGATAGCAGAGTCGCTGCGCCTGGACTTCAGAGTGAGGGAATTCCTCAAGAAACTCGACTTTCCTAGACCGGATGCGCCGAGAAGAAGTGTTCTCTTTTTCAATTGGCTGAGTGCATCTGCAATGAACTCTTCGCTTGGACGATCGGAGACGCTGCCGCCGGTGACGTTTCGTCGTATGCGGCCTTTCGAGAAATAGGCCAGGCGGTCCAGTTCCGCGTCGGTAGGCTGCAGGACTTCTCCAAGCATTTGCTCTTTCAGGGGGAGGAACAGCTGCTTCCGGACCGGCGGAAGAGACAAGAGCAGGACATCCATGTAGCCGAGAGATAGCAGTTTTCGAACCAATCTGTTCCAGAAGACGACAGACTGGATCACGGGCGAATAGGGGTAGATAAAGAGCAGGCAGAGCCAGACCAGGAGGTGAACGATTACGATAAGTGGAATGCCCAGGGTGAAAAGCACGAATGCTTGCTTCGTCGCTTGACCGGTGATGCGTTGTGCGATCTCCGGAAATTCCTTACCGAGTCGACTGGACCACTGACGAAGCTGGCGCTGACTTTCAACGGTATAGGGTAGCGCGGAGGATAAGAGGTCGACCTGATTGGCGATGGCCCCCCTCACTTTGTTTAAGCCCTGGGTCTGGTCCCAGACTGCGGCGAGTCCGGTGAGTAAGGCAATGCGGTCAGGTCCTGCTTCCGGTGTATTCTGCGACCTCTGTCCTGTGAGAGCTGTGCTGATCAATCCGGCAGTCGGCTGGTTTGCGGTGAGGATCATCACGCAGGCACGGGCCGAAGAAAGGCGTTGGGAGTCGGCGAGGCCGTCATCAAGGATCGTGAGCCACAAGCGAGGTGGGAGAGTTTCAATTACCGCCAGATCCCAGCAACGATAGTTTGTTGGATCGGGGATCGACTTCAGCAGAAGAGGACCAAACACATCGCTCTTTGCAGTAAGGACCTCAAGTAGTTTGGAGGTGTCCGGCTGTGCAAATCGATCCGTTGCCGCGGTCTCCAGCCAAGGTGTGCCTGGAGACAAAGGCGCCAGGTGGTTGGCCTGGTCGGAGTACAGTTTCGTCAGAGCTTCGACGGCGGCGATCGAAGGGAGATTGATCGGCTCCTGAGCGATCTTTCGAAACGTGTCGAAATCGTCCTGAGCGGTGTCTGTGTTTGCGAGTGCCAGAATCGCGGCCTGTCGAAGAGTCTTCGCTTTCGTAGTGTCCAGAGCGATAGTAAGCAGGTCCTGGGTCACTTCGTTGGGGAGGTGTCGCAAGCGACCAAGCATCTCGAGAATTCGATCGTCGAGAATTTTCGTTTGATTGTGATATCGGACAACCAGCAGTTGGGTCGTACTTTGATCTAAGGTAACGGGAACTCCTAGCCGGAGCAGATTCAGAGCCTTACCCTCATCTCCAGAGTGGACCAGCGTTGCGAGTGCCGGCGAAAGGGCAAGTTGCAATGCGTCGGAGCCCGAGCCGCCCCCCTGATATCGGTTCTCCCATCCAGTGTAGGCGGCAATACCCTCAACAAAATCATCCCAATGCTGATCTTGGGTATGCGCGGAAAGAAACGTTGCGAACTGCCGCTCGGTTCCAGGATGAGCATTTAATACCCGATCGATGAGTCGGGAAATCAAGTCTTCCTCCGTCGAACAGGTTTGTCGTCCCTGCAGAACGGTCCATAATCCACCGGAAAAATCCGCTTCGGCTTCCGATCTTCTCTGTAGCAGCATCAAATTCGCAATGGCAACATTACAGTCGTCGCTCTTGCTGGCGATGAGAGGCCACGCGGCGATCGCACTGGTTTGTTGAGACGGAAGGGCCGTCAGAATTCCGATCAAGTTGGCAGGAGCGGATTGTGCCAGGGCGTCGAATTGCTGCTTGTATTGCGTGAAAAACGAGGCAAGCAAATCGGGATTCTTCTTCTGAAGCGTTGTATAGGTTGCAGCCCAGGCATCGCCTGAAGCGGCTCGCGCAAGCATCGGAATCAGAATCTTGAGATGCTCGGTGGAAAGAGGACCGGGTTGAGATCCCAGGTATCGAATGGCGTCGGGCTGGAGGCCCTCCGTGTCGCCGAGCGCCGCGTCAATCACCGGTTCGGGCAGGTCTGCGTTCAGCCGGAGCATCACGCGGGTCGCGAATTGTTTTTCGTCTACATTCTTCGAATGGAGCAGGAGCTTTAGATCGCCTCCGAGATCTCTAAGGCCTTCCGCTTGCGCGACCAGCAAAGTTGCGATGGTTTCCCGCACCTGGGGATCGGAGCTCACATCCTCTTTCTTGAGGAGTTGGCGATAGAAGTCTTGGGCAAGAGGCGGCTGGCTTTTCAGTACAGCGACGATGTCTGAGAGGTACTGGAGATTGTCCCGGGATGGCTCCAGGGAAAGAAGTTCCTTCGATACTGGACCATCCAAAGGTGTGACCAGGTCAGGATAGCGAAACAGGGTAGTGATCAATTGGTCTCGCTGGGACCGATTGAGGGAACTGAAGAGGGAAGGGAGGGCCCGCGAATCTTTCGCTTGCGTGAGGAGCTTTGTGCGAAGTTGGGGTGGGCAGAACTCCAGCAAGTTAATCGCGGCAATTACAAGGCTCAGATCTCCAGACGCGAGGGCCGAATTCCAACCTGCCATCAGCTGAACCTGGCGTTCTTCCGTCAGTCCGAGGTTGAGGGCTTGTATCGAGGTCGGACTGGGGACCTCACTGCCAGACGAATAAAGGACCACGAAAGCGAGCAGGGAAAACGAACAGATGCCGAGAAGAGGGCGGCTCAACCGAGAACGGCGTGAGTTCCTTTCGTGTGGCATCAAGATGTATGTAGCTCCGAGCAGGGAAATGTGCCATCAGGATGCCACAGATTCTAGCGGAATCGCGAAGTTTAAATGGCACTCTGCTATGAAGTGGGCTGTCTGTCCAAGTGCGCGCGAGCAGCGGGACGGAACCAGAGCGCCCAAACAAGAAAGTGTCGACTCTCGACAAGTGGGGGAAGTCGGACCACGCTCTCTGTACAGCTAATAAGAACGGGATCGGCCGCCTTAAGTCGGTTTCTCGGCAGCGATCAGTCGGCTACCGTCAGCCCGTTATGACGACGAATCCGGACGCGTTAGTTCCAGATCGCATTCCTTCACGTAGCCATCACAGAGTACATTCCCAGATTTTCCTTGGTCCCATGTTTCCGTCGGTACTATGCATACTCGGGTGATTGCAGTCTTTCAACGCCACCGGTCGGAGCGAATCTCCTGGCGATTGCTATGCCGGCGAACGAGCCCAACCACTTATGATTACGTCCGGGCTATTTCTCCAGCGCCGCGTGGACCGGTCCGCAAAAACCTTGAGCACTCGATGAAACGCGTCATGTCCGCGTTGCACACTGCGTCTCTGAATTCGCGAGAGGAAGTACGATGCGCCAAACAGCAGGGTCCGACCAGTAGCCGGTGTGTCCGCCAGCACCGAGTTCAACGTTACGGTTCGCCGACTGAATCGGACCGCCAATGTAGTCTCCTGTCCTATAGCCGTTGATCCAATGCACGCTCGCTCCCGTCCTGCCTGATGGGCGCCACGCCAGGAAACGGAGATAAAGACTCTCGATTGGCGATCCGAGGCTCACGAGCTGCACTGGGCCTTTGCTAAAGGCCTCCAGTGCCTCGCGAACCAGAACCGTTCCCTGACTGTGACACAAGATGATCGTCCTGTTTCCACTCGACGCCGTGGCTGAAAGTCCGCTTGCCACTCGATGGACAGCCTCCTTGCGAATTGAGAAGGCGCCGCTCGCAAGGAAAAAGATGATATCCCCGAGAATGTCCACAACTATCGTGAGGGGGCCAACCAGGAAACCAAGAAATGGAATAATGCGCAGCGCTGACGTTCGATACACATCAAGGACCTCGGTGCCAGAGGCCCCCGCGCTGTGCTGAAAACTAAAGCGCCTCGCCCACGCCGCTACGGTGTCATTACCATAACCAAGCAAATCAAGAATGAAATAGCAACTTGCGATTGCGAGAACAGTCGGCATTACATAGAGAAGAAACTCAATTCCGTTCTGAGCTCTGAGACCAGACTCAGTCGCCTGCCGACGCTCCACGTCTCTCACAGTTCTGCTCGCCGCTTCGGCTCGTGCGGTCATCAGGTACCTCAGGGCAACACTGAGGGCGAGAGTGCCCGTCAGGCCTATGGCCAAGGTGAACACCCATTCAACCGGCCGCAAGTCGTAGTGAAGACCCTTAAGAAAGACCGAGCCCCAGGACTCAAATCGCGCCGCTTTGAATAAGTGCCCGAGCGACTTGGACGGATAGAGCGTTGCCGACCAAAGAAGGGCTCCCAGCCCCGACAGAATCGCAAAAGGAAAATAAAGCAGAGCAAGTTGGCCGAGTCGTTGCTCGGCCGTCAGCCCCCGCCGTCTGAAAAGTAGTTCGAATGCGCATGCCGACAGGAGCACTGCCAACAGGACTTGAGCCGTGACGTAAATACGTGCCGATATCAGAGTTAGGAAATAAAGGCTTTTATCTGGAAGTCCAACGGCGATGGCGCCGACTATGACGACAGCAATGGACCAAACAAAACCTGCTCTGTACCACGAGCTAAACTTCCCGAACAGAAATGCCAGGATGCCGATAAATGCCGCCCCGCCACACGAAAAGGCGGCGGTACCTGCTCTTGTCGCTGATGTCGTGATCAACATCGTTATGACGGGAAACAGCACCGCCCAGAAGATCACTGTCTCGAATACAGCCCGGTATAGCCCTAGCGCCTTTCGTCCGACAGCGGTATCTCCACAGAGCGTTAAGGGAACTGTGAGCATCGCAGACATGAGTAGCAGAAGGTGCCGGATAATTCCGAACGGAGTCCTCATCGGCCTGCGAAGGTCGCCCCAATTTACTTCGACGATTCTTATGCCTTGAGACTCGCTGACGGCGCGCGGAAAGCACTGACCGTCGATTAACAGGTCCGTGCGGACATATAAAGCAGGTGCACAGATCTCCTCGCGTGCCGCAATCTCGCTGAGAATTGTGCCAAGGGGCGGACTTCCGACGCCGTGAACTGCCAGTATGTCCATTGTGTCACCGCCATTCCATGAACCCGGGGACGGTTAGCAAGATTGCGTCAGATATTCCCGCAAGTCAAGACCAGTGCATTCGGCAGCGGACGCTCATGCGAGCGGACCAACAGAAGAACCTACTCCAACCTATGGCCCCAAGATAGGAAGATAGTGCTGTTGACATAACTCAATCCTGAGTCTATCTTGATTTCGAATTGGCGGTCGGAAGAGTGAGGCTCATCCCGAGTTTCACGTCCGAGGGGGTTCCTGCCGCCAAACTTCCCAAAGGTAAGGTGTGCCCGGCGAGCGTTCGATCCGTCGAGGCCGACTTGTGGGTACTCGGATGACGACCTCACCTGTACGAGGTGAGGTCGTCTCCGGACGCTCCTGGGTCGTTCTTGCGCGCCCTCGCGTTTCGACGAAGGCGCGTGCCGTCGACCAAGGATGAGTGGATTGGAAAATGTGTCGCAAAACTTGATGAGCTGGCCACGGTCGAGGCAAATACTGTGGCGCGGCGTAGCTGTCATTTTCATTCTGTGTCTCACGGGGTGTGCTCGAAAGACGGCACCTGAGGCCGTGGCACCTACGGCCACCACAGGACTTGAGACGCGACGCGTCAGCTTTGTCCAGTGGACCGATCCCCACATTTTCGATGCCGGTGAAGGGCGGCACGGGGAAGCAGTGGTGGAAGAAGAACTGGATAACTGGGCCGCATTCCATTGGGCGGTTCTCAAGACGAACCAATTGGTGCTGGCGGAACACCACACGATAGATTTTGTCGTAATTACAGGAGATTTCGGTCTTGACAATGTGGAATTACCAAAGATTGAGGGAGTAGCCGCCAAGCCTTGTGATTGTCCGCGTCGAAAGCCCGGGGAAGAAGGCCCCATCGACAAAGTTCCCCTGGCAGAAGCAGCGCATGAGGTAGCGCGTGAGTTGAGCGCACTAGTCGTCAAACGGGTTTATCTGGTGCCGGGCGATAACGATCTATGCCATGAAGATGCGAACGATCTGCATCGGTGGGCGGAATTCGTGCTTGCCTTGCAGGATGCGCTCGCGCAACAGCGCCAAACCAGAGAAGGCAGCCTGACAGCAAGCTTTAAGGGCAGCACCAGTGCGGTAGAACGACCGACGGAACCAGAAGTCATCGACCTTACTGACACCTTTGCCCGCCTATATGCCCGAAAGGACCCCCGCGTTCTTGCGCTGATCTCAACGGGTGTGAGGTCACAACCGAGCTTCGCGAAACCGCCGGAAATTCACGGCATTAAACTTCTGGGCGTGGACTCTGCTTTCTTCAAGGTTCATGATGAAGCCAGGCTCCAGAGTGTCGCTGATGCCGCTATTCCCGGAGAAATCGAATATGTCGGCGGGCTGATACACGCTGGCAGCTCATACCTGGTGTTTACCCATATTCCGGATCTCAAGGACCCATATCTGGCGTCGAAGGGGAAAGACAAACCATCATGGAAACTGGCTGAAAAGGTTCGAACTACTTGGCGCCAGAAAATACTCGACCGAAGTGAAGTTCTCGGTGTTTTCGCTGGCCACTACCACGTGGCTACCCGCGATTTATATCCTCACAATTTTGCCTATGCGAAACCGGACGAAAATACGGCGGCAAAACTGTGGCTAGCTCCGCCGCTGGCTGAAAAATCTCAGTGGCGATCTCCGTCTGAAGAAACAGCGCGCGGAATGTTGCTGGTCAGCGTGAATGCCGACGGGGATACGCAGGTTTCAAATGCAGATGGCGAATACGTTAAGCCTTCCGCGATTTGGTACACCATGCCCGACCAGAAGGCAGAGACTCTGGGCGATGACAAGCTGGCAGAGGCACGCGCGGCAGAACTGGACGATCAATGGGCCGATGCCGCCAATAAGTACCATGATGCGCTTGGTGTCACCGGCGCAGATGCCCGCACTCGATCAACGGCGCTTTCCGGCTACTTGCGCGCCCACGAGGTGATGCGCCTGTGGTGGTGGCAAAGCCCGCTGGGGCGCTGGCTCTATCTGAACCGCGGAGCAGTGCTATACAGCATCGTGATTGTCTTGGCACTCGTGCTGGGTTGGGCACTGTTAAGGGGCATAGGTGCGCTCAAAATGAGTTCGATCCTGCTAAAAATCCTGATCATCCCTAGCTTCCGTGGACGCGCCGTCATTAGCGACACGGTTCAACTCACTGCCGATGCGCCGGTGAAGGAATTCACGGCACGGCTGCAGGCCGAAGGCGAAGAAATTAAGAGACGACTCCTGCGAGAAAAAGAGACTTGGGCAGCCGGCCACATCACTTTGCTCGCCCCTGCCGCATCCACCCTCGATTCCATGGTTAGTTCGATTCCTAAGGTGGAATCACTGAATGTCTCCGACTGGGTGAGGTTTTTCGTCAACCTTCTCCAGACTTGCCGTTGGACAGTACAGACTGGCCTCGCAATTTTTCCACCAGACCAGACCGCCACACCGGCGCCGGGAGCCCCGGGAGCTGACAAGTCAGACTTGCCCCCAGGTAGCGAAGTCAACGCTTACGCCGTGCTTCAGTGGGGCTGGGTCGTAAAGAACAGCTGGCGGCGCAAGCTGTTGGTGGGCGATGACCGGTCCGCTTTGCGTGACCTGGCTCGCGAACTGGCCGAGCTCATTTTGGGAGAAGCCTTCGTATAGGAACTGGAACTCCTCATGGCTCTCAGCGGTCGCAGTGTTCGGAAGTTCACGAAGGCGGAAAGCTTTCAGCTCTTTATGGAAGGCTTGCGCTCGCTTCAATCTTACGACGAAGAAGCCGACAAGGATCAACCGTCGGACGAAGACATACTCAACGAACGATTGTGTAAGGCTGAGGAGTTTTTTCGGAAATGCTTCGACAACTACCCTAGGGATATTTTGCCCCGGTACTACTTGGGCCTCGTGTTAAGTATTCGAGGCCAGATAGAACAGGCACGCCAACTTCGGTCAGAACTGAAGGGCAAAGACCCGAAAACGATACCGAACGATCCTGATGCACTGTTTTTGCAGGCCGCGAAGATATTTGAACAAATTGCCGACGAGGTTGGACGGGGAGATTTGCTTGCATACGCTCAATATAACCAGGCGCAAGCCCTCGCTAAAACCGGGCCCTTGAGGAGCTGAGGAGAGATCAAATGTTTGTCAAAACGAGCGGGCCTGGGCGAGTCGGCGATCTGAGTGAAAACCAGAGATGGTGGGACGCCGCTTTACGAATCTTACAGAAGATTGATCCGAACATGGTACTCACAAACCTCCCATGGCGAGAGCGCGTGCTTGCGCGCTTTCGGTTTTGGTTCGGCAGTCAGCGCACAATCGATGCGTGGCTGAATGGACGCAGGCCAGATCAAACTGAGGTCGTTGCGGGTGTTGCCGCTCCACTGAAAGAAGAGTACGGGCAGGGCCAGGCTTTCGGGCTACAACTGCGAGTCCTGGAGTACGCCTTACAACTTCGCAAAGCGGTGTACCGCCATCAGTTGCGGTTGGAAGAAATGCCTCAGAGTCCGGAATCGGAAAGAGCTCGACTAAGACCCGGTACCGCCGCTACCGTGCGCGCTTTTATGGCCAGTATCCAGGAGGCGACGATCCCCAGCGAAGCCGCCGAAGATATCATCGCCGACTATTGGAACAAATTGGCCTCCGTCGCCTGGGAAGCAGCGCAGCTCGAAAGAGAAGCAGCGCGTGGACCATGGCTGAAGCAGGCTCGCGAGTACATCGATATCGCCCTGAAGGGCCGTCCGAACTGGACGCCTGGACAACTGAACCTGGCACGCGTGAGCGCTTCTGAAGGCAATATCGAACAGGCGCTGAAGACGCTTGAGCGGATACTCGGGAAAGAAAAGCAGCCAACACCGAGCGGCTAGTGAAGCGCGAAACTGATCCGGTTTCGAATTCGTTGTACCAAGAGGTGGTCGTTTACTTCAAGGAGATGCCGTGCGTATCCGTACCGCTTTGTTTTTATGCTTTGCGACCGGCTGTACCGGAGTTGCTCAACAGACGGGGCAAACCCAAAGTACAACCACTTATCAGTCCAGCGTCACCGGCTCGGCAACGACCGTTACACCTCCGAAGTATTACATCGGCGATATTGATCTTTCTGCGCTGGCTGGCGCTAAAGGCAAAGAGAAGTCAGGCGGATGCAAGGCTCCAAAACAAGATTCCAAATTGACATCCGACCTGAAGCAGGATGAACCCTATCTTCTGGGAGAAGTTCCCGTCTCAGTTCATCCCATTGCGAGCGACGGATGTTCCGTCAAGCTCTCTTCGTCAGGCGACGTTATCAAACTAACCAGTTCTGATTCCGACGACAGCTCCCCTCCCGCGGGTTCCTCGGGTTCGGCTTATGTTATGACTCTTCTGAAGGCTGGCTCGGCAACCATAGATGCTGTGGAACAGTCTTCGAGCGCTGTCGCTAAACCACCGAGCGCGCACTGGACGGTCACAGTCAAAGAAAACAGCTCGCTCTGTATTAATGGACTGCTGCCGCAGAAACCACCGACAAAGGCCAAGATGGATTTAGCCTCCGTCGTGCAATATCTCGGGAACCCTGCGCCCTACTCATTTCAGGCCGCAGGTCAAAAACTGCTGGTGTATTCGGCGAAAGAGCAGCCGGATGACACCAACAAGAAGGCGGTCGCGAAGTTCACGCAGCAGATTCAAGGCCTGCTGGCGGCGGTAGGGGCCGCCGGTGGTACAGGGGCAGCGAGTACACCGGCGAGCACGCCTTCGAGTGCTACTGGCAGCGCGAGCCCGTCTGCAGCGAGCGCGGCGGCAGCGGCGAAGCCAGCTTACAGTATTGAAGTAAGCGTGCCTCACTATTCGTCCCTCGGGGATCTTGCGACCAGGCTCAACACTGCTAATTATTCGGACTTCACGATTCAAGATGTGGGAACGTCAAAGGTCCGAATCACGAACACGACCATCCCGGCCTGCACCGAGCTGACTGCGTTTATAAGGGACCTGCGCGACCTGGCATGGAAACCGCACGCCGAAAATGCTGTCGACAGACTCTTCTTTCTTAACGCTTCGGATATCACCGGAGCGTTCGGCTCAAGCAGTTCCACTTCCGGTTCGAGTTCGCCGCCTGCCAGTTCCTCAGGTTCACAAGCCGCCAGCTCAGTGGCTGCTTCCCCTCCCGCTGGGACCGGACCGACCGCTGCAGGCACTACCCCCGGAACACCGGGAGGAGCAGGTTCGACCTCAGGTACGGGAGGAAGTCCTGGAGGTTCATCCAGCACAACTCCGCCGACAGGCACCTCTCCTCCCTCAGGTTCCCCCGCAGGGACTTCGGGAGCAGGCGGAACCGTTGGTACCCCACCGGCTGCGGGCAGTGGTACCGGCCTCGCTTCCGGTGCAGCATCTTCTCCTGCAACGCCGACTGTAAGCGGAATCGGGACAGACACGCTCTTGTTCCAGGACGGACTTCCGGGAGACGACGCTGCCGTAACAGAACGGAAAAGACTGGTGGCGCTGTTAGACCTGCCGCGCCCGCAAATGATCATCAACGTTTGGACCCTGCAGACTTCCTCGACGAAGGGGGAGGCGGTAGCGACAACCATCGGCAAAGTCCACCAGAAAGTCGGAGATTACAACGACCACATTCAGCAGTCCATTGAAGCGGGCTGGAAGTTCCTGCGGGATCAGATCTCGCAATCTGCCGACTTCTTTGATGCCAACTTCTACGAATATCTCACCGGCAGGTACGTCCAGGACCCTGGTCAACTTCCGGACGACCTGGCGGCGGACAGCAAACCCCAGGAGATCGCGGAGAGGATTCTGAAACGGCAGACCGGGACTGCGATGCCCGACGAACTCAGGACGCAGCGGGGAGTGTGCCCGGCGAACAAGTACTGCCTGGGTTATACGAACATCTTTCGGCCTTTGAGGCCGCGACTTACGGATCTGCTGCTGGCAACGATTGCCTCCAGCAGCCCGGTGGACACGATGAACCATGCCATTGACCAGATGGAATCGAAGAGTCCGGTTGCGGACGAGAACTGTGTCCAAAGCGACCAGAAAAGCGCGGACCGAGACGGCCATTTTTACATGGAATGTTTCCGCGCCGCCGGTACACACCAATTCGATGCCATTGGGCACCCCTCTTCCCTGGGATTGCTGCGAGCAGCGCTGGCCGATTTTCTTTTCGAATACAGGCTGAGCCAAATGTACCCGCACGAGTTTAACGACTACGAACTGAGCCAGAGCGCACAGAACCTGAACGCGCAACTGTCTCCGATGGTGGAAGCATTTAATCGAGACCTGGAGGCATTCCAATCCGCCTTCTCAGAGCGCGTGATGAACCCGAACAATCCGGAGGCGGCGAGTTGGGTCGGCTCTGAACGGCCGACATTTGTCAACAACGGCCTCGTTAGCGTACGCACAATCAGTGGTTTTGAGAGCACGGTCAGCACGACTTCGCAGACCTTTCTTGATGCCACGCAGCTGCCGACTGCCTCCGCTCTGGCACAATCCATCGTTGGCACAGCACCGGGCTCGTCTTCGACGCCCACTACCACGCCAAATGTACTGCAGAATATAAGTCCCATTCAGGCGCAAGTGATTTTAGGCGCCCTAGCCGCCTTCCAGTCATCGAAAGTGCAGATCGGTCGGGCTCTGAGTATTGACGTTACCCCACGTAGTTTGAGCGGGGCATCTTCCGCGGAGCTTACTGTCAAGATCAATGCTGATGAATCCGCCAGCCCGACCTATTACAACCCAACAGCCAGCAGCAGCACTTCCGCCGACATCTCGCGCGTGGCCAACCATGACACGAGCACACGCGTGCGCGTGGATTCGATCAAGCTGTTCGACGTGTCCACGTTTACAGCAGTCCTTCAGAAATCGCGCACGCGCTTTCCACTCTTGCCGCCTTTCGTGGAAATACCGTACATAGGAACGCTCGTCGGCATCCCCCTGCCCGTCGCGAAGGAATTCCACAGCAGCATGGCCGTGCTGAGTACAATCATCGTTCCTACAGCCGCCGATATTGTGCTGGGGCTGTCTTTTACCTCGGACCAGCTGGTTGATTCAAATGGTGCGGAATCCTGCGGCTGGCCCGGTACGGGTGTGGCGCATCTGCCGTTTTGCACCTTGCGCGAAGCCGGAACTTTCTCTGACCTGAAATCCACCGCGATTCGTCGTTACAACTCGGAGATGGTTCGATGCTTGGCGACTGCGAGCGCTTGTACCGTGTCACTCAACGATCCTCTGATTCTCGATTAGCGGTCATGAGAGGCCGGTGCGCGTTTTCTGGATGGGTCCCCGCGCGCCGACCGCAGGTGAATCATAGTGGAAGTTAGTACTGACCTCAGGAGGCCAACGGAAATCTATGGCCAAACGACTGGCGATCACTATTGCAGGCGCTGTTTCTCTCGGCAGCTATGAAGCTGGTGTCTTGTACGAGTTGATGAGGGCAATCCGCACCCACAACGAAGCCGCGCTCACCGTGGACAAGAAAATCTACGTAGATGTAATCACAGGTGCATCCGCGGGCGGCATGACCGCCGCGATGGTCTCGCAACGCCTGATGTACGACGCCGCATCGCTTGAGGGTGAATTCACAAACGCACTCTACCAGGCTTGGGTCGAAAACATCAGCCTGATGAAATTAGTCAAAATGCGTTGGAGCGAGAAGAAATGGCATTCGTTGTTCTCTTCCGATCTAATCGATTCCATTGGCCGAGAAATGCTCATAACCTCCATGGAGAGGAAGGGCAGTGGCCCACATGCGGCTGTCGAGCAAATCAATGGCACGCCTGAGACACTCCGCGTCGGTCTGGCGCTCACTAATCTGAACGGAATCGACTACATGATTCCGATTGCCGGAAATGACGATGACGGATTCAACTACACCACTTCGGTTGACCAGTTGATATTCGAAGTGGTTGTTGACGGACAAAGCAACGAAGCCCAGTGGAAGCGCATGTGCGACGCCTCCGTCGGTTCGGGTGCGTTTCCTGCCGCTTTCCGTCCCAAGGCGATCCTGCGCAGGGTAGAAGAATTCGGAGACCGCCTCCCCTCAGACAGCTCCTCCTGGGTTGAAGGGAAGACCTACGTCAAATGGCTTGGGACATCGCCAGACAAGTTCGCTTACTCCGATGGTGGAGTACTGCAGAATCAACCTCTGGGAATTGCCAAGGATTTGGTTGATGCTGCCGTGAAGGATCGCGAGGCGCGCCTCGGAGCGTCGACATTCTGTGACGGGCACGATCGGTTATATGTCTTCGTCGCTCCGCACTCAGTCAAGTCCTCGGCGGAAAGACTGCACGCACAGAAAATCACGATCTTGGACGAGTTAAGGCAGCTCATCAATGTATATATGCGCCAGGCCATGTTTCATGATTGGATCGTTGCCGAAGGTGTCAATCAGCAAATTAGATCGCTGGACGAACGCGCGTCTGGCCTTGCACAAGTCATCGTGGCTGGAGCCCTGGATATCGGTTCGCTTCTGAGAGCTTCCCGCGATCTTAATGCGGTGCTGATACCCATTAAGAATCAAGAGCAAAAACGCTTGACTCGCCTCCAGGAACAATACAGCGTCGAGTATGACAAAGTAACGAAAGCCGTTGGCTCGCAAGCCGCCGAAGCGTTCGTCAGCGCTCTTGCGACGCTCGAAGCCGCCGCTCATCTCGAGTCTCGGGACAAGATGAAGATCGTGGCTGTCATCGCCAATCCACAAGAAGAATTGGCCGGGGCGGGGCTCTCAGCGTTCGTGGGATTCTTCAAAAAGAGCTTTCGGCAGCACGACTACTGGGTAGGACGGAAGAAAACGCGCAAGTACCTGAAGCGTACTGACGTGAAAACAATTCTGGAAGTGACGAAATGGCCGGAAGAAGATGAGTGGGAGCCAGAGCTCTCCAATCTCTCCGGAGTAACTTTGCCGCTCAGCAATTTCCAGATCATAAGAGCAGCCATCGTTCCCACGATCATTATGGTACTCATCCGCCCAGTGCTGCTGTTGACTCTGGTGTTGGTCACGTGCGGGTTTTATTTTGGCCTATGGTATTTGCTGCATCGCTAGGCGTGCCGTTCTTCGTTTGTCGTTGTATTGAAGCTTCGGCACGACACCTCCCTGTTCCAGGCCAATCGCATTCGCAACCCTCAATGCAAGATCGTTGCAGGGTGAACTACCAACACGGTTCCAGGCCATGCTTAAGCAATTGCGATTCTCATCCCGCGTCGACTTTCGCGGTCCAGCCTGGTTTCTGCATGCAATACCTGGCGTAAAACGTATCAAGCCGCTGGCGCGACTTTCCCGTCGGTCGGAGTCCTGCATATTCCACCCCGTTCCATCCGAAGGAAGTCTTCCGAAGGCTTTCTGCCGGTGCCGTGGAAGTTCGTGTCCAATGCGTTCATCAGCGCTTCGTAATCCTTCAGGTAGAGTTTGTTGCGGCCCACCTGCACCATAAGGCTCCTGTCCGTGCCATATAGCCAGCACGCGCCGCAACAGCTTATTACCCGTTCCCGTCTGCTGCGACGGATATCGCATAAAAATGCCGGAACATCTCATACGCTCCGTCGATTATGTACATGTTTTTGAAGCCCTAGGCAGTCTTCTCCGGCTCCGTCGTCATAAACATTTTCTCGAAGGGGCAAAAACCTTTAATCAGCCCGCATATGTCTGTAGAGGAATTACGAATCGATGCCCCGTCTCCGCTGCAGGTTTACGGCAAAAAACATCTTTCTGTGGTCGGCCTTCTCCCTCATCGCCAGCTTTGCGTGGGCACAATCCGAAACTGCGACAGTTTCCGGTCAGGTAGCGGATCCGTCCGGTCTAAAGATAACGGGTGCCCAGGTAAAGCTTGTGGACATCGATCGCGACTCTAACACCAGCGTGACCACAAACAGCAGCGGTTTGTACGTGTTTCCAAGCGTCCGGCCGGGGCGCTACAGAATGGCAGTTACAGCCCCTGGTTTCAAGGTGGTCAATGTCACGGATGTCACAATAAACGTCCAGGATCATCTCGAACAAAACTTCAAGCTAGTCGTAGGATCAATTTCTGAGTCAATAACCGTTGAGGGAGGAGCGCCCCTGGTCGACACCGAATCCGCTACGGTGAGCACCGTCGTTGATCGAAACTTTGCGGAGAACCTGCCGATGAATGGAAGGAGCTTCCAGGCGTTGATCCAACTCACTCCGGGCGTGGTCCTTACTGCCAACAACGGACTCGATACTGGCCAGTTCAGTGTCAACGGACAACGCGCCGACGCCAACTATTGGATGGTGGACGGGGTGAGTGCAAACGTTGGGATTAACGCGGGCTCTACCGCGGGAACCGGGATGGCAGGAACTCTAGGCTCGACCAGCGTATTTGGAGGTACCAACAGCCTCGTCTCTGTAGATGCGCTCCAGGAATTTCGCATCGAGACTTCTACGTATGCCCCAGAATTTGGGCGTCAGCCGGGCGCACAAATCTCCATCGTCACACGCTCCGGGACGAATCAATTTCACGGAACAGTGTTTGATTACTTGCGAAATGATGTTTTCGATGCGAACGACTGGTTCAATGGATTCACAAATGATCCCCCGCTTGCCAAGCCGAGAGAACGCCAGAACGACTTCGGTGGGACATTAAGCGGCCCGATCGTCAAGGATAAGACTTTCTTCTTTTTCTCCTACGAAGGGCTTCGATTGCAATTGCCACAGACCTCTCTCACGTACGTTCCAGACACCAATCCCGACGATCCCTATTCGAGGCAATTTGCCGTACCCGACCTCCTGCCTTACATGAACGCATTTCCGCTGCCGAACGGCCCCGAGGTTCTGGATCCGAGTGGCAATCATCAAGGCATAGCGCAGTTCAACGCCAGTTACTCCGATCCTGGTACGCTCGATGCGTACAGCCTGCGAGTTGATCACAAATCGAATGATAGGCTGAATCTTTTCGGGCGTTACAACTACTCCCCCTCTCAACTCAGTCAGCGCGGCGCCTCTGCAGCATTGAGCACGGTCTCTCCTGCGACAATTACGACCGAAACTGGAACTTTTGGCGTGACCTGGGCGATATCGCCCGTTGCAGTGAACGATTTTCGATTCAACTACAGTAGAGCGGACGCTTCCAGTTCGTTTCACTCAGACAGCTTCGGGGGTGCAGTCCCGCTCGGGACACTCCCAATTCCCAGTCCGTTTACGGTCAGCAATGCGGACTTTGCTTTCCAGGTATACGCGTTAGGAAACAACGGTCTCCTCGATGAAGGGCCCACGTCGCACAACCGGCAACGACAAATCAATTTAGTGGACAGCGTATCCATACAAAGGGGGTCGCATAGCCTGAAGATCGGTATCGACTATCGACGATTGTCGCCTCGCTTCGATCCACCCGTGTACACACAAGGGAACTATTTCGGAGATGTACCTTCCGCAGAAAAGGGGGCTTCCGAATTCAACCTGGTCAATTCCAGTCGACCTGCGACTTTTCTGTTTCGCAGCCTTAGCGGCTTTGCTCAAGATACCTGGCACATTGTCCCTCGTCTGACGATTACTTACGGATTGAGGTGGGACGTGGACTTTGTGCCCTCATCGGTCCCCGAATTTAATGCGGTGACGGGCTTTGATCTGAGCAATCTGGACAATCTGGCCCTGCTGCCGGCCGGTACGCAGCCCTACAAAACGAGGTGGGGCAACATTGCGCCCAGGATTGGATTGGCCTATCAGGTGTCTCCGAATCCGGGATGGCAGTCGGTGTTAAGAGGCGGTTTTGGTTTCTTCTATGATGTCGCCTCTTCGGAAGCCGGAAATGGCGTAAGCCCGGCCAACTACCCTTTCGGGTCGAGCGCCTTCCTGGTTGCTAGCTTTCCATTAAATGCCGCCGATGCCGCCCCGGTGCCAATTGTGCCACCCAGCGCCAGCAATTTCGGGACGCTTATTGGATTTGATCCGAATCTAAGATCGCCCCACACGCTCCAATGGAACGTCGCAGTCGAACAAGCATTGGGTAAGGAACAAACTATAACCGTTTCCTACGTTGGCGCCGCTGGTAGTCATCTTATACAGACGACGGCGATCTTTGCACCCAATCCAAACGTTGCTTTTGCCGAGTTGATAACAAATGCAGGCACTTCCGACTACAATGCACTTCAACTTCAGTTTCAACGGCGTCTATCGCGTGGTTTGCAGGCACTCGCATCCTATTCTTGGTCACATTCGATCGATACGGCGTCTGCTGGCTCCCTAGGGAGTGGTTCCAACGCACTGTCAGCCTTTAACTCGAACGTCAACCGCGGACCCTCCGACTTCGACATTCGAGATTCGTTTTCGGCAGGCCTGACTTACGATGTTCCGACCCCTGAAGGTAACCCCTTCGCACGCGCGATTCTCCGAGGGTGGTCCACTGAAAATATTATCCAGGTTCGTTCCGCTCCTCCGGTTAACGTCTATTACGGTGACTTTTCTGAACTGTCGAATGGATTTCTAGCCAGTGTCAGGCCCGACGTCGTGGGGGGCCAGCCCTTGTACATTAGCGGACCGCAGTACCCGGGTGGTAAAGCATTCAATCCCGGGGCATTCACGTCTCCTCCGCTTGACCCGGACGGTTCTCCCATTAGCCAAGGAAACCTGCCGCGGAATGCGCTTCGGGGATTCGGGCTGACTCAATGGGATTTCGCAGTCCATCGCGAATTTCCGATTCATGAATCGTTGAAGCTACAGTTTCGAGCGGAGACGTTCAATGTTCTCAACCATCCGAACTTTGGGCCACCGGTCGGAAACCTTGGAGGTCCCGGAGCGCCCAACCCTCAGTTCGGCCAATCAATCCAGATGTTGGGGCAGAGCCTTGCTGGAGGCAGTCTTGGTGCGGGAGCGTTCGATCCGCTCTATCAAGTCGGCGGCCCCCGGTCCATTCAGTTTGGGCTGAAGGTTCTATTCTGAGCCTCAAAGGGAACCATAAAAAAAGGAATGGGTGTCGACATCCGAACCTTGCTAAGTTGCTTCTTGCTGATGGGCTGTACGTATTTCAGAGCGCACTGTAACGGTGTGTTCAGTAAGGATCAGTTGACCCAAGAGCCGGGGCAGAGTACATCGGCGGCGCAAATCACAGCAACAGGGGCAACGAAGCGGCCTGTCACAGTCGCCGACTCGATCCAGATGACCCGTCTGGCGTATCCGAGCTATACCGAGGGTGGGCCTTCCAAAGGAATCGTGGCCAAGTTCTCTCCGGACGGGAAACATTTCGTCGTCATCTTGAAAAAGGGAAATCTTGAGGCAAACACAAACGAGTATTCCCTGGTCCTTTTCCAGACCGCCGCGGTCTTCCAATCGCCTGAACCCCGGGTTTTGATTTCGCTAGCCTCTTCATCGAATCGGCCGGCGATCGACAATGTGCTCTGGCTCGACGATAGCAATACCATCCTGTTTCTTGGGGAGCGTCCCGGCGAACAAACGCAACTCTACTCCCTAAAGTGCAATTCGAGAGAGTTGACGAGACTGACGAGTTCCGCCACCAATTTGACGTCGTTTGTTACCACAGCCAGTGGTGAGGAAATCGTCTATGCCTCGAAAGACTCGGGTTCAATGGTTCTGCCCGAGGGCGTCGAACGAAAGGGATTTGCCGTGACGAGTGAGTCCGTGCCCGATCTGATTCAGGGAAGGTATAGGGGAGGTGAATCAGAAGACGAGTCGCTGTATGTCGCGCGATCTGGGAAGAAAGCCGACACCAAAATAAAGACTCAGGGGCGAATCGGCGGAATCTTTCCTCCCAGGATGTCACTTTCGCCGGACGGGGCGCACCTCCTCATTCAGACGGAGGCCACAGAGGTTCCCAATACGTGGAGCGACTACAAAGACAAGTTCATGAAAGTCCTTACGCGCCGCCCCGCGCCGCAGGGAGCTCACACCTCCATCCACCAATATGAGTTGGTAGATACCCATACAGGTGCCGACGAAATATTGATTGATGCTCCGATCATGCCGAATCTCGGGTCAGAAGTGGCTTGGGCGCCTGACAGCAAATCTGTCGTTGTTTCTGATGTATATCTGCCGCTGAATGTTGACGATCCCTCAGAACAGGAGTTGCGAAAGGCACACGCCTACTTAGTGGAAGTCAAGATTCCGAGTCGCCAGTTTGTCAAAGTGAGCCAAGATGATCTGAAGCTCCTTAACTGGGATCCCAAGACCGACCTCCTTGCATGTAGTGTGGGCAGGATTGACAGCCTCAAGGGAAAACCGACATCGACAGTCTACTTTCGAAAAAATGGAGAGGCATGGTCTAAAGCAAGCGCCCCAGATCAAACGGGAGCCCAGTCGCTCCCGGAGATCATTCTCGATGAGGATATGGACACACCTCCTCGTATAGTTGCCATCGATCCTACCGGCCAAAAGACTGTACTGATGGATTTGAATCCCCAATTCCAGAATCTTGCTTTGGCTCGAGTAGAGGAAATTACGTGGAAGGATTCTCGCCGCCGTGAAGTGAAAGGTGGTCTTTATTGGCCACCAGACTATGTCGCAGGCAGACAGTATCCAGTCGTGATACAGACTCACGGTTGGATTACTAACAGGTTTTGGATGGACGGCCCTTTCACAACAGCCTTCGCCGCCCAGGCCCTGGCGAGCAAAGGGTTCTTCGTCGTGCAGGATAATGGCCCAGACTGGCATCTCTGGGTAACATCCGAGGAGGCCCCGAGCGCGATGGCATCATACGAGGGCGTTGTCGACTATTTGGATCGCAGAGGGCTAATTGACCGAAATCGAGTCGGCATCACTGGGTTCAGCCGGACATACTGGTACGTTGCGTACGCGCTAACACATTCCAAATACCACTTTGCGGCAGCAGCCGTAGCGGACGGAGTGGACTTCAGCTATTTCCAATACATGGCATTCTCGCAGTTTGGTCGTGAATTCGAGCCGGTGTATGGTGGTCCTCCATACGGAAAAAATATGTCTCGGTGGCTAAAACAATCGCCCGCGTTTCTTATGGACAAAATTGGAACCCCACTCCGCGTTCAGACTATAGGCCCAGAATCGCTATTGTCGGAGTGGCATTGGTATTCCGGACTGTCACGGCTTGGTAAGCCTGTAGAAATGATTTACATCCCGGGAGGAACCCACATTCTAGAGAAGCCCTGGGATCGCATGATTTCGCAACAGGGCAATGTGGACTGGTTCTGCTTTTGGCTCAAAGGCGAGGAAGATTCCGATCCCACAAAGGCCGGGCAGTATCAGCGCTGGCGCGAGCTACGCGGCCTGCCAGGTCAGAAGATTTTTCGAAAGAATATCCGTTGATGAATCGATCTCCGCGCCGCCGCCTAGAATCTTCAAGCGCTCATTATTCATAAGCTAGTGCCTTGCCTCCAACTTTACTCGGGGAGGTCACAAGGGGAGTGACTCGCCAGGAAAGATCCAAGAGCTTCCCAATTTAATTGGCCACGGCGACGTCTGGAAACTCAAAGTCATCCAGAGTTCCCGGCCACCGTGAAGTGGCCGGGAGAACAACAGACGCGATTGTGACCAACTCACGTCGATGCCTCGGTGTTACTCATCGAGGTCATAGGCGGGATTGCACTGTGTACCGTCGAATGAGTCGCCCGACTTGTCCGCGACGTTGTGTTCGATCACGCTTACCGCCTTGCCGAGAACTGCTACTTCTGGTTTTGCGTAGTTCATTGTCGTACTCCTTTGCTGAATTATTCCACCCCGATTTCGCAGGGCAGAACACTTTTGTTTGTCGCTCTATTCATTCTTGCGTTCCCCGTGTCGGCCATCGCGACCGGCTCTCGCAGGTCGATTGACGCGTCGACATGGCGCCTATGTCCACGAGCCCCGTGGATCACCTGGGTTCCCGGCCACCATGCGGCGGCCGGGAACCGACAGGCAGGGTCCGATCGATTGGCGCGTGCTCTCAGCGTTACTCGTCGAGGTCATAGGCGGGATTCACCGGCGATTTACCGTCGAAGGCGGTGTCTCCCTTTTCCGGGTAGAGTATTTCGATCACGTTGACTGCCTCACCGAGAACGGCTACTTCTGGTTTTGCGTAGTTCATTGTCATGCTCCTTTGTTGAATTATTCCGTCCCGACTTCAGGGGCAGAATGCCGTTGCTGGTTGTGGCTACGCGTTTATCGGCATCGGCCGGCGCCTGAAAAGTGGAGAGGAGACAGCCGGCTCATCCAGAAGCCCCCGTCCGGCCAAGTCCCTTAGCCAGTATTCCAGCGATATTGTCGATAGCACTCGCACCAGCGAAACACTTTTTCCGGCGCGAGCTTCGCGGATCGTGTTCAGGAGTTCAGCATCATGAATGTAGCCGAGGCGTGAGCTGAGAGACTCCTGGTAGATAGCTTGTAGTTCACCCCAGTATTTCTCCAAGATGAGCATCGGGGTCCGTATTCCCACTTGTTTTGTTCGGCGTGACAGGATCTCCTGCGGCACGATGCCAACAAGGGACCGCCGCATCAGGGAGCGTCTTTCGCCAGGGCGCAGCAATTGATCTGCCGGTATAGAGAGGATGAACTCAATCAACGTCTGGTCGAGGAAGGGATACCGAATCTCCTCGAAGGCTGGGACTGGCGCGATGCATTTTGCCAGGTTACTCGCCTTTGCCTGAACTCCTGCGATGTAATAGCGGCGAGTGGGTAACCAGAGTCCGAAGTGGTAGTCGACATCGGACTGACGAATCGCGAGTCTAGTGCGCTTCGCAAAATCCCTTCGGATCCAGTGCTCTATTCTTGCCTCCTTGGCAAGATACTGACCTAAGGATGATGGCAGTATGTTGATTGCTGAGTGCCACAGAAGTTGAATCCAAGGCCGGCGCTTGACCAGGCTCCACGCCATGAGCTGCTTGGCGAGTCTGACGAACTTAAATTGCACGATGAGATTTCCCAACTGCGCGCGTGGATCGGGAATTCCTCCCATGAACTCATCGCCACCGATGCCCGAGAGGACCGCCCGGTAGCCCCCACCGCAGATGGCATCGGCTCGCTCGGAGTCAAGCTCTTGTCCAAAGCCGAGAGCTCCGGGCAGAACGCGAAAGTCCGTGCATTCAAGCGAAGATGGGGAGGTTCCAAGTCGGCTGCCATCGATGTGGATACCCACTCGTCCACGCTTCTGCTCAATCTTTGGAAAGTGAATGCGGTCGTCCCCGCTAGGTTCGGTCTTGTCATAATAAGAAAGGGTGTCAAGACGAGGCGTCGCCGCGCCGTGTGTTGCCAGAATGTCGTCCGCCATACAGACAATGGAAGAAGAGTCCACGCCACCGCTCAGTTCGGCGAGCATCGGTGAATCCGATCTCAATCTGCGTCGAACGGATTGTCTGAAGACGTGGCGAAAATGCTCTTCATATTCCGCGTCCGTCTTGTAGCGAATTCGCGACTTTGGACTAAAGTACCAAAAGCGCTCGGCCAGGGCTCGACGATTCTGAATGCGGACGAACTGCCCTGGAGGCACCTCGCGGATTTCACAATAAGGTGTCAGGTGGGCATCGGGAATGCGAGCGAAATAACCGGCCACGTAGTTATCATCAATGTGAAATTTGTCGTTCGAGAGCAATACCAGCGGACCAAGGTCTGTTGACCACAAGATTCGCTCTTTCTTTAGGTAGTAGAAAATGTGCCGTGTGGACATGTAGTCTGCGGCGAAGATGAGTTCGCGGTGCTTGGGTTTCCATACTGAGACGGCCCAGTCACCTATGATTCGGCGGAAGCAGTCGGTTTCCCAACGATCGAAGGCGGCAGCGATGATGGCGATGTCGGTCGGATTGGTTTCAACTTCGCTGCGCAGTTCGGGGATGAGTTCGTCGCGGTTGTCAAGCCGGCCATCCCAGGTGACAATGAAGCCATGGTTTGAGAAGTACGGCTGTTTTTCGGCACGCGACTCGGCTGTGGTATGAAAAGGCCGATAGAGAAGCGCGACTGAACCGTCCACGTGGCAGAATTCCCCGTCAGGACCTTGGGGTTTCAAGGATTCACTGATATCCGCGAGAAGCTTCCGATCGACCGGTCCTCCGTCGAAGTTCCAAACGCCAGCCTGTACGCTCATATAGGTCTCCTCTAGCACCTGTCCCAAACGGCATACACGGCCTGCACATCCGATCTTTCGTTGATGGCTCGCCCATCGACTTCGACCCAGGCGTGGGCCCTAAAGGGCAATTTCTGGGCGCCCAGCACCATCTGTGCCGCGACGCCGTGCTTTCTGAGCAAATATGTAGTGACAAAGGAACGCTGCAGACAAAGGGCTTGTTTCGGATACCAGACGCACGCGTAGTTGACCGCCATACTGGCTCTATCGATGATGTCTGGTGGATCAATCTTGCAGTTGACCTTCCAGGCTCTTACGATGGAGTAGATCGTCTGAAAACGGCAAAGAGCGTTCACGATGTCGTAGGCCGTGAGCATGAACAAGGCTCGTAACAACAGCATCACAAACACCTCCCTGGCTGTACCTGAACTCCAAGTTCGTGGCAGATGAAAGCGAGCCTGTCTGTGAGGGCCTCGATCCTCGTCGAAAAGGGCTGAACCGGTGTGTGACCCCACGCTGTTTTGTAGTCGAGTAGAATCGGGCGGCTGGAGCTGGTTTTGGACTGCAGGCGCGCCGCCATTTTACGGGCGTGCATTGGATTGCATCGGGTGTCAGCGTCTCCCGAGATGAGCAACACTGCCGGATAGGCGACCCCGTCCTGGACATGGTGGTAGGGCGAATACGCCAATAGGGATTGAAAGTCCTCCTGATCCTCTGGTGACCCGTATTCGTTAGCCCATCCCGCAGCAAAATTGAAGAGGTGATATCTCACCATATCGAGCAGAGGACCAAGGCAAATGGCGGCGCGGAACAGGTCGGGTCGCTGGGTAACGGCAGCGCCAACCAGTAGGCCGGCGTTAGAGCCTCCGCCAATCGCGATTCTGCCGGATATCGAACGCTGTTGTTCAGTGAGCCACTCAGCCGCCGCCACGAAATCGTCGAATGAGTTCTGACGGTTTTCGCGCTTGCCGGCGCGATGCCACCGCTCGCCTAATTCGGAGCCACCACGCAAGGCCGGCACGGCAAACAGAAATCCTCGTTCCATGAGGAACGTGGCGAATGCGGTGAATCGCGGAGTTACACAACTCCCGAAGCCACCGTAGCCCGTGAGAAAGGTTGGAAGAGGACCACACTGTAACAGGTCTTTGCGGGCGGCGAGAAAGAGTGGAACTAATGTCCCGTCTGCGGACGGGTACGTAGTTTCTTCGATTGCGATAACCGATGGATCGACCGGAGAATTTGGTTTGCTCCACGCGACCGCATCGTGTCGGCGCGGGTCGTAGCAATAAAGAGCAGTAGGTTGGGAAATTGAACCATGACTGTAGAACAATTTCTCCGTTGCGTTCGTGCGATGGAGAAAATCGATGGTCCCGCACGCAGGAAACGCGGTGGATTCCTTCCTTTGTCCATCGACTCCAAAGACATCAACTTTCATCGAGAAACGATCAACCCGAGCGATAAAAATTCGGCTGCCTGCGACGGCGAACTGCTGAATGCGGTTGTCGGACTCAGGCACGATATCGTGCCAATTCGCGGGATCCGCGTGTTCTGAGTCGATCTGAACGATGCGGAAATTTGGTGCTGCGAAGTCTGTGTAAGCAAACAGTTGATCGCGCACGAAGAACGGTACGAAACGGCCCCCGATCCCCTCGACTAGAAGCCTGGTCTCAGACGGTTCTGAAGCCATTTCCTGCAGATAAACCGAAGTCCGAGGAGACTTGCCAGTGGCACAAACGACGTAGGCTAATCGCTTGGTTTCCTGGCATTCCAGAATGCCCAGAAACAGTTGAGGGTCCTCGCCAGCGAAGAACATCTCACGGTCCTGCGGCGCTTCGGAATCAAAGCGATGCCAGAACGCAGCACGATAGTTGGGATGGGGATCGTGAAGTTCTCGATGAGAGTAGTAGAAACCAGTGCCATCAGGAGCGAAAACAAACCCTGTGCAGATGCCTTCCGAGAGGCGATCAGGAAGCGTAACGCCCCGATCGACATCGAGGATTTCGACTGAAGAGTGATCCGTACCGCCTTGCCGCACTGAGTACGCAAGAAAACGGCCATCAACAGAAATCGTAATGATGGAGACAGCTAGCGAACTCCCGCCTCCACGCTGGGCAGGGTCGACCAGAACAGTCTCCTGCCCAGACAATACGTCTCTCATGACGATGACAGGCTGGTCTCTGTCTTCATGGCGCTTTAGGAAAAAGTAACGGTCGCCGACGTTCCACGGGTCAGAGATGATTTCTTTCAAGGCCAGCAACTCTTGAACGCGCGTCCGAATTCGCTCTCGGTCGGGAATCGCATCGAAATACGCGCGTGCGTGGGCAGCCTGCTCTTCGAGCCACTTCCTTGTTCGCGGGGAGTTCTGATCCTCCAGCCACCGATATGGATCTGTGATCTCGACGCCGTGCAGGACTTCGGTTACGGGTTCAGCTTGTGTCGGTGGAGGTGCATCTACTGCGTGAGCCATACGCTTACGCTCCTGAACATTCAGGGCTACGGAGGTAGCAGCTCTATGACTGGGCTCAATCCCACATCTGAGCTACAACGATATGTGCACAGTAAGGCCGCAGCGGAATTGTTTTGAAAGAACTTTTTTCATGCACGAATTCGCGCAGACGGTTTCAGTTGAGAGAAGCCGGGAAAGCATCATTTGGAACTGCAGGAGCGAGATTGAAACACGATGAGTACCAAGCAGTTGAACAAGCGGCCGAATGCCGTTGTTGATTGCATAATAATAAGGAGCAGGCTGCTCCAGGTGAGCACGGCGATTTCGATTCGCCCATCGTGGTGCTCAAAATTGTGCAAACCGGGGTCAATTCGAAGGCAACAGCTCAGAGCGGTAGAAATGACGACGTTCGAATAAGCTTACCGGGAGGTCGAAGATCTGAGTGTCGCCGGCCACGAGTGAGAACTCTCTGCCACATTGAGGAACCGTACAGGTGGCATGGAGTGCGGCGTTCCAATCGTTGATGACTGTCCTGCTGCCCTGTTGCACGACGATCCACGCGCCACACCCCGGACACGTCACGCACGAGCAGGCAATGCTTTGTTCCATTCAGGAATTATAAGGTGTGTCGCGCCGCGTCTCCGATCGTGATTCGCTTTCATTCACAGACAGGGGGCACGTAGTCGGAATGTCCTGATGTTGAGACTGCCAGATTTTCCGGTACGCTTCGCACCGGTCCATCAGTTCCCGATGTTTTCCAGAGCCAGCGATCGCGCCATTTTCGACCACCATGATTCGATCCGCCCACAGGATTGTTGCCGGCCGATGGGAGATCACAATTAGTGTTCTCCTACGTCGAAATACATCGAGCCCCCCAAGCAGTCCTGCGGCGCCGGGTGCATCCAGCGAACTCGTGATTTCATCCACGATCAGAATCCTTGGCTGCTGCAACAGAGTACGAGCCAGGGCCAGTCTCTTCCTCTCGCCTCCTGAAAGACTGTTGCCGAGCGGCCCCAGTGGTTCATCCAGACCTCTCGGGAGCCTCTGCAGAACCCGGTCGAACTGCGTAAGGGCAGCAACCTCATCCAAATCTCCGTTGGTTGCTCGCGGGTTCCCATATAGAAGGTTCTGTCGGATCGTTTCGCCGAACAGAATCGGATCCTGCGGGACGAGCGTTATGTAAGCGCGGAGGCTTCGGCGGTCGACACCATGAATGTCCCGGCCACCCACCAGAATCGATCCTGAGTTCGGGTCGTGCAGTCGGGTTGCCAGAAAGCCAATTGTGCTCTTTCCCGAGCCATTCAGGCCCACCAGTGCCACCGTTTCCTCGGCCTCAATGCGAAAGCTCATGTCTCGCAACAGCGACCGGTCTTTGCTGTAAGCAAACCATACCGAACGGAATTCAAGATCGGGCCTGATGTCCTGTTGCAACGGCCCCGTGTTCGATCGTCCATTCCGATTTTGTTGCCTGTCGGTCATCTCTTCAATACGTCGTATGCTGGCGCCGACCCGCTGCAGTCGCGACTGCAGGTCAATTGCGATACTCACCGGAGCGAACAGGCGAAACACGTAGCCGTAGAACGCAACCAGCCCGCCAACCGTCAGCGCTCCACGAGTTACTTCGTATCCGCCATACCCAAGGATCAGACCCATGCCAAGAACGATGACCGACACGGCCGCCCCGCCAAATGCCATTTCCGTGGCTCTTTGTCGGATCTGAAGCTGCGCTCCCTTTGCTGCCAGCCGAGCGAACTTCCTCGCCTGGGTATTGGTCCGGTTGAGCAGTTGCAACTGCATCATGCCTGCCAGGTGTTCCTGCAGAAATGCGTTGATTTTTCCCGACTGATTTTGGACCTGATCCGCAGCATCCTTCAGTTTCGCGGCATAACGGCGCTGCAAGAGGTAGAAGATCGGCAAGACTGGGGCAACCAGCGCAGTCAGATGCCAGTTCAGGACTCCCATGGTGACCAACACCATGATGCCCATGAGCGCCATCTGAATGGTTAAGGGAAGAATGTCGCCGCTCAATTCGGCCGCTCGGTCCACGTCCTGCTCCATTCGATAGAGCGTATCTTCCACTTGTGACTTCTCGTGACGGCGTGTCGGCAAGTTGTGGATCTGGCGCAGCAGGGAGACCCGGATCCGGAATGTCATTTTTTGCGTGAGCAGACAGCTCACGAATGACCCAAGATAGTTGATAGCCAGGCTTGCCAGATAGACCGCACAGAAGACCAATGTGCCCAGGAGGACAAGGCGGAGTTCATGCTTCGGGAGAGCAACATCAATCAGCCACTTCACGACCAGCGGGTCAAATAGCGAGAGCCCGCTGCCCACAATCATGCAGAGCAGATCTGCAATCAACAGGGACAATAACGGCCGAACGTAACGGACAAGCCAGGACACAGCAGAAGACAGGGAATGGCCATTCTGTCCCGACATCCTGTGCTAGGTAACACTGTCGGAAGGCCGCGCAACAAATCTCTTTTCGCTGCAAGAATCTCAACCGTGAAGTCGGTTGATCTTCGACTGTGTCCTGTAACACGCGATTCCGCAACCTAATGCGCTGATGGCACCTACAGGAGAATTGGTTCCTCGGCAAGGAAGGAGCACATCGCCGGCAAACGCCGTTTTCTGCTGGTTAACTGCACGAATTCGCACAGGGAGCGGGAAGTCATGCGATCCGGTCTGACTCGAAGTGCTGTGGAAAGTTTCTAGCCTTACGTTCCCCTGCAGAGATTCATGCAGCAAAAATAGTTTTGGCGGCCGTCTGTAAACGGCCGCTATCGTGGCGAGGTAGAAGGCTCAGTCGCAGGGCGACAACATGAGCGATCCAGCAACTATCACGGACTTCACGATCGCACCCGGTGTTCGGGAGACTGTTTCCGAAGATGGGGCGGTGCTTCTGGATATTGAACAGGGCATCTGTTTCAGTCTCAATCCAGTCGGACTCAGAATCTGGGAATTGTTGAAGAAGCAGTATTCCCTCGATCGGATTGCGGATGCCCTGGGGCAGGAATTCTCCGTACCCCGATCTCAAATCCTTTCCGATGCGAACGAATTCATTGAGGCCCTGGAAGCCAGGCATTTGATTCGCCGACCGGGCCACGCCATGCCCAGGAAGTCTTGGTTCTCCAGGATATTGCCATCCCGAAAGGCGCGGTTATCGGCTCACTAGACCTGCGTCGGTCAGCGGGGTTGTTCAACCTGGTTTCTGAATGATCAGAGGCGGCCAGACGTGAATCACTCGGCCAATGATCGACGCCTGGCGTGGCGTCTTGAAAATCTGTACCGGCTGGTGTGACGTCGGGTAGGGTACGATAAACAAAGTTTCCCGCGCTACGTAGCACCACGAGCAACTGAAGCCGTTTTCGTGCCACACGAAATAGATCGGCCGTTCCCGAATACTCTTCCAGTCACCCATCTCGACGGTGTTATGGGATTTGTCGATGACAACAACCGACCCAGGGGGCACCAGTTCACCCATAGTGTCGTCGTTTGCTCCGATAACTCCTAACCGGAAGCCGCCCAGGTCCAGGCGCCGGCGCACGGCCGAAGGAACTCCCAGTTCCTCGGCGGTTTCCGTAACCAGGCGGGTTTCGTCGAAACTGATAGTGCTGTGGAATGCCGAGGGAAACAGTCGACCTGCATCGGTGTGAGACCATTGTTTTGAAGTCGCCTCAGGCCTTATTTGGCTTTCCGGTATGCTTCCGGACTCGCCCGATTTCATCCCGAAGGCTTGCAACACGGCAGGGTAGGTTACTTTGTAGCACTCGCAGAGGCTCGCTACCTCGAAGATGTCCGGAGCACTCCGGCCTGCCTCAAGGTCGGTGAGGCGGCCGCGCCGGATCCGATACCGCTCATCCGCGGCTTTGCTTGCGGACTCACCCGTAAGGCGCTCGACGCCACTACGTGAGAGGTGAAGCTCTTCCCGGCGTTCCTGGAGCCAGCTCCCGGAGTTCAACATCGCACTGCTCCGTCATGACAGATTTGACGGTGAGGGATTTCCTCACAAGGGGCTCATGGTTGCTTGCTGCATGAAGCTCGACCAGCCGTTCTGATTTTTTCCGATTTGTTGGTCGTTCCTCGAGCGCCTCAAACAATTCCGGAGAGCCCCAGACAAAAACGCGGGAAGCGAACCCCCTCAGATTCTCGCCTCCCAGCCGATCTGGGTCCTTTTGTTTGTTCCGTTAGTACTACCTCCAGTACATCTTTAGACTCTGCAGCGCCGCCCATTGGTGTCACTTGTGAGCGGTTGAAACACCAAACCATGTCAAAGAACTTCGAAGACGCTGTACAGTGGACCATCAGGAGGCCTGTGGCCAATACCCACTGCAATGATGCGGTTCATCCAGTCGTATTTCCTGGAGCTGGTCTCGAACATGGGATTCATTCGAAAATAGTAGCTGGCAGGATCGACGTCTTCGCCTTTGTCCAGGCTCTCCATCACCTCTGGCGTACCAGCGCGCAGGCACTGATAAGTCATGACAATCAACTCTCCATCCGTCGTCTTGAGCACGAGACGCACGTCCAGCTTGATGCACGAGTCTTTACGAACATCCTGCCAGTCGTTGCCAGTCACGACTTCGCCCGACAAACGCTCGCCCTCAAAAAAGCCACCCGTGATTATTCCGATGCGACGGAATGCGTTTGGAGTCTGGCCAACGACCACGAGAGGAGGTACGGCTTCGCGCAGGAGAAACAACGGCTTTGTTCGCACGCTCTTCAGAGCTTCGGGCAGGTTTTGGCTCAATGAAGTCGACTTCATGTTCCCCTTCAATCGGCGGCTTGCAGAAACGCCAGGAGGGCACTCGCCAGCGCTCCGGGCTGCTCTTCAGGGACAAAGTGGCCCGAGTCGGCGATCACCTCCGATTTAACATCCTGAAAGTAAGGACGCAGTAATTCACCCATGTTCGGAATGGAATATTGCCCGCCTACCGCCAGGAGACGGATCGGGATTTTGTCCTTGAACTGCTTCTTGTTGAAATCCATGTCGTCTAGGATCCGCCGGCAGTAGTCGAAAGCCGCATCCATTCGTCCATCTCGCGCGTATGCCTTCACATAGGCGGCAACGGTGTCCGGGGGAATTGCTCCCGGTTTGTGCACTTTGTTCCTGTACCACCATCCGACATAGATGTCCTCTTTGCCCTTGATCAGCTCAGCGGGTAAATCGGGAAGCATCATGAAAATGAAGTTCCATTTCCTCTTGTAATCGGAAAGCTGAATGTCGTTCAGCAACGTAATACCCGGTATTCCCGCTTCGATCAGAGTGAGCGACTTGAAGTCTTCAGGAAAGAGCAAAGCCCAGCTATACGCACACCATGCGCCGAAATCATGAGCGACGACATGGAGAGGCGCGCCCAGGTTTGCTACGAACTCATGAAAGATCCTTCCGATGTTTTCGGTAGTTGCGGGGGCAGAAAGGATTCCCGAGTCGCCGAAGCTGGGCAGATCGGCTGGTACGGCCTGGAATTTGTGGGATAGCAATGGAGTCAACCGGCTCCAGGAGATACGTGTCTGCGGAAAGCCGGAAATCAAAAGGACTTTTTCTCCATTTCCGATGCGGTCGAACGCAATCTTCTTTGCTTCGCTGGTAGCGTCCAGGGGCCCTTGAGCAGGCGTAGGGGGATGACTTGACCTCGGTATTGGACTGGGCCCAGACGGCGCAGCAGGGCTGGTTTTGCCCAACCCAACGCCCATACCCAAAGCGCCTGCAAGCGCTATGCCGCCCTTGAGAACGTCCCGTCGCGGCAGAAAGTCGTTCTTTCCGGGCCTCTCGGTTTTGTTTGATTCGTCGCTTTTGGAATGCGCCATTGGCTGGTCCTCCATAGTTTGACGACCAGAAGTCTAAGCCGTAATGTATCTTGATGTCAAGATAGATACGATTCGGTCCGGTCCCGTGAGGACTGCCATAAGATGAGATGCGATGAGTTATTTGTGAAGAACTTCCGGGTTGCCCGTGATCCGGGAGTTGGTGAAATCGATTCACACAAGCCGATTTGCCAGAGACCGCCCTTGAAGAAAACGGCCTCTTAACGGGAGGGTTACGCCGCCACCAATGCGGGCACGGTCGTCTGGAGAAAGTTCTCGACCGACATGGGAACTCGCCCAGTGAAGTTCTTCACCGTAGGGGTGACGATCGCCTGATAGCCGTGCGACGCCTCCTCATCCAACCCACGCACACCCCTCGCTGCGAACTGCGGGATGCCGGCAGCCACTAAGCCTTTTTCAACCTCTTCGGGCGGCACATTCGCGTGTTGAATGGACTTGCCCGACAGGCGCGAAAGAACACTCGCAATCTGTTCGTGTGTAACCGAAGCAGGGCCGGTAACATCGTAAATTGCCTTGCCTGTGGAGTTGAGCAGCACCGCTGCGGCTGTTCTTGCACAGTCTTCGCGAGTCACATACGAGCGGCCCTGCGACTGTGTTGCGGAAACCAGCCTTCCGGTCTTAAGCGCGAACTGCGCAAATCTGAGGATGACCTCCGCGTACAGATTATTCCGCAGGATCGTCCAGTCGAGACCGCTCTCAAAGAGCGCGACCTCTGTCCAGAAATGATCGTCCGGGATCGAGGGTCCCTCCGTCGGGTGGGCGTTGGGTAGAGATGTATAGACGACGTGCTCCACATCGGCACCCACCGCGGCTTGAATGGCTGTCCGGTGCTGTTTGATCCTCACGTCGGGCGCGTGGAGAGAATCGGTACTGATCAGGAGCAAGCGCTCGACTCCTCGGAATGCTGCCTGTAAAGTCTCGGGCCGATCGAAATCGGCCTCCCGCTCCTCCACACCCAAAGTGGCAAGTTCCGGATGCTTCCCTGGAGTACGCGTGGCCGCGATCACTTTTTTCGCTCCCAGCCGCCGAAGTTCCCCCACGACAGCCTTTCCCAGGTGTCCACTGGCGCCGGTCACGAGAAGCTGCTTGTCTGCAAAACTCATGTTCTACCTCCAAAGCCAGGCTAGTTCAGCAACCTGGCCGGTTTTAGTCGATTCGTTCCCAACTCTGGAGTCTGCCATTGGGAGGGTTTGACGGCCAGAAGTCTAAAGCGTAATGTACCTTGATGTCAAGGTATATGCGATTCAACCAAGCGAGGCTGGACATGACGTATTCAGGCAGAACGTTGGCTGCGCTAATCCTGCTCTTTGGTCTGGTGCGAGGAGTTGCTCGCGCCCAAACGAGTGATACCCTCCCCGACTACGTTTCGTTATTGCCGCAGATTAAGGCGAAGGCGCCGCATATCGACTCGAAAAAAGGATATGCGGTGCAGCAGTTGAAGCCAGACGTGTACATGATCACGGAAGGTGCTTACGAATCCGCCTTTGTGACGACCGGCAAAGGGGTCGTGCTTTTTGATGCTCCACCATCCTTCGCCCAACATATTGTTCAGGCGGTAGCCGAAACAACAGCTGAACCGATCGTGCAGCTCGTGTATTCACATTTGCACGTGGATCATATTGGAGGCGCCGGCCTGATTCAGAAGCAGATTCCCAATCTCGAAATTCTGGCTGAAGAGGGCACAGCCGAGTTCCTGCGTGAGATGGATGATCCGCATCGCCCTGTGCCGACCCGTACTTTCAGGAATCACTACACGCTCAGGCTGGGTTCACTGACGGCGGAGTTGACGCTGGGCCACTGGCACACGCCCGAGGGAGACCTGTTAATCTCGATCCCCGACAGGAAGGTGGTGATTGCGATCGACGCCTTTTCTTCAGGCGCCACGCCTTTTATGAATCTAGACCTGACCATGAATATGCATGAGTACCTCAGGTTTTTCGATCAACTCGAAGCAATGGACTTCGATGTGATTGTCCCTGGGCACCACAGCACACCCGCCACCAGGGAGGACCTGCGGATTGCAAAGAGCTACGTGACGGACGTTTACAAGACGATTACGCGCATCCTCGCTGAAGACCATCAAGCACTCAAGACGCGTGCAATTCAGAAATATGGCGAGAACAGTTGGGCGGTTGCGAGCGTTCTCATCAACAGCGAAGTCAATCAGTGCGCTGAGGAAGTCAAGAGCCGCTGGATAAATCGCCTGGAAGGCGTGGATATTTGGGCCTCCAGTCACTGCCGCACGGGTCTGGTCTATGCCGAGTGGGATGTGGGGCCGCGGTAGTGACTGCCAGCAGAAGGGCGCTTGGTCATCTGGGAAAGTTGCAAAATACAATGGCTTGATTTCAAGTTGTGACTGTGCCAAATAGCCACTTCCTGGAGACAATGTGTCGCTGGCAAAAAGCATGAGAGCAGATCTCAACTCGCTGCTGATCTTCGCGCAGGTTGTCGAATCGAACAGTTTTCTGAGGGCAGCAAGACGGCTCCAGATGCCAACCTCGACCGTCAGCCGGAGGATTGCTGAACTTGAAAAGCAGCTCGGAGTGCGGTTGATCGAAAGATCTACCCGCAGCCTCAGACTAACCGATGCCGGCTCGGAAGTGTTCGAACATGCTCAACGAAGTGCAGAACTGAGTGAGTCCGTCAGCAATATTGCGTCGAACCACGCGGCGAAGGTGTCAGGCCTTTTGCGGATCTCAGCTCCCCCCACAATCTCGGACTCCGTGCTCGCGCCTCTGATCATCCGTTTTCAGGATTCCTATCCCGATGTGCGGATTCAGGTATTCACAACAGAGCGGATCATCCCGCAGATCGCCGAAGGAATCGATCTTGCCTTTCGCGTTGGGGAACTGGAAGACTCCTCGCTTGTCGTTCGGCGGCTCTTGACCTACCGGCACCAGCTCGTTGCGAGCCCGTCGTACCTGAAAAGGACAAAGGTCCCCAGGCGCCCTGCAGACTTGCTTAGCCACCGGCTGCTCGCCTTCTCCTTTTGGACCCCGCAGAATACCTGGTCCTTCGCTCATACAAACGGAAAGGAAAAAGATTCGATAACGTTCGAGCCGCACCTGTCGATTAATGAGTACGCTGGACTGGTTGTCGCGTTGCTTGCCGGGGCTGGGATCGGAGAACTGCCGCCAATTGTCCAACCCGAACTGCTGCGGCAAGGGCGGCTGATCGAGATTATGCCGAAGTGGCACCTCCGGGTTTTCAATCTCTCACTGGTCCATCTGAGCAATCGCTATATTCCAAGAACCATACGAGTCTTCAAGGATTTCGTGGTTGATATGGTGCCCACGCTGTTTCCACGACTTCCGGTATGAAAGAATTTTGTTGCATCGGTGTCTTAGCTGTCGGAAGTGAGGCGATTCAATGAAAGCAGCCTGGTATGAGAAGCAAGGTCCGGCTCGGGAAGTTCTCACGGTTGGCGAGATGCCGGATCTGATGCCAGCCTCAGGGGAAGTTCGTATTCGGATTGCCTCATCCGGAATTAACCCTGGCGACATCAAGAAGCGTGAGGACGCGTTTGGCTACGGCATGCCTTATCCTCGCATCATCCCGCACAGCGATGGCGCCGGACGCGTCGATCGAGTCGGAGATGGGGTTTCGTCCGAGTGGTTGGGACGTCCGGTGTGGTGTTATGGAGCACAGTCGTACCGCCCCTTCGGTACCGCCGCGGAGTTCACCGTAGTCCCAGTCGAGCAAATTGCTCCTCTACCTTCAGGCGTGTCTCCGGACCAGGGTGCCTGTCTCGGTATTCCTGGGATTACGGCTCACAGGGCTGTCCACGTAGCGGGATCAGTGGACGGCCGTACCGTACTGGTGCAGGGAGCAGCGGGCTCAGTGGGCCTCTGTGCGGTTCAATTAGCGCGACGGGCCGGAGCGCATGTGATTGGGACTGTAATGTCGGGTTCGGAGGAGGAAACGGCCAGCATCGCGGGTGCACACGAGGTCGTACAGAACGATCATGAATTGACGTCACGACTGAAGGCACTGGCTCCGGACGGAATCGATCATGTCGTCGAGGTGGCATTCGGAGCGAACATCGCAGCGGATGTCGATTTGCTGAAAATGGGGGGATCGATCGCAACCTATGCGACGAATGTCGCTACGCCCGCAATTCCGTTCTGGTTGATGGTGTTCAAGAATATCCGACTGTTTTTTCTCGGCAGTGACGACTTCCCAAAAGATGCGAAGGTCGCAGCCGCGCGGGACTTGAGTGCTGCACTGGAAGCCGGTTGGCCGGGCTTCGAGATCGCCGAGCGAATTCCGCTCGTCGAGATCGCCCGCGCTCACGAACTTGTGGAACATCCTGCCCGACGCGGACGGATTGTCGTTATAGTTTGAACTCAACGCCGCGCTTTTAAGTTCAAATCCAGTTTCGCCGATCACGTCTGCAGGTGTTTCTCAATCCGCCGGTCCGGCAATAACCACAACACCGCCACGAACGCATAGCAGGCGCAGGCAATCCAGGGCCTCACGAACGCCAAAGGGATCGCGAGCACATAAACCAGCACACTGACGGTTCCTTTCCAATCGTTCCCAATCGACTTCGCCAGAACCGAGTCCTTGCCATGATGCGCGATCAGGCTTTTGGTGAGAATGAAGTATGCCACGCCGGCGAAGAGCAGCATCATTCCATACAGGGCCACGGGAAGCGGGGCATAGTGATTTTCTCCCATCCAGGCAGTTGTGAATGGCGCGAGGGAAAGACAGAACAGAAGGACGAGATTGGCCCACAGAATTCCACCCGTGACATGTTCCGACGCATGCAGCAGGTGGTGATGATTGTTCCAGTAGATACCAACATAGATGTAGCTCAAAACGTAGCAGAGAAAGACGGGAAGCACAGACCTGAGCGCCGGCAGATCTGATCCCCGTGGTACATTCATGTTAAGCACCATAATCGTGATAATCACTGCAAACACGCCATCGCTGAATGCTTCGAGTCGACCTTTGCTCATCCGGGATTCCTCCACTCAGGATTGTGAAATCGCGGTGCCGGAATTGGCAAGAGTTCCTGCCTCGGAAGAGAATCCTCCTTCAACGTGAAGGGATTCAAGAGAACCGTGCTGCTCGAAAGGCTGGACCTCTTTCCCGTAAGAATGCAGTCCTCCAAACACCTGGACCTGCTGCGCGGCGCCACCCGCTTTGATACTCAGCGCAGTGGCGGCGAGATCCTGGAGGACGCCCTTGACTAGTGACTGGCCTGTACCACCATGGGTCTCGATGCCACGGCGGAACACGAGACGCCCGACAGGTTGGCTGATCTGTACGCCTACTGCGCCGTCTCCGTGAGTAACGATGCGATCAAAATCGCCACGGTCGATCGTTCCGGCGTAGACATTGAATCCGCGTGCTCCCAGCCCGTGGGTTTCGATCGGCCCTCTCACGACAAGCTGATTGATCCGTCCAAAGTTCACGAAGCCCACTCCGCTGGGTCCAAACGTCGTGATCTGGTCTTCGCTGATCCACCGGTCGACATCGCCCCAATTGTCCAGAGCCATGTCGTTGGCTCCGTACGTAGTCACGGGACCGTGATTTACGACCAGCTCGACGCGTGTTCCATAAACCACGAACACTCCTCCCGAGATCTGGTCGGCGGTCCCTGGTTCAATGCGCCCATCGCTGTACACTGCGTTCGTTTCGAGATGCTGCAGTGTGAGACGCCCTCCTGTCTCGCCGGCTCCGCTGACAAAAATCCCGCTGCCCAATACAGGCGCCCCCATTCGCCCGGCCGACAGCCCGACAAGATTCGAGGTGATTACGACGTTCGGATCGCATTGCATGTTCCAAAGCGTAAATGCGCCTTGCAGGACATAAACGCCGTATTCCTGCGGTCTTTGCTTTTCGTGACGGGCGTCTGCGGCGACGATGTCCAGATCTTTAACCTCCACGTGGCCGCCACAGATGGCGCCACGAGCAAGAAGACGTACGCGGCCGATTGTGCTGATGGAGCGGAGGGTCAGAGTACCCAGACTGGCCACGGATTCATCGTTCCAGATGGCCAGCCGGTCGGGCGACACGAGCAGGGCGAGATTCTCAATCAGATTGTCAGTGGTGAGGCACACCCCGTCACCCTCCGCGAATCGGAGAACGGGCGTCCGACCGGCGTGTCCACGCAGAGTAGCTCCCGGCGACAGTCGGATTTCAGGCACGTTGTTCAAGTCCTGCGCGATCGTGATGCTTTGAACGGAACGGTCGGACGCTGCCTTGATCAGCTCTTGCGCTGAATTTACGATACGTTCATCACCGCAATCACGATTCACGGGGAAGGGAAGAGACTGGAGCATAAAAGCCTTTCTCGCAAAGGAATGTCACCACGTCACGGGCAATGCTCGAACGTAGCCGTCGCTTGTTGACAAGCTTCACTGACTATGCGAGAAATACTACTTGATGTCAAGACATCGACAGAGTGAGCAATGAAATCAGATCATTCAGGCATCAATCGGGCAGCGACACCGAGCGGGACAGGTTGTGTCGATTGTCTGGCCTCAAATGGGTGGTGGTTGCATTTGCGCCGCTGCGCGCAATGCGGACATATCGGATGTTGTGACAGCTCGCCCAGTCAGCATGCCACGAAGCACTTTCACACGACGGGGCATCCTGTCGCAGCAAGCTTTGAGCCCGGCGAAACCTGGTTCTGGAGCTATGAGACTCGGGAGATGATCAGTGGACCAAAGCTTGCTCCTCCGCGCTGGCATCCGGAGGACCAGCCGGCTCCCGGCCCGGCGGGAAAGGTGCCTGGGGATTGGCAGTCCCGTTTGCATTGAGGCGAACGGTAGTCAGAATGCCTGATACCAGTGATTTAAGATATCGGGGTTCACAGATCGAGACTGCTTTGGCTGGAGGCACAATGGCTAATCTGACGAGCTTTCAGACGGATATTCGACCGCTCTTCACAGACCGGGATATTCACGCAATGAGTAAAGCGTTCAATCTCGGAAGTTATGACGACGTAAAGTCGCACGCTGCCGCGATCTACGACCGCATTCGGGGGATCGGTGGTGCCGTCATGCCGCCTCCGCCACCGCGAGGAGAAGGTCCCTGGACTCAATCCCGGATTGAGCTCTTCGCACGATGGATGTCAGACGGATACCAACCGTAGAAGAGGAAGCTGGTATGCCGAGTCGCCCCGATCAGACCGCTGAACTGAAATTTGTTGCTACGAATACGCTGATTGTTCAGGACATCCAGCGCTCGGTGGCATTCTATCGCGATGTTCTCGGCGCTACGGTATTGCGCGAGGGAGAGCCGACGTTTTTGCAGCTCGGCAACATCTGGCTGACGATTAACCGCGGCGGCGGACCAACCGATGACAAGCCCGAAGTCATTGCCTCTGCTCCTCGCGATGAAAATGTCCTGAGCATCTTTCTGAACCTTCGCGTCACCGATATCCGAGACTGCTATGAGCTTTGGTCCTCCCGGGGTGCGAAATTCATTACTGAGCCTAAAGTCCATGCCACGGAATTGCGGTGCTACATGCGCGACCCGGACGGTTACCTCATTGAAGTTGGACAAACGACCATGACAGCCGGCCCCCTGGACCTGTACAGGTAGACCCCCCGTCGCTCGGGACTTGTTGATACCGATTGGCACGTAGATCTGGAAAGATCAGGGGCTGCTATGCGGCAGTGTTTCGCGCAAAAAAGTCCCGCAGCCGACGGGTTCGCACATACGCCAGTCGGGCAGGCATGGTGATCTGCACCGCTGTGCCCTTGTCCGGCGCGCTCGTGAACGTTAATTTCCCGCCAATGCGCTCGGCGCGCTCCCACATACCACGAAGTCCCCAGTGTCCGTTCGTCGGGCTCGCGTGGAGCGCTTCCGCATCGAAGCCGCGCCCATTGTCGGAACAACTCATCGTGAATTGCCCCCTCTGATAATTGAGTTCAACCACAATGCGCGAGGCTCCCGAGTGGCGAAAGGCATTCGTCAGAGCCTCCCGTGCGATGCAAAATACTTCATCCACAACGTGACTCTGGAGAATATCGGTTCCTCCCGTGCGCTCTACGGCGAAGTCGGTCGCGGCGATCCCATTAAGATTACTGGCCACTCCCTCAATTAGAGACTTCAGCTCGGCATCGATGAGGTTTTCTGATCGAAGCCGACTGACCCGATTGCGTCCTTCCACGATGATGCGCTCGGCGGTCGTCAGTGCCTTCTCCAGAGCTTTCTTCGACACATGATCGGCTGGCACTTTTTCCGCTGCCACGTGAAAGGTAAGCAATAAACCCTGAATCCCCTGTAATAAGGTGTCGTGAAGTTCTCTTGCGATCCGGATTCGTTCGTCGGCTCGTTCTTCTGCTCGTATCCTGATTGCGCTGGAAACGTATCGGACCCGGAGCGAAATTCCAAACCATACCAGGAGAACGGCGGCGAAAAGGCATAATGCTTCAAACCAGGGCCTTTCGTAAAAGCGTGGAAGAATTCTGAACGTCGCCGAAGTCACGGGTTTTGTCCAGACATCGTTCCCATTCGACGCGATCACCTGAAACCTGTAGGCGCCCGGCCGGAGATGGGTGTAGACGGCCTCGGTTCGATTTCCCACGCTCTGCCAGGTCGTGTCGAGACCCTCAAGGCGATACCGATAGACGACATTCCTGGGCTTTGTAAGATCCAGACCGAAATAATTTATGTCGAGATATTGTGTGTCTGGCGGGAACGTTGCGTTTGCATTTAACGGATGACCGTCTGCCGTGATGGTGCGAATCGAGAGTTGCGGAGGCCGCCGGGCCACTCTCGTATTCTCCGGGTCTAGGAAGACCACGCCATTCATGGTCGCAAACCAGAGTTTTCCCGTCGCGTCCATGCTGGCCGACTCTCTGCCCGGAGGACAATAGGCGGGTCCAACGAAATTCCCCTCATGTACCTCGTCCGAAGAAATCAACAGGCTGGAATTTGAAAGGGCAGCAACCATTTCGTTCTGCGGGATATGAACGATTCCCCGGGCTCCGTTGAGCCAAAAATCGCCGTTTCGCGATTCGACCAAACCAGAGACTCGGGCTGCCGAATCGCTGTGAAGAAAAGAGAGCCGCTCAAAAGTATTGCCCCGTTCCGCAGCAATCCCATCATAGCCAAGCGCGAAAACTCCCTTCAGCGTTTCTGAAAATGCCACAACTTCACCGACACCGGGGTCTGCCGACCAGAGTTTTTCTCCCGTTCTGGATTGAAACACTTCAATCCTGCCGTCGCGATAGCCTAAGTACAGTTGCCCGCCAACTGCCTTCACGACGCTAATTTGGCTGGCGGCATGCGCGGGCAAAAACGGCCCCCATTTTCCATTTCTGAGGATCCACAGACCGTCTCCAAGCACCTCCCGGGTTACGGCTACGGGCTGATCTTTCATGACCTCTGTCAAACTGACCAGGTCGTAATAGTCCCGGTAGCGCGGTTGTCCGGGGAGGCGTGGTAACTGGTGAATAAGACCATTCTGAACATAAGCGACTCCCCACCGGTCAATGATCCAGACCTTTCTATCAAGACCACAGAAGAGTCCGGCTATATCTTTCCCGCCTGGTATTTGATTCGCACGACCGTGTGAGAACGAGAAGAGAAGACCTTGTTCGTCTGCAGCCCAGACGTCCCCCTGTTGGTTGGCACAGCTGTACCAGTAACCGGACTGCGCACCACCGATGGCGGGGACCAGCGTGGCGCGCTCGAAACGATCAAGCCCACTGACTCCGCCCACCCAGATGTTTCCGTCTGCGTCGTTTGACAAAGCCCACTCCTGAATCGACGTGAGGCCATCACTGAGCGTGTATCGGTCAGGCGCTGCCGCGAGATGTTCTCGATCAACAGCAACCGTAGCTGCCGGCGGCAGACGCACAAGTCCTTCACCTTCCTTCGACAGCCAGATGGAGCCGTCGCGGGCGGCGAGAACTTCCATGATTTCGCCGGCGATGTGAGGACAGGGCAATCGCTTTGCAAATTGATCAATATGTTGCAACTCGACTCCGTGATTGGATTTTCCAGCCCCGGGAATCTGCCCAACAACCCAAAGAGTGTGATCTGGAGCTTCTACAGCTCTGGTTGCGCCCTCCACCTGAATCTTGGTAGGGCTGAAGGCCGCCTGTCCCAAAGGTCGCCGGTAGAGACGATCGTTCGCGACCACCCATTGCGTACCTGCAGAGGCAATCAAAAGGCTCGTTATATGCGCTGGACTCGGGAGGAGGTCCGCTGTTGAATGCCAAATCTGATCCGGGCCAAGACTAAGAAGCTGCTGCCCGTTGAGAACCGCCCACATCGTCCCGTTAGAGTCTTGCTGGATGTCAGTCAAGGTGATGTGATCGGCCTTCACATCGACGCGATCAAAGACGGCCACGTGACCCTGTCGAATCCGGGCTGTTCCTCCCTGACGAAACATTATCCAGAGATCTCCTGTCTTCGAGACATACAGTGAGTAGACGGCTAATTCCGGCAAGGAAGGTTCCTTGGGCAGTGGCTTGAAGACTGAAAATGAAACCCCATCGAAGTTGTAAAGACCGGCAATCGTACTGATCCACAACATTCCATCGGGCGTCTGCGCGAGGGCGGTAATAGCCTGCGGTGCGCCGTCACGCCCGGTCCAGGAAGTATGGACCATCCGGGAGATCGTCTGATCTTGTGCGCAAACACTTGTAGCGAGCAAAAGACACAGCAACACGGGAAGTGCAATCGAAGACTTTGGAATGCAGGCAGATCCCCGCTTATTGCCGCCCATGCTGGTATTCAGCCTCCCGCGCAAGATTAGGTATGCGGATCTCGGCCCACGTCGCACCCTAGGAGGGGGCGTCGCGGACCTAAATTATAAGTCCGTTTCTATCGTGAAATAGACAATCCTGACCAACTCGAAAGGGGGGTATTGGGCTTTTCAAAATAGTGCGACAATGGCTTTTTTGCGTTGCTACGGCTGAACAGCGAGCGCCGCGATGCCAAAGGCATCCTCCTCACGAATCCGCATTCTCATTGTTGACGATCATCCCGTGTTGCGGGAAGGTTTGGTCACGATCATAGAAAGCCAGCCCGACCTTGAAGTGGCCGCGGAGACCGGGACAGGCAAAGATGCGATCGCTTTGTTTGAGAAGCATCTTCCGGACATCACATTAATGGATTTGGGATTGCCGGACGTGCACGGTATTGACGTGATCAAAATGCTGCGAGAGACACACCCCGACGCGCGGATTATCGTTCTCACCACTTATCTTGGCGACGTCCAGGCGATCCGTGCGCTGCGGGCCGGTGCATCCGGTTATCTCCTGAAAGCCACCCTGCGCCGCGATCTTTTGGACTCTATTCGTGCAGTACATGCGGGATTGCGCCACGTCCAGGCGGAAGTGGCAACAGAGTTGGGCCAACACGCTGCGGACCAATCCCTGACGGAGAGGGAAGTGGAAGTTTTGAAGCTTGTTGCAAAGGGCTGCTCAAACAAAATCGTTGCGGACCGCCTGCATATTAGCGAGGACACCGTGAAGGGCCATGTCCGGAACATCTTAGTCAAACTGAAAGCCAACGACAGAACTCACGCCGTGACAATCGCTTTGCATCGCGGTTTCTTTGAGATCTGATACGATTCGCTCACCACGATCGAAGTCAATTATCATGGCTTCAAGATTCTTTTCCCTCTACAATCCTCTTGCATGGCTGGAGAAGCAAGGAAAGCCAAAAGCGATGGAACACACGTCTTCCTGGTAGTCTGGAAGGCCTACCGGGCTCTGCTCGCCGACGCCGAAGCAAGCATCAAGCGAACCAACCTCTGCGACTCGGACTTCCGCGTACTGGAAGCACTACTCCACAAGGGGCCCCTGCCGGTAAACATCATCGGACAGATGGTGGATCTGACCACCGGCTCCATAACGACCGCCATCGACCGGCTGGAAAGCAAGTGGCTGGTCGTTCGCAGGCATCATCCCACGGATCGCAGGATTCGCATCGTCGAATTGACAACCAAGGGCCGTCAGCTGATCGAGAAAGCCTTTACCCGGCACCAGGTCGACATGGAGAAAGCAGTTTCAAACCTTTCACGCGCAGAGCGCGGGCTGCTGGTTGATCTTTTGAAGCGCCTCGGCGACCGGGACGAACTCGCGCGAGTCTAGTTTCTGTGGGTCCCGCCGCTCCTTTTAGATATGGCCCCTCCGGATTATTCCAAATTCGGAATACACCATTCCGTGTCTGTGTCTAGTCATGAAGTGCACGCCGGTTTTATATTTCCCCGTAGTTGCTTGACCTCAAGGGGAAGGGATACTCATGACGGCAAATGAGAGGGCTGTTGCGGAAACACTGTCTGCCTACAATCAGGCTCTAAACTCGTCTGACACGAATGCCGTGATGCCACTCTATGCCCAGGATGGCGTTTTTATGCCGCCGTACAGCCCGTCGGCGGTGGGTTTGGCAGAGGTTCGCAAGGCGTATGACGCGGTCTTTGCGGCGATCCAGCTGACGGTGAAATTCAGGATCGCAGAGATCGTCGAGATGAGCCCCGACTGGGTGTTTGCGCGAACGAATTCAGCGGGCACCACGCTCAACCATGCTACGGGAACGATCAGCAACGAAGGGAATCAGGAGCTTTTCATTTTCCACAAAGAAAAAGATGGCAAGTTCAGGATCGCTCGCTACAGCTTTTCCACTACCAATCCGCAGAAGGTTTGAGATTCCCGGCCAGTCCTAAAGGGGGGTATAGATCCACAACGATTTGGCGATTTCAATTTGCGACGAGCTGGCCCAGAATTTCCGCGGATGAGGTTTTCTGCCATGAAGAGACTTCGGCAAGGGATAAATCCTGATTCAAAGCCCAGTGCAAATGGCTGCGAAGACTGCATGAAGCAGGGCGGTTGGTGGCTTCATCTTCGCAGGTGTGCGGAATGCGGCTACATCGGCTGCTGCGACAGTTCTCCCGGTCAGCACGCCGCAGGGCACGCAGACCTGACGGGGCATCCGGTCGTAGCCAGTTTCGAACCGCTCCAGAATTGGTTTTATGACTACAGGACGAGGAAGGTCTTGAAGGGCCCAAGGCTATCACGGCCTCGCTGGCATCCCGAGACTCAGTCAGCTCCCGGTCCTGAGGGAAAGGTGCCTCCCAACTGGGAATCCCTGTTGCACGACGTGGCTTAGGCGAAATGATCGGCAGCTTGCGACCGGATCTCGCTGCGACTGGCCCAAATGCATTTGCAGATCAGAAAGGCGCGTGAACAATGTCCTCCGTAGTGATGGTTGTTTCAGGTGCAAATGTGTGGACAATGAAGAACGCTCGACCTCATCCAACCGGCTTCTGGTCCGAGGAGTTCGTGACGCCGCATCGGAAGTTCACGGAAGCCGGACTTAAGGTCACTGTTGCGAGTCCCGGTGGCGCAACTCCGACGGTTGATCCTTTGAGTTTCAATCTGGCTTACAACAACAACGACGAGAGCAAAGTCGGCGAGCAGCAGGATTATATGAAGCGCTTGGGCTCCGCGCTCACATCCCCCATGCGCGTGGAGGACATCAGTCCCGATCAGTTCGATGTCATCTTCCTTGTGGGCGGCCACGGCCCGATGCAGGACATGGCTGTGTATTCGACGATTGGACCAAGGCTCGTGGCCATGCTCGATAATCCGCGGAAGATCGTTGCGGCTGTGTGCCACGGGCCAGCAGGCTTCCTTACAGCGTCGCGTGCGGACGGAACGTGGGCCTTCAAGGACCGGCAGCTCACCGGCTTCAGCAATGAGGAAGAGACGCAGGCAGGCTTTGCCGGCAATGCTCCGTGGCTCCTCGAAGATCGTCTCCGCATCTGTGGAGCGCATTACGTTGCAAAGTCGCCCTGGACGCCGCATGCCGTTGTCGACGGCAACCTTGTCACAGGTCAGCAGAACTATTCTGCAGGGGTGACTGCTGACGGGGTTCTGCAGCAACTCGCAGTTACGGCGTGAAGTTTGTCGCACAGACACGATCAAATCGCCTGGTACTTGTTCGCAAAAGGAGAGAGACACATGGCGCATGAACCCAAAGCGATCGTCACGAAACTTCTCGAAGGAATCCGCGATCCGAAAATCGTAAAAGATTTGTGCGCGCGGGATGTCACCTATGTCTCGCTGAACTACAGCAACCCCGATTTGCACAAGATCATGCCATGGTGCGGAACAGGTCAGGGAGTGGATGCCATCATCAAGACATTTAATGACGTCGGACATTTCTGGAAGGTCGACTCTTTTATGCCAGAGGACATTTTTGGAGAAGGCGATAAGGTTGCCGTGTTCGGGAGATTCACCTACACCTCCACCAAAATGCGCAAGACCGTGACATCGCCATTTGCCATCCTCTGCCGGCTGAAGGGTGAGAAGGTGGTGTACATGCAGTTCATGGAGGACACGTTCTGCACTGCCTCCAGTTTTCGGTCGGCAGGAACCTGGAAGTTCCAGAGCGATCCCGATGGGGGTGAAGTCGAGATCTAGGTTCGTCGGGAAAAAGTGCAGTCCGACACAAGCAGCGCAGCTAAACCTCAAGGAGAAACAGCATGAGTGAAAAACCAGTATCGAGTGGCCACTCAAGGCGGGATATTTTGCGATTTGCGGCTGCATCCGCTGTTGGGCTTGCTCTGCCTGGCGGCCTCTCTGCTGCGCCCGGTGCACCGGTTGCGCGTGATGGCGTTTCCGGACCACTCAGGTCTGCAGGTGTGCTCACGTTTGGACCGAACAATGTCCTGTTTGTGGGCGACATCACAGGTGCCACCATCCACGCTTTTGCGCTTCGGGATAAGGATCTGACGTCACAGACGGATCTGATATCCGGCAACTTTCACAACTTTGAAGGCCGAGACCACGTGCTGGGTCTGGATCAGAAGCTGGCAGCGCTCCTTGGTACAACCATCGACAGAATCGTTATCAATGACATGGCCGTTCACCAACCTACTGAGCAGATCTTCTTTTCGGTTGAACGCGGGCGTGGAACAGATGCCATTCCGGCGATCGTGAAGGTCAACCATGGTCAATTGGAGATTCTGGAACTGGACAAGATTCCCCACTCCCATGTCTCAATCCCGAACGAACCGGATTCCACTGCCATGCTGGAGTTTGATCCACAGCAGGTGTATGCGATTACGGATATTAAGTACTACAAAGGCGAGCTGTTTGTGACAGGGATTACAAACCAGCGGTTCGCCTCAACCCTGTATCGGATCCCGTACCCCTTCAACTCCAGCATGGCAACGTGCACCGTGGAAATCTGGCATCCTGTCCACGGCGAATTTGAGACGCGCGCGCCGATCATTCGACACGTCATCCGTGAACTTAACGGCGAGCCATATATGTTCGCGGTGTATGGGTGCACGCCTCTTGTACGGTTCCCCTTGTCGGCATTGAAAGACGGTGCTCACGTTCGCGGGGATCTGATTGGAGAATTGGGTTACGGTGCCAATCCCCTCGACATGCTCACGTTCACCAGTCCGGCTGATTCCAAAGATTATTTGTTAGTCACTATCGACACCCGCAGCGCCTCGCAGATCGCCGTCTCCGATTTGGCGTCTGCGCCGGTTCTGCCGACTGGCGGCGGAATTGATTTCGGACCAGGCGGCCTGGGCCGCACACAACGCGCCCTGCCGGTCAAAGCTGAACATATAGCGATTCTGAATCCCAAATGGGCGATCCTGATTTGGCGGCATCCAAAAACAAGCTATCGGCTAGACCTCAGTACGCTGGCGCTCCCATACTTCTTCGAACGCAAAGATGGCATGTCCGAAATGAACTGGCCGAATGGCCCAGACCCGTTCCACTACCGTGAACACCGGGACGAACTAAGCAAGCAGTGAAGAGCTTGACATCGATCAACTCTTGCCTCTCGATACGCTCGTTTGGGAAGAGGTTTCATGAACGCCCCAGTGGTCTGCCAACCAACACTTCGGGTCAGCTCTGCCCCTTGCCCGCACGGACCGGGCAGCCTGAGTGCTTGCTGCCTCGGTCTAGATTTGGTGGCCTTCCTTAGGAGTTGCGCGCGACCGAATGAATTGCTGAAATCCGTCTTCCGAGTGACTGTCGCTCAAGTACCTTCGCCAGAAGGTGACAGGCTTCCGGATGTGTCTGGCCGTTACCTTCTTTTGGAAGATGAAGTGCGATTCATTCCGCACTTCCCGCTTGAAAGAGATGTGAAATTTCGCGCAACCTTCGACCCGCGGCCGCTCGGTGCTCCCTTCACGGCTCAGTCGCTGGATCTTGAGTTCCTGATCCCGTCAGAACAGAAGCCCCCGCATACGGAGGTGACGGATATTTTTCCTTCGTGCGATCTCCTGCCTGAAAATCTACTTCGATTCTACGTTTGCTTTTCGAACTCTATGCAGCGGGGACGAGCGTTGAAGGAGATTTCGCTCCTCGATTGTGACGGACAGCCAGTGGCTGATGCTCTTTATCGGCCTCCTGTTGAGCTCTGGGATAGAAGCATGCGGCACCTGACGGTCCTGCTTGATCCTGGCCGGCTCAAACGGTGGGTGGGCCCCAACGTTCAATTGGGGCCGCCATTGAAGATGGGGCAGAAGTACACACTCGAAATCGGTTCAGGGATCAACGACCTGTATGGTCGTCCATTACGTGAACGCTTCCGGAAGCATTTCGTCGTCGGGGATTCGGTTCGGAAACCTATCCCGGTTAAGGATTGGAAGATTCTGACTCCCGTGACGGGTGGCCGACACGCTCTCGTGCTCATGTTCAAAAGTCCACTCGATTGGGCACTGCTCCAGCAGACGATTACGATCGAATCGGCAGATGGACTGGTGATAGAGGGACGAGTTGTAGTCGGTCAACACGAAAGACGATGGAGTTTCACACCAACTTCGCCATGGATCTCAGGCGTATATCACATACGCGTTGGATCCAGTCTTGAAGATGTGTGCGGTAACAGCATTACAGGGGCATTCGACAGACCTCTTCGAAAAGACCCCAGTTTAGTGGCAGAGATAAACGGCCCTTCGTTGAGCTTTCGATTGATATGAGGGTCTATTGCAGGCCGACACCCGAAGATGAAGCTGATGCCTCAGGAGGAAATCAAGTATGACGATCTTGGTTACGGGCGGAACAGGACTCGTGGGGTCGCGGCTTTTGCGGCGGTTCGTCGATGCCGGTGTGGACTGCCGTGCGCTGGTACGGCCGGGCAGGGAAGTTCCCGCTGGAGCCTCGCCCGTGCAAGGCGATTTATTCGATGCGGATTCATTGAAGCGAGCCATGGAGGGAGTTTCCGCGATCGTTCATCTTGCTGCGGTTTTCCGGACTCAGAATGAGGATGACATCTGGCGCGCTAATCGGGATGGCACAAAAAACCTGATCGCCGCTACGAAGGTGCAGGCCCCACAAGTTCGCTTCGTCATGGCAAGCACCGGACTGGTCTACGACGCTGACGCATCCCGTCCCGGTCTGGAAGATGACGCGACCCATCCTAAGCTCGCGTATCCCGCAAGTAAGATCGCCGCAGAGAACGAACTTCGCGGCAGCGGACTCAACTGGAGTATTCTCCGTCTCCCCTTCGTCTACGGCGATGGGGACGGACATCTGGCCGCGGTACCGCAGGTGGTCGCGAGGTTCAAGTGGCACCCGGCGAGGACTTTCAGCCTCGCTCACCATCGAGATGTTGCACGCGCGGTCGAACTTGCCTTGACCGGAATAATGGACGGGCGCATCGTCAACATCACCGACGACGCACCGACCACCCTCTATGAGATGGCCAGCCTTGTTGGCTCTTCCATCGAGCCGTCAGCGGAGCCCTTGACCGATCCGTGGATGGGCCGCATGGACGGATCACTCAGTCGCAGACTCGGCTTCCAGCCTACAGTTCCGACTGTGCATCAAGCTAAGCAACAAGGAATTCTGTAACAAGGGCCCGCGATCGCGGTCCCAGAGAGCCGCTGCAGCCGCTGCACCTAACGTCACATCGCGAGCACCGAGCAGTACTTTGTGGCCAGCCTTGCCCACCTGCCGGGCGATTTCCACGCCTATCCCCTGATCGCACCGGTGATCAAAGCAATGCGTGAAGTCAGAGATTTCATGGACCTTCCTCATTTCATTACTGAACACCTTCCGTCGCCGGTCTCCTCGAACGAGCGGGCGGTCAGATGGACATGCCGCCCGAGGCCTCGATGCGCTGCGCGTTGACCCAGCGATTGTCCTCAGATAGCAGCGAGGCGATCATCGGACCGATGTCGTCGGGCAAGCCGGCGCGCCCCAGCGCGGTCATGTCAGCAACACGCTTGTTGATTTCGGGATTGTCCCGAACCATGCCGCCACTGAAATCGGTGGCGATGGCTCCCGGGGCTACGACATTGACAGTTATCCTGCGCGGCCCCAATTCCTTCGCCATGTACTTCGTTAGCACTTCGATCGCCCCCTTCATCGAACCATAGGCGGCGCTGCCAGGAAAGATGATGCGGGCGAGACCTGACGAGAGATTTATGATGCGGCCGCCGTCGTTGATGAGGGGCAGCAGCTTCTGCGTCAGGAAAAAGACCCCCTTGAAGTGAACGTTGTAAAGAATGTCCATCTCTTCCTCGGTCGTCTTCTCGAAGGAGTTGTGGTGTGAGGTGCCGGCATTGTTGATCAGAAAGTCAAAGCGGTCGCGGCCCCATGTGTCCCGCAGCGTGCCCTTTAACTTCTCGGCGAAGCGTTCGAGCGTTGCCACCGCGGCTGTGTCGAGCTGCAGGGCCACGGCCTTCCGTCCTTCGGCTTCAATTCCTGCCACGACCGCGTGGGCTTCATCGGCACGCGAATGGTATGTGATTACTGAGTCGACGCCCCTGCGGGCCAAGCTTTCGGCAGTATTGCGACCTAACCCGCGGCTGCCGCCGGTTATCAGAGCAATTTTTTGCGTTTGCGTATTCATACACGGGCTCCTTGTTGAATAGTATGGTCACCAATCTTTGAAATAGCACCATCCTCCGCACAACACCACGCATTCATGCCGACCGAATCGACAATTCGAGTCCATCATCCAGAGGAATCTCGCACGACACGTAACCATTTGCTGCGTCGCGCACATACGCGAGATAGGGCGCGACCTTCGCCGACAAGCTGATCACATCATCGGCGATGATCAGGCAGCCCGGAGTGAGTGCTGGCTCCAATTGCTTCAGCAACGGGAGATAAAGTGGCTTCCATCCGTCGAGCAGAAGCAAGTCGACTCCCTTCAACTCAGAGAGCGTCTGAAAAGCATCGCCCGGCCGGATTTCCACGAGGTCCGACAAGCCGGCCTGCTCGATGTGTACGGCCGCACGCGAGGCCTTGGCTGCGCTCTGCTCTGTCGTTATCAAGTGGCCGAGACGGTTGTCGCGAAGCCCTGAAGCAATGTGAATCGCAGCGAGTCCGAACGACGTACCAAATTCCAAGACGAGCGCAGGCCGACGAGTGCGAACCAGCAGATAGATCAGCCTGCCAACTTCGGGGGCAACGGCCATGAAAGTTCGGTCGTTGATCGACTGAAGAGTCTGATCATCGATTATGCCTCCTGCATCGGCGAGGAGAGCTTGCTCTTCGGCTTTAACTTTGGAATCGTTCGCTTGAGCCTCGGTATAGAGGCGAAACAATACATCCTGAACTTCGCGTTGGTTGAGAGTTGTCATTGCGCACCGCCTGAGTGCGACCGCCGAGCGCTCCACAGGAAGAGAGTTCCGACAAATAGCGCACAGGTGAAGGCGGTGCTAAGCGGGAGGCCCAGATGAAGACCGTTACTCAAACCCGGCTTTTCGCGGAAAGCTAGCCAATCGCCTGCCGTCGTCCCAGCCGATCGCACAGCGATAATCGCGAGCCAGTAGCTGGCTTTGGTCGTCCAGCGCGACTGTTTACCTAGGGCAAGGATGACGGCAAAAACTGCGCTCAGTACTAGAGTTCCGCCTTCCGTGCCAAGATGGAGATCTTCCGCAACCCAGTCGCCGATGGCAGTGCCCAGTGCGCCGGCGGTCAACAAAGATATCCAGTACCAGCCGTCCGTCGCCGGCCGTCCAGTTCGATCACTGCCGGACTGAACTAGCCGTGGTACAACTGGCAATATGACCAAAGCTTGTATGACGGTCAAACCTAAGATGACCCGCGGGTAGGGCCATTCAAATGTGTGTGTGGCGAGATCGGCAATATTCGTTGCAGCAGTTCGCAGCACAATCACGACGGCCCAGTACCACGCCTCTGTAAAGTGCGCGAAGTGATGTTCGCCGACGACAAGGGCGGCGAAGATTACTGCCAAGGGAAAGAGACCGAGCCAATGCCCCCAATGCAGGTAGAGCGAAACGAAATCACCCAGATTGCAACCGAAAACGCTTGCCAGGGATATGGCGGTCCAGTACCGTGCGCCAACCGTGGGCACGTTCGCGTACCGCATTGGTGGAAAAGTCCAATTCCGACGCGCTGATTGTTTACTCGCAACTTGTTCGTTCATGATTTGCTCACTCATAGCTTGGTCTTTCATAAATTGATCTCGATTCGAGTTTGCAAATTGTGTGGCTCACCGTGTACCAGCAGCCCATGCCATTCCGTCAACACTCTCTCCCGCCTCGATCAGGCTCTTCACCGACCAATCAGAGAGGTTGATCGCAGCAACCTTTTTCGTGCGAATGCAGGACACATAAGCAGTTTTGTCGTCAGGCGAAATGACGATCTCGTGTGGCACTTTCGGCACAGGGATTGTGTGAATCACTCGCAGCGTCTTCAGATCGACAACGCTCACCTGCGATGCATCAGGAACGCAGACCAGCAGCCATCGTCCGTCGAGAGTATTTGCGGTGCCGTAACCCGGGGCGGCAATCGGGATCCATGTCTTCACCTTGTTAGTAGCCGTATCGATCACGGCTAACTGCGGTTTTGCCTGATCGGCGGTGAATACCCATTTGTCATCGGTGGAAATCGAGATCCTTTGCACCTTCGTGGAGACAGGTATGACCGATATCAACTTGCGTCCCGGAATATCCAGCACCGACACGGTGCCTGCCGAGACATTCGCTGTGTAGCCAAACCGTCCATCATGAGAAACGACGAGCATGTGAGATTGTTCCTGGCCCGTCGGGATCACTCCAACGACGTGCAATGTCCTGGGATCGATGATCGTCACTGTCTGGTCGAGTTCTGTCGTGACGTACAGAAGTCCGTCTTTAGGGTTCATCACCGCGCAATGCGGACGTACGCCGTGTCCAAAATCAACATGGCCGACGACTTTGCGGGACGCAATGTCAATCGCGACCATGTCTCTGCCATCCGTTCCCGCTTCCCCCACACTGGAGTCACCATAAATAGGGACATATGCAGTTTTGCCGTCTAATGACACAGCCACCTCGTGACCAGTCACGCCTCCCTCCGCGATCGTTGCGACCTGCTTGCCCGCCTGCGGATCGACAATGCCAAGTGTGGCTTCACCCTGGTTGACGGCCAACAGCAATCCCGTGCCAGTCTCAGCATTGCCCTTTGCTCGCACAAAAGGAAAAGTCAGAATTACGAGGGTCATCACGCCCATGGTTGCCCGAACAATCCGAAGGGGTCGGGAGTTTAGTTTGTGCGGTAGAACTTTTGAATCATTTGTCATGGCATATCCTTTTCTGCATGTACAATACGAGTAAATGCTCACAAATAAAACTCGCGTTCGAGACGGCAGAGGCAGGCGGCACAAAAACACGCTGAAGGCCCGCAAAGCGCCGGGGCAGGCGAGGTCTCAGGAGACAGTAGATGTCATTCTGGAAGCGTCTGCTCGCATTTTGGAATCAGACGGACTTCGTGGATTCAACACCAACGCGATTGCAGCGAAAGCGGGGGTGAGCATTGGATCCCTCTATCAATACTTTCCGAACAAGGACTCCATCGTCCTCGCCCTGATTGGCAGTTTTGAGAAGGCGTTCCAGGATACGGTCGTGAAGGCTGTGCAAGATGGAAAAGGAAAAGGACTAGAGTCGCGCCTCAGGTTAGTCGTTCAGGCGCTGGTCAGTGCACATTACTACCGCCCTCGGCTAAACCGTGTGCTGGAAACTGAAGAGGAAAGGCTCGGAAGCGAGGCCGATGACTCTGCGTTTCACACAAATCTTCTCCAGCTGCTACGAGATCACCAAAAGGAAATCGCAATGCCTGCTTCGCGAGTAACGGAAAGGGTTTTCATGGCCATACTCCGTGCTGTAGTGGACCTCGGCCTTGCGTCCGGCGCGAGTTCGCGAGCCACCGAACAGCGGGCTATGCGCGCGAT
>Ga0210385_10000131_pt1 | contig 80423 bp, 86 predicted proteins | sample IncBWH26OmetaG_FD_160107 | JGI IMG/M metagenome (GOLD analysis project Ga0210385, IMG submission 160107) | Forest soil microbial communities from Barre Woods Harvard Forest LTER site, Petersham, Massachusetts, United States - Inc-BW-H-26-O ... | reverse complement strand
TATGTGCCGTTCAAAGGCACGGCCGAGACGGTGCAGGGCCTGCTCACCGGCTCGGTCGACATGGTCTATGCCGCCACCGTGGTGGCGGGCCCGCTGATCGAAAGCGGCAAGGTGCGCGCGCTCGCCAAGCTCGACGGCCGCAAGGAGCCCTACCCCGACGTGCCGACGCTGGCCGCGGCGGGCGGCCTGCAAAACTTCGACGATATTTCCATCTGGCTCGGCCTGGTCGCCCCCAAGGCCACGCCGGCGGCGATCACCGCCAAGCTCAATCGCGAAGTGGTGCACATCTTGTCGGAGCCCGATGTGCGGGAGAAATTCAACCAGACGGGCAATTTTGCCGTAACCAGCACGCCGGAGGAGTTTGCCGCGTTAATCCGGAATGAGGCGGCGCGGTGGGAGAAGGTGCTGCGGGAGGCCAATATCAAATACGATTAAGTCGCGCGCCGTCGGCACGGACCATTAAGAAAGGGATCAACGAGCCGCGGCTGCGGCTACGACACCTTCAGCAACACGTCCGCCAGCCATTGCGGCTGATCGATCATCACGTCGTGGCCGGTGTCGTCGTTGACGAAGGTCTGCCACGTCGGATCGGCCTTGCATTCCGCCAGCGCCTTGTCGAACGCGGCCTGCGGATATTTCGGCGCGCGAATGTAGGCCTTCTTGGCGATCGTCTCGCGCTTGCCGGTGAGCGACTGCGCATAGACCTTGTGGCCGCGCTGTTCGAGACTGTCGGCGGCGCGCCGCCAGCACCAGCCGCCATGCCAGGCGCCGTGAACCAGCACGAATGTCTTGCGCGCCTCCGCTTGTGCCATCGCCTGCGTCGCCTCAAACGCCGCCGCGCCGAGCGCCGTGCGGCGCGTGACCGGATTGTTCGCCATCGTGTCCTCCCGCATCCAGCTTTGCGCGCATCGTAGCCGCAACGCCGGCACGGTGAACATCGAATTTACCGGATGAAAGTGACCGCGGGCCGTACAGCGATTTACTTTGAGACTGTCCGTTCAAGCATGTGGGTCGCCTCGACAGACCCCAATTGAGCCGCGCGCTGATAAAAAGCGTGCGCTTTTGACTCGTCGCCGACAACGCCGACGACTTTGAGCTTGGTCAAATATCGAGCATCATACGTTTGTGCCATCGCAAATGCCCCATCTGCGATACCAGAGTCTGCCAAGCGCCCGAATAAAATTCGGGCGCCTTCAATATCCCCAGTCGTTAAGAATTCCTGACCCCGCTTCATCAGCGTTGAGGCGAACTCACTGCTTATCGGCTGAACTCTCACTGGGTTGGCTGGATCGGCCGGCCAGATCGAACTACTAGGCTCCGGTCGGCTTTCTTTCTTCGCGAGCCACTCAAATCGCACTTCACGCCGGTCAATGAGCCGTTTATCGGGCCCGACCAGATCGAGAGCGCTATTCATGACGCCGACATAGTCTGTAGGAGCGTAAAGATAAACATTCTTGAGACGGTCGAGTGGCAGTTGCCAACTTGAATCGCTAACTCGGGACCCGGCTGACAAATGTGTTCCGGCGACCAAACCGGCCAAGCGAAGGGAAGCGTTTTGCACGGCATTGTCGACGGAAACTTCCAGCGGCATGGGCTCGTTGGCGATTGCACGCTGATCTTCAGCAACGAGCCGCGATGACGGCTCTGGTTCGGCTTTGGTTTCGATAGCGATTGCAGCTGTGCTGCTGTTTCCACCGTCATGCGGGAGGGCGTTCCGCAGACCTTGAACGGATGGCATGACCGCAATCGCATAAGCCACGGCTGCGGCGCCGCCAATCATCACAGCATAGCGAAGGAGCCAGATTGGCACGCTGCGCTGGTGTGTGTCGACGGGATCCGGCACGATGACCGGATTCAGCAGCGAACGGCGCCACGATTCGACTTCGGCGCCGGCATAATTGCGGCGCGGCAGTTCCGCCGTTGGTAAAGCAAAGCTGGCGAACTCATCGCGCGGTCTTAACTGCGGCGCGGGCGGAAGCTGCGGCACGTCATCGGCGGGCTCTTGGCGGTCCGCGAAGCCGCCGTTATCGATTGCCTCTTGAATTGCAGCCTCGAGCCGCGCATGTACGGCTTCGACTTGCTCGTCGTCGCTCAAATCCCCGTCATTTTGCTCATCCTGGACCGGCATCGCCTCACTTGCAGATGCAGATGCCGACGTTTGTCGCGATGTCACGCCTGCCGGCTCTGACTGCATATCGGCCCGGCGCGGTGCATACAGTTCCAGACCGGTCAGCTTCGACCCTTGCGAAATCGGAGTACTCATGACTCATCTCCAGCCTTCGATCCCGGCAAATTCACGGAGCGTCAGTGGTTCCGGTGCCTCCGTATCTCTCGATGTGGGCCGACTGTTATGCTGTCACGGCTACTCTATCGACACGCCGCTTGCCCTGATCGGCGCTTCCCACTTTTTGATTTCGCTGACGACGAAATGCGCCAAGTAGTCCGAGGTTGTGCGGTCGGAAGTCACTAGGTCGGTCCCGATGCCGGCCATTCGCTCGCGCACGGTCGGGGTGTTCATTGCTTCGACGGTCGCTTCACGAAGATGACGAACGATGGGCTCCGGCGTGTGCTTTGGAAAGAATAGTCCGATCCAGTTGTTGGCTTCGAATCCCATCAGGCCCTGCTCTTGCGCCGTCGGCACATCGGGTAATGCCGCCGAACGGGCGCGCGCCAAGACCGCAATGGGTTTAACGGCGCCAGCCTTTATTTGTGACTGCGCCGTCGAAACGGCGTCACACAGATAGTTGATGCGGCCGGCGATGAGATCCTGCATGGCGGGCGCCGAACCCTTATAGGGTACGTGCTGCACGTCGACGCCGATCGCTGAATTCAGCAGCAGGCAGCCGAGATGGGTCGAGGACCCGACTCCTCCCGATCCGAACTGGAGCCGCGCAGCATTAGCCTTGGCGTAAGCAGAGAATTCCTTGAGTGTGTTTGCCGGAAAATCCTTGGGCACCACCAGAACCAGCGGCTGCTCCGCAATAAGGACGACCGGGGCGAAATCGTCTGTCGCACTGTAGAGCGGGTTCTTGTAGAGGGTCTGGTTGTAGGCCTGGGTACCGACGGTTCCGAGCAGGACCTGATACCCGTCGGGTGTCGCAAGCGCGACCCGCTGGGCGCCCGTCATGCCGCCGGCGCCTCCGACATTCTCGACAACGATTTGTTGTTTCAAGATCTCGCCCAGGCGAGGCGCAATGCCTCTTCCGACGACGTCGGTCGGTCCCCCCGCGGCAAACGGCACGATCATCGTGACCGGGCGTGTCGGCCAGTTGTCGGCGCTCGTGGTTCCGGGGGTGGCGAGTAATCGCGCAATTCCAGCGGCGACAATTAAACCTGCGAGCAGCCCTATAGTCACCTTTGTCAGCATGATCCCCTCCTGCTTCCATACGCCATACATTCGCGACGTGCCGCCGTGCACGCCGTGAATCTTTATTTTGTCGGGATTGGAATTGGCGCGTTGCGCCAGGACATCACTCAACTCCTCACCACCCGATACGTCGGCAATAACTCGATACGCCCGCGGGCGTCTCTGCAAGCCCGGCGCAGTCGTCGCCAAGTTTTGTGGCGACATCGCGTCACACTGATGGTCAATTGAGTTTGGTTAAGCCCAGCTCGCCACAGAGATTAGAATTCTAAACTCTACGCCTCAAAACAATGCGAACTGTGTTGAGATTAAGTGTTCTTGTCATGACATAACCGCGGCAAAGGAATTCGATTGGCAAATTTGCGGCGATTTTTGGTGAAATGTGAAACTGAGCACGAGCGTCCTCGCAGCGCCACAATTCGCCGCTCATCTTTCCGCAGTGAGTGAGCGTGCGGGGGTGTTTTATGCGCGGTCGAACCGTTATTGCCTGCACGATGGCGCTGGCCATCGGACTATTCAGCTTCAATCTCTCAGCTCAGGTCGTTCCGAAATCCATTCAGGAAGGCGGGACCGATTCCGCGTTGCGCGAGCGAAAGAACGCCTGGACGGTCGGCATTGTCGGCGGCCTGCTCTCCGGATCGTATATGCGTTTCGCCGACGAGATGGCCTCGGCGCTGAACGACGGCGACAATCTGCGGATTCTGCCGATCGTGTCGTATGGCGCCGCGTCCAACCTCGACGATCTGCTCTACCTTCAAGGAGTGGACGCAGCAATCACTCAGTCCGACGTGTTCGAGTATTTCCGCACCCAGCGGAAGACGCCCAATCTCGAAAACCGGGTCCATTACATTGTACGGCTGCCCATTTCGGAACTACACATCCTGGCTCGCGACGATGTACAGAGTCTCGAAGACCTGCGAGGCAAAAAGGTCAATTTCGGTCCTGCCGGAACAGGAGCGAGCCTGACCGGCACGATCGTTTTTCAACGCCTTGGCATCAATGTCGAGCAGGTCATGATCGATCAGCCTAGCGCACTGCAAAAGCTGCAAACACACGAGGTCGACGCCATCGCCCGGGTCGTGATGAAGCCGATCGACTTCTTCTCGAAAATCCCAGCGAATTCGGGCCTCCATCTGGTGAACATCCCATACACCAAAACGTTCGAGGATTTTTACACACTCGGCGAGTTCACCAAACAGGATTACCCTAACCTGCTGCAAGGCAAAGATAGCATCGATACCATCGCGGTGCCCGCGGTGCTGGCGGTTTACAATTGGCCGAAAAAGACCGACCGCTACCGAAAGGTGGAGCGTTTTGTCCAGTATCTGTTCAACAATTGGAGCAAGTTCCAGCGTCCTCCGTTCCACCCAAAGTGGCGGGATATAAATCTGGCGGCGACTGTTCCAGGCTGGACCAGGTTCAGCGTAGCGCAAGACATGCTCGATCACATTACGTCGCAACAATCGAGCTTTCAGACATTTCTTGGTACCAGATCGCAAATGCCAACCAGCGACGTCGACCGAGACGCGCTGTTTCGGGACTTCCTGCAATGGCAACAACGGGCAGGAACGCACTAGAAACTAATGCCCATAGGTCCAGCGCCTGTCCCGGACTGCGCCCATTCTGCGGATCCGCGATCGTGCCTATCCACCTGCACTCGGAGGATCCGGCAGCTTTTTCACGCTATCGGAAACAATCTTTGTCAGTTGCATCACTGACTGGCTGAGTGCCGCATATTCCGTAATGTCACGTTGAATGCGGCTGCCATCGGCCTGCAGTTTTTTGCGCAAGAACTGCAGGTCGCCAATAAGATTATCGATTTCCCGTGCTGAGGTTCCCGCGACTCGGTCTAGCAAAGTGCTCAAGTCGCTTGGCGTCATTTCGCTGTCATTACTGACGGCTTGATGAAATGCCACGTCATCGCGCAATTCTCGAATATTTCCATTCGCTCCCAGTTCTACTTTGTCGATCTTGGCGGACCCGAGTGGCTTGGCAAAATTCATAATTGCACCTCCTGCATTCATCGGCCTGTTTCAGGCGATCCCACGATCCTGATGGCCACATGAAAATATGACGACTTCGCGGCCCAGTCATGGCGACGCTTGCGACTTGGGAATGGCTGAGAGCGCAAAAGGATCAGCGGCGCGATGATCGCTGACCGCGCCCCGCCATAGTTCGACTTCGCCGTCCAACATCGGATCGGCACGGTCATAGTCGGCTGCAACGTGTATTTGAGTCCTCCACCACCGAGGCGAATTTGAAGTATTGCGCGTATGTAGTGCTAGACTGCCAGGGCTTCGCTGTGCCGGGAGAACACCATGCGCTCGTTTCAATTTACCGCGGTCATATTGCTGTCAGCGCTTTGCATTACGCCCGCGACCGCCCAGAACTACCCCACCCGCCCCATCCACATCATCGTCCCCTTCCCCGCCGGCGGGCCATCCGACGTGCTGGCGCGCCTCATCGGCGACAAGATGAGCGTCGACTTCCAGCAGCCGGTGGTGGTCGAAAACCGGCCCGGGGCCAATACGGTGATCGGGGCGGAGGCTGCCGCCAAGGCGACGCCCGATGGCTACACGCTGTTGATGGCGATCGATTCGACGCTGGTGATGAACCAGTATCTTTATAAGACGCTGCCCTACGATCCGATCGCCGATTTCGCGCCGATCACGCTGGTGGCGAAGACCATCGGCCTCCTCGTGGTCAATGCGCAAAGCGATTTGAAATCGGTCAAGGATTTGGTCGCCAAGGCCAAGGGCGCGCCGGGCAAGCTCAATTACGGCGCCGGCACCATCTCGACAAAACTGCAAGGTTATTTGTTCAACGACGCGGCGGGCGTCGACACCGTGCTGGTGCCGTACAACGGAAGCTCGGAAGTGGCGCACGGCATTTTGACCAAGAGCGTCGATTTCGTGTTCGACGGGCCTTCGGCGGAGCTGCCGCTGATCCAGTCGGGCGACTTGCGCGCGCTGGCGAAGCTCGACAGCCGGGCGTTCCCGGCGCTGCCCGAACTGCCGACGCTCGACGCCGCGGCCGGCCTGCATCTCGGCGATCTCACGGTCTGGCTCGGCCTCGTGGCGCCGCACGGCACGCCGGCAGCGATCATCGACAAGCTGCAAAGCGAGACCGCAAATATCCTCAACGATCCCGCCATCAAGGCGCGGGCCGATGCGGTGGGACTGTATCTGTCATCGAGCACGCCCGCGGAATTCGCCGCCTTCATCCGCAACGAAGCCGCGCGCTGGCAGCCCGTCGTCAAGAAAAGCGGTTTGCATTTCGACTAGAGATCGCGCACCAATAAAAATGGCGCCGCCCATAAAAAACGTCGCAATGAACAGCATCGATATTTTCTCACCGTTCCGTCTGGGTTCCCTGCAACTGCCGAACCGCGTGGTGATGGCGCCGATGACGCGCAACCGCGCCGGGCCGGGCAATGTGCCGACGGAACTCAACGCCACCTATTATGCGCAGCGCACGGGCGCCGGATTGATCGTCAGCGAGGCGACGCAAGTCTCGCCGCAAGGCGTCGCTTATCCGGGCACGCCGGGTATCCATAGCGCCGCGCAAGTGACCGGCTGGAAGCGCGTCACCGACGCGGTGCATGGCGCCGGCGGGCGCATTTTCCTGCAGCTCTGGCATGTCGGGCGCATCTCGCATCCGTCGATGCAGCCGGGCGGCGCGCTTCCCGTGGCGCCGTCGGCCGTCGCGCCGGCGGGCCAGGCCTGGACGACGAACGGCATGGAAGCCTTCGTCACGCCGCGCGCGCTGGAGACCAACGAAATTCCCGGCATCGTCGCGGATTTTCGCCGTGGCGCGGCTCACGCCCGCGACGCCGGCTTCGACGGCGTCGAGCTGCACGGCGCCAACGGTTACCTGATCGATCAGTTTTTGCGCGACGGCACCAACAAACGCACCGATCGTTACGGCGGCAGCGCGTCGAACCGCGCGCGTTTTTTGATCGAGGCGACGCAAGCGCTGATCGGCGAATGGGGTGGCGAGCGGGTCGGCGTGCGGCTGTCGCCGACCAATCCGTATAACGACATTGCCGACTCTAATCCGGCGGCGACATTTTCGACCGCGGCGCGCGAGCTCGACCGGCTCGGTATCGCTTATCTGCACGTCGTCGAACCGGGGCCGGGCGATCCGGTGGCCGCCGGCGAAATACCGGACATCGGTTTCTTCCGCAAAATCTGGCGCGGGCCGCTCATCGCCAACAAAGGCTACGATCTCGAACGCGCCAACGCGGTGCTGCGCGACGGCACCGCCGACCTGGTGTCGTTCGCCGCGCTCTATCTCGCCAATCCCGATCTCGACGAGCGTTTTCGTCGCGGCGGACCGTTCAATCCGCCGGACCGCAAGACGTTCTATGGCGGCGCGGCGAAGGGCTATACGGATTATCCGGCGCTGTAGACTCAGCCCTCCCCCTTGTGGGGGAGAGTTGGGTGGGGGTCGTGAGGTGACGATAGAGCGTCGACGCTTGCGCGTCGCCTCTCGACCCCCACCCCTGCCCCTCCCCACAAGGGGGGAAAAGCTACGCCCCGAGCTGCCCGGCCAAATCCTCGAGACTCTTCGCGGCGAAATCGACTTTCTCGCCCGGCGCGGTCTCGCCTTGTCCAGGTCCATGTTCGTTGGGACGCGCGATGTGGCCGGTGCGCAGCCCGAGCGCTGCCGCCGCCATGAGATCTTTGGTGTGCGCGGCGACCATCATGCATTCCTGCGGCGGCAGGTCGAGCGCTGCCGCGGCGGCGAGATAGACTCTCGGTTTCGGCTTGTAGTCGCCGGCGATCTCGGAGCCGAGAATGGCATCCCATGGCAAATTGTTGCGCCGCGCCAGAGCGACCATCAGCGAAATGTTGCCGTTCGACACCGGCGCCAGCATGTAGCGTTTTTTCAGCCGCGCCATCCCGGGCGGCACGTCGGGCCACGCATCGAGCCGGTGCCACGCCAGATTGAGCGCGCGGCGCTGCTCCTCCGTGAGCGTGCCGACATGAAAGCGCGGCAGGATCAGCTCGAGATTGCGCCGGTGCAGTATGTCGAGCTTGCAGAACGGTATGCGGCCGGAGCGCACCTCGTCCATGGCGCCCTGATATTCGCCGCGCCAGGCGTCGGCGAAGGCGGGCCAATCGAGCGTAAAACCAAGCGGTTTGAGCATCGCCTCGGCCTCGCGCGCGATCGACGTGCGCCAATCGACCAGGGTGCCGAACACGTCGAAGAACAGGGCTTTTACCGAAACGGTCATTGCATACTCCTAGCGCGACCGGCGCCATGATGCCAAAACAAGCGTCGAAAAGCTTGCGGGAAAAACACCAAACGGAGCCAACCATGCCGGATCAAAAAATCGCCGAACTGCTGCACGAGCTGATCGTCTCGACGCGCATCATGGCCAACGAAAAGGTGCTCGATGCGTTCGGCCATGTCAGCGTGCGCCATCCGGGCGATCCGAAACGCTACTTCATCCCGCGTCACCGCGCGCCGGAATTGGCCGAAATCTCCGACATCGTCGAGCTCAACCTCGATTCCGAGCCGATCAAGCCGACCGAGTTCCGCCTCTACAGCGAGCGGGTGATCCACGGCGAAATCTACAAGGCGCGCCCCGAGGTCAACGCGGTGGTTCATCACCACGCCCACGCCGTACTGCCTTACGCCATTTCCGGGCGCGAGATGGTGCCGGTGTTTCATCTCGGCGCCGTCATCGGCCAGGTGCCGTTCTGGGATCAGCGCGACGAGTTCGGCGATACCAACATGCTGGTGATCAAGCCCGAGGAAGGCGCCTCGTTGGCGCGCGCACTCGGCCCGCATTGGATGGTGCTGATGCGACGGCATGGTGCGACGGTCGCCGGCTTGAGCTTGCGCGAACTGACCTTTCGCACCGTGTTCTCTTGCGACAACGCCAAGCTGCTCAGCCAAGCCATCGCCCACGGCCACGTGGATTCGCTCTCTCCGGGCGAAGCCAAGCTCACCTCGGCGCACCAATTGCGGCCGCCGTCCATGGGCCGCGCCTGGGATTATTGGGTGCGCCAAGTCGAGAAGGCCGGTTTGATGCCGGCGCAGCGCCTAGCGCCTGTTAAACGCGCCGCGCCGAAGCCGGCGAAGAAAAGTCCGGCGAAGGCAAAGGCCAAGAAGCGCCGGTAGCGCACCGCCCCCGCCTCGTTCATTATGGCCGCCCGCCCATCGCGGCTCCGCCGTCACGATAGAAAAATCACGACGGACCCCCGTCCACTGCGCAAGAGGAAACATCCATGGCCGACATGCAATCGCCCCGCCTGCCCAAGCTCAGCGAAGACACCCTGACCGCCGACCAGCGCGCGCTGGCGCAATCCATCGCGTCGGGGCCGCGCGGCCAGTTCAAGATGTCGGGACCGTTCGCGATCTATCTGCATTCGCCGACCTTCGGCGAACTCGCGCAAAAGCTCGGCGGGCATCTGCGCTTCAAGACCAGCGTGTCGCCGCGGCTGTCGGAATTCGCCATTCTGTGCACGGCGCAACAATGGAAGGCGCAATACGAATGGGCCATGCACGCGCCGATGGCCGAGAAGGCCGGCGTCAAGCCGGAAACCATCGCCGCCATCCAGGCCGGCCGCGCCCCGAAAAAGGCGCCGAAGGACGAGATGGCGATCTATGATTTCGTCAAAGAGCTCTACGCGAAGAAGCGCGTCGGCACCGGTGCCTACAACAAGGTGAAGAAAGTGCTCGGCGACGCCGGCGTCGTCGAGCTGGTCGGCATCCTCGGCTATTACGCCATGGTGTCGATGACGCTCAACACCTTCAAGGCGCCGCTGCCGCAAGGCATGAAGGCGCCGTTCAAGGAGGGCAAATAGCGCCGCGTCACGGCTTGTTCATCTGCATGCCGCCGCCGCCTTGCATCTGCATGCCGCCGCCGCCTTGCATCTGCATGGTGCCGCCGCCGGCGGGAACGCCCGGCGCGGCGGCGCCGATGGCGGCGATCGGATACTCGACATCCACCGAGCCGGCGGTGTCGAACTTGAGCGTGGCCTTCACCGTATTGCCCTGCTCCAGCGGGTGCTTGAGGTTGACCAGCATCATGTGAAAACCGCCTGGCTTGAGCGTTACCGTCTCGCCCGGCTTGATCTCCAGCCCGCCTTCGACCGGCCGCATCTGCATCACGCCATTGTCCATGGTCATGGTGTGGATCTGGCACTCGGCGCTGGCGTCGCTCGACACGCAGCTGACCTTGTCGGGCGTCTTGCCGGTATTGGTGATCGTCATATAGGCGGCGCCCGCGGTCGCGCCCTTCGGCGTCGCCCGCGCCCAGGGCGCGGTGATCTGCATCGGGCCGACATTATAATCGGTGGCCTGCGCGGCTGGAGCGGCGAGTTGCGTGAGCCCGAGCGCGCAGGCGCCGGCGAGCCAAATATTTCTCCTGGCGATGCTTATCATAGAAATTTCTCCGTCATGTCTGTCGCGCCCTGCTTATCGATTCTAGGCCAGTTCGCGGCGCCTTGGAATGCATAGAACGCAATGCCGCGCCGCCCCGTGCGAATAATCTGTGCTTAGAAATCGCCCGGCAACGCGCTATTCTGGCTTCGATCAGAATGGCGGTTATGACGTGGCGCGAGACCAGCCAAATCCGAACGACGGCTCCGGTCAGATCCTGAGCTTCCAAATGCGCCGTCGCCTCGGCATGCCGGCGCCGCGCCATGCGCCGATCGCGCCGGATGGCGGCGGCGGCGAACCGGTCGACGATCTCGCCGCTTTCGAGGAGGAAGACCGCCATATCGACTATCGGCACCGCATGATCATGAACGTCATCGCGGTAGTGATCGTGTCGGTGCTCATCAGCGCCGGGGTGTGGATCGCCGACACCATCGCCGCCATGCAAAAGACCCAGGACTGCGCCTTGCAAGGCCGGCAGAACTGCGCCCCGATCGAAGTGCCGGTGACGAAGAGGTAGTCCGGTTTTGCTGTGATGTGCGGCACTCGCATTGCGGCCGCCTCGTGTTACCGTACCCTCGAAGCAGCCTTAGACTGCTTTAAAGCTGTCAGGGAAGCGTGCCGGGATTTCGTAGATTGGCGGCAGCGCTGGGGTCTTCGGCGCACAACACCCTGAAACACTGACAAGGCGGACGCGGAGATGTCTTCGACACCCGCGACGCGATCCACTTGGTCAAAATCGCATAGGGAGGACAGCCATGAGCTTACGCTCTAATGGTGCCGCTACGCGTGACACCAGCAGTGTTCTGAAGATTCTCGCTCTCGAAGTCGCGCTCGCCGGCCTGGGCTGCGGTGCGCCGCAATTTGCGGCGGCCCAAGATGTCCCGGCATTCGCGCCGGGCATGATCAACCACATGCAGCAGATGAAGCGCTTCAAGGATGCGGATCACGGTCAACAACCCACGCCGCCGGTCATTCCGCGCTTCAGCTTCGATCCGGATCCGACCGGTGCGGTGGTCACCTTCCAGCCCAATGGGGCGACGTTCACCTTCAACAACGCGTTCTTCCAGAATCTCGGGACCAATGGCAGAACCTGCTTTAGCTGCCACCAGCCGCAAGATGGCTGGGGCGTCAGCGCAGCCGACGTTGCCACCCGCTTTGCGGCAAGCGGCGGCACCGATCCGATCTTCCGCGTCGTCGACGGCGCCACCTGTCCGAGCGACGATGTCTCCACCCTCGCCGCCAAACAAAAAGCCTACAAACTGTTGACCGACAAGGGCTTGATCAGGATCGGCCTCCCGGTCCCAGCGAACGCGCAATTCGTCGTCACGCACGTGGATGATCCCTACAATTGCAATACCAATCCCATCACCGGGCTTACCAGCCCGACAGCGGGTATCGTCTCCACGTACCGGCGTCCGTTGCCATCCACCAATCTCGGCTTCCTCAGCGCGATCATGTGGGATGGCCGCGAACCCAGTCTGAGCAGCCAGGCCACCGATGCCACGCTTGGCCACGCACAGGCCAGTACGCCGCCGACCGCCGCGCAGCTGGCCGAGATCGTCGCATTCGAGAGCGGCATATTCGCCGCCCAAGGCTTCGACGATAAGGCGGGTAACCTCGCCACCGACGGCAGCACCGGTGGTCCGGTGGCACTGTCGCTGCAGCTTCCCAATTTCTACATCGGCGTGAACGATCCACTGGGGCACAATCCTCAGCCGATTCCGTTCACCTCCCAGATCTTCGATCTGTATCGGCCGTGGCTGGGGCTGCACGGGCGCGGCGATGTCGCGCAACGTGAATCGATCGCGCGTGGCGAGGAAGTGTTCAACAACACCGCCATCAACATCACCGGAGTTTCGGGCCTCAACGACGATCTTGGCGTCGCGAGCATCGCGGGATTCTGCGGCACCTGCCACGACACGCCCAACGTGGGCAATCACTCGGTCAAGGCGCCGCTCGACATCGGCGTTCCCGACGCCGGCGCCAACAAGCCGCCGGTCCTCGACATCTCGGGATTGCCGGTGTTCACCCTGACGTGCACGCAAGGTCCGCTGACGGGCCGGGTGTATAAGGTCACCGACGCGGGCAAGGCCATGATCAGCGGCCTGTGCAGCGACATCGGCCGGTTCAAAGGACCCATTCTGCGTGGGCTCGCGTCGCGGGCTCCGTATTTTCATAACGGTTCGGCCGCGACGCTACAGGACGTCGTGAACTTCTACGATCAGCGGTTCGCGATTGGCTTCACCGATCAACAGAAAACCGATCTGGTCAATTTCTTGAATGCCCTGTAACGCCCCGCGTTCCGCAAGCGGTGCAGGGCGAGTGCTCGATGCGCTTGCCCTGTTCCACTGACCGCCACCTTCGGCACCCGCACTACTTCAATTGATCGGCCACGCTGGCGACGCCGGCCATGGCGCAGGCCTCGTCGCCGGTTGAGGTCGAGCCGCTGACGCCGACGGCGCCGATGGTCTCGTCGCCGACCTTGATCGGCACGCCACCTCTCAATGCAATGACGTGCTCGAGCTGGCGCTGGCCGGCAAGCTCCGAGCCGGGCTCGGTGCGCGACGCCCAATCGGCCGAGGTGCGGCCGAAGGTGCGCGCCGTATAGGCCTTGCGCTGCGCCAGCTCGATATTGTGCGGCGCTGCCTTGTCGCCTTGCAGGAAGACGCGCAGCCGGCCAGCGCGGTCGACCACCGCCACCGAGACACTGTTGCCGGCCTTGTCGCATTCGGCGACCGCAGCCTCGGCGATGGTCACCGCCATCTTGAGCGATACGTCGCGCTGCATGAGCACCTGCGCCATAGCCGCCGCCGATGGCACGAGCGCCATCGCGAGGACGGCCAGTCCGGCGAGCCTGAGCGTGTCGCGCATAAGTTCCCTCCCGTTGCCGCCCGCGTTCCGGTGCAATCCAGCCGGACGGTCAGGGCGATGTTGGCGCCTTTCGCTGGCCCGAACAAGGCAAAGACCGCCCCCGCGCCCGCCGCAATCCGATAGCCGGCACAGGGGGTTATAGGCGGCCATCGGCACAATTTTGGCCCCGGGCAGCGCCGTTGAACTTGCCGGCATCCTTCGCTATACGGGGCGTTCGCGTCCTAAAGGGCCCGGCACGGTCGGGCTTGCATGCGCCGGGCCGGGCCGGCGTCCATCCTCGCCGTGACCGAAAAGAGCAGGTCTGATGTCCACCACGTTCGATAAAGTGGCTGAAATCATTGCGGAAACTTGCGACATTCCGCGTGAAAATATCAAGCCCGAAAGTCACGCCATCAACGATCTCGAGATCGACAGTCTCGACTTCCTCGACATCGCCTTTGCCATCGACAAGGCGTTCGGCATCAAGCTGCCGCTCGAACAGTGGACGCAGGAAGTCAACGACGGCAAGGCGACCACCGATCAGTATTTCGTGCTGAAGAACCTGAGCGACCGCATCGACGAGCTGATCGCCGCCAAGGGCGCCTGAGGCGCCATCATGCGCCTTGAATATTTTCAGATGCTCGACCGCATCGTCGACGTCGATGTCGGCGAGCGCCGCATTCGCACCGCTTGCAAGATTCCGGCGGCGAACGAGAGCCGGATCTTCGAAGGCCACTTCCCGGGCTATCCGCTGATGCCGGGCGTGCTGTTGATCGAATGCATGGCGCAGACCACCGGATGGCTTGCCAGCGCGCTGGCGAATTTCGACATCATGCCGATCCTCGCCGGCGTCAAGGAAGCCAAGATGCGCAGCGCGGTGTTTCCCGGCGATGAGCTCGAGTTCGAAGGCAAGGTGATCCACGAAGGCTCCGGTTTCACCGTCGCCGAGGTCAAAGGCCTCCGCCAGGCCAAAGGCGTGTGCGACGCCCAGATCACCTATCGCATGCTGCCCTACCCGAACCCGCAATTCCGCCAGGCGATCCGCGACTGGGCCGAGCGCCTGCAGTTTCCATTCAAGGAGCCGGTGAAGTGAGCGCACGCCGCGAGGTGTGGATCACTGGCGTCGGCCTACTCACGTGTCTCGGCGAGGGCGTGGAGGCGAATTGGCAGCGCCTCGAGCGCGGCGATCCGCCGCCCTACGACGACAAGACCTTCGCGCCCTATATCGTGCATCCGCTGCCGGCGATGAGCTTTGACAAGCAGATCCCGAAAAAGGCCGATCAGCGCCAGATGGAGTTGTGGCAGCGCGCCGGCACCTATGCGGCGGGTCTCGCGCTCTCTGACGCCGGCATTGCCGGCAAGCCCGATCTCCTCGACCACACCGACATGATCGTCGCCGCCGGCGGCGGCGAGCGCGACGTCGCCGCCGACAATGCGATCCTCGCCGGCGTGCGCAAGGCCAATCGCCCGGACGTTTTTCTCAACGAGCGCCTGATGAGCGATCTGCGGCCGACGCTGTTTCTGGCGCAACTGCCCAATCTCCTCGCCGGCAATATCTCGCTGGTGCACGGTGTCGTCGGCTCCTCGCGCACCTTTATGGGGGAAGAGGCTGCGGGGGTAGACAGCGTTCGCGTCGCCCAGGCGCGCGTCGCCTCCGGCCAGAGCGAGCTGACCCTGGTGGGCGGCGCCTATAATGGTGCGCGCTGGGACGTGCTGCTCGCCTTCGAGCTCGGCCACGTGCTGCTGCGGGACAAATTCGCGCCGGTTTGGGATCGCGGGCCCCACGGGGGCATCGCCTTTGCGACCATGGGCGCGTTTTTGGTGCTGGAAAGCCCCGAACACGCGAAAGCGCGCGGCGCAAAACCGCGGGCGCGGCTTTCCGAAATCCATTCCGATCGCAATTTGCGGCAACCCGGCGAGACCGATGCGGCGTTGCGCCGGCAATGGCAGACGATTGCCGGCAAGGTTGATCGCGCCCACGCCGGCATCATTTCCGGCGCCAGCGGGATCGAGCCCGCGACCGCGGCGGAACGCGGCGCGCTCAAGGAATTTGGCCTTCCCGTCCGCGGCACCGGTACGTATATCGGGCATGGGGTCGAGACCCAGTTTTTGGCCAATCTGGGGATCGCCTGCGCCGCGATCGAGCACGGCAAGCTGTTCGCGCCGGCCGGCAGCGGCGATACCGGCGATAGTCCGTCCGGGCTGTCGCAAGTCGTGGTCACCAGCGTCGGCAATTGGCGCGGCGAAGGGCTGGCATTGGTCGAGCGGGTCGGTTGAAGGAGAACATGATGGCGAAGCGTGACAAAGCCGGCCGTCCCATCGTCGCCGTCACTGGCATCGGCGTCGTCAGCGCGCTCGGCGTCGGCAAGGAAGACAATTGGGCGAAGCTGACCGCCGGGCAATCCGGCATTCGCGCCATCACGCGTTTCCCTACCGAAGGACTGCGCACCACCATCGCCGGCGCCGTCGACCACGTCTACAAAGACTATATGTCGCCCGCGGAGCTGTCGGAGCGCATCGCCATCCTGGCCGGCGAAGAAGCCATCGCGCAGGCCGGCATCGGCAGCAAGGCGCGCTTTCCGGGTCCCCTGTTCTTCGCCGCGCCGCCGCTCGAGATCGAATGGCATTATCGTATCGCCATCGCCAATGCGGCGGGGCTCAAGGACGACGCCGGCTATGCGGAACTGACGGGCGTAGCTCGCGAGCCGCAATTTGCGCAAATTCACGAGTCCATGAAATACGGCATCCTCGGCGAACGCCTCGCCGCGCATTTCGGCACCGAAGGATCGCCGATCTCGCTCAACACCGCTTGCGCCTCCGGCGGCAGCGCCATCCAGCTCGGCGTCGAGGCGCTGCGCCGCGGTGAATGTGAGGTCGCGCTGGCGGTCGGCGCCGACGGTTCGTTGACGCCGGAATCCCTGGTGCGCTTTTCGCTGCTCTCGGCGCTGTCGACCCAGAACGATCCGCCCGGACAGGCGTCAAAGCCGTTCTCGAAAAACCGCGACGGTTTCGTGTTGGCCGAAGGTGCGGCGGCGCTGGTGCTCGAAGACCTCGATTACGCGCGAGCGCGCGGCGCCCGCATCCTCGGCGTCCTCGAAGGCTGCGGCGAAAAATCGGATTCGTTCCACCGCACCCGCTCCAGCCCCGACGGCAAGCCGATCATCGCCTGCATGAGGAACGCGCTCGCCGATGCCGGCATCGGGCCCGAAGACGTCGACTACATCAACGCCCACGGCACCTCGACTCCCGAGAACGACAAGATGGAATATCTCGGCGTCTCCACAGTGTTCGGCGAGCACATCCGCAACATCCCGATCTCGTCAAACAAGTCGATGATCGGCCATGCGCTGACCGCGGCCGGCGCGGTCGAGGCGGCGTTCAGCCTGCTGACGCTGGAGCACCAGCGCATCCCGCCGACCATCAATTACAACATGCCCGATCCGGCGATTGCGCTCGACGTGGTGCCGAACAAGGCGCGCGACGCAAAGGTGCGACGCGCCATCTCCAACTCGTTCGGCTTCGGCGGCCAGAATGTTTGCCTGGTCATGACGCGAGAGCCAGCGTGACTGGCGTTGCGGACACGATCGTTGGCGACCGCGCAACGATGGCGCCCGGTAAAACCATGCGCGCGCTCACGCTCGTCAGCGACCGCAAGATCGAGCTGCTCGATGTCGCCCCGCCCGCTGCCCCATCTCCCGGCGAAGTGCAACTGCGCATCAAGGCGATCGGCCTCAACCACATCGACGTCTGGGGCTGGCGCGGCATGGCGTTTGCCAAGCGCAAGCTGCCGCTGATCGTCGGTGTCGAGGCGGCGGGCGAGATTGTCGCGGTCGGCAACGATGTCACGACTAGCAAAACCGGCGACCGCGTCGTCGCCTACGGCGCGCTCACCTGCGGTCACTGCAAAGCCTGCCGCGAGGGCCGCGATAACCTTTGCGAAAACGTCGCCGGCATCATGGGCTTTCATGTCGACGGCTTTGCTCGCGACCTGATCAACATGCCGGCGCGGCTCGTGGTGCCGATCCCGGACGGCGTCAGCTTCCGCGACGCCGCCTGCGCCCCGGTGGCGTTCGGCACCGTGCAGCACATGCTGTTCGACAATGCCAAGCTCGAGCCTGGCGAGACCATTCTGGTGCAGGCCGGCGGCTCCGGCATCGGCACCACGGCGATCAAGATGGCCAAGGCGATCGGCTGCACCGTGATCACCACCGTCGGCGACGACGACAAGGCGGCAAAGGCAAAGGCGCTCGGCGCCGATCACGTCATCAATTACCGCACCGAGCGCTTCGAAACCTTGGTGCGCAAGCTCACCGGAAAAAAAGGCGTCGATGTCGCCTTCGAGCATGTCGGGCCCGACACGTTCAACGGCTCGCTGTTGTGCCTCAAGCGCGGCGGCCGGCTCGTCACCTGCGGCTCGACCTCGGGCCAGTCGATCACCATGAACCTGTTCCAGCTCTATCTGCAGCAATACCGCATCACCGGCTCGTTCGGCTGCTCGCTGCGCAATATCCGCGACAGCCTCGCCAAGATGGCGGCGGGCTTGCTGCCGGTGATCGACACCGAGGTGCAGCTTCCCGACTTCGAACAGGGCCTCGCCCGGCTCGAAAGCCGGCAGGTGTTCGGCAAGATCATCGTCAATTTCTAGAACGCGTCCGCGTTCTGGTTTTTAATTGGAGGAGCGGCGCTTGAAGCCCGTGCTCGACCCGGCCCTCGGCGCGCTCGCGGTCGGGCTGTTGCGCGCGGTCCACTGGATGGATCGCCGGCGCTCGGCGAATTTCGCCGGCGCGTTCATGCGCAAGGCCGGGCCGCTGCTTAAGGAGCACCGGCTCGGCCGCGAAAATCTGCGCGCCGCGTTCCCGGAAAAATCCGACGCCGAGATCGAAAAAATCCTCGGCGGGGTGTGGGACAATCTCGGCCGCATCGCGATCGAATTCGCCCATCTCGACGAGTTTTCCGTCGCCGGATTCGGTCCGCCGACGCGCGACATCGTCACTTATACGCTCGAAACGGCCGCGCGGTTCGAACGGATCAGGAGTGGCGGCCAGGCGGTGATCGGTTTTGGCGCGCATCTCGCCAACTGGGAAATCCCGGCCGTCGGCGCGACAAAGCTCGGCGTCAAATCCGCCGTGCTGTTCCGGCGTCCGGGCATCCCGGCGATCAGCGATCTGATCGTCAAGCTACGCGCGCCGCTGATGGGCGAATTGATCCCGACCACGCTCGAAGCACCGGTGCGGCTCGCCCGCTTGCTGCAGTCCGGCGTCACCGTCGGCATGCTGGCCGACCAGCATTATACCCGCGGCGTGCCGGTGACGTTCTTCGGCCGCACTTGCCTCGCCAATCCGCTGATCGCGATGCTGGCCCGACAAACCGGCGCGCCGATCCACGGCCTGCGCGTGGTGCGCAATCCCGACGGCAACAGTTTTTGGGGCGAGCTCAGCGACGAGGTGACGCCGGTGCGCGACGCCGACGGCGGCATCGACATTGCCGGCACCATGCAGGCGGTGACTTCGGTGATCGAAGGCTGGGTGCGCGAATATCCCGAGCAATGGCTGTGGCTGCACCGGCGCTGGCGGTGACGCCGCAACACGGCGCCTGCGCCCTCATTTAGATTTTTCCGATGCGAAGCAACGTCAGTTGTTTCACCCAACGAGCATGACGCGTTTCATTTGGAGATATGATCTCCAGGGGTCCTGTCCCGGCCGGCAGAGGTAAGTTGTTGGCGGTATCCGCTACGAGAAAGCTACCTTGATCGAATTCAGGAAGAGCAAATACCGCTATGAAGCCATCCGCTCCCTGGGCATCAAGGTACTTTGCGACGTCGGTGCCTTTGAGATTTTGCTGCAGCGGCACTCCGGCCTTGAGCAATATGTCGGCCAGCTTCACGCCGGCGTAAGTCGTCTGATTGCCGCTTGCATCGGTGGCCGTCACCGAGCTTCGCGGCAGCGCCTTGAAATCGGCTTCGGACATTGTCAGCGGCGTTGCCACCTCGCCGTTGACGATCAAATACGCGGCCGGCGTGCCTGATTGGGCGTGCGCCGCCACGTTCGCAAAAAGAAACGCGACGCAGACTGCTCTCGTCAACCACGCAATCATGGTGAACCCCCGTCAAATCCAGCGTGAACCGAGGCTTGCAATCCAAGAAGGCGCTATCAAACGCAAACAACCTTTGGTTTGTCAACCCGAGGCCATGCTTTGAACCTCGCAAGGCTTCTAAAGATTCATCGCGCTGCCGGTAGCGAGGCGACCATTGATCTCTTCAGCGCCAACCCTTCATCGGCCAGGCCAGCGTGTTGGTCGCGCGATCCGCCGGCCAGACCGAGACATATTCCTTGCCCTTGAGCTGGATCAGGAAGGTGGACGCCAAAATATTCTGGCCGGTGTCGTCGAACTTCACGCCGTTGTAGCCGATCATCAGCTGATCGGGTTTTAGGTCGGTCGCCTTGAGCGCCGCCTGGATCTTGTCGGGCTCGGTCGAGCCGGCGCGGTTGATGGCGTCGGCCAGCACGAGGAAGCCCTGCACCCAGCGCGCGCTGGTGTCGTCGAGATCGCGGCCGTATTTGGCCTTGAACATCTGGTCGACGATGTAGCTGTTGGCGCCGGCCTTGCCGATATCGAAGGCGCTGCGGTTGACCGCGCCCTGGGCGAGATCGCCGACGTTGGGAATAAAGCTCGGATCGGAGAAACCGGCATCGTCGCCGATGATCATCGGCGGCAAGTAATCGAGATTCTTCATGGTCTTGAAATACAGGATGATGTCCTGGGTATAGCTGATGAAGATCACCACATCCGGCTGCGCGGCTTTCAGCTGCAGCACCTGCGCGGAGACATCCGAGCTGTTGGCGTTGTAAGGGATCTGCGCCGCCACCTTGATGTTGGCGGTTTTCGCCGCCTCCAGCACGCTGGCGGAGACCGAGGTGCCGTAATCGGTGTTCTCGTTGACGATGGCGATCGAGTCGATCTTCTTGCCGGATTTCTTCAGCTCGTTGAGGAAATCGGCATAGGCCTTGGCGAAATCCGGCGCGAACGGTGTGGTCCGGAACGTCCATTTGAAGCCGCGCCCGGTGATGTTGGCTGCCACCGAATCGGCGACGAGATAAGGAATGCCCTGCCGCTCGGCGACCGCGGTCGCAACCAGCGACACCGAGGAGTGATACGAGCCGAGCATGGCCGCGACGTGGTCTTGGGTGATCAGGCGCAAGGTCTGCTGCTGGCCGACCTGCGGATTGCCCTGGTGATCGGCCTCGTCGAGCTCGATCTTGGCGCCGCCGAGATTGGGCAGGCCGGCGGTGGCACCGAGCGGCAGGTTTTTCAGCTCGGGATGCGCGGTGTTGACGATGTCGGCGGCGAGGCCGACCGCGTCCTTGGCCGACTGGCCGGCGCTCGCCGCATTGCCGGTCAACGGATAGATGACGCCAATCTTCACATTATCGGCCGCCTGTGCCGCGCCGCCGATGGCAACCGCAAGCACTGCGGCGGCGATGATCCCTGCCCTCATTGTCCTCTCCCTGATACGAAATTTTGTCGCGCTCGAGCCCAAGAGTATATCGCGCCTGCATAGCCTGGATAGCCGACGGCCGAGATGGGCCAGGACCGGATATCGCGACCGCCGCCTCACCGTGATTTCAGGGCAATGGCTTGCCGCGGACATCGGCGGCACGCTCGATCTTGACCAGCACGCCGATGCCGGTGTCCGCGCCGACGTGGGTCTGTTCGCGCGGCAGCAGCAGATCGAATATGGCGTCACGGACCGGCCCGCTCTCGTGCAGTTCGGCACGCCCGTAGAAGCGCAAAAAGCCCGAGTCGAGAACGCCGTCGCGCTGCGCCTTGAAGTTGGCATAGATCACGCAAACGCGCTTGTCATGGCCGAGGTTTTCCAGCGCTTGTTTCTTTGAGCGCTCCCAATAGGCGAGATGGTCATGGTCGAAAACGACCATGCTGCCCTTGGGCGAGATATTGGGGCCGTTCGGGCCTTGCGTCGCCACAAGGCACGGCGCGCCATCATCCCAGGCAGACCGGATAAGCGCGTTGAGTTTTTCACTGATGGGCATGAGATGCGTCTTCCGTTGCGACATTGCAGGTCGGGACGACACCGTATCGGTTCAAGCGAGCCCTTGGAACCGGCTTCGCTACGGCCGCCTCACCGTCCCGTCTTGTGTCCGCGTCCAGAGGCGATTGACCAGGCGTTCCGTCGTCTGATCGCGAGCAAGGATGGTGTAGAGGCGCGCCATTGTGGCGGCGTCGGGATAGATGGTGCGGTCGTCGCGGATCGTGCTGTCGATGAGGGTGCTGGGCCGGTCGCCGTTGGCGTAGAACACGTAATTGGTATTCTTCGCCGCGACTTCGGGCCTGAGCAGATAATCGATCAGCGCATGGGCCTCGGCGACGTGCGGGGCGTCGTTCGGAATGGCGAGATTGTCCAGCCACAATTGCGCGCCCTCCTTCGGGATCGCGTAACCGAGCGCGATGCCGGCCTTGGCTTCGGCCGCGCGCCGCTGCGCCTGCTTGACGTCGCCGGAAAAGCCGACGGCAAAGCAAATCTCGCCGGTCGCCAGCGCATTGAGATATTCCAGCGAATGGAATTTGCGCACATAGGGCCTGATCTTGATGAGGAGCTCCGTGACTTTTTCGAGGTCCGCGGGATCGGTCGCATTCGGATCGAGATGCAGATAATTGAGACCGGCCGACATGACGTCGTCGGATGAATCGAGCAAATGAATGCCGCAATCCTTGAATTTTCTGATCTTGTCCGGATCGAACACGTCGTCCCAGCTGTCGATCGTCGCATCCGGCCCGAGGGTGTCGCGCACCGCCTTGACGTTGTAGCCGATGCCGGTCGTGCCCCACATGTAATTTACGGCGTATTGATTGCCGGGATCGTAGACGGCAAGCCGGTCCGCGATCTCCGGCCAGGCATGGACCAGATTGGGCAATCTGGACTTGTCGAGCTTTCGATAGAGACCCGCTTCGATCTGCCGTCCGAGGAAATATGACGTCGGCACCACGACGTCGTAGCCGGATTGACCGGCGAACAGCTTGGCTTCGAGCGTATCGTTGCCGTCGAACGTGTCGTAGCGGACCGTGATGCCGGTTTCTCTGGTGAATGCGTCGAACACCGTCGGCGCGACATAGTCCGACCAGTTGTAGAAATTGACGACGCGCTCGGCGGCGGTTGCAGGGACGACAGCGGCGGCGAATGCAACGATGAGGGCGAGCAAGAACCGGCGCGCGATCATTCCGTTTCGGTCGGCAGGCCTGCGGCCTTCCACGCCAAAATCCCGCCCGCGAGATGCGAGCAAAAGGGGTAGCCCTGCTCTTGCGCCGCGAGCGAAGCGGTCACCGAGCGCCGCCCGGAGCGGCAGGCAAACACCACCTCGCATCCTTCCGGCGCCGGGATGACGGCCGGATCGAATGCCGACAAGGGCACGATGACGGCGCCGGGATAACGCTCGATCGCGGTCTCGTTCGGCTCGCGCACATCGACCAGCACCATGCGGCCCTCGGTCATGCCACGCGCCACATCTTCCGGCGTCAGGTCGCGCACGCTTGGGGGTTGCTCCGACATCGTCGATCTCCGTAGGGTGGGCAAAATCGTCTGCGTTTGCGTGAACGCGTGGGCAATACGCGTGCACGATTTTGCCCACGCGGCTTGCGCCTCGCTGCGCGCATTGCCCACCCTACGTGCTCTCGCCGCTAAGGTGAAGATACTAGACCGTCACCTGGGTGCCGACCTCAACCACCCTGTCGGTCGGGATCTGGAAATAGTCCGTGGCATCGTTGGCCGAACGCGCCAGCCAGATGAACAGGCGGTCCTGCCAGCGCGGCATGCCGGAATGCGGCGCCGGCTTGAGCGCGCGGCGCGACAGGAAGAACGACGTCGACATGATGTCGAAGTGCCAGCCGAGCTTGCGCGCGATCACCAATGCCCGCGGGATGTTCGGCGTCTCCATGTAGCCGAAGCGCAGCATCACCCGCATGAAGGTCGCGCCGACCTGCTCGATTTTCACCCGCTTTGAGCTCTCCACCCGCGGCGTGTGCGTGGTCTCGACGCTGATGATGACGTTCTTCTCGTGTAGCACCTTGTAGTGCTTGAGGCTGTGCATCAGCGCGGTGGGCGCGCTTTTCGGATCGCTGGTGAGGAACACGGCGGTGCCCGGCACGCGCGCCGGCGGCTTGCGCTCGAGCATGCGCACCAAGTCTTCGAGCGGCGTCTCGAGCCTTCGGGTTTTCTCGTAGAGAAGCCTGCTGCCGCGGCGCCACGTATACATCACCAGCATCACCACGCCGCCAAGCGCCAGCGGCACCCAGCCGCCTTGCACCACCTTGAGCATGTTGGCCGATAGAAACGTCAGGTCGATCAGAAGGAACGGCACGATCAGGGCGGCCGCGGCCAGGAACGACCAGCGCCACAGCCGCCAGATGACGATGAACGCCATCATGCAGGTGACCACCATGGTGCCGGTCACCGCGATGCCGTAGGCCGACGCCAGCGCGCTCGACGAGCGGAACAGCGCCACCAAGAGCAGCACGCCGGTCAGCAGCAAGCCGTTGACCCGCGGCATGTAGATCTGGCCGGCCTGCTGCGCCGAGGTGTGGCGGATTTCGAACCGCGGCAACAGCCCGAGCTGGATCGCCTGGCTGGTGAGCGAATAGGCCCCGGTGATGACGGCTTGGCTGGCGATCACGGTGGCGGCGGTGGCGAGCACCACCATTGGGATCAGCGCCCAGTCGGGATACATCAGGAAGAACGGGTTCTCGATCGCCGCCGGATGGGCATAGACCAGCGCGCCCTGCCCCAGATAATTGAGCGCAAGCGCCGGCAGCACCAGTACGATCCACGCCAATTGAATAGGACCGCGGCCGAAGTGCCCGAGATCGGCATAAAGCGCCTCGGCGCCGGTGACGGCGAGAAACACCGCGCCCAGCGTAAACAGGCCGACCATGCCGTGATGCATCAGGAAGAAGACGCCGTAGAACGGATTGAAGGCCAGCAGAATGCCGGGATCGGCGGCGATCCAGATCAGGCCGGGCACGGCGATCGCCACGAACCAGACCATCATGATCGGGCCGAATAAAGCCGCCACCTTGGCGGTGCCGCGTGACTGGAAGGCAAACAGCACCAGCAGGATCACGATGGTCAGCGGCACCACATAGGCATGGAATGCCGGCGTGGCGACATCGAGACCCTCGACCGCGGACAGCACCGACAGCGCCGGCGTGATGACGGCATCGCCGTAAAACAAAGCCGCGCTGATGATGCCGAGCAGCGCGACCACGCCGCCGGCCTTGCTGAAGCGGCCGACCGCGCGCGATGCCAGCGCCATCAAGGTGAGCGTGCCGCCCTCGCCGTTATTATCGGCGCGCAGCAGGATGACGACGTATTTCAAGGTGACGATGATGAAGAGCGCCCACAGGATCAGCGAGACGACGCCGAGCACGGTCCCGCGCACCAGTTCCTCGTGATGCGCGCCGGAGGCCGCGATGACCGCTTCACGCAGCGCATAGAGCGGGCTGGTGCCGATATCGCCATAAACGACGCCGATGCTGCCCAGCGCCAGCGCCCAGAAACGGGAATGCGCCGGAGCCACGCCATCGGTTGTCGCCTCGCTCCCGGAGGGAGCAGCAATGCTTTCGCTCATGGCAGATTATATAAGTAAATCCGACGCCTGTTCCGGCGGTTGCATGCAGTTTTGCACGCGCGGCGCGGCTTTAGCACCAAAGCACCGTCGAGTCATGACCTGATTCATTTATAAGCTTTCTATAGGGCGAGAGCGGTGCCATGCGTTAATGCATGGACGGGCGCTTGATTAAATTATCGTCACACAGTCACTTGCGTGCCGACTTCCACCACCCGGCCGGTCGGAATCTGGAAGAAATCCGTGGCATCGCTGGCCGATTTCGCCAACATGATGAAGAGACGGTCCTGCCAGCGCGGCATCCCGGAATGGGCGGCGGGTTTCAGCGAGCGGCGTGACAAGAAAAACGACGTCGACATGATGTCGAAATGCCAGCCGAGCTTGCGGGCGATGGCCAGCGCTTTCGGCACGTTTGGCGATTCCATATAGCCGAATTTGAGTGAGACCTTAGTGAACTGCGGTGAAACCTCCGTCATCCGCACCCGCTCCTCGTCAGACACCCGCGGCGTGTCGGCGGTGACGATGGTGAGGATGACATTGTGCTCGTGCAGCACCTTGTTGTGTTTGAGGTTGTGCAGGAGCGACGTCGGCGCGGAGTCCGGATCGCTGGTCAAGAATACCGCGGTGCCCTGCACGACATGCGGCGGCTTTCGTTGCAGGCTTCGCACCAGCGTCTCCAACGGCACCTCGGTGCGCCACGTCTTCTGCGCCAATATTCCGGTGCCGCGCCGCCAGGTGAGAATGATCAGCACCATGGACGAGCCGAACGCGATCGGCGCCCAGGCGCCGTCGAAGATCTTCAGCAAGTTGGCGGAGAAGAAAACCGCGTCGACGAAAACCAGCGGCGCCACCAGCGCCACGGCCTGCCACAGTTTCCAATTCCACAATTTCCACACCACCAGCAGCCCGAGGATGCCGTCGACCACCATGGTCGTGGTCACGGCGATGCCGTAGGCGGAGGCGAGCGCGCTCGAGGTGCGGAACAGGCCGACCAGCAGCAACACGCCGGCAAGCAGCGCCGCGGTGACGCGCGGGATGTAGATCTGGCCGTGATGCGCGGCGGAGGTATGGCGAATGGCGAGCCGCGGCAATAGCCCAAGCTGGATCGCCTGCGCGACCAGCGAATAGGCGCCGGTGATCACCGCTTGGCTGGCGATCACCGTCGCCACCGTCGCCAGCACGATCATCGGCATCAACAGCGATTCCGGCATCATCCGATAGAACGGATTTTCGATCGCCGAGGCGTCGGCGAGCACCAGGGCGCCTTGGCCGAAATAATTCAGCAACAGCGCCGGAAAGACCAGAAACAGCCACGCCGTCTGAATCGGTTTGCGGCCGAAATGCCCGAGATCGGCGTACAGCGCTTCGCCGCCGGTGACGGCCAGAAAGACAAGTCCCAGCGTGACCAGGCCGATATGGCCGTGGTCGGCCAGAAATCGCACGCCGTAATAGGGATTGGCCGCCACCAGCACGTGCGGATCGTCGTGGATGTTCACCAGCCCGGCAACCGCAATGGTGATGAACCAAACCACCATGATCGGCCCGAAGAAGGCGGCAACCCTGGCGGTGCCGCGGCTTTGCACGGCAAACAGAATGACCAGAATGGCAACCGTGAGCCCGACGACAAAATGCTCGAAGGCGGGCGTCGCGAGCTTCAATCCTTCCACCGCCGACAAGACCGAAATCGCCGGCGTGATCACCGAATCGCCGAGGAACATCGAGGCGCCGATGACGCCGAGAATGTAGATCGGCGCGGTGCGGCGGCCGAACGCCCGGCTCGCCAGCGCGGTGAGCGACAGCGTGCCGCCCTCGCCATTGTTGTCGGCGCGCAGCAGGATCAAAACATATTTGCAGGTCACGACGATGATCAGCGCCCACAGGATGAGCGACAGCACGCCGAGCACCGCGTCGCGACTGATGGCGCCTGCGGGGCTCGCCGCCACCACCGCCTCGCGCAAGGCATAGAGCGGGCTCGTGCCGATGTCGCCGAACACCACGCCAACGGAACCGAGCGTCAGCGTCAGGAAGCCAACAGAGGCGCCGTTTAGCGGTTGCGCACCGGCCATCGGCGCCAGCGCTGGAGCGCGGTCTGACGTGGAACTGCTCATGATGCAATCGCTATGACCGCCGGACCGCCGGGCGGAGCGGCGCCTTTATAGCATCGCCGGCGCACCGGCAATACGCCCAGGCTTTCTAAGGCTTCAAATCCGGTGGAACCGGCGGCGCCTCGCGCATCATGGTGATGGTCACGCGGCGATTGGCGGCCATGAAGGGGTCGTCGGGGAATAACGGATCGGTGTCGGCCTTGCCGGCGATTTGGTAGAAATTGGCCGACGGGTAGCCCTGCTCTTCGAGGATTTGGCGCACCGTATTGGCGCGGTCGGCCGACAGGTTCCACGGCCCGTAATCGGGCTGCGGCGCCGTGTGGGTCGCCGCCGTATGGCCGGTGATGGACACCCGGTACGGCGTCGCCTTGAGCGGGCCGGCGAGCTTTTGGATGATGACGCGGGTGCGCTCGTAGGGCTCCTTGGTGCCTTCCGGGAACATCGAGCGGCCGTCCTGGTCGACGATCTCGATATTGAGCCCCTCCTTGGTCTCCTCGACCATGATGTGCTTGGAGGCTTCCGCCAGCTCCGGCATGTCTTGCAGCGCTTGGCGCAGCGATGCCGCGGCGAGTGCAAATGCCTGGTCGTTCTTGAAGTGCGCGCCGATTTCGCGATTGCGGTCGTGCTCGTCGGGCGTCGGCGTGGTGGAGGCATCCTCGGGCCGGACGTGGACCGCGCTCTTGAGCTTCGGCCGGGTCGGCAGCCCATCGACCTCGATAACACCCGAATAGCGCACATTGGTCTGCACGCCGAAAGCATCGCGCATCGAGCCGGCGACGATTTGCAGCTTCTGCTGGTCCTGGTTGGAAAACGCGACCAGCATGACGAAGAAGCTCACCAGCAAACCCATGAGGTCGGCGAAGGTGACGAACCAGCCGTGGCCGCCGCCATGAGCTTCCTTGCGCCGCGCCATGATCCATACCGCTCCGCCGCTGCGTCAGGCCGCAGCCGGCTCGGGTTCCGGCTCCTCATGACGATGCTTTTCGGGCAGGTAGGCCAGCAACATTTCGCGTACCAAGGTGGGACTCTTGGAATCGCGCATCATCAGCACGCCGTCGATGATCAGCGTGCGGTTGATCTCCTCGTCGACCAGTTTGAGATGCAGCTTGTCGGCGATCGGCAGGCACATCAGGTTGGCCACCACCGCGCCGTAGAGCGTCGCCAAGAGCGCCGTCGCCATGAACGGGCCGAGTTTTGACGGATCGGTCATGTTGGCGAACATCTGCACCATGCCGACCAGGGTGCCGATCATGCCGAAGGCCGGCGCGCAATCGCCGACCGCGCGATAGATCTTCTGGCCCTCGTCGAGATGGGTGAGGAAGTTGTCGCGGTCGCGTTCGAGATTGTCCCGGATGAAGTCGGCGTCATAGCCGTCGGCAACAAAACGGATGCCCTTGGCCAGGAACGGGTCCTCGATCTCGACCTTTTCCAGGCCGATCGGACCCTGCTTGCGCGAGATCTCGGCAAGAGCGGCGATCTCGTCGACCAGCTCGCGCTGGGTGGTGCGCCGCATGGTGAAGGCGAACTTGGCGCCGAGCGGCAGGCCGTGAAAGATCGCGGTCAGCGGGAAGCGGATCAGGGTGGCGGAGAACGACCCGCCGAAAATGATGATGACGGCATGGTCGCTCACGAACATGCGCAGGTCGCCGCCCATCAACATCAGGGTCGCGACGACGGTCGCCCCGGCGACCAAGCCGAGGCCTGTTGCAATGTCCATAAAACCCGCTCCCACCAGCGACCAGGCAGCCCTAACGGGCCGGGCCCTAAAGTACCGTTGCCGCGCTTAAGGGACGGTTACCGGTGGAACCTTGCGGCGGAGCTGCCGGAATAGCCGTAAGGGCACCCAATAGCTCCGATTATCCGCCCAAAGGGCTATTTCTTGCCGTTCGTTGGCGGCTCCAGGCTCAGCGCGACGTAGTGCGGTCCTGCGAGTTGCGTTCCACCATTCGCGCTGGCCACCAACAGGAGCGCCACCTTCTTGCCCTGCGCTTTGAGCTGGTCGATCTGCGCTTGGACCGCCGCTGGACTCGACACCGCTGCCGATTGCACTTCGATAATCAGATCGCCGGGCACGAGGCGTTTGCCCGCGTCGCTCGATGCCACATCGGAATCGACGGCGGTGACGACCACACCCTTCGCGCCGGGCGTGATCATGAATTTGCCCCGCAAATCGTCGGAGAGACTGGACAATTCGAACCCCAACACCTTTTGGACGACAGGCTTCTGCGCCGGTGCTGCATTGTTATTGCTGTTGTTATTACTCGGCGCCGGCGCATTGTCGCTGGCAACAAGCCGGCCAACTTTCACCTGGAAAGTTTGCTCCTTGCTCTTGCGAATTACGACAACGTCTACGGCCTTGCCGACCGGCGTCGCGGTGACGACGCGCGGCAGGTCGCGCATATCTTTGATGTCCTGACCGTCGAAGCGGACAATGACGTCGCCGACATCGACGCCACCAAGCTTGGCCGGTCCGCTGCCGTCGACACCGGCGACGAGGGCACCGCGGGGCGGACTGATGCCGAGGCTGTCCGCAATATCGGCCGTAACGGTCTGGATGCGTACGCCCACCCAGCCGCCAACGGCAGGCGATTGCTGGGCGGCACCCGGAGCGGGCTGGACCGGCGTTGACGCCGGAGCTTGCGCCGGCGGAGCGGTCGTAGACGCTGGCGCCCGTACCGGCGGCGCCGTCGCCGGCGCGGGAACTTGCGCCGGTGGAGCGGTCGTGGACGCAGGCGCCCGTATCGGCGGGGCTGGCGTCGGCGCGGGGGCTTGCGCCGGCGGAGCGGCTGCGGACGCGGGCGCCCGTACCGGCGGGACTGCTGGCGCTGGCGCGAGCTGACCTGAGGGCGTTGGGAGCGGCGTTGGCGACTTGGGAGATAGTGCAATGCCTAATACCACAACGACCAACGATCCTATGACCGCCAAACGGGTCGATGACAGCCACGCCCACCGCAGCGCGACGGGTCGCAGCTCGGCTTGCGCTTCCCGTTCCGTGCGGCGTTTCGCCTCCGCTTCACCCTGCAGACGGTCTTGCTCGGCTCGTTCGCGTGCCGCATGCGCCTCGCGTCCGAGGCGCTCATTTTCCTCGCGCTCGAGTGCTTGCGCCGCAGTTGCCGCTTGGCGCGTTTCCTCCTCGCGGCGCCTGGACTGAGCTTCCTCCTGGCTTTTGCGCTCTTCCGGCGAGAGCCAGGAACGGCGCAGCGAGTCGCGGATGGTTGCGCAAAACCGCTCGACCACCGCCAGGACGTCGGACGAATGGACGTCGCGGTGTCGAAATTCGCGCCAGTCCAGATACTGCCGCCTGGCAATGATCGACAGAACGGGATCGTTTTTCTGGCTGGCGCCGTCCTCGAGCTCCGGAACCGTGATGTAGAGAATGGGGAAGACCAAATCGTTGCGCCCGAGCTCGGCTTCGCGCGCCAGAAAAGACTCCAGCTCAAACTTGCAATACGGACTCTTGATCACCGTCGGCGTGATGATGGGAATGAAGAACACGGCCTGCCCGACGGCGTTTTTGATCTCGTCTTCCCAGAGCTTGCCCGCCGCGATCGCCTCTTTGTCCTGCCACAGCCGGAAGGTCTTCATCGAACGGCCAAGCTGGCCGCGCAATTCGCGTTGGATGCGATCGCGCAGCGCCGACAGCGCACCTTGGGAATCTTCATCGTCTTCCCGCGAATAGCTGAAGAAGCCGATGATCTCCGGAAGATCAACTAACGATGTCATCGAGTAAGCCCGCCGTTCGCTTTGACCGATCGACAAGATTGGACAGCCGAGGTTGGACAGCCAAGATTGGACAGCGATGTAAAGGCTTGCGGGGCAACCCCCTGTTTAATCCTAGCAAAAAGCCGCACAATGGGCCAACCCATATGGTCGCAGTGCCGTTTAATTTCCAGGGAGACCACCATGCGTGATATCGGCCACTTCATCGGCGGCAAGGAGGTGAAGGGCGCGTCGGGGCGATTTGGCGACGTGTTCAATCCCAATACCGGCGAGGTGCAGGCCAAGGTGGCGCTCGCCGCCAAATCCGAGGTCGAAAACGCCATCGCCAATGCGGAAGCCGCGTTCCCAGCCTGGGCCGCCACCAATCCGCAGCGCCGCGCCAGGGTCATGTTCAAGTTTTTGGAGCTGATCCAGGGCGAATATGACGATCTGGCGCGACTCTTGTCTTCCGAGCACGGCAAGACCTTTGCCGACGCCAAAGGCGACATCCAGCGCGGGCTCGAAGTGGTCGAGTTCGCCTGCGGCATCCCGAATCTGATGAAGGGCGAATACAGCGAGGGTGCCGGTCCCGGCATCGATCTTTACTCGATGCGCCAGCCGCTCGGCGTCGTCGCCGGCATCACGCCGTTCAATTTTCCGGCCATGATCCCGCTCTGGAAATGCGCCCCGGCGATCGCCTGCGGCAATTGCTTCATCCTCAAACCCTCGGAGCGCGATCCGTCGGTGCCGATGCGCATCGCCGAATTATTTTTGAAAGCCGGATTGCCGCCGGGCGTGCTCAATGTCGTCAATGGCGACAAGGAAGCGGTCGACACCTTACTCACGGACTCGCGCGTAAAGGCGGTCGGCTTTGTCGGCTCGTCGTCGATCGCCGAATACATTTATGCGACCGGCACCGCGCACGGCAAACGGGTGCAATGTTTTGGCGGCGCCAAGAACCACATGATCGTCATGCCCGACGCCGACATGGACCAGGCGGTCGATGCGCTGATCGGCGCCGGATATGGCTCCGCCGGCGAGCGCTGCATGGCGGTGTCGGTCGCCGTGCCGGTCGGCAAGAAGACCGCCGACATTCTGGTGGAGAAACTGATCCCCCGCGTCGAGGGCCTCAAGATCGGTCCATCGACCGATACCCAAGCCGATTACGGCCCGATGGTGACCAAGCAGCTTCTCGACAAAGTGCGCGGCTATATCGATCAAGGCGTCAAGGAAGGCGCCAAGCTCGTGGTCGACGGCCGCAATTTCAAGCTCCAGGGCTACGAGCGCGGCAATTTCATCGGCGGCTGCCTGTTCGACGAGGTCAAGCCGGACATGACGATCTACAGGGAGGAGATTTTCGGGCCCGTGTTGTCGGTGGTACGCGCCAAGGATTACGAGGAAGCGGTGCGGCTGCCGTCGGAGCACGAATACGGCAACGGCGTCGCCATCTTCACCCGCGACGGCGACACCGCGCGCGACTTCACCAACCGCGTCCAGGTCGGCATGGTCGGAGTCAACTTCGCGATTCCCGTTCCGCTGGCCTATTACACATTCGGCGGCTGGAAGCGTTCCGGCTTCGGCGACCTCAACCAGCACGGCCCGGATTCGATCCGCTTCTACACCAAGACCAAGACGGTGACGGCGCGCTGGCCGTCCGGCACCAAGGAAGGCGCGGAATTCGTTATCCCGACGATGCGGTGACGATGAGCGATTTGCTGCGCGTAAGGTCTTGGAGTCGGCGCGGCGCAAGAACCGTCGCGGCTTTGCTCATGCTTGCGGCGCTCGCCGCCTGCGCCAGCGCGCCAAAACCCGAACCGCCGCCGGTCGCGGCTGCGCCACCGCCGGCTCCGCCCCCGCCGACGCCGCCGCCGGTCGATCTGGCCGGGCGGTGGCGGCTCGCCGCGGCTGCGGGCGGCGGCTGCTTCATGACGTTCGGCAACGCGCCCGGCGCCGGTCAAGGCACCATCGCGCCCGAAGGCGGCTGCCCCGGCAATTTCTTCACCAGCCGCAAATGGACGTTCGAGCGCGACGCGCTGATCATTCGCGACCACAAGGGCGAGGCGCTGGCACAACTGGCGTTCACCGGCGGCCACTTCGAAGGCAAAGACAACAACGGCGGCACGCTCTCGCTGTCGCGCTAGAAACTTACCCCGCGAACAATCGGACCCATAAGAAATCGAAACAGGTTTATTGTTAATCTGATTTGGATGAGCGACAACGGGAATTGCTAGTCCGACTTGGTTTCCAATATGCAGCAAGTCATCCATAAGAAAACAAATACTCGAGCGAACCCTTTCCTTGACATTGAACGATTGCCGCGCTGCAATGACGCTGACTTCGGGGGCGTTAGACCGAAGGGAGTGATCATCGTGGGCTTCAAGATAAGCATTTACAACGCCGGTCCGGACGGCACGATAGTGGTGACCGAAATGATCGACAAGAATGCATCCAAAGAAGTATTCAAAGGCTTTTTGGGCGCGGGCCAGACCAAAAAGGACGTTGAGTGCCTGGGGACGGGCCGTAAAGTATTTATCTGGGCCCACAACGGAAATTTCGGAGAGGCGCCGCTCGTCGATGGCGGCGTGCTCACGGTAGGCTAATCATCGCAGGAAAAGCACTTTCGGAAACGCTATGGCCGAATATCAGCTGCACTGCTTCGCCCAATCCGGCAATGCCTACCGCGCCGCGCTGATGCTCAATCTGATCGGCGCCGATTGGCAGCCGGTGTTCGTCGACTTCTTCGGCAAAGGCGTGCAGCGCTCGCCGGAGTGGCGCGACAGCGTCAACGAAATGGGCGAGGCCCCGGTGCTCGTCCACGGCGCCAAGAAGCTGAGCCAGTCCGGCGTGATCCTGACCTATCTCGCCGAGCATTCCAAAAAATTCCTGCCGCGCGGCGAGGACGAGCGGCTCGAAGCGCTGCGCTGGATCATTTTCGACAATCAGAAGGTCAACGGCTTTCTCGGGCCGTATCGCTTCCTGCGCAACTTCGCCAAGCCTGCCGGCCATCCGGCGGTGATGGAATTTCTCAAAGGCCGCATCGACAATACGCTCGGCATTGTCGACAAGCGCCTCGCCGGCCGCCCCTACATTCTCGGATCCGAGCCGACCATCGCCGACCTGTCGCTGGTCGCCTACCTTTATTATCCGCCCGAGGAATTCGGCTTCGACATTGCGGCGACCCACAAGAACATCGCCACATGGCTCGATCGCATCAAGGCGCTGCCGGGCTGGAAACACCCCTACGACCTGATGCCCGGCCATCCGCTGCCGCAGTGACGCGCTGCGCCGCTGCGTCATTGCGAGGAGCCAACGGGTCCGGCCCGAAGTGGCCGGCCCGATGACAGGCTCCGCGACGAAGCAATCCATGACTCAGCGCTGGATTGCCTCGCTCCGCTCGCAATGACGAATTCTACAGCGGAATATCGAGAGTCTTTGGCGGCAGCGGGTGCACCGGCACGGGTGCCGCCGCGACGGGTGGCGTTGGTGGCGCCACTGGCGGCGAACTTGCGACCGGCGCGGGAGGCGGCGGCGGAGCCGGAGTCGCAACGGGCGGCGCGGCTGGAGCAGGACTCGGCGCGGGCGTTACCGAAGCTGTCGCCGGAGCCGGTTGAGCGATCGGCGCTGTCGGCTTGACCGCCGGAGCCGGCGATGGCGCGGTGGCCGCCGGCACGGGCGTCGGCTGGGTTGCCGGCGTGGCGGCGGACACCGTCGGCTTCACCGCAGGCTTTGGCGGCGTTGGCGTCGAAGGTGTCGGCGTTGAAGAGGTCGCCTCGGCTTTTGGCGGCGTAGTCGCGTCGGCTTTGGCTTCGGCGGGCTGTTGCGACGGCCGCGTCGGCTGCGCGGGTTGCGGTTCGGGCTCGCCCGCGTATTTCGCCAACAGCGCGCGGGCGTTGGCGAGGAGCTTACCGCCGTCGACCTTGTGTTCCTTCATATCCTTCAGCCAGCCGTCGACCACCGGCTCGGTCGCCTTGCGCCAATGCGCGACGGCCTCCGGCAACAGCGTGGTGATCGGATCGCCGCGGCCGGACACCATGTCGACAACGGCCGCGGCCTGCACGTCCCACATCGCGCCGGCGATGCTCGCCGCGGGCTGACCGGAATTGTTGTCGATGACGGTCTTGAGATCGCGCGGCAGCTTGTCGTAGGCCGCCTTGTTCATCGCCAGCACGAATGTGGTCGTGCTCAGCGATGAATCGGAAAACTCGGTGTGCGTCTTGAGCAGATCGTTGAGCTTGAACGTCGGCACCATGTTCCACGGATCGACGCAGCCGTCGACCACGTGCTGGGCGATCGCCAGCGGCAGCTGCGCGCTCGGCATCGGCACGGCGACCGCGCCGAGCCAATGCATCGCTTCGAGGGCGAAACGGGTCTGCACGTGCAGCCGCTGGTCGCGGATCTCCTCGATGGTGTGGATCGGCCGGTTGGTGTGCAGCACGCCGCGGTCGGAGCACGAGAAGCAGATCGGATGCACCTCGCGAAATTCGTCGACCAGGTTGGCGCGGGCATAGTCGTCAACCGCCTTCGAGCTCACCAGCGCCCGGCGTGACGGCACGAACGGCAGTTCGAACGCCTCGATCTTCGGGAACCGCCCCGGCGTATTGCTGGGCTGGGCCCAGGTGAGATCGGCGACGCCATCGCGCGCCTGGTCGAACAGATCGGCCGGCGCGCCGCCGAGCTGCATCGAGGGAAACAGATCGATGCGGATGCGCCCGCCCGATTGCGCCTCGACCTGGCGCGACCACGGCGCCAAAAACTTGTCGTGCGCGCTCGACACCGAGGAGAATGCGTGATGCAGCTTGAACGCGAATTGCGGCGCATCGGCGAAGGCGACACGCATGACGGCCGGAGCCGCCACCGACGCCATGGTCGAAGCCAGGAAGGTGCGGCGCGCAACACGCATGCTTTGTCTCTCGCCGCCGTTCACAAGCGCTGACGATACGGCTCAATTGAGGCGCGACGGGCGATCTTCGTTATCGGCGGACGGCACGATGCTGACCGCCGCGGCGGTGGACTGCGGCGCAGTGGCAAGCAGCGCCTCCGCCCTATTCTCGCGCGAGCGCTGTTCGTAGCGGCGATGGGACAAATATCCGAACGGGAGCGCGCCGAGATAAGCCAGCGTGCCCGCGGTGAGGATGATCCACGGATAAGCGATCAAGAGCGCGAAGAACAGAACCACGACCACGATCAGCGGCCCGACCATTTCCGGCGGCACGCGGGTGCCGACGCGCTTGCCGGAAAACACCGGCAGCCGCGACACCATCAACGACGCGATGGCGAGCGTGTAGAAAAGCGTCAGCCAGTCCAGCACTCCTGAGCGCGGCACGCCGAGCAATGCCACGTAGATCGGCAGCAGCACGGTGATGGCGCCGGCGGGCGCCGGCACGCCGACGAAAAAATTATTGGCCCAGGCCGGCTTGTCCGGATCGTCGATCATCACATTGAAGCGGGCAAGGCGGAGCGCGGCGCAGATGGCAAAGACCATCGCGGCGATCCAGCCCGCGGATTTGAGATCGTGCAGGCCCCAGAAATAAAGGATCAGCGCCGGCGCGACGCCGAAATTGACGAAGTCGGCGAGGCTGTCGAGCTCGGCGCCGAAGCGCGAGGTGCCTTTGAGGAACCGCGCCAGGCGGCCGTCGATGCCGTCGAGGAAGGCGGCAAACACGATCGCCGCCAGCGCCAGCACATAGCGGTCCTCGAACGCCATGCGGATCGCGGTTAGGCCGGCACACAGCGCCAACAGCGTGACGACGTTCGGCACGAGCGTGCGCACCGGAATGCGACGAAAGCGCCGCTTCGGCAAACGCAGGCGTGGGCCGCCATAACGGGGCTGAGGCGTGGACATGGCGCATTATAGCCGCTCCGGCGAGCCCCGGCCACGCGGCGCGACAATTCGGTTAACCCTTTATCAGTCCACGCGAAATGTCCGGCTCGCCTCGGCCGCGCGCAGGTCCGCGAGCACCGTTTCGCCGGCAATCGCCGTCTGCCCCGCGGCGACCAGCGCGCGCGTGCCTTCGGGCAGGTAGACGTCCACCCGCGAGCCGAAACGGATCATGCCAATGCGTTGGCCCGCGGCGACCGCGTCACCCTCGCGCGCGAACGGCACGATGCGCCGCGCCACCAGGCCCGCGATCTGAATCACGGCGAGGCGCTGGCCCGCGACCGTGGCGATGACAAAGGCGTTGCGCTCGTTATCCTCGCTCGCTTTGTCGAGATCGGCGCTGAGGAACTTGCCGGCGCGGTAGACGATGCGTTCGATGCGGCCGGCCACCGGGCTGCGGTTCACGTGGCAGTCGAACACGCTCATGAAAATGGAAATGCGCGGCAGCGGCCGGTCGCCGAGATCGAGCTCCTTCGGCGGCACGGCGTTGGCAATCTGACTCAAGCGGCCGTCGGCCGGTGCCACGACGATGCCGTCGCGCACCGGCGTCACCCGCGGCGGGTCGCGGAAGAAATACGCGCACCACAATGTCGCAACCGTGCCGAGCCAGCCGAGCGGCGACCAGAACCAAAACAGGATGAGGCTCACCAGCGCGAAGCCGCCGATGAACGGATAGCCCTGCGGATGGATCGGCGCGAGCTGCGAGCGGATGGATTTGACGACGGACATCGCTACTCCGCAGCGTCCGCGGCCGGCATGAGCTCGTTTTGCGACTCCGCATCGTCCGACACCCCCGGCGGATTGCGATTGGGCGCCGTACCATCGTCGCCGACCTCGGCCAAAAGCTCGCGCGCTTTTGCCGCCTCGCGCTGGCGGTTCCACATGCTGGCATAGAGGCCGCCATGCGCCAGCAATTCCTGGTGCGTGCCGCGTTCGACGATCACGCCGTCGTCGAGCACCAAAATCATGTCGGCGCCGACGATGGTGGACAGCCGGTGCGCGATCACCAGCGTGGTGCGGCCGCGGGCCACCCTGTCGAGCTCGTCCTGGATATCCCTCTCGGTGTGGCTGTCGAGCGCCGAGGTCGCCTCATCGAGCAGCAGGATCGGCGGACCTTTGAGGATGGTGCGGGCGATGGCGACGCGCTGCTTCTCGCCGCCGGACAATTTCAGGCCGCGCTCGCCCACCTCGGTCTCGTAACCCTTCGGCGAGCGGCGGATGAAATCGTCGATCTGCGCCTGGCGCGCCGCCTCCTCGACCTCGGCGTCGCTGGCATCCCAGCGGCCGTAGCGGATGTTGTAGCGGATGGTGTCGTTGAACAGTACGGTGTCCTGCGGCACCATGCCGATCGCGGCGCGCAGCGAAGTCTGCGTCACGTCGCGGATGTCCTGGCCGTCGATCAGGATGCGGCCGCTCGTGACTTCGTAGAAGCGAAACAGCAGCCGCGAGATCGTCGACTTGCCGGCGCCCGACGGCCCGACAATGGCGACGGTGTGTCCGGCCGCGACATCGAAGCTCAAGCCTTTGAGGATCGGCCGCGCCGGCTCATAGGCGAACGAGACATTGTCGAAGCGGATGGTGCCGGCGTGCACCTGCAGCGGCTTGGCGTCCGGTCTGTCCTCGATCTCGGGCTTGCGCGAGAGCATCGAGAACATGATCTCGATGTCGATCACCGCCTGCTTGATCTCGCGATAAACCAGGCCCATGAAATTCAGCGGCTGATAGAGCTGAATCATCATGGCATTGATCATGACGAAATCGCCGACGGTGTTGGTGCCGCGCTGGATGCCGTAGGCGCACAGCACCATGGTCGCGGCAAGCCCGAGTGTGAACACCGCGGCTTGTCCGGCATTGAGCACCGCGAGCGAGACGTAGGCCTTGACGCTCGCGTCCTCGTAGCGCGCCATGGAACGGTCGTAACGTTTGGCCTCGCGCGCCTCGGCGGAGAAATATTTCACCGTCTCGTAATTGAGCAGCGAATCGATCGCCTTGGCGTTGGCGTCGCTGTCGCTCGAATTCATCTCGCGGCGGATGTTGATGCGCCATTCGGTGGCGAGATAGGTGAACCACATATAGAGCGCGACCGTGATCGTGATGACGACGACATAGCGCCAATCGAAGTGGAAGAGCAGCACGGCGACGATCAGGGCCAGCTCGACGATCGTCGGCGCCAGCTGCAACAGCACCATGCGCACGATGGTCTCGATGGCGTTGCGGCCACGCTCGAGAACACGGGTAAGCCCGCCGGTCTTGCGCTCCAGATGAAAGCGCAGCGACAGCATGTGCATATGATCGAACGTGAGCATCGCCAGCCGCCGCACCGCGTTCATCGCCACCTTGGCGAAAATGCCGTCGCGCAATTGCGTCAGCGCCGCCATCAGGATGCGCATGCCGCCATAGGCCAGCGTCATCATCACCGGAGTCGCCAGCGCCCAGGCGATGACGTCGTCGGGCCCGAGCGGCGCGGTGCCGTGTCCGGCCAGCGCATCGGTCGCCCATTTGAAAGTGAAGGGCACCGCGACGGTGGCGAGCTTGGCGACGAACAGCAGCACGGTGGCGAAGATCACCCGATCTTTAAGGTCGCGCCGGTTCGCCGGCCAGATATAGGGCCACAACTGGACGAGCGTGCGCAGCATGGCGCCGCTGTCGGCGGTCACCTCGCGCTTGAGCACATGCGCTGGTCGTTGAAAATCGCTCATTTAAGCCCGGGCCTGGACCGGCCGCGCGGGCCGCCTCCACACGTGTTTTCCGTCATATAGAGTGTTTTGCCGCGCTCCGCACCGGCAGGCGGCTGCCAGAGCGCTTGCGGCGCGGACGAATCGACGCCACATACCCTTTTAGTGAGAAGTGACTCCATGAGCAAAATCAATGCGCTGTGCGTCTATTGCGGATCGAGCCCGGGGAACGATCCGGTCTTTGTCGAAGCGGCGCACACATTTGGCAAAATCCTTGCCGAAAACGATATCCGGCTCGTGTATGGCGGCGGCTCGGCCGGCCTGATGGGCGCGCTGGCCGACGCCGTGCTCAAACACGGCGGCGACATCACCGGCATCATCCCCGAATTTTTGACCAAACGCGAACGACCGCGGCGGCTCGACCAGGAGCTTATCGTCACCCGCGACATGCACGAGCGCAAAGCCAAGATGTTCGAGCGCGCCGACGGCTTTGTCGCCCTGCCGGGCGGCATCGGCACGCTGGAAGAACTGGTCGAGCAGCTCACCTGGGCGCAGCTCGGCCGCCACAAGAAGCCGATCCTGCTCGCCAACATCAACGGCTATTGGGATCCGCTGCTCACCTTGGTCGAGCATATGCGGACGCAGGACTTTCTTCCGGCGGTGCCGCGGGTGGATTGCCTTGTCGCCGACAGGGTCGAAGACATTCTGCCGAAACTGCGCGATGCCGCGCGCGATGTGACCGACGCCGAAAAGACCATGGCGGTCCCGGCCGAGCGGATGTGAACGGCGCTACTTCGCGTCCTTTAAAAACGTCACCGCCTCGATGCGGTTGCCGTCCCAATCGCGGATGAAGGCGGCGTAGTAGTGCGGCGAATATTCATGCCGCATGCCGGGGGCCCCGTCGGAGTGGGCGCCCGCGGCAAGGGCTGCGGCGTGGAAGGCATCGACCGCTTTGGTGTCGGGCGCGCGCAGCGCGATGTGAGCGCCGGCGTCTTCCGGCAGCGGCTTTTGCTGGGCGCGCTCGTTGATCCAGAATTCCGGATAGGTCTTGCCGAAGCCGACGCTTTTGGGCGACGCGCGCACCGGCGTCATGCCGAGCGGCGCCAGCAAGGCCTCATAGAACCGCGCCGAGGCCTTGATGTCGCGCACGGCGATGGAGATGTGATCGATCATGGCGGCTCCTCATTCTTTCCCCTCCCCCTTGTGGGGAGGGGTAGGGGTGGGGGTCGAGAGGTTGCGCTCCAGCGTCGACGGGCTGCGCGTGCGTCCACGAAAATAACTTCCCTCCCGACCCCCCACCCTGCCCTCCCCCACAAGGGGGGAGGGAAATAGTCACGCCGGCGCGCCAGATTTCACCAGCTTGTAGATGATGGAATCCATCAGTGCCTGAAATGAGGCATCGATGATGTTGGGCGACACGCCGATCGTGGTCCAGTGCTCGCCGCTTTCGTCGGCGCTTTCGATCAGCACGCGGGTGACGGCTTCGGTGCCGGCATTGAGGATACGTACGCGATAATCGGTGAGCTCGAGCCCGGTGATAAAACTTTGGTATTTGCCGAGGTCCTTGCGCAGCGCCAGGTCGAGCGCATTGACCGGACCAATACCTTCCGACACCGAAATCAAAGTGTCGTCGCCGACTTTGATCTTGACCACGGCCTGGCTGACGATGACGCGCTCGCCGTTTACGCCCTTGCGATGCTCGACATTGACGTCGAACTTTTCCACCCCGAAATAATGCGGCACCTTGCCGAGCATGCGGCGCGCCAGAAGCTCGAACGACGCGTCGGCCGCCTCATAGGCGTAGCCGATCGCCTCGCGGTCTTTCACTTCGTCGAGCAGGCGGATGACGCGCGGATCGTCCTTGTCGACGACAAGCCCGATGCGCTCGAGCTCGGCGAGCACGTTGGAGCGTCCGGCCTGATCGGAGACCAGAAGCTTGCGCCGGTTGCCGACCGTTTCCGGCGCGACGTGCTCGTAGGTCGCCGGCTCCTTCATGATCGCGGACGCATGGATGCCGGCCTTGGTGGCGAATGCGCTTTCGCCGACATAGGGCGCGTGGCGGTCCGGCGCGCGGTTGAGCATCTCGTCGAGCGTGTGCGAGACATGGGCGAGGGTTTGCAGCTTCTCGTCCGGCACGCCAATATCGAATTTTTGGGAAAACTCCGGCTTCAGCTTCAGCGTCGGAATGATCGACACCAGATTGGCGTTGCCGCAGCGCTCGCCGAGCCCGTTGAGCGTGCCCTGGATCTGGCGCGCGCCGGCGCGCACCGCGGCAAACGAATTCGCCACCGCCTGCTCGGTGTCGTTATGGGCGTGGATGCCGACGTGGTCGCCCGGGATGATTTTGCAAACTTCGCCGACGATCTTTTCCACCTCGTGGGGCAACGTGCCGCCATTGGTGTCGCACAACACGACCCAGCGCGCGCCTTCGTCGTAAGCCGCCTTGGCGCTGGCCAGCGCATAGACGGGATTGGCCTTGTAGCCGTCGAAGAAATGCTCGCAGTCGAGCAGCACTTCGCGGCCTTTGGCTTTGGCCGCGCGCACGCTGTCGCGGATCGAGGCCAGCATCTCGTCCTCGGTGGTCTCCAGCGCCACGCGCACGTGATAATCCCAAGCCTTTGCCACAAAGCAGATGGCGTCGGCCTGGGCATCGAGCAGCGCGACGAGACCCGGATCGTTCGATACCGAGCGGCCGGGCCGCCGCGTCATGCCGAAGGCGGTGAGGCAGGCGCGCAGCGGCCGCTTCTCGGCGAAAAAATTCGTATCGGTCGGATTGGCGCCGGGATAGCCGGCCTCTACGTAATCGATGCCGAGGTCGTCGAGCATGCGGGCGATGACGAGCTTGTCGGCCAGCGTGAAATCGACGCCGTTGGTCTGCGCGCCGTCGCGCAAGGTGGTGTCGAACAGATAAAGGCGTTCACGCGGCATGATGCGCACTCACCACAGATAATAGTTGGACGCCAACGCCACCGCGATCACGATGGCGATGAGCGCAATCACGACGTGGTGGGTGCGCATGCCGAAAAATGTCGAGTTTTGCTCGCTCATGCCGGCCCCCCTGTGGCGGCGAGCGGCTTCACCATGGTGGTGTTGGCGAGCCACTCGCCGGCGCGCAACACGGTGTTGCGGCTCTTGGCGATATAACCGCGCTTCTCGAAGAAGCCGCTCGCCGTGTCGCTCGCCTCAACGGCAACTTCCTTGGCGCCGCGCGCGGCGGCGAGTTTCTCCAGCGCATCGCAGAGCATGGAGCCGGCGCCCTGCCCAGCCGCCGCCGGATGCACATAGAGCATGTCGATGCGTGTATTGTCGGCGAGCGACGCGAAGCCGACCGGAGAGCCGGCAAACGTCGCCACCAGCGTCAGCTCGGCGGCAAGTTTTGCGCCGAACGCGTCCAGATCGTCGGCGGTCTCCGCCCAAGCCTCCTGCTGCGCCTCGCTGTAATCCTCCGCCGTCAACTCCTCGATGCTGGCGCGGAAAATCTCCGCGAGCAGCGGCACATCCGCCGGCAGCATCGGGCGCATGGCGAGGTTTGGCTGGGCGCGCACCATCATCGCCGCACCTTCCAAGTCGTCGTGCCGTCTTTCTTATCCTCAAGCTCGACACCCATCGCCTTGAGCTCGTCGCGGATGCGATCGGATTCTTTGAAATTCTTCGCCTTGCGCGCGGCGTTGCGTGCATCAATGAGATTCACGACTTTACTTTCGTCGACCGATGCCGTTGCGGCAGCAGACCATTCGGTTGCGGATTTCTGCAACAGCCCGACCAACTGCGCACTCGCCTTCAGGCACGCGGCGGCTGGTTTTGCTCCTTTGGCCGCTTCGCTCCGTAATTCGTATAACGCTGCCAGCATTTTCGGCGTATTGAGGTCGTCGGCCAGCGCATCGAGCGCATCGGCGCACAGATAGCCGGGCGATACATCGTCAGTAAGTCCGTACCAGCTATCGAGACTCTTCTGCGCCTCGCGCAGGCCGGTAACCGTCCAGTTGATCGGCTGGCGATAGTGAGTTTGCAACATGGCAAGGCGCACCACCTCGCCCGGCCAGTCTTTGAGCAACTCATGAATCGTTACAAAATTGCCCAGCGACTTTGACATCTTCTCGCCTTCGACCTGAAGGAAACCGTTATGCATCCAGTAATTCGCCATCACCGGCGTATGGAAGGCGCAACGCGATTGGGCGATCTCGTTTTCGTGGTGCGGAAAGACGAGATCGATGCCGCCGCCGTGGATGTCGAAGGTTTCGCCGAGATGCTTCCATGACATCGCCGAGCATTCGATGTGCCAGCCCGGCCGGCCGGGCGTCTTGATGCCGGCCGGCGATGGCCAGGCCGGCTCGCCCGGCTTCGACGGCTTCCACAGCACGAAATCCATGGCGTCGCGTTTGTAGGGCGCGACTTCGATGCGGGCGCCGGCGATCATCTCGTCGAGCGGGCGCTTCGACAGCCTCCCGTAATCCGGCATCGACGGCACGCTGAACAGCACGTTGTCTTCGGCGACGTAGGCATTGCCGGACGCGACCAGCCGGTCGATCAGCGTACGCATCTCGGCAATGTGCTCGGTGGCGCGCGGCTCGACGGTCGGCGGCAGGCAGCCCAGCGCGGCAACATCCTCGTGGAACTGCCGGTCGGTTTTCTCGGTGACCTTGCGGATCGCTTCGTTGAGCGGCAGATCCGGATATTCCTCGGCCGCGCGGGCGTTGATCTTGTCGTCGACGTCGGTGATGTTGCGCACATAGGTGACGTGATCGGCGCCGTAGATGTGGCGGAGCAGGCGGAACAGCACGTCGAACACGATCACCGGCCGCGCATTGCCGATATGGGCAAAGTCGTAGACCGTCGGCCCGCACACATACATGCGCACATTGGCCGGATCGAGCGGCGCAAAGACGCGCTTCTCGCGGGAGAGCGTATCGTAGAGTTTCAGGTTCATCGCATCGAATCGCATTATACGCCCGCAGCCTGCTGGCCGGGCGTCTGTCGGTCTCGAAGCTTTGAGAAAAGACGGCCGCAGCCAGCGTTGTCGCTAGCTCATAATCTCCCGGCAAATGCCGCAGATGGTGGTCTGGCCGTTCATGGCCGGGACAATGATCGAGGACGGCTTTTGCGTCAAGGCACCTGCGGCCGGCGCCGCAGCCCGCTCAGTTAACGCAAGCTTAACCCGACCGTCGCATTGTCCGTACCGGGACCCGAATTCGCGGGCGTTTTGGCTCGTTTGGGGGGATTTTCATGCGTTTCGCGATCGCCGCCGCTGCCGTGGCCACCGTGCTCTTCGGCGCGGCTTCCGCGCAGGCGGAAAAGCGCATCTTCATCATCGCCAACAATGCCGACGGCTACGGCGTCGACCGCTGCCTCGCCTCGGGCTCGGAATGCGGCGCAGCCGTCGCCAACTCGTACTGCAAATCGCGCGAGTTCGCGCAGGCGCTGTCGTTCAGCAAGGTCGACCGCGACGACATCACCGGCGCCATTCCGACCAGCGGCCCCGGCTCATGCAGCGGCGCGACATGCGACAACTTCGTCGCCATCGTCTGCTCGCGCTAAAAAACGGCGAATAGCGAAGTGGCGAACGGCGAATAGAGAGTTCGCCGCCATTCGCTATTCGCCACTCGCGCGTCTTCTTAGAGCTCTCTGCCGAGCGCGTGGTCGATGGAGTAACGGCCGCCGCCCTTGATCAGAAACACCAGCGCGACGACGCCGATCAGCAGCGAATATTCCATACCGCCCGACGACCAGAAGAAGCCGCCGCGGTGGCTGGTGGCCCAGCAGGCGTTGATCATGAAGATGATGACCGCGGCCGCAGCGAAACGGGTGAAGAATCCGAATAGCAGCATCAGCCCGCCGACGAACTCGGTCAGCGCCACCAGCGACAGCCAGAACACCGCCGGATGCCAGCCCATCTTGTCGAAGATGTCGGTGAACTTTTCGAAGCCGGCGCCGCCGAACCAGCCGAACAGTTTCTGGCAGCCGTGCGGGATTAGGATCCCGCCCAGCACGATCCGCAAGAGCGGCAATGCGATCGGATCGAACGTCGCGTAAATTCCACTGAAGGCAGGAACGTACGGACGCGGTGCTGTGGTATCAGCCATGGATCATCCCCCCAATGCGGCGCCGCTGACGTTCGGGCGCCTTTGCGCTGCAAGCTTAGCACCGATACCAACACCATACGAGCCGATGTATTCATCGGCCGCGGTTGGGAGCCGGCCCAAGGTCGTTGCGTGGGACCCTAAGTTCGGCCATGTTTCCGCCATGGCGCGGAGCAGCAAAGCTTCTTACGGAAACGCCGCGGCCGGCCAGCGGGCGAGCGCAGGCGGCGGCGCCGACGATGCGGCAAGCGAGGCGACGATTGCCAGCGAAGAGGCGCCGCTAAAACTCGAAAAATTCCTGCCCTACCAGCTCAACGTGGTGGCGAGCCTCGTTTCGCTGGCGCTGTCGCGGGTCTATGCGCGGCGCTACGGCATCGGCGTTCCGGAATGGCGGGTGCTGGTGACGCTCGGCCAATACGGCGTCATGACCGGCAAGGCCATCGGCGCGCACACCCATATGCACAAGACCAAAGTGTCGCGCGCGGTCGCGCTCATGGAAGAGCGTAAATTGCTGGTGCGGCGCGCCAACCGCGCCGACATGCGCGAATCCCTTCTCTCGCTCACGGCGGCGGGACGGACGATGTACGAAGAAGTGGCGCCGCACGCGCTCGACTTTGCCGTGAGGCTTACGGAAATCCTGACACCCGCCGACCGCGAGGCGTTCAATCGCGCGCTCAAGCAGCTCACCGAGCGGTCCGCGGAACTGGTTGCCGAGTCGGTGAATGAGACCGACGCCATGGACCGCGAAGATTTGGACCTCGACGATTAGGAGGACGCGTGAAACTTTATTCCTACTTCCGCTCGTCGGCGGCGTATCGCGTGCGCATCGCGCTCAACCTCAAAGGCATCGCCTACGAGACGGTGTCGGTTCATCTGGTCAAGGATGGCGGCCACAACAAGCGGCCGGAATTCCGCGCCGTCAATCCGCAGATGCGCGTGCCGGTTCTGGTTACGCCGGGCGGCGAGCATTTGCTGCAGTCCCTCGCCATCATCGAATATCTCGACGAGACGCAGCCCGAGCCGCCGCTGTTGCCCAAGGACCCGATCGGCCGCGCCAAGGTGCGCGCACTCGCCGACCTCATCGCCTGCGACATCCATCCGCTCAACAATGCCAGCCCGCTGCGTTACCTGAAGAACCAGATGCGCCAGGAGCAGAGTGCCATCGACGCCTGGTACCACCATTGGGTCATCACCGGTTTCGAAGCGCTCGAAGCGCTGATCGAGCCCGGGCCTTATGCTTGCGGCAAAGCGGTTACGATCGTCGACCTCTGTCTGGTGCCGCAGGTAAACAATGCGCGGCGGCTGAAGGTGCCGTTGGAGAAATTTCCCAAGATCGTCGCCGTCGATGCCGCCTGCCTCAAGCTGCCCGCCTTCGAGCGCGCGCGGCCCGAGAATCAGCCGGATGCGGAATGACCAAATAGCCCTCCCCCCTTGTGGGGGAGGGTTGGGTGGGGGGTCGGGAGGCAATGCGCTTGCGTCGACGATTGCGCTTAACCTCTCGACCCCCCACCCCTACCCCTCCCCACAAGGGGGAGGGGAAAGGTGCAATCCACATTTTAGTCACCATTACGGGGCTTGATCCGCCCCATTCGGGGGGCGGGTGACGGGATCCATGATCATCAGATTGCTGCGCGGTCTCGGTCACACCACGCTCGGCGTGGTGGCGCTTGCTGCTTCGGCGGCCGCTCAGGGCGCGCCGAACCAGCCGGCGTCGAATCCGGCCTGCGTGCGGCTCGAAAGCCAGCTCGCCGCCATCAACGCAGGCTCGATCGATCCGACCCGCGCCGACCAGGTCAAACGCGCCGAAGACGCCGTCGCCAAACAGCAGGCCGACCTCGACCGCACCTTGGCGCAAGCGCACAAGCAGGGCTGCGAGGGCCAAGGGTTCCTGTCGCTGTTCTCGAGTCTGGTGCCGCAATGCGGGCCGATCAATTCGCAGATCCAGCAGATGCGCGGCAACCTCGATCGCGCGACCACCGATCTCGAGCAGCTCAAGAGCGGCACCGGCAGCCAGGACAGCCAGCGCCGCGCGCTGATCGGCCAGTTGGCGCAGAACGATTGCGGCGCGCAATATACCGCCGCCGCCAACGAGGCCGGACCCACGGGCTTCTTTGACAAGTTGTTTGGCGGTGGCAACGGCTCGGGCGGCGGCACCATTCTCAATCCCGGCGGCGACGGCTTGCCGGCCGGCACCTTTCGCACGGTCTGTGTACGCACCTGCGACGGCTACTACTTTCCGATCTCGTATTCGACGGTGTCGAGCCGCTTCGCCGACGACGAGCGCTCGTGCCAACGCCTATGCCCCGCGGCCGAAGTCGCGCTCTACAGCTTTCACAATCCGGGCGAGGACATCGAGCAGGCGGTATCGGCGAACGGCCAGCTTTATACTGCGCTGCCGAACGCCTTCCACTATCGCAAGGAGTTCACGGCGGCCTGCTCGTGCCGCAAGCCGGGGCAGAGCTGGGGCGACGCGCTCAAGGACGCCGACGACTCCACGACGCTGCAAGGCGGCGACATCGTCGTCACCGACCAGACCGCGAAGACGCTATCGCAAGCGCCGCAGCCCAAGCCGGTCAAGGGTGCGCCCGCCGTCGCTCAGCCGGCCGCCGCCACGACGGCGCCTGCAACAACACTTGCAACAACACCCGCGCCGATACCGGCATCCGCGCAGCCGGCGAACAACACCGATCCTGCGAAGAAAACCGTGCGAACCGTCGGACCGCCGTTCGTGTCGCGGTAGGAACGATCAGAAATCCGCCGCGCCCGCTTTCGCCATGGCGGCGCCCTTGATCAGGGTGCGGTCGGGTTCCGGCAGTGACTGGCCGGAATCGTGGAACCGATTGACGATCGGATAGCGCCGGTCGCGGCCGAAATTCTTCAACGTCACCTTTACGCCGGGCGCGGCTTGGCGGCGCTTGTATTCGGCCAAGTAGAGCATGCGCTCCACCTTCATCACGGTGTCGCGGTCGAAACCGGCGGCAACGATGGTTGCGGTCGGCTCTTCGCGTTCGACGAGGCGCTCGAGGATCTGATCGAGGATGTCATAGGGCGGCAGCGTATCCTGGTCGGTCTGGTTCTCGCGCAATTCCGCGCTCGGCGCCCGCGTGATGACATTCTCCGGAATGACCGGCCCACTGGGCCCGCGCGCGTCGTCGGGCTTCCAGCGATTGCGCAGCCGGGCCAGACGGAAAACCTCGGTCTTGTAGAGGTCCTTGATCGGATTGAAGCCGCCGTTCATGTCGCCATAGAGCGTGGCGTAGCCGACCGACATTTCCGATTTGTTGCCGGTGGTCACCACCATGGCGCCGAATTTGTTGGAGATCGCCATCAGGATGGTGCCCCGCGCGCGCGCTTGCAGGTTCTCCTCGGTGACGTCGCGCGGCGTGCCGGCGAAGACTCCGGCGAGCGCGGTTTCGAGGCCCTGCACCGCGCTCTCGATCGGCACGATCGCGTAATTGACGCCGAGCGTTTTTGCGATCGCCGCGGCATCGGTGAGCGAATCTTTGGACGTGTAGCGGTACGGAAGCATCACGCAACGCACCCGGTCGGCGCCGAGCGCATCCGTCGCCATCGCCGCGCACAACGCCGAATCGATGCCGCCGGACAAACCGAGCACGACGCCCTTGAAGCAGTTCTTGTCGACATAGTCCCGCAGCCCCAGCATGCAGGCGGTGTAGTCGGCTTGCTCGGGGTCCTCGGCCGGAACAATCGGCCCTTGCGTGCAGCGCCAGGTCGCGCCGGTGCGCGACCATTGCGTCGTCATCACGGTTTCGCGGAACGCCGGCAGTTGGAAGGCGATCGAGCGGTCGGCATTGAGCGCGAAGGAGGCGCCGTCGAACACCAGCTCGTCCTGGCCGCCGACCTGATTGACGTAGACGAGCGGCAAGCCGGACTCGGTGACGCGAGCGACCGCAACGTTGAGGCGGACGTCGCTCTTGTTGTGCCAATAGGGCGAGCCGTTCGGCACGATGAGGATTTCGCCGCCGCTTTCGGCCAAGGTCTCGACCACGTTTTCGTAGTCGCCCCAATCGGTCCAGGTATCCTCGCAGACCGGCAGGCCGAGCCGCACGCCGCGGAAGCTTGCGGGCCCGGGCACCGGTCCCGGCGCGAATACGCGCTTCTCGTCGAACACGCCGTAGTTCGGCAGGTTGACCTTGAAACGGACGGTCTCGATCCGGCCGCCGGCGAGCAGCGCATAGGCATTGTGGAGCTTGCCGTCCTCGACCCAGGGCGTGCCGATGAGGACCGCAGGACCGCCGTCTCCGGTCTCGCGCGCCAAGGTCTCGACGGCGGCGCGGCAGGCGGCCTGGAATGCCGGCTTGAGCACCAGGTCCTCGGGCGGATAGCCGGCAATGAACAGCTCGGAAAAAGCGAGAACGTCGGCTTTGTCTTTGGCGGCCAGTGCCCGCGCCGCGCGGGCGCGTTCGAGGTTGGCGGAAACGTCGCCGACGATCGGGTTGAGCTGCGCGACGGCAATGGCAAGACGATCGGCGGGGCGCTCGTTCATGGCGATGGTCTAGCGCCGGATTATCCGCCCCGGCAATGGGCTTGGCGCACGGCTACAGCCCCGCCACCGCCGGCAACGGCTTTGGCTTGCCCTGGCGCTCGGACTTGAGCAGGTCGGCGAGCAGGAAGGCGAGGTCGAGCGCCTGCTCGGCGTTGAGGCGGGGATCGCAGACCGTGTGGTAGCGGTCGTTCAAATCCTCGTCGCTGATGGCACGCGCCCCGCCGGTGCATTCGGTGACGTTTTGTCCGGTCATTTCCAGATGCACGCCACCGGCCACCGTGCCTTCGGCGGCATGAACTTGAAAAAACGTCCGCGTTTCTTTGAGGATCTGGTCGAACGGCCGGGTCTTGTAACCGGTGACCGAGGTGATGGTGTTGCCGTGCATCGGATCGCACGACCACACCACATTGCGGCCTTCGCGTTTCACCGCGCGCACCAAAAGCGGCAACAGATCGGCGGCTTTGTCGGCGCCGACGCGGCAGATCAAGGTCAGCCGGCCTGGCTCGTTGTCCGGGTCGAGGATGTCCATGATCCGCAACAGCTCGTCGGGTTTCTGCGACGGCCCGGTTTTCAGGCCGAGCGGATTTTTGATGCCGCGGCAATATTCGACATGAGCGTGATCGGCTTGGCGGGTGCGGTCGCCGATCCACATCATGTGGCCCGAGGTGCAGTACCAATCGCCGGTCGTCGAATCGACGCGGGTGAAAGCCTGCTCATAGCCGAGCAGCAGCGCCTCGTGACTGGTGAAGAAATCGGTGGTGCGCATTTCCGGGTGCACTTCGGGGTCGATGCCGCAGGCGCGCATGAAATTGAGTGCCTCGGTGAGATGGCCGGCGAGTTCCTGATAGCGCTTCGATTGCGGGCTGTCCTTGACGAAGCTCAGCATCCATTGATGCGCGTTCGACAGATTGGCATAGCCGCCGGTGGCGAAGGCGCGCAACAGATTGAGCGTCGCCGCCGATTGCCGATAGGCCTCCAATTGCCGGCGCGGGTCGGGCGTGCGCGCCTCGGGGGTGAAATCGGTGCCGTTGATGATGTCGCCGCGATAGACCGGCAGCTCGACGCCGCCGCGCTTTTCCGTCGGCGACGTGCGCGGCTTGGCGAATTGGCCGGCGATGCGGCCGACCTTCACCACAGGCTCGGCCGCCGCATAGGTCAGCACCACCGCCATCTGCAGGAACAGTCGGAAAAAATCGCGGATATTGTTGGCGCCGTGCTCGGCAAAGCTCTCCGCGCAGTCGCCACCTTGTAGCAGGAACATGTCGCCGGCCGCGACTTGCGCCAGCGCCTTTTTCAGATTGCGCGCCTCGCCGGCAAAAACCAGCGGCGGGAAAGTCGCCAACTGCGCCTCGACGTCGCCGAGTGCCTTTTGGTCCGGATAATCCGGCATCTGCAATCGCGGCTTGGAGCGCCATGAGTCCGGGCTCCACTTCGCCATGTTCGAACGCGTAGACATCACACTGTCTCCATGTCCCGCCACCCTGACGGTCAGCAGACCCGGTGACAGTCAACAAATTTCCGGTGTTATACACGGCGTCGGGAGCCAGCGACACCCCGACGATTTAGCCTGAAAAATCAGCCTATTCCGCGGCTTCCCGGGCGTAGGTCGCGCTCCTGGTCCGCATCGTCACCAGCTCCTCGGCAATGGTCGGATGCAGCGCCATGGTGGCGTCGAAATCGGCCTTGGTGGCCCGCATTTTTACGGCGACGGCGGCGAGTTGCACCATCTCGGCGGCGCCCTCACCGACAATATGGCAGCCAACCACCCGGTCGGTCTGGCCATCGACGATCAGTTTCAGCAGCACCGTGGTGTCGCGGCCCGACAGCGTCGCCTTGAGCGGCTTGAACATCGATTTGTAGACGTCGGTTTGGGCTAGCTGCGCCCGCGCCTGGGCCTCGGTGAGGCCGACGGCGCCGACCTCGGGCTCGGAGAACACCGCGGTCGGCACATTGGCGTGATCGACGATGGTGGACTTGCCGCCGAACACGGTGTCGGCGAAGGCATGGCCCTCGCGGATCGCGACCGGCGTCAGATTGATCCGGTTGGTCACGTCGCCGACGGCATAAACGTTCGGCGCCGTGGTGCGCGAATATTCGTCGACGGCGATACCGCCGTTTTTCGCAATTTCGACGCCGGCTTCTTGCAGTCCCAGCTTGGCGACGTGCGGCACGCGGCCGGTGGCAAACATCACTTTGTCGGCGGGAATGTGATTGCCGCTGGAGAGCTGCACCGAATAATGCGTGCCGGCCTGTTCGATCGCCGTGATGGTGCGGCCGGTGACCACCCGGATGCCGTGCTTCTCCATGTCCATGCGCAGGTGCTGGCGCACGTCGTCGTCAAAACCGCGCAAGATGTTTTCGCCGCGATAGACCAATGTCACGTGGGAGCCGAGGCCGGCAAAAATGCCGGCGAATTCGACCGCGATGTAGCCGCCGCCCTGGATCACCACGCGGCGCGGCAATTCCGGCAGGTGGAACGCCTCGTTGGACGAGATGGCGTGCTCGATGCCGGGGATTTTGTCGCCGTAGCTTGGCTTTCCGCCGGTCGAGATCAAAACATGCGCCGCCCTGACACGATCGCCGTTCGTCACTTGCACGGTGTGGGCATCGAGCAGCGTGGCGCGGTTCTTCACGACCTTCACGCCGGACTTCGCCAGGAGCGAGCCATAGGCCGCCTCCAGCCGCGCGATCTCCTTGTCCTTGTTGGCGATCAGCGTTGCCCAGTCGAACGTGGCGTGCGGCACGGTCCAGCCGAAGCCCGCGGCATCCTCGAACTCGCCGTGGAAGCGCGAGGCATAGACCAGAAGCTTTTTCGGCACGCAGCCGCGGATCACGCAGGTGCCGCCGAGGCGGTATTCTTCCGCCACCATGACGCGAGCGCCGTGCTGCGCGGCAATGCGCGCGGCGCGCACACCGCCCGAGCCGCCGCCGATGACGAACAGGTCGACGTCGAAATCCGACATGCTACATATCGTGTCCGCGCTTCTTCATTTCGGCGCGCATGCGGTTCATGACATCGACCGACAGATTGTCCGCCCATTCGGCGGCGCCGTGCATCGAATCTTCGATGGCCTTCGGCTCCTCGACGACCATCTTCTGGCCGACCGGCGATTGGTAGAACGTCAAAATCTGCTTCAACTCGGGCTCGGTGAAATGGCTGGCATAGGCGCGCGCGGCGGTGTCGACCATCTCGCTGGAGCGGCCATCGAATTCCTTGTGCATTTGCGTGGTGACTTCGTTGATGTCTTTCGCCCACATGAAATTTGTCTGCATGACGACGCCTTTGACCTTCTCGACGACGCCGATCGCAATCGGGGCCATCATCTGCTGAACGCCTTTGAGCTGGACGATCTGCTTGGCGATCAGAATGGCGTTGGCGGACGGCTGCTGGTTTTGCGCCGGCGCCGGCGCGGCGGCACCGATCACGGCAAGCGCAAACAGGCCGGCCATGACGTGACGCAGTGAAAGACGGGCAATCATAGGCGCACTCCCTCCGTGCTTTGAAGATTAGGGCCGCTCGATGAGGCGCACCCCGTCTGGACCGGCCACAATAGCAGTCCGCGCCAGACCGATGAACAAGCCATGTTCCATGACCCCCGGGACCGCAGAAAGCCGCGCCGCCAGAGTTTTGGGGTCGGGGATGCGCTGCAATTGGGCGTCAAGGAGCCAGTGCCCGCCATCCGTGACGAAAGCATGGCCGTTTGCCCCCTTGCGGAGAAGCGCCGCACCTGGGCACCCCGCCGCAGCGGTGGCGTTCTCGACCGCGCGCCGGGTCGCAACCGCGCCAAACGGCGCGATCTCGATCGGCAGCGGGAAGCGGCCGAGCATCGAGACCCATTTCGAGTCGTCGGCGATCACCAGCATCTTGGCGGAAGCCGCGGCGACGATCTTTTCGCGCAACAGCGCGCCGCCGCCGCCCTTGATCAGGGTCAAATCCGGGGCGATCTCGTCGGCGCCATCGATGGTCAGATCGAGCTCCGGCGTCTCGTCGAGCGTGGTGAGCGTGATGCCGAGCCGCTCGGCCTGGGCGCGGGTCGCTTCCGAGGTCGGGACGGCCACCACGTCGAGGCCGCCGCGCACACGTTCGCTGAGCAAGTCGACGAAGTGCTTGGCGGTCGAGCCGGTGCCAAGGCCGAGCCGCATGCCCGGCCGCACGAATTCGATGGCGCGGGCGGCGGCGGCACGCTTTTGCGCTTCGACGTCCATCAGCGAGTAGGCCTCCCGGCCTTGGCAAAACACCGTCCAGCGAGCCGGTATCTAGCCGCGTTCCGCCCCCGATCCTAGAGCCTTGATCCTAGAACCTTGCGCGGCGGCCGCCCGCCCGATAGGCGAAACGCCATGCTGACCATCGTCTTCGATCTCGACGGCACGTTGATCGACACCGCGCCGGACCTCATCGACACGCTCAACGTGATCCTCGCGCGCGAGGGCCTCCCCGCCATGCCGTTCGAGGCGGCCCGCCGCCTGATCGGCGGCGGCTCACGCGGCATGCTCGAGCGCGCGCTGGTCGAAGAAGGGCGCCCTCCCACCAAGGCCGAGATCGATCGGCTGTTCGCGGCCTATATCGAGCATTATGCCGCGCATATCGCCGACCGCTCGCGGCCGTTCCCGCAGCTCGAGGCGACGCTCGACCGCCTCGCCGCCGATGGTCACCGCTTGGCGGTGTGCACCAACAAGCTCGAGTGGCTGTCGCGGCTGTTGCTGACGACGCTGAAGCTGACGCGGCACTTTGCTGCGATCTGCGGCCAGGACACGTTCGGTGTGATGAAGCCCAATCCGGAAATTTTGCGGCAGACGATCTTGCGCGCCGGCGGCGCGCCGGCGGATGCGATCATGATCGGCGATTCCGGCACCGACATCCGCACCGCCCGCGCCGCCGCGGTGCCGGTGATCGCGGTCGATTTCGGCTACACCGAAGTTCCGATCGCGACGTTGCGGCCGGACCGCATCATCAGCGCGTATGGCGAATTGCCGGCAGCGATTGCGGCCGTCGTGGCGGAGCGGCCGCATCCGTAAGCCGGCGCCAATTAACCTTAATGAAATCGACCTTGGCGACGCCCGCGATGGCTGCGTCTGCGGATCGCCGTCGTGCGCTTAAATATCTCTAATTCCTTGTTTTATCGGCCAGCTGCGGCGAGCACCAAGGATTTGAGCTAGCGTCGCCGCAGCTGCGCCGCTCCGAAACGCCATTTCGCCCTGCGGCAATTGGTCTTTACCAAAGCGGCCGAGCGGCCTAGGTTCGAGTGAGGACGGGTGTGTTCATGTTGCGCGTACGCCTTATCGTCACAGCGAGCGTTGTCGCTTTGGCCACCGCACTGGCGGGGTGCTCGGGTTCGTCACTGTCGATGCCCGACTGGATGTCGTTCCACTCGTCGCCGCCGCCGCCGACCGCCTTGCAGTTCGAATCCGATCCGCCGGGCGCCGATGTGCGCACGGCGCAAGGCCAGACCTGCCTGACCCCCTGCTCGCTCACGGTGCCGCCGGAAAACCAATCGGTGTCGTTCGCCAAGAACGGTTACCTGCCGCAGTCCGTGCAGGTTACCGTCCGGATGCCTGAACATTCCATGTTCGAAAACCCGCCGCCGGATATTCAACCCAATCCGGTGGCCGTGGTGCTGCAGCCGGCCCCGCCGCCGCACAAAATGGCGCCCAGGCCGACGCCCCATAGGAGCGCCGCCAGGGCCAGTGCGCCGCCACCGCCGCCGCCGCCCGGTGGCTCGCCGTTCCCGCCGCCGCCACCGCCGGGGCAATAGCGACAGCGCTCGTTGGGGCGGCTATTCCGGGGCAAGATATCCTGGACCCTCAGGGCTTTATCCGGCACAATTATTGATTATCTAAGCTGGTGGAATACCGGCATTAATGACGGGAGAGATGCCGCGGCAACGCGTGCCGATGGGCCGCGTGGAAGCGAGCAGCATGACGATGACCGAGCCGCGAAATTTCGACGATGCCGCCGGGCGGCCGTCGCTGGTCGATCCTTTCGGCCGCGACATCTCGTATTTGCGCGTCTCGGTCACCGACCGTTGCGATTTCCGCTGCGTCTACTGCATGGCGGAGAACATGGCCTTCCTGCCCAAGGCCGACGTTTTGACGCTGGAGGAGCTCGACCGGCTGTGCTCCGCCTTCGTCGCGCGCGGGGTGCGCAAGCTTCGCCTCACCGGCGGCGAGCCGCTGGTCCGCCGCGGCATCATGACCCTCGTCAACTCGCTGTCGCGGCATTTGCGCTCCGGCGATCTCGACGAGCTGACGCTGACCACCAACGGCTCGCAGCTCGCCAAATATGCCACCGAGATCAAGGCGGCCGGCGTGCGGCGCATCAATGTCTCGCTCGATACGCTTGACGCGGAGAAATTCCGCGCCATTACGCGCTGGGGCTCTTTGGACCAGGTGCTGGCCGGCATCGACGCTGCCCTTACCGCAGGCCTGAAGATCAAGATCAACGCGGTCGCGCTCAAAGGCGTCAACGAGGACGAATTCCCGCAGTTGATCGAGTGGGCGCACGGCCGCGGCATGGATTTGACGCTGATCGAAGTGATGCCGCTCGGCGAGATCGGCGAAGGCCGGCTCGAGCAATATCTGCCACTGTCGATCGTGCGGGCGCGGCTTTCGGAGCGTTTTTCGCTCGACGACATCGACTATCGCACCGGCGGGCCGGCGCGCTATGTCCGCGTCGCCGAAACCGGCGGGCTGTTGGGATTCATCACGCCGATGACGCACAATTTCTGCGAATCATGCAATCGCGTGCGCGTCACCTGCACCGGCACGCTCTATATGTGCCTTGGGCAAGAGGACGCGGCCGATCTGCGCAAGCCGCTGCGCGCCTCCGAAGGCAACGATCCGTTGTTTGCCGCGATCGACGAGGCGATTTCGCGCAAGCCCAAGGGCCACGACTTTGTCATCGACCGCCGGCACCGGCGGCCGACATTGGCCCGCCATATGAGCGTGACCGGCGGCTGATTCAGTACCGCTATTGCGGCAGTCCCTTACAGTACCGCCTTTTTGGCAATGAACGGGCTCAAATGAGCAAGCAGGTCCGCTTCGGCGACCGGCTTCTCCAGGAAGGTCGCGCCTTCAACCGACGGCACCTCGCCAAATCCGAACGATCCGGACAGCACGATGACCGGGACACCCTGCTCGCGCAGCCGCGTAATAAAGCCCGAGGACTCTTCGCCGCCACGCAGATGGAAGTCGACCAGGGCGACGTCGGGCCGGTGCGCGGCCAGCAGACCCTCGGCCTCGGCGGTGTTCGCCGCCGGCCCGTCCACACGCGCTCCGCACAGCTCCAGGAGCATCTTCACCGCGTCGCCGACATCGCGGGAGTCTTCGACCAATAGGATATCGAGCCCCTTCAGCTCGTCGGCTGATCCGGCGCCCACGTCCTGATGATCGATCGTCGCACCCATCGGTAGAGTCCGTCGCAACGGGATTTCCCACCTAGGATCGATTACTAAAGGCGAAATTCGGGCAAGCAAGTGGAGACACACAATACCAAAACGATTCTGGTTGGGTGTGACTTTTCTGCATCAAGCGGGTGTGGGGTCGGCCTGCCCAGCCTATCCCGCAGATTTCAGTGCAGCTTCAGGCCGCGTCGGCTGGAATTCGCGCTTACGCAGCGCCGCAGCGGCTGGTAGGCCCGCTCGGCAGCGGCATAAATGCCGAGCCCTTCGGCCAGCGCCCGTTCGGCCGCGTCATGGGCGAATGAGAACGCAACGATTTTTTCAGAAATCATCCGTTCGGCTTCGACCGCCGCATTCGGCGCCGCGCTGGCAAGATCATGAGTCGCGCCGAGATCACGCCTTGCGCCGGGCCTAAGGGCAGCACGCCAGCACCGTCACCGCGGCTTGAAATTCGGCAAAACGGAAGTCCCGGCGTGCCGTCGCCATCTCGTCGCGGCCCCACTGCGCCATATTCCAATCCTCGTCGACATGGGCCGCCTGCCAGGCGGCGTCGGCTGAAAGCACGCCACGCTCCATGGCGAGCGCAATCAGCGCCGAACCGGTGAGCGTCGTCACGACATGCACGGCACCGAGCCGCCACGGCTCCGCGGGGATGGCGGCGCGCGCGGCGGTCAGCGCGGCGGGCGGCTGCGCCACATGGACGACCCCCTCGCCCAGTTTGAAATCGGCGCCAAATTCCTGCCGCGCCCAGTCGAGGATCGGATCCCAATGGCGTCCTTGGCGCTCGACGAGTTCCGGCGGGGAAGCGGCGCGATAGAACAGCAGATCGGTCCCCAGGTACTTGGCGACCTCGTCGGCGACCGGCAGCGGCGCTGCGGCGACGCCGTCGATGATCGCGTTGGCGAGCCGTGTCAGCGGCATCTTTGCCGGGTCGATCACGTCCTTTTGGGCTTGCCATTCCGCGGCAATAGCCTCGGCGAGCTTAAGCGTCGGCGCCGCCAGCACCCGGCGCGCCGGCGTGCGCACCGGCTTGCCGTCGAGGCGCACGGCATGGCTGTCCGCCACCGCCGCGGTGGTCGCCGATTCGTAGAAACGGCGCTGCTGTGCGGCCCGCGCGCTGCGGCGCGTCGCCTCTCTGGGATCGTCAGGCGGCGGATTCTCGAACAGTTCGCGCATAAGCCCTCAAACCATGACAGGCGGCAAGACACAAGTCGAGACGCGACACAATTTGGTCCATATTTTCAATGAGTTAGATCGCGGGCAGGGGCATCTTTGCCGGCGCTATCCGGGTACCGTGCGGCAGCGCCATCAAGTCGCGCGCTGGTTAAGGACCACGAGGCACAAAACCTTGTTATAACAAGCAGAAGCGGTAGTAATCCGCACCCCCCTCGACTAGTATCCCGCGCCGGATTCGGCTACGGGGGCCGTCGTCGAGGGAGCCTGATCCACGCAGCAGCGTGCTTACCGCCTGTAAGAGCGGGTGCTGCGGGCAAGAGGAATAGATGAAACCAACCGACATTTCGGTCCCTGATTACTTCCACAAAGTGGTGGATTGCCAATGGGCTTGCCCGGCGCATACGCCGGTGCCCGAATACATCCGTTTGATCGCGGCAGGCCGCTACAGCGACGCCTACATGATCAACTGGGACTCCAACGTCTTCCCGGGAATTTTAGGACGCACCTGCGACCGGCCGTGCGAGCCGGCTTGCCGGCGCGGCAGAGTCGAGAAAGAACCGGTGGCGATCTGCCGGCTCAAGCGCGTCGCCGCCGACTTCAAGGACGATATCAAAGACCGCCTGCCTAAAGCGCCCAAGATCAAGAACGGCAAGCGCATCGCGCTCGTGGGCGGCGGCCCAGCCTCGCTCGCTGTGGCGCGGGACCTGGCCCCGATGGGCTACCAATGCGTCGTGTTCGACCAGGATCCGAAATCTGGCGGCATGATGCGCACGCAAATTCCGAAATTCCGTCTGCCGGAAAGCGTCATCGACGAGGAGTGCAATTACATCCTCGATATCGGTATCGAGTTCATCGGCTCAAAGCGCATCGACAGCTTGAAGGCGCTGCTGGCGGAAGATTTTGACGCCGTCTTCGTCGGCTGCGGCGCGCCGCGCGGCCGCGATCTCGACATCCCCGGCCGCAAGGAAGCGGTCAAGAACATCCATATCGGCATCGACTGGCTGTCCAGCGTCTCGTTCGGCCACATCACCTCGATCGGCAAGCGCGTCATCGTGCTGGGCGGCGGCAACACCGCCATGGATTGCTGCCGCTCCTCGCGCCGGCTCGGCGGCGAGGACGTCAAAGTGATCGTGCGCTCCGGCTTCGAGGAGATGAAGGCGTCCCCCTGGGAAAAGGAGGACGCCATGCACGAGGACATTCCGATCTTCAATTTCCTGGTGCCCAAGGAATTCACCCACGACAACGGCAAGCTCACCGGCGTGGTGTTCGAGAAGGTCAAGGCGGTGCGCGACGCCAAGGGCCGCCGCGATCTCGTTCCGACCGGCGAACCGGACCAGCATATTCCCTGTGACGACGTGCTGGTCGCGGTCGGGCAAGAAAATTCCTTCCCCTGGATCGAGCGCGATTGCGGCATCGAGTTCGACAAGTGGGACATGCCGAAGGTCGATACCAAGACCATGGCCTCGACCAATCCAAAAGTGTTCTTCGGCGGCGACGCCGCGTTCGGGCCGAAAAACATCATCTGGGCGGTGGCGCACGGCCACGAGGCCGCGATCTCGATCGACCGCTTTTGCCGCGGCGAGGACGTCAATGTCCGCCCGGCGCCGCAGATCGCCGTCACCAGCCAGAAGATGGGCATCCACGAATGGTCTTACGACAACGAGATCGCGCCGGATAAGCGCTACAAGGTGCCGCATCGCGAGAAGGTGGTGGCGCTACGCGACATCAAGGCCGAGGTCGAGCTCGGCTACGATCTCGAACTGGCGCTCAAGGAATCCGAGCGCTGCCTCAATTGCGACATCCAGACCGTCTTCACCGGCCAGCTCTGCATCGAATGCGACGCCTGCGTCGACATCTGCCCGATGGACTGCATCACTTTCACCGCGAACGGCGAAGAAGCAGATTTGCGCACCCGGCTGCAGGCGCCGGCCAAGAATCTCACCCAAGACCTTTATGTCGCCAACAACCTCAAGACCGGCCGCGTCATGGTGAAGGACGAGGACGTCTGCCTGCATTGCGGGCTATGTGCCGAGCGCTGTCCCACCGGCGCCTGGGACATGCAGAAATATCTCATCGACATGACTCACGCGGAACAAGCATGCCAGCAACGAACCCAATCAGCAGCGTAAACGACTTCGTCGTCCGTTTCGCCAACGTCAACGGCTCGGGTTCGGCCAGCGCCAACGAGCTGTTCGCCCGCGCTATCCTGCGCATGGGCGTGCCGGTGTCGCCGCGCAACATTTTCCCCTCGAACATCCAGGGCCTGCCGACCTGGTACGAGGTGCGCGTCTCCGAAGCCGGCCATCTCGGCGCCCGCGGCGGCACCGACATGATGGTGGCGATGAACCCGCAGACCTGGGACAAGGACGTCGCGTCCATCGAGCCCGGCGGCTATCTGCTCTATGATTCGACCAAGCCGATGCCGAAGTCGAAATTCCGCGACGACATCACCGTCATCGGCGTGCCGCTCACCGCCATCACCAATTCGACCTATACCGATCCGCGCCAGCGGCAGCTGTTCAAGAACATCATCTATCTCGGCGCGCTCTCGGCGCTGCTCGACATCGATCCCAAGGTCATCGAGGGGCTCATCGCCGAGCAGTACAAGGGCAAGGAAAAGCTCCTGTCGTCGAACGTGCACGCGCTGCATCTTGGCCGCGACTATGCGCTGACCAACCTGAAATGCCCGATCGGTCTGCGCGTGCTGAAGGCCGACAAGGTCGGCGACCGCATTTTTATCGAGGGTAATTCGGCGGCGGCACTTGGCGCGGTGTATGGAGGGGCGTCTGTCTGCGCCTGGTATCCGATCACGCCATCGTCGTCATTGGCTGATGCGTTCGCCAGCCACTGCAAGCGGCTGCGCCACGATCCGGAGACCAAGAAGGCGAAATACGCCATCGTCCAGGGCGAAGACGAGCTGGCCTCGATCGGCATCGTCATCGGCGCGGCCTGGAACGGGGCGCGTGCCTTCACCGCGACCTCCGGGCCCGGCATTTCGCTGATGCAGGAGTTCATCGGGCTGTCCTATTTCGCCGAGATCCCGGCCGTGATCATGGACGTGCAGCGCGCCGGGCCTTCGACCGGCATGCCGACGCGCACCCAGCAATGCGACATCATCAGCGCGGCTTACGCCTCCCATGGCGACACCAAGCACGTGCTGCTGTTCCCGGAAGATCCCGCCGAAGCCTTTGAAATGGCGGCGCAGGCGTTCGACCTCGCCGACCGGCTGCAGACCACGATCTTCCTCATGCTCGATCTCGACATCGGCATGAATCACCGGCTGTCCCGCCCGCTGAAGTGGGACGACGCCAAGCAGTACGACCGCGGCAAGATCATGACCGCCGCCATGCTCGATGACGGCCGCGACTTTGGGCGCTATCTCGACGTCGACGGCGACGGCATTCCTTACCGCACCTATCCGGGCACCCATCAGACCAAGGGCTCGTACTTCACCCGCGGCACGTCGCGCGACCGTTACGCGCGCTACACCGAGGAAGGCCCGGCGTACCAGGACAACATGCAGCGGCTGTTGCGCAAGTTCGAGACTGCGAAAGACCTGGTGCCGCGTCCGCTGCAGGCCAATGCCGGCAAGCCCACCAAGTACGGCGTGATCTATTTCGGCTCGACCTCGCCCGCCATGGACGAGGCGATCGGCGTGCTCGAAGCGCGCGGCCATCAGCTCGACCGGCTGCGGCTTCGCGCTTTCCCCTTCCATTCCAGCGTACCGAGTTTTATCGCCGAGCACGACTTCGTCTATGTCGTCGAGCAGAACCGCGACAGCCAGCTGCGCTCGCTGATCGTCAACGAGCTCAGCATCGATCCGGTGCGGCTGGTTCCGATCGTGCATTATGACGGCACGCCGATCACGGCGCGCTTCATCGCCAAGGCCATCGGCGACCATCTCGACCAGCTCAAAGTGACGCCGCTGCGAAAGGTTGTTTCATGACCCAGGTAACTTCATGACCCAGGTAACTTCATGACCCAGGTAACTTCATGACCCAGGTAGTTTCATGACATACGTCGTCAAGCCGAAATTCCACCATCCCGATCTGCCGAAGAATGATCTCGGCTATACGCACCGCGACTATGAAGGCAAGGTCTCGACGCTATGCGCCGGCTGCGGCCACGATTCGATCACCAGCGCCATCATCGAGGCCTGCTTCAAACTCTCCATCGAGCCGCACCGGGTGGCAAAAATTTCCGGCATCGGTTGCTCGTCGAAGACGCCGGATTATTTCCTCGGCAATTCGCACGGTTTTAATTCCGTGCACGGCCGCATGCCGTCGGTGCTGACTGGCGCCAACCTCGCCAACCGCGATTTGATCTATCTCGGCGTGTCGGGTGATGGCGACTCAGCCTCGATCGGTTTCGGCCAGTTCGCCCATTCGATCCGCCGCGGCGTCAACATGACCTATATCGTCGAGAACAACGGCGTCTACGGCCTGACCAAAGGCCAGTTCTCCGCCACCGCCGACCGCGGCTCGAAATCCAAGCGCGGCGTGACCAATACCGACAGCGCCATCGATCTCGTCGGTATTGCGCTGCAGCTCGGCGCGAGCTTCGTGGCGAGGAGCTTTTCCGGCGACAAGACCCAGCTGGTGCCGCTGATCGAAGCCGCGATCAAGCACAACGGCGCCTCCTTCATCGACGTGATCTCGCCGTGCGTCGCCTTCAACAATCACACCGGCTCGACCAAGAGCTTCGATTACGTGCGCGAGCACAACGAAGCGGTGAACCGGCTCGACGTCATCTCCGGCCGCGCCCCGATCACCGTCGACTATGCGCCCGGCACGGTGCAGGTGGTCGAGCAGCACGACGGCACCAAGCTCGCGCTGCGCAAGGTCGATGCCGATTACGACGTCCACGACCGGCTGGCGGCGATGGCATTCCTGCAGAAGCATGCCGCCAAAGGCCAGGTGGTGACTGGACTGCTCTATGTCGATGCCGAGGCCGAAGACCTGCATAGCCACCTCAACACCGTGGCGGCGCCGCTCAATACGCTCGGCGAGAAGGAGCTGTGCCCGGGTTCGGCGGCGCTGGAGAAGATCAACGCCAGCTTGCGTTGATCGCTAAAGCTTCCTGATCGCCTCGATCATCTCGCGCGGTGGCTCCATCTGGATCGCCGGCACCTTGCCGGTCTCCAACAGACTCTTCAGGCTCGACAGGATCGCCGGCCAGCCCGTGCGGCCCCCGGAGAGGATTGCTTCAGGCACGTTCCAGGAATGGGATTCCGTCATGGCCAGCCGCACCGCCTCGCCGGCTGGGGCGATCGCGTAGGTCACGACGCATTCCGGCAGCTTGCGGAATTCTTCCGGCCACTCGACCTGCCAGGTCACCGACAGCTTGCGCGGCGGATCCCAAGCGATCACCTTGCCGCGCACGTTGACCTTGCCGTCGGGCAGCTTCAGCGCAAAGGCCCCGCCGAGCTTCGGCTCAAGTTCGATGTCGCGGTCCCAAAAATATTTCCGGGTAAATTCCGACGAGGTCAACGCCTGCCACACCTTCTCGGGCGTGGCAGCGATAAAGGTCACGTAGACCGTTCGCGGCTTGAACTCGGGCATGGCGTTTATTTCTTGTCGTAGTCGCCGCGCCAGAACGGCGGCAATTCCTTGCCGGTCTCGAGCAGGCTCTTGAGCGACGACAGGATCGAGGGCCAGCCGGTCTGGATCTTGGGGAACACCTCGCTCCCCTCCTCGAAATCGTCATGGGTCATGGTGAGCTTCACCTGGCCGTTGATCTCCTCGAGGTCGAAGGCGACGCGCGACGACTTCTCGTTCTCCAGGCCGTCATGTTCTGGGTGAAAGCTGTACGACAGCCGGCGCGGCGGATCGTATTCCAACACCTTGCCGGTGTCCCAGCGCCTGCCGTCCTTCACCAACGCAAAGTCGGCGCCGACCTTCCAATCCGACGTCACCTCGTAGCCGAACCAATAGCGCGCGGAGGTTTTGGCATCGGTAAGCGCGCTGAACACCTTGTCCGGCGTCGAGGCGATATAGATCACATAGACGAATTTCGGCTTGTCACTCATCACGCGTCTCCAACGCTTGCTTCATGTCGCTCAGCGCTTGCAGGCGTGAGCGCTCGAATTTCCCGATCCAGCGCTCGGCGATCTCGTGGATCGGCACCGGATTGAGGTAGTGCAGCTTCTCGCGGCCGCGGCGCACGGTCGCGACCAGATTGGCCCCTTCCAGCAGGGCCAGATGCTTGCTCACCGCCTGCCGCGTCATATCGAGGCGCGCGCAAAGCTCGTTGAGCGTCTGGCCGTTCTCCGCGCGCAGCCGGTCGAGCAGTTCCCGCCTGCTCGCATCGGCCAGCGCCTTGAACACTGCATCCATGGCGACAATATGCAACCATTTAGTTGCCTGTCAAGCCGAATAAAAAGCCGCGGCGGTTTCGCACCCGGCTCGTGGCAACGCGACTTACATCGCGCAGGTGTGCATATAGATGCCGGTCGCGGTCGCCGGCACGCCGTAGAGGCCCTGCTGCTGGGCGCAGCGCGAGGCTCGGTCCTGGAATGTCTCGGTGCCGTGCGGCAGGTTGGGAATTGGATTCAGACCCGGAAGCACGGTCGGCCCCTGCTCTTGCGGTCCTGTGTGAATGATCGGCGCGCTGCCACCTTCCGGCGGAATGAGCTGCGTTTTCGGCAACGGCGTCGGCAGCACCACGCCGGCTGAGCCGCGCATCGCGTAAGCGCTCGTGCGCGACGGCCGCGCGGCAAGAGGTTTCTCTGTGCTGGGCGATTTAATGTGCTGCGATCGCACGGCCGCCGTCCCGCGATGGTGCCCGCTGCCCGGCTCCGGCACCATGATCGAATAAGGATAATTGCCGTCGCCGCCCATCTCGATATCGCGCGCCTGCGCGGCGGCGCTGGCGGCTATCACGAGTGCAAGACCGCATAACAGGCATAGATCACGGCGCACGGCGGGCCTCGTTCGAACACGGCAGATCATCGAACCCCGCAACGAGCTCCGTTGTTCCTCGCCGCATCACTCCTCGGGCGCGTCGACGATCGGATCGTAGCGCTTGGCGTCCAGCCCGAGCAGATTCCAGGATTGCTGCATATGCGGCGGCAGCGGCGCGGTGACGTCGATCGCGCCGCCACGCGGATGCGGCACCGCGATGCGGCGCGCCAGAAGATGCAGCTTATTCTGCATGCCGCCGGGCAGCTCCCAGTTCTCACGGGCGAAATATTTCGGATCGCCGACGATCGGATGGCCGACATGGTCCATATGGGCGCGCAATTGATGGGTGCGGCCGGTCACGGGTTTGAGCGAAATCCACGACAATAGCGGCCCCGACGTATCCACCACCGCGTAATAGGTCACCGCGTGGCTGGCGCCCTTGTCGCCATGCTGCGCGATGCGCATGAACGATTCGTCGTCGCGCTCATCCTTGGCGAGAAAGGTCGAGATGCGGCCCTGCGGCACCTTGGGAACACCGGCGACCAGCGCCCAATAGACTTTCCGCGCCGAGCGCGAGCGGAATGTTTTTGCCAAGGCCGACGCGGCGAAGCGCGTTTTTGCGACAAGGAGGCAGCCGGCGGTATCCTTGTCGAGCCGATGCACGAGGCGCGGCCGCTGGCCGTGGGCATCGCGCAAGACTTCGAGCATGCCGTCGAGATGCCGCGTGGTGCCGGAACCGCCTTGCACCGCAAGCCCCATCGGTTTGTTGAACACCAGCACGTCGGCGTCTTCGTAAAGCGTGATCGATTTCAGGAACTCGCGGGTCTTCTCGTCGGCCTCGCTGCCGGGCGCCCGCGGTTTCGGTTGATCGAGCCGCAGCGGCGGGATGCGCACGGTCTGCCCTGCCTCCAGCCGATTCTTCGGCTCGGTGCGCTTGCCGTTGACCCGCACCTCGCCTTTGCGGATGACGCGCTGGATGTGGGAAAAGCTCAACCCCGGAAACCGCGCCTCGAAAAACCGGTCGACCCGCATGCCGGCTTCGTCGGCGGCCACGGCGACGTTCTGAACGGTCGTCGGCATCGAAGCCGCCGCAATTTTCTGTTCCCCGTCATCTTGAGGTGCGCGCTGCGGACGCGCCTCGAAGGACGAGCGGCCACCTGATTTCGGGCCGGGCCTGAATTCGGGTTCGCCCGATTTCGGCTTGCGAAATGCCGGGTCGGCGGCAGCCGACTTGGCGCGCCGCTCCGCGCGCGGCTCGGGGTGACGTTGAGCAAAACGCTTGCTATGCCGCGAGCCGGCTTTTTGCCGTCCGCCGCCCGGCTGGCGTGGTCCGCGAGAGCCCCTCAAGGCGCGCCCCCTGCGGCGGCGGTTTGAGCCAGCCGCTCGATTTCGCCGACGACCTGGTGGGGACTCCAGACCAAGGCCATGCGAGCCTTCGGCATGAACACGATCTTGCTGCCGAACTCGGTGTCGCCGCTAAGGTGGACGGTGACCGGATGGATATTAATCCAGCGATTTTCCGTAACGCAGTCGATCAGCCCAACCGGCACCGAGATTTCCTTTAGATAGTTCGAAACATATAGTGCACTATCACCGGCACGAACCCTCTTGAGCGGTGTGCAAAGCCACGCAAGACAGACAGCACCCAGCACCCAGCACCCAGCACCCAACCGGCAGCAAATGCAAATTTGACGGCGAGAGGCGGGTCATGCGCCAGCACCACAACGATCATACCCAGGCCAAAGCCAGAAATCCAAATCACCGGAAAAATAACTTTGTAAAAGAATGTCAACCGTGACGAAAACGTAATTAGGTTCGTCATCGCTTTGTCGCCGTCCAATTAAGAGCGTTCGCGCCGCAGCTTCGCCCAGTATTCGAGGCGTTTGCGGATTTCGCGCTCAAAGCCGCGCTCGGGCGGGTCGTAGAATTGCCGGCGGCCGAGCGACTCGGGGAAATAGTCCTGGCCGGAGAACGCCTCCTCGGAATCGTGGTCGTATTCATAGCCCGAGCCGTAGCCTTCGGTCTTCATCAGCTTGGTCGGTGCGTTGAGGATGTGCTTGGGCGGCAAGAGCGAGCCCGCTTCCTTGGCGGTGCGCATCGCCGCGCCGAACGCCATATAGGTGGCGTTCGATTTCGGCGCGGTCGCGATATAGATCACCGCCTCGGCGATGGCGAGTTCGCCTTCGGGGGAGCCCAAGAAATCATAGGCGTCCTTCGCCGCATTGGCGATGACCAGCGCCTGCGGATCGGCGAGCCCGATATCCTCGACCGCCATGCGCACGACGCGGCGCGCCAGATAAAGCGGGTCTTCGCCAGCATCGAGCATGCGGCAGAGATAGTACAGCGCCGCGTCGGCGTCGGAGCCGCGCACCGATTTGTGCAGCGCGCTGATGAGATTGTAGTGGCCGTCCTGCTTCTTGTCGTAGATCGGCGCCCGGCGCTGCACCACTTCCTGCAATGCCGCAGCATCGAACGTCTCGCCGCCGCGCGCCGCGCGCCAGACTTCCTCGGTGAGCGTCAACGCCGCGCGGCCGTCGCCGTCGGCCATGCGGGTCAAAGAAGCGCGCGCCTCGTCGTCGAGCGGCAGCTTCTTGCCTTCGATCTCTTCGGCCCGGGCGAGCAGCTTTTCGATCGCCGCGGCGTCGAGCGGCTTGAACACCAGAACCCGGGCGCGGGACAACAGCGGCGCGATCAGCTCGAACGACGGGTTCTCCGTGGTGGCGCCGACCAGCACGATGGTGCCGTCCTCGACCACCGGCAGGAAAGAATCCTGCTGGGCGCGGTTGAAGCGGTGGATCTCGTCGACGAATAGCAGCGTGCCCTGGCCGGTCTCGCGGCGCAGCCGCGCGGCGTCGAACACCTTCTTGAGGTCGGCGACGCCGGAGAAGATCGCCGAGATCTGCTCGAAATAAAGATCCGTCGCCCGCGCCAACAGCCGCGCCACCGTGGTCTTGCCGGTGCCGGGCGGCCCCCAAAAAATCAGCGAGCCGAGCGAGCGCGTCTCCAGCATGCGGGTGAGCGCGCCGTCGGGCCCGAGCAGGTGATCCTGGCCGACCACGTCGGCGAGCTTGTCGGGGCGCAGCTTGTCGGCAAGCGGCCGCGGCGCATCGCGGTCGAGACCGCTTGCGGCGAAGAGACTCGGACCCTTGGCTTTGGGACGCGAGGGCATTTATTTGTTTTCCTTTCCCTCACCTTTAGACGCGCGGGTTATCCGCTGAACGTCACCGATATCTGCTGACCGCCGCGCTGGATCGTCACGCGCCATTGCCGGCTCGTGGTATTGGTGACGCGTTCGAGGTCGGCCGACTTGGTGATCTTCTGGCTGTTCACAGAGACCACGACGTCGCCTTTCTGGAAGCCGACCGATTGCGCCGCCGAGCCGTCGGCAACGGCGGTGATGACGACGCCTTCGGTCTGCGGATCGAGGCGGAGCTCATCGGCCAAGGCGGGCGACAGGGTCGCCACCGTGGCGCCGAGGAACGGCGACTGGCCCTTGATCTGCACTTCGTTGCGCGGCGTGTCGGGCAGGCTCTGCAACGCCACCGACACGACCGTGTCTTTACCCTGGCGCAGGAGACCAACCTTCGCGGTGCCGCCGAGCGGTTTTGTGGCGAAGCGGTAGTCGAAGGCGTTGGGATCTTCGATCTCCACCCCATCGACGGTGACGATCAGGTCGCCGGTCTTGATGCCGGCCTTGGCGGCGGGGCCGTCGGCGGCGACGTTGGCGACGAGCGCGCCACTTGGGCGCTTGAGCCCGAGGCTCTCGGCGATCTCCGGCGTGACCTCCTGCAGCTTGGCGCCCAGCCACGGCCGCTTCACCAGGCCGCTGCCGCCTTCCGCCGACGTGACAACGACGCGCACCATGTTGGCCGGAATGGCAAAGCCGATGCCCTGCGAGCCGCCGGAGCGCGAATAGATCGCCGAATTGATGCCGACGAGGCGGCCGTTCATATCGACCAGCGCGCCGCCGGAATTGCCCGGATTGATGGCGGCGTCGGTCTGGATGAAGAACTGATAATCGCTGATGCCGACCTGGGTGCGCGCCACCGCCGAGACGATGCCGTGGGTCACGGTCTGGCCGACGCCGAACGGATCGCCGATCGCCAGCACCACGTCGCCGACCTGCAGCTCGTCGGAATTGGCGAATTCCAATGTCGGGAAACGCTCGCTCGAGCCCTTGATGCGCAGCACGGCGAGGTCGCTGCGCTGGTCCTTGAGCACGATGTCGGCTGCGAATTCGCGCTTGTCGGCGAGCGCGATCTTCACATCGCTGGCGCCTTCGATGACGTGATAATTGGTGACGATCAGCCCCGACGCATCGACCAGGACGCCGGAGCCGAGCGAGCGCTGCACCATTTCCCGCGGCATGCCGCCGCCGCCGAAGAACTGGCGGAAGAACGGATCGGCCATGAAAGGGTTCTGGTTTTCGACCACGTGGCTGGCATAGACGTTGACCACCGCCGGCGCCACGCGCTGCACCACCGGCGCATAGGACAGCTGGAGCTGAGCGGACGACGCCGGCACTTGGCGCTGCTGGGCGACGGCGGGTGCCAAGAGCGCGGTAACAAGGACGACAGCCGGGATAATCGAAATGGGCAGACGCAGCATGCGAAAAAACCCCGATTCAATGCGGTTTTATATAGGCACCAAACCGGGGCTTTAGAAGGGCGTTTTGGGCCCCGGAATCACTCCTTCGCCGGCAGCGTGCGCACCCAGGCGATGACGGCGTCGAGGTCGGCGTCGGTCATATGGGCGTAGTACTGGTAGCCCATCGGACCTTTAAGCTTGTTGCCGTCCTTGTCGACGCCTGTCGTGATGGCGCGCCTGATCTCGGCGTCGGTCCACTCCCCAATGCCCTTGGTCTTGCTCGCGGTGATGTTGCGCGAGGTCGATACGCCCCAGGGGCCGGGAAATTCCGTTCCGCCGCGGGCGAGATCGGCGGTCCAGTCGTGCTGACCCTTCATCATCGGCGTGTGGCATTCCATGCAATGGCCGATGGTGACCAGATAGAAGCCTTTCTTCATCGGATCGCTCAGCATGGCCGGCGTATAGGGAGTCTCGGCGCCGGGAAAGATTTGGCGCGGTCCCGACATTTTGTAGATGGGATCGGGGACTTTGTTGCTGATCGGTTTGAGCGTGCGCAGATAGGCGACGATCGCGTCCATGTCGGCGTCGGTGATGATGTCGTAGAATCCGGTCGGCATCACCGCGGCGACGGGAACGCCGTTCGGCCGCATCCCGGTGCGCAACAGCTTCTTGACGTCGTCGTCGCTCCACCCTCCGATGCCGGTCGCCTTGTCGGGTGTGATGTTCGGCGCAGTGACGTCGAACGGCGGCTCGTTGAAGCGCAGGCCGCCGGAAAAATCCTTGCCCGCGACCACGTCCGGCGGGCCTTTGGGCGAATGGCAATTGCCGCAGGTCATGATGGTGTTGACGAGATAGGAGCCGCGCTCGACCGGCGTGTCGGCGCAAGCCCCGCCGACGAGTGCCAGCGTGGCAAAAGTGAATGTTGCAAGCCGCAGCATGATGCCCCTTTTCCCGTTTCCTGATTCCCGCGCCAATTATTATTAAGGCAGCGCGCGCCGGCCGCCAACCAAACCTGCGTTGTGCGCGCAAATGTCTCGTCTTGCGGATATGGCACGCGACAAAAAGGGCAGCGTGGCTGCCCTCAATGTGGATCGTTTATGTGAGGTCTATGCCGCGGCGGGAGCGGACTCCTCGGCCCGCGCGTGAACGGGACCGGAATCCTTGCCCTTGGCTTCGATGTCGCGATCGACGAACTCGATCACCGCGACCGGCGCGGAATCGCCGTAACGGAAGCCGGCCTTCATGACGCGGGTATAGCCGCCGTCGCGCTCCTTGTAGCGCGGGCCGATCACCTCGAACAGCTTCTTGACCATGGCGAGGTCGCGCATCTGCGCGATCGCCTGGCGGCGCGCATGCAGGTCGCCACGCTTGCCGAGCGTGACGAGCTTCTCGACGATCGGCCGCAGATCCTTCGCCTTGGGCAGCGTCGTCGTGATCTGCTCGTGCTTGATCAGCGACGCGCACAGGTTCGCCAGCATCGCTTTGCGATGATCCGAGCGACGGCTGAATTTGCGGTGGGTCTTGGCGTGACGCACAGACGAACTCCTTGCCTTAACTCGTCATGCCCGCCATGTGGCGGGCATGACGGCTCTTAGTAGTGATCCTCAAAGCGCTTGGCGAGCTCCTCGATATTCTCCGGCGGCCAGCCGGGGACTTCCATGCCGAGATGCAGGCCCATCTGCACCAGCACTTCCTTGATCTCGTTGAGCGACTTGCGCCCGAAGTTCGGCGTGCGCAGCATCTCGGCTTCGGTCTTCTGCACCAGGTCGCCGATATAGACGATGTTGTCGTTCTTGAGACAGTTCGCCGAACGCACCGACAGTTCGAGCTCGTCGACCTTCTTGAGGAACGCCGGGTTGAAGGCAAGATCGGGAACGGTATCGCGAATGGTCTCGCGCTTGGGCTCCTCGAAGTTGACGAACACGTTGAGCTGGTCCTGGAGGATGCGCGCCGCATAGGCGAGCGAGTCCTCGGGCGTCACGGCGCCGTTGGTCTCGATCGTCAAGGTCAGCTTGTCGTAGTCGAGGATCTGGCCCTCGCGGGTGTTCTCCACCTTGTAGGAGACCTTGCGCACCGGCGAATAGAGGCTGTCGACCGGGATAAGGCCGATCGGCGCGTCTTCCGGCCGGTTGCGCTCCGCCGGCACGTAGCCCTTGCCGGTGTTGACGGTGAATTCCATGCGGATCTCGGCGCCCTCGTCGAGCGTGCACAAGACCAGGTCGGGATTGAGCACGACGATGTCGCCGACGGTCTGGATGTCGCTTGCCGTCACCGTGCCGGGGCCCTGCTTCTTCACCACCATGCGCTTGGGGCCGTCGCCCTGCATCTTGATGGCGATGTCCTTGATGTTGAGCACGATGTCGGTCACGTCCTCGCGGACGCCGGCGATCGACGAGAACTCGTGCAGCACGCCGTCGATATGCACCGACTGGACCGCGGCGCCTTGCAGCGAGGACAACAGAATACGCCGCAGCGCGTTGCCGAGCGTCACGCCGAAGCCGCGTTCGAGCGGTTCGGCGACGACGGTCGCCGCACGGCGCATATCGCCGCCCGGGCTGACCTGCAGCTTGTTGGGCCTGATCAATTCCTGCCAGTTCTTCTGGATCGTCACGTTGTCACCCATCGCGTTGAGCGGCACGATCATCTCGCGCATCCCACCCCGCTCCGTGGGGCTATAGTTGGTGTTATGTTCGAGCGGATGTTCCACATGTTCCATCGACCGGATGTCCTATACGCGCCGCCGCTTGCGCGGGCGGCAGCCGTTGTGCGGGATTGGCGTCACGTCGCGGATCGACGTGATGGTGAAGCCGGCGGCCTGCAGCGAGCGCAGCGCCGATTCACGGCCGGAGCCGGGGCCTGCGACTTCCACCTCGAGCGTGCGCATGCCGTGCTCCTGCGCCTTCTTGGCGGCGTCTTCGGCGGCGACCTGCGCCGCGTACGGCGTCGATTTGCGCGAGCCCTTGAAACCCATGGTGCCCGACGACGACCAGGCAATGGTATTGCCTTGCACGTCGGTAATGGTGATCATGGTGTTATTGAACGAGGCGTTCACGTGCGCCACGCCTGAGGCGATGTTCTTGCGTTCGCGTTTGCGGACGCGCGTAGCTTCTTTACCCATTCTGAACCCTTCCGCGGATCGGTACCGGCCGTGCCGGTACCGTCATATTGTTCTGTTCGGCGCGTCGTTCTGTTCGACGCGCTATTTCTTCTTTCCAGCAATGGCCTTGGCCGGGCCTTTTCGGGTCCGCGCGTTGGTATGGGTGCGCTGGCCGCGCACCGGCAGACTGCGGCGATGGCGCAGGCCGCGGTAGCATCCGAGATCCATCAGCCGCTTGATGTTCATCGCCACTTCGCGCCGCAGGTCACCTTCGACCATGTAGTCGCGGTCGATCACCTCGCGCAGCTGCAGCACTTCCTGGTCGGTCAGTTGCGACACCCGGCGCGACTCGGGCATCGATACTTTGTCCAGGATCTCCTTGGCCTTGGCGCCGCCGATGCCATAAATGTATTGCAGCGCGATCACGATGCGCTTGTTGGTCGGTAAGTTGACACCAGCGATGCGGGCCAAGTCAGTTACTCCTCGTGCTCGCCGGCGCACGGACCATCCGCGACACCCGGCTGCTTCCTCTCGGTTCCAACAATGTCACCTGAAGAAGGCCACAAACGTAAAAAAGGCAACGCCTGCCTGCCGTTGCGGCTCGGCATCGCTGCACAATCTCCGACTGGATATTTGGTGCTTATTAATGGATTCCCTGGGCTTTCGTCAACCTCGGCTAGCGAATTCGTGTACGAACCGGCTCACGGCCGGGCGGTTTCCCCATTTTTCGATTTCCGCACCGCGCTTTTGTGCGCCGCAGCGGTTTTGCGCAGGCTCGACACCCGCTTAGAGGACTTTTTTCCTAGACGGCTGGCCGCTTGAGGCTTCCGCGCCTTGCCTGTCGCCCGCTTCGCGCCATTGCCGGTGGACTTCGGCCTCGCGGTCGACGGCTCGGCCGGCAGCGCCTTGTCGATCGCGGCGGCGACGTCCGCAATCGGCGCCATGCCGTTAACCGTGCGCAGCACATTTTGCTTGCGGTAATAGGCGACGAGCGGCGCGGTCTGCTGGCGGTAGGCCACCAGCCGTTGGCGCAGCACCGCGGGGTTGTCGTCGGAGCGCAGCGGCTCGCCGCGCGCCGTCATCTCGGCGATGCGGTTTTCGATGCGCTTGAGAAGGGCGTCCTCGTCGACGCGCAGCTCGATCACCGCGTCGAGTTTGATGCCGCGCTTCTTGAGCATGCGGTCGAGCGCCTGCGCCTGCGGCACGGTGCGCGGAAAACCGTCGAGGATGAAACCCTTGCGCGCATCGGGCTGTTCGATGCGCTCGGCGACGATGCTGACCACGATGTCGTCGGGACACAGCCCGCCGCTCTGCATGATGTCTTTGACCTTGCGGCCGACCGGGCTGGCGGCCTTGACTGCCGCGCGCAGCATGTCTCCGGTGGAAAGCTGAACCAATCCGTATTTGGCGACGAGACGCAGCGCTTGCGTTCCCTTGCCAGCCCCCGGCGGGCCGAGCAGGATCAGTCTCATCTACGGCGCCCCCTCAGTTTCGACCGCTTGATCAGGCCTTCGTATTGGTGCGCCAGCAGGTAGCCCTGCACTTGCGCCACCGTATCCATGGTCACGCTTACGACGATCAACAGCGACGTGCCGCCGAAATAGAACGGCACGTTGGCGTAGGAGATCAGCGTTTCCGGGAACAGGCAAACGATCGCCAGATAGGCCGCGCCGATCACGGTGATCCGCGACAGCACATAATCGATGTACTCGGCGGTGCGCTCACCGGGGCGGATGCCGGGGATGAAGCCACCGTGCTTCTTGAGATTGTCGGCGGTCTCGGTCGGGTTGAACACGATCGCCGTATAGAAGAAGGCGAAGAACACGATCAGGGCGACATAGAGCAGGAGGAACAGCGGCCGCCCGTGGGCGAGCTGCGTGGTGATGATGGTGAGCCAGCCCGGCCCCTGCCCGGCCGTGAAGTTGGCGATGGTCGTCGGCAACAGCAAAAGCGACGAGGCAAAGATCGGCGGAATGACGCCCGATGTATTGAGCTTGAGCGGCAGGTGCGACGACTGGCCTTCGAACATTCGATTGCCGACCTGGCGTTTAGGATACTGGATCAACAGCCGGCGCTGCGCGCGCTCCATGAACACGATGAAGGTGATGACGGCGACCACCATCACCAGCACGATGAGGATGAGCCCGGTCGAGAGCGCGCCTTGCCGGCCGAGCTCCAGCGTGCCGGCAATGGCCGACGGCAGCTGCGCGACGATGCCCGACATGATGATCAGCGAGGTGCCGTTGCCGATGCCGCGTTGGGTGATCTGCTCGCCGAGCCACATCAGGAACATGGTGCCGCCGGTGAGCGTAATCACCGTCGAGATGCGAAAGAACAGGCCCGGCGCCCCGACGACGGTGCCGGCCCCTTCGAGGCCGACCGCGATGCCATAGGCCTGCACGGCCGCCAGCAGCACCGTGAGATAGCGGGTGTACTGGTTGATGACCTTGCGGCCCTGCTCGCCCTCTTTCTTGAGCTGTTCGAGGGTTGGCGACACCGTCGTCATCAGCTGGATGATGATCGAGGCCGAGATGTAGGGCATGATGTTGAGCGCGAAGATCGCCATGCGGTGGATGCCGCCGCCGGCGAACATATTGAACATCCCCAAAATACCGCCGGACTGCTGCTGGAAAATCTGGTCCCAGGCGGCCGGATCGATGCCGGGCAACGGGATGTAGGTGCCGAGCCGATAAACCAAAAGCGCGCCGAGCGTGAACCAGATGCGCTTCTTCAGCTCTTCGGCCTTGGCCAAGGCGCCGAAGTTGAGATTGGCTGCGAGTTGTTCTGCTGCAGAGACCATTTCCCGCTCCGAACCCCCTCCGATGGCCGGGATTGTCCCGGCGCCTTCGCCGAACAGGTAGAAACCGCGGCCGCTCGGCACAAGGCCGGGCGTGGCGGCTCATCAGGCCGCCTGTTCGCTCGTATCCGCCTTGGGCGCGAGGATCTCGACCGAACCGCCGGCCTTTTCCACCGCGGCCACCGCCGACTTGGACGCGCCGAACACCGAAAGCGTCACCTTGGCCTTGATCTCGCCGTCGCCAAGAACCCGCACGCCATCTTTCGCCCGGCGCAGGAGGCCGGCCTTGACCAGCGCCGCGGCATCGATCTTGGCCGTCGCATCGAGCAGGCCTGAGTCGATCGCCGCCTGCAGCTTGCCGAGGTTCACCTCGTTGAGCTTGCGGGCGAACTTGACGTTTTTGAAGCCGCGCTTGGGCAGGCGGCGATGCAGCGGCATTTGGCCGCCTTCAAAACCCTTGATGCGCACGCCGGAACGCGCGGTCTGGCCCTTGCCGCCGCGGCCGCCGGTCTTGCCTTTGCCGGAGCCGATGCCGCGGCCGATGCGCTTTCGCGTCTTGTGCGAGCCGGGGCGGTCGGAAAGTTCGTGCAGCTTCATGGCTCCTACTTCTCCACCACTTCGACGAGATGCCCCACCTTGGCGATCATGCCGCGCGTCGCCGGCGTATCGACCAGCTCGGCAGTGCGGCCGATCTTGTTGAGCTTTAAGCCCACCAGCGTTTCACGCTGACGGTGATGACGGCGCGATGCGCTGCCGGTCTGCCGCACCTTGACGGTCTTGCCTGATTGTTTCCCGGTGTTCATTGCCTGCTCCAAAACCTCAATCGGTTGCCGGTTCGGCATCGCCTTCGCGGCGGCGGGCCTGCAAGGCCGAGACCTTGATGTTGCGGCGCGCGGCGACCGAACGCGGGGAATCCTGGTGCTTGAGCGCATCGAAGGTGGCGCGCACCACGTTGTACGGGTTCGACGTGCCGATCGACTTCGCCACCACGTCCTGCATGCCGAGCGTCTCGAACACCGCGCGCATCGGGCCGCCGGCGATGATGCCGGTGCCGGGCGGTGCCGCGCGCAGATAAACCTTGCCGGCGCCATGCCGGCCGGCGACGTCGTGATGCAGCGTGCGGCCTTCACGCAACGGCACGCGGGTAAGCCCGCGTTTGGCGGCCTCGGTCGCCTTGCGGATCGCTTCCGGCACCTCGCGCGCCTTGCCGTGGCCGAAGCCGACCCGGCCCTTCTGGTCGCCAACCACCACCAGCGCGGCAAAGCCGAAGCGCCGTCCGCCCTTCACCACTTTGGCGACGCGGTTGATGTGGACGAGCTTGTCGACGAATTCGCTGTCGCGTTCTTCGCGTCGGTGGGGGTCACGTGCCATAGGTCTGTGCCATTTTGTCGGTCCAACTCGTTCGCTTTCCGGTTTTTCAGAAATTCAGTCCGCTTTCGCGCGCCGCCTCGGCCAAAGCTTTCACCCGGCCGTGATAGAGGTAGCCGCCACGATCGAATATCACGTCCTTGACGCCCTTTTCCTGGGCGCGTTGCGCGATCAGCTTGCCGACCGACTTGGCCGCGTCGACGCTGGCGCCGGTCTTCAAGCCTTCGCGCGCCGTCTTCTCGATCGACGACGCCGCAGCGAGCGTGACGCCCGCGTCGTCGTCGATGACCTGGGCATAGATGTGCTTGGACGAGCGGAACACGGTGAGCCGCTTGCGCTCGCCCGCCGCACGGCTGAGCCTACCGCGGACGCGGCCTTGGCGGCGCAAAATTCTGTCGCTGAGCTTGGTCATCGGGCGGCTCCGTTACTTCTTCTTGCCTTCCTTGCGGAAGATGCGCTCGCCGGCATATTTGATGCCCTTGCCTTTGTACGGCTCCGGCGGACGATAATCGCGGATCTCGGCGGCCACCTGGCCGACCTTCTGGCGGTCGCTGCCGGAGATCACGATCTCGACCGGCCGTGGCGTCGCAATGGTGATGCCTTCGGGGATCGGATAGACGATGTCGTGGCTATAGCCGAGCGCGATCTGCAGGTTCTTGCCCTGCACCGAGGCGCGGTAGCCGACGCCGGCGATCTCGAGCCGCTGCTCGAAACCCTTGGTGACGCCGGCGATCAGATTGGCGATCAGCGTGCGTGACGTGCCCCATTGCGAGCGCGCGCGCTTGGTTTCGAAGCGTGGATCGACCTTGATCTCGCCGCCATCGAGCTTCACCGCGACGTCGTCGTGCAACACGACCTGCAACGCGCCCTTCGGGCCTTTGATCTTGACCGTCTGGCCTTCCACGTTGGCGGTGATGCCGGACGGGACGGCGACTGGTTTTTTACCGATACGGGACATCAGAACACCGTGCAGAGGATTTCGCCGCCGACATTGGCGTCGCGGGCGTCGTGGTCGGCCATGACACCCTTCGGCGTCGAGACGATGGCGACGCCGAGACCGTTATTGATGCGCGGCAGGTTTTTGACCGAGGTATAGACCCGGCGGCCCGGCTTCGAGATACGCTCGATCTCGCGGATCACCGGCTCGCCGTCGAAATATTTCAATTCGATGTCGAGCTCGGAGCGGCCTTCGCGCTCGGTCACCGAGTAGCCGCGGATATAGCCCTCGGCCTTGAGCACTTCGAGCACGCTCTCGCGCAATTTCGAGCCCGGGCAGCTGACTTTGCCCTTGTTGCGCATCTGCGCGTTGCGGATGCGGGTCAACAGATCGCCGAGCGGATCGTTCATTGCCATGGTTGCGACCCTCCTTACCAGCTCGACTTCACGAGACCGGGGATCAGGCCTTTGGAGCCGAGATCCCGAAACGCGATGCGCGACAGTTTATGCTTGCGGTAAAAGCCGCGCGGCCGGCCGGTGATCTCGCAGCGGTTGCGGATGCGGGTGGCCGACGAATTGCGCGGCATTTCGGCAAGCTTCAGCGTGGCGGCGAAGCGCTCCTCGACGGGCTTGGACTTGTCGCGCGCGATCGCCTTGAGCCGCGCGCGCCGGCCCGAGAATTTCTTCGTCATCCGGCGGCGCCGGTTGTTCTTCTCGATCGAACTCTTCTTCGCCATCTAGTGCTCCTCACGGTTCCGCGTCTGAGGCTCGTCGAGCCTCACTGCCGGAACGGAAAATTGAATGCCGTCAGCAGCGCGCGCGCTTCGTCGTCGTTGCGCGCGGTGGTGCAGACGGTGATGTCCATGCCCCAGATATCGGTCGCCTTGTCGTAGTCGATCTCCGGGAACACGATGTGTTCCTTGATGCCGAGCGTGTAGTTGCCGCGGCCGTCAAAACTCTTCGGATTGAGCCCGCGGAAGTCGCGCACCCGCGGCAGCGCGATGTTGATCAGGCGGTCGATGAATTCGTACATGCGCGCCTTGCGCAAGGTCACCTTGCAGCCGATCGCCTGGCCGGTGCGCAGCTTGTAGGTGGCGATCGACTTGCGCGCCTTAGTCACGATCGCCTTCTGGCCGGCGATCAGGCCGAGATCGGCGGCCGCGCCGTCGACCTTCTTGCGGTCGGCGACGCCTTCGCCGATGCCCATATTGATGACGACCTTGTCCAGCGTCGGCACCTGGAAGCGGTTCTTGTAGCCGAACTGCTCGGCGAGCTTGCTGCGGATCGCCTCCTCGAATTGCACTTTCAGCCGCGCCGGCACGCGCGGCTCGGCCTCGCGCGGCTTTTTGTCGGCCTTTTCGGCCTTGCCGGCTGCCTTGTCCTGCTTGGCGACCTTGTCCTGCTTGGCCGCCTTCTTCTCTGCCTTGGCGGCGGCTTCCGGGTCCAGCGGCCGCTGCTTATCCGGCTTTTTTGCCTGTTTGTCTTCGGTATCAGCCATCGATCTCGACTCCCGAGCGCTTGGCGACGCGCACCTTCTTACGGTCGTCGCCCTTGCCGACATATTTAAAGCCGACCCGGGTCGGCTTGCCGTCCTTAGGGTCCGCCAGCGCGATGTTCGACAAGTGGATCGGCCCTTCCTTGGAAATGATGCCGCCTTCCTGGGAAGCGCTCTGCTTCTGATGGCGCTTGACCATGTTGACGCCGCGCACCAGCGCGCGGCCGTCGTCGCGGCGCATCTCGATGACCTCGCCGGTGCGGCCCTTGTCGCGGCCCGCGATCACGATCACCGTGTCGCCCTTTTTGATCTTTGCCGCCATTACAGCACCTCAGGCGCAAGCGAGATGATCTTCATGTGGTTCTTGGCGCGCAGCTCGCGCGGCACCGGTCCGAAGATGCGGGTGCCGACCGGCTCGTTCTGCGGCGTCATCAGCACCGCGGCGTTGCGGTCGAAGCGGATGATCGAGCCGTCGGCGCGCTTGA
>Ga0210385_10000130_pt1 | contig 80436 bp, 52 predicted proteins | sample IncBWH26OmetaG_FD_160107 | JGI IMG/M metagenome (GOLD analysis project Ga0210385, IMG submission 160107) | Forest soil microbial communities from Barre Woods Harvard Forest LTER site, Petersham, Massachusetts, United States - Inc-BW-H-26-O ... | reverse complement strand
AAAGAACGCAGAAAAGATCTGATCCATCTTCTCCGAGGACAACCCCCGGCCCGTGTCTCTGACGCAGAACTGGAGTTGACCGCCCGGCAATTCTGACTTCACCGTAAGATCTCCGCCATCCTCCCGCATGGCTTCGATGCCGTTGAGCATGAGGTTCATGAATACCTGCTGAAGCTGCACACGGTCTGCCATGATTTTAGGCAGTTCTGGCGCGAGTTCCGCGCGCATGGAGACAGAATATCGATCGGCCTCACCTTTGAGCAGGGTGAGCATTTCCCGGATGACTCCGTTTGCATCGACCAACTCACGTTGCGGAGGAGATTTCTTGTAAAGGGATCGTATACGGTCGATGATCTCCGCGGCACGATTCCCATATTCATCGATTCTGGCTGCTGCCGCACGAGCCCGGTCAACGTTCGGCGGCTCTTGCGCCAGCCATGCAATGCAACTGTTGGCGGTGGTGACAGCGGCAGCAATGGGCTGCTTGATTTCGTGTGCCAACGACGCCGCCATTTCACCCAAGGTGCTTACGCGGTTGACGTGGGCTAGATCCGCTTCGAGCTGTCGCAGCCTTTCGCGCTCGCTCTCAGCGCGCTTGCGATCTTCGATGTCGGTCGAGATGCCGTACCACTTGACGATCTTGCCTCCAGAGTCCCGGAGCGGCACACTCCGGCTCAAGAACCAGCGATACTCACCGCCCGTCGCACGTCGGAAACGCACCTCATGCTCGAAGGGCTCTCCAGACGCCACCGAGGCGCTCCGTCTCTCCACATAACGCGGCAAGTCTGCTGGATGAACGGCGGTTTTCCATCCTGAGCCCATCGTCTTCTCCGTCGACAAGCCCGTGTATTCCACCCAGTGATGGTTGATGAAGTCCACTGCGCCGTCAGGCAGAGCGGTCCAGGCAAATGTTGGAATGGTTTCAACTACATCCCGCAGCTTCTTTTCCTGACTCCGCAGTTGCCGAACGCGAAACCGATAAGCTGCATAAACCAAGGCCAGGAACGCCACCACGCATAGTGTGCGGAACCAGTTCGTCTGCCAGAAAGCTGGAGCAATCGCGAAGTCGAGTGTCGCGCCCTGCTCGTTCCACACTCCGCTGTTGTCGTTATTGGACGCAATTACACGAAAGCGATATTTCCCGGGACCCAGGTCCGTATAAAAAGCTTCGCGACGAGTGCCCGCGTCTTGCCAATCGCGATCATGCCCATCAAGCCTGTACCGAAACTTCACCTTTTGAGGAATGAGAAAACTCGGCGATGTGTAGCCAATTTGGAGATCACGAGTCAAACGCGGGAGCTGAAGAGCTTCCTGTGGTTTATATTGCTTTCGGTCGGCAACAACGGTCTCGACGTAGACTGGCGAACCCGTCCCGTGACCAGAGAGATGGGACGGGTCGATCATCTGAAGCACCACACCGTTTACAAACCACAGGCGCCCATCGGGAGATTTCGCGGCCGGGTTGAAAGACACCCTACCGGGTCGAGCTCCGTCCAAAGTATCGAAGTGTCGTGGATGTACGAAGGTGTCGGGATGAATCCACCATCGTTGGAGATCCGCGGCTGCAATCTCTATAAATCCACAGGGCGTATTGAGCCACAAGTTCTTGTTGTCATCCACAACGAAACCATTGACCCCGTCGCAAGGAAGTCCGTTTTCTTTGTCCATGCGCTGAACTTTCTCGTCGCGGAGCGTCACCAGCCCGTCAACAGATGCGGTGATCACTGACCCATCGGGCTCAACGGCGATCTGATAGGCCCAGTGTTTGCTCTTCAGGTTTAAGGGAAATGTGCGCGCAATACCTTCCCGGAAAAGCGTCAGATCGCCTGTGGCGGTGCCCAGCCAAATTCCACCCTTCGGGTCGGCCGCAATGGACTTTGCCTTCGGAACTTGAGGCTCGGCGAATTCCTCGCGCACCTTGAAGTCGCGGATGCGGATGAGTTTTTTTTGGCCTTTGCATTCGGCCCAAATATCCCCGTCGACATCCTCTGTGAGACCGAGCACCAGACCCAGTGGGTGATGATCAGGTTCCGGGATACGCCGGAAGCGGCCATCTTTGTAAATGAAGAGGCCGTCATCAACGCCAACCCAAATGTTGCCCTGACGGTCTTCGAGCAATGAGCTAACTTGCTGTCCCGGCACGCGAACTGAGGAAACGGCGCCGTTTCGAACGAAATCGAGAGTGCCAACAGTTCCCACCCAGATCGTTCCGTCTCTAGTGGCCATGACCGAAGCAGCACCGACTCGTCCAAGCCCCTCGGAACTCGAAAAGGTAGTGACCGGAAGATCGCGAAAATTGTCAATGCCATCGGACGTCGCCGCCCAGACTATGCCTTCGTTGCCTTCGTATAGATCAAAGACGGCATCGCTGGATAAGCCCTCCGCTCGTCCAAAATGGTCGACGGTTTGGCCGTGGATGCGGTAAATGCCATTCCCGTACGTTGCAATCCAGAGGTTCTTATCGGAATCCTGCATGAGCTTCTGGATAATGAGCTTAGTTCCGTCGAAGCTTGGCAGAACTACCGGCGTCATAACACCATCGCGGAGTGTTTCAAGCCCAAGTCCCGGTCCCGCCGCCTGGATACCGACCCATAAGGAACCGTCGGAATTCTCCACCAGACTGCTGATGCCGCTTTGCCCCGCGTTCGATTGAAGGTTGTGAGGACTGTAGATCTCAGAGGCTGCACCCATTTTCCAATCGAGCAAAGACGTGTCGCCTCCGATCCAAAATCCGCCCTTCCCATCGGGTGCTATTGAGGTGGCATTCTGGATCGCTATACCCTCTGCCTTCCCGAAGCAGCGGATCCTCGTATCCGTCGCCTGACATAGAACTCGGCCCACATTCCGAAAAGAAAGGGCCCACACAGATCCGTCAGGATCTTTGTACATGCCGCCAATTCCCGGCAGATCGTAATGGGAAGTCACGACATTGTCCCTGACGTGAGCGAGCCCGCTGTCAGTGGCAATCCAGAATTCTCCCGGCCCCACACTGATGAGTTTGTTGACAGGCGCCGAAGGGAAACCTTCCACGATCGGAGCTGACCAGGGAGTAAATCGGACGCCATCAAATCGCCACGTACCGCTACGCCCACCTGCCCAGAGGTATCCGTCCTTTGTTTGTGAAATCCAAAACGGAGTGTTCGACAAGAATCCGTCTTGTATTCGCCATGCCGTATGCGCGTATTGAGTGAGGCGTTTGTTCGCATCCAATGCGTGAGCCGCGGTAAGCATTAGCCACAGCAATGACACGCAAACCATAAACGATCGCAAAACGCGGCAGTCCCGGGCTCTCGATGTGCTCATGGCGCGAGGCGACGCGGAATCAACAGGGGTACCCATGGCTGAGAATCTTACCAAACCCGACCTGGGCCGGATGTCATATCACCGCATCGACGCTCGTCAATACCTCGGAGCGCTCGTTGTTGACGATGCGCCTGACAGCCTCCCTCCGGGATGACGGCTTACAGCAGAAAGAAGTTCCTGTTTCTCTTAAGAAACTGCGGAGTCCTCGTTGACCGTCTCCCAGCAGACGGCCCAACGTACTGGCGACACAGATCAAGCAAGAGAGTTCGTCTCTGCTTCACGAACCAGCGATGGTCACAGCATCTCGACCGTGTAGTTTGGATTCGTAGAGGCATTTGTCTGCTATATTCAGCAGTTCGTCGGAGTTTGAGGCGTGCTCAGGAAACGCGGCCACGCCGGCAGAAAGTGAAAGCGGCCCAAGAGTCTGCTTTTTGTGCTGCAAGCGAAGGCTTCTTACTTCGGAGCGCAGAGCATTTGCTCGCTTGGCCGCGTCTTGAGATGACGATTCCGGCAGGAGAATGGCGAACTCCTCTCCCCCATAGCGGCAGCAAATATCGGTCGTGCGGAAGAATGTGCGAAACAGATCAGCCAGAGACTGGAGCACCATGTCTCCCGCATCATGGCCGAAGGTGTCGTTGAATCTTTTGAAATGATCGAGATCGAGGAAAATGACAGCCAGCGAATGTCCCTTGCGGCTCGCTAATTCCATTTCCCTCTCCAGAGACTCTTCCAGAAAGCGTCGGTTGAATAGGCGAGTCAGTGGATCGCGAATGGATTGTTCGCGGAGGGTCTCACGAAGTTGCAAGCTCGCCACTGAAAGGGCTATCTGGGAGGCAGAACTAATGGCAAGACGCTGATACGAATCCCTGGAACTCTCTCCGCTTGAATCGCGTTGGATGTCCGAGGTGCTCTGAAATTCGAGGTGCAGTACGCCAACTATATTGCCTTGTGCGACCATGGGAACGCACAGACACTCGGCCGTTGAGTTCCCGGTCAAATGTCGGCACGCAATGCCGCCGCGCGGATGTTCGGTCCAGTGTGGCTGGCCATGGCGGAGAGACCAGCACGCCTCGGGAGGAAATGTCGGTTCCGAGACACCGATTTCTCCCCACTGGACCATAGCCTCGATCAGATTTCGGGACGACTTGAATAGATACAGCGATCCAGAATGGGTATTGGGGAAAAGTTTCTTCAGAAAGTCAGCAACGACACCGCACGCATCCTTAACATTTCCACTGCACGCCAGCATGGCGCCCATTTCATTCAGTAAAGTCGTCTGTTTTGTGCGGAGTTCCAGTTCCTTCACAAGCTGGTTCAACGATTCCGCGTGTTGCCGCTGAGCCTGGGTCGCCCTGATCTGATCTGAAATATCGCGATAGATCAAGTACGCGCCCCGCGCCTCCCCGTCTTGCAGCAGTGGGACGCCGTGCAATGCCAGGTCCAGAATCTGCCCATTCTTACGCCGCTGGCGCACCGTCTCGTTCAAAGCTTTTCCAGCGAATATTTGAGGAATCAGTTGTGCGAGGTCGGCAATGCTATTCTCGGCCAGCTCAATGTTTCTGATGTCGATCGAGGCAAGTTCCTGCCGGTCGTATTCGAAGAGTTTTTCGAAGGCGGGATTCGCCAATTCTACGCGGCCTTGTCTGTCGAGCACTACGATCCCGAGAGGACTATTTTGAATCAGTGAATCTAAATAAGTAGTTTGTTTACTCAGATCAATCGCCAGGCGGTGGCGCTCGCTAACCTCGGATCCCACGATCAGCCCCACAGCCGAAACCACGAGCATCAACAGGGCTACTTTGGCGAACGTGACCGCAGTTGGGGGAAATAAGTGCATTGCAGCCACGATGCCAAAATTCAATGCAAGCAGCCCAGTGACAACCCTCCGGATTCCCTGACGCATGGCGATCCAGATAATCGGAATGAAGGACAAATAAAGATGATCGTAACGCGCGACCTCAGTCCCGAACATTATCCAGAGCACGGTCAATATCATTAAACCTTGGCCTGAGACCTCCGCGAGGACACCAAAAGGAAAGAGTTTTCCACGGGAAGGCGCTCGCGATGGCCGGAGCGAGGGTGCCAGCCATCTACGAACATGAGGAAATACGTGGACGAGAAGAAACGGGGCGATGCCTATCAATCCGATGGCGTCACCCAAGAACCATCCCAAGGCGGAAGCCCTATAGTCAGCCCATGTGATGCTGTGATCGGCGACCAGGCAGGTGACACCAATGATTGTGGCTCCCACGGCCGCGCTTGCACTTACCAATACATAGCGGACCACATCTCGGCGACGACGCAGCCCCAGATCGATTTCCAGCGGCCCGCGCAACAAAAAAGCGGCGGCGCCATAGCACAGAGCGATTCCCGCCGCATCGACCGTGTTGCTGAACGACAAAGCCGGCTGAGCGTACAGGACAATGTTTGCAAAAGCAGCCGAGAAACAGACGAGGAGGGCGTACCAGGGACTGACGCCCAACATCAACGCCATCGCCAAGCCGACGGCGGGGTACCAAGTAACAAATCCAATGCGAGAAAAGAAGACAACTTCAGGCCGGTTGAGCAGAAGGTATAGCAATACGAACCAGAGGGATATCAGCGCGTGGCGAAGGATCAGGCGGCGCGATTGCATGAAGAGAGGACTCAGTGCCTGACTGGCTCCTTTTGATCGAAACGGGCAATTCGGGTGGAATAGGTTCGACGCTCTCCTCCCAAATGTCCTGCCCGTTCATGCTATTCACAAGATCAACACATACAAAGTTATCTGTGTCACAATTCGTGCAACTAGCCAGTACCTAAGTAATTATCGATGGAACGTACTGCAAACTCTCAAGCTTCTTAATAGTGTCTTGACAATGATGTCATATGCAACTTTCAACTCCAATAAAAGCTGGCAGTAAGTTGTCCTTACTGCCGCGGAGTGACACATAACTGAACGGAACGAGTGTTTATCAATCGTAAGCTGCCGCTGTAGCCGCTTTGCATGGCCTACCCGCTACTGTCGGGTAGCAATTTAACCCTGGGGGAGGGTTCATGGCCGCGACTCTTCTACTAAATAAGCACGGGGCTTGCCAAAATCTCAAGGTCGTCAGGGCCTCCTCTAACTACTTGAATGTGTATTCAAAGAGAACCAATCCACGGCTGCATACTTGAGGCTTTCTTGTCTGTATTTCAAAATCATTGTCTTACGACCGAACGAATGCTTCAAAACTGCTGCCGAAGACAGCAGGACGTGTGAAACTTTAACGGCTTTCGCCATCGGGAACCGGCACAACAATCGTACGACTTTGTTCCATCCCGAAAACGAGTTGCAGGCGGCTGAAGACATCGACGCCGAAATCAAATTCACCAACGGCGTTGGTTTTGTCGGACGACAAGGTGCGTCCCTCAGACATGAGGCTTACGGGAACACCGCCGATTCCTTGACCAGGCTTCGCGGAGTCCAGCAGCTGTCCCATCAGGATTATCGAGTCCGACCCGGGCCTTGGCTGCATGCACATGTCGATGCAGACACTCCCCGATTTGTATAGAAGCTGCCTGACGGCGCAACTCCCACGCACGCCTGCTGTTGCAGGCTGCGCCGCGCTGTCGAAGAACAGCGCCGCCAACTCTAGTTTGCCTGTGGGGAATGGAGCCAGTTTGCGAAGGGCAAAACTGGCTTGCGCCATCCGGATTGCCCGTTCGGGGGGTTCAAAACCGCTCTGCTGCGTGGTGAGATTCACAACTTGCCTCCATAATTCCAAAGTTTTCAGACACTTAGAACAGCCCTCATCCAGGTGTTGCTGCAGGGCCGCTCTTTTGCTGCCGCTATCAACCTGACGGGCGTAATCGACCCAATCTTCTGTTGAAAAGTGTGTCATCGCATTCCTAGATCGACTGCGGCATTGTGTTTCTAGCTAATAGGGGTATGTGGGCAGCCAATAAAATATGGGGGAGGGGGCAATATTTCTCCGAGTCATGGAGTCTTAGAGTCATGTCCTATCGTAACCCGCCTTTTCCAGTTGGCTTCTGAGCTTATCCAGGCAACGGCGGCGGATAAAACCGATCGAACCCGAAGCCAACTCAAGTTCCTGTGCGACTTCGTTATAAGGGCGTGCAGGCACCTCAAAAAAAAGCATTTGCATCATCCGCTGGCAACGTGGGGAAAGAGACGACAGAGCTTCGCGCAGGATTTGCTCCTGCTGGAGCTGTAAAACCAAGCCTTGCGGCTCCTCGGACGACGCATACGATTCGAGATCGTCGACCTCCTGCTCCTTATTATCCTGATGTCGTTGCGCCTGTTTCCGGTGGAAGCATTTATTGCGAGTGACCTGGATCAGCCACCCAGCCAACGCCTGGGGATCGCGAAGAGTCGGCAGTTCAGCTAACAGATCGATACACACTGCCTGGAAAATGTCAGCCGAATCATCTTCGGAAAAGCCGTATCGGACGGGAATCGAAAAGATCAGGTTTTTGTACTTGGCAATCAGGGCTGCCCAAGCTGCTTCTTTTCCTTGAAGACACTCTTTAACTAATTGGGCATCGGAGAAAGACGTCGAAGGCTCGATTTTCGCCCTTCCCGGCGCCGTTGTCATAGCTGGCTGGCCGACCTCCAGTGGCGCAAGGTCGCGAATTTCGATAAAAGTGCTTTCATACGGGTGCGATCGCAAAATTGATCTATTGATGAGTGTCGGGCCGATTCTATGCCAGATTTGGCGCATCCTTCCTTGCGGGGTGTTCAATTTCCAAAATCAGAACAAGACTTTGCCCGGTGGGCTGGAACCTAAGTCGTTATAACGCTTCGTCCGGACCCGTGGTTCTCCAATTGCTTATGTCAGGAGATATGTGGAAGGCCACGTTATCGCGAACCGAAACTCGCTTCGACTCTCTGCTTGGTTTCTTGAACGGCGTCAGCGATCCCATTGAGCCTGTGGGGCAGCCGAGCACAATACCAACGGTGCGAACGCGCTTTAACCCCCGGCTGATCGGCTTCGGGATTGTGGCATTCCCGAAAATCGATCTGCACGGACAAGATAGCCCTAAACAGGATGGCTCAAAGGCTATGCCGTCGCCGGCAACCGGCAGCGGCAGGAATTCGGAGGAACAGGAGTGATTATGACGAGCCGCAACCTGGTACCTCTCCAAATGGCGAGCCTCTGTTTGGATTGTGAAAACATAACGGCCGCTCAAACAAACTGTCTGGCATGTGACTCACGAGCTTTGCTCAACATTGCCAGAATTCTGAATCGCCCTCGACCTTCCCCGATATCGAGCTCAGATCGGCGAGCGAGAATCCAGATGCCCCTTGCGCCGAGCTTGGATCGAGGCCGGGGCCACAGGAAGGTCCGTCCTATACGTCTTGGATCCGGTCTATCCGAGAATAGAGCCTGGGGGCGGGATACCTAGCGGTCTTGCAGAGAGGCTGACTCTAAGAATCGAGGCATACGGCAATGTCACTCAGGCTTCTGATTGCGGAAGATGATGCGCCAAGTCTGGAGCTCATGAGCGAGGTTTTTACCTCGCTCAAGGCTGAGGTTTTGCCAGTGGGCGACGCTCATGAAGCGGCAGCCCTCGTCAACAAGGAGAAGTTTGACGGAGTGTTTCTGGATCTTGAAATGCCGAAGATGCACGGCTTCGATCTGGCCCGCAGAGTCCGGGAATCTTCGTGGAACAAATCCACTCCCATTGTGATCGTGACTGGTCGGGATGACAGAACGACCATGCAACAGGCCTTCGCAGCGGGCGCCACTTTCTTTCTGCAGAAGCCGGTAGATCGCCAAAGACTGAGTACTCTGTTCCGCGCCGTGCGGGGCTCGTTATTGGAGAATCGGCGCCGGAATGCCCGCGTTCCGCTGCACACCGAGGTGGTTTGCGAACTCGATTCCAGGGTTCTCCAGGGCACAAGCTGGAATCTCAGCCAAGGCGGAATGCAAATCGAGACGGCCGGATTGAAAAGCAAAGACAACGTTCGCGTATTGTTCCGACTGCCTACGTCGGGAGAACGCATTGACGCTCTTGCAGTAGTGATGTGGCAAACCGAGCGGCGGCAGGGGCTTCAATTCGCGAAGATGAACCCTCAAAGCGCGGAGGCCATACGAGCGTTCATTGCGGAAGTCGAAAAGCCAGACTGAATCCTATAACCGGCAGATCTGTGGAACCACTTTCCGTTACGAAGAACCTGAACGATCGATGAGGCGTTCGATCTCGGTGGCCAGGGCGGCCGCGTCAATGGGCTTCGATAAATATCCATCGAACCCAGCATTCAACACTTGCTCACGATCCCCGCGCATCGCATAGGCCGTGACCGCCAACACGGGCAAATCCACCAGTCGTGGATTATCGCGAATCTTTCGGACCACCCCGAATCCATCCAGTTTTGGCATGCCGAGATCCAGCAGAAGAATGTCGGGGCGGGTTTGTTCCAGCATCTCGAGCGCTTCCAGGCCATCGCAAGCCTCGGTCACGTGATAGCCACGTACTTCCAGCAGCTCGCGCATCAGTTCCCTGTTTACGATATTGTCTTCCGCGACCAGCACCGTTGTCATGATTGCCCCGCTGCTTTGGTAAGACTTCGTTGTTGAAGAACCCTGCCCACCTCAGCGGAAAGCTGTTGCTGCCATGATCCGCTCTTTTGCAGAAATCCCTGCGTATCACGGCTGAGAAGCTGGATCTCCTCATTGGTCAGGTTCTTGGCCGACATTATGAGAATTGGCAGGTTTTTCAGGGCCGGCTCTTGTCGAACGTGACGAATCACCTGAAAGCCATCCATGCCCGGCATGAGAAGATCGAGCAGCACTGCGCCTACAAGTTTGGACTGCAGCACCTCCAGAGCTCGGGTGCCGTTCCGGACACTCTGGGTTTCGTATCCGGCCGCCCGCAACGATTCTGACACGAGTTCCAGACAATTGGGATCATCGTCGACAAGAAGGATCGCCGCATCGTCATCCGTTTTGACCGCGACATGTTTGCGCATCGTCTCCAGCAGAGTGGGCTGATGGATCGGCTTGATGAGATAGTCGGTTGCGCCGAGGGCAAACCCAACTTTTTGCTGGTCAACAATGGAGACAATGATGACGGGAATGTCGGCGGTTTCGGACGCGCCTTTGAGCGCGACCAGCGTTTCGAAACCACTTCCGCCGGGCATCAAGACATCGAGCGTGATCGCGTCTGGCAGCAGTTCCTGGGCTTTCTTGACTGCCTCAGCTCCTGAATCCGCAAGGGCAACTCGATACTCGGTTTCGAGGTAGCTGGCGAGAAGCTCGCGTGCGGGGATCTCGTCGTCTACGATCAAGACCAGAGGTTTGCTAGTGCGTTCAGTTGCCGCGACTGCAGGTGTTGGCTGCAGAACGGGCGACGCAACCTCGACACAAGCCGCTCCGCATGGAAGCGTGAACGTGAATCGGCTGCCCTTACCCAGGTCGCTCTCCAGCCAAATCTTTCCGCCTTGTTGTTCCACCAGACGCCTGGTGATCGCCAGCCCCAGTCCCGTGCCTTCTTGCGTTGCCCCGGCGCTACCTTCGACCTGCCGAAATTCTTCGAAGACCATCGCTTGATCCTCTGGACGAATTCCTATGCCAGTGTCTGTCACTGACAAAGCGACCGAGGTTCCTTCGTCGTAGCAGCGGATTTCGATGGAACCGTCCTTGGGGGTGAATTTGACGGCATTGCTCAACAGGTTGTAGAGGACTTGCTTGAAACGAATCCGATCGGCATAAACCGGCCGTTCGGTTTCCAGGGTTTGCTGCACCTGAATGTTCTTTACCATGGCGAGCGGACGAATTGTCGAAAGGACCTCGGGCAGAGCTTCCGCAATCCCGAAATCTTCGCAGCGCAGTTCGATCTGTCCGGCCTCAATCTTCGAAAGATCCAGAATATCGTTGATCAGTTGCAGCAAATGAACCGACCCTTGCTTGATGTGACCCACGAAACGCTTTTGCTTCGGGTTGAGGTCGCCCGGAGTCCCATCGGCCAGCAGTTCTGAAAATCCAACGATTGCATTCAGTGGAGTACGTAACTCATGACTCATGCTGGCGAGGAATTTACTCTTCAGCCGTGTGGCCCGTTCAACGTCATGGTTGCGGACTTCGAGTTCCCGATTGGCTGCCGCCAGACGTTCCGTAAATTCGTGACGCTCCTTTTCGGCCCGTTGCCGCTCTGTGATATCGACGGCAATGACAAAATCCGCGGGTCGTCCGGAAAATTCGAATGAATACGATGTGATTTCAACGAAGATGATGCTGCCATCTTTCTTGCGGTGACGCCAAACACCATACTCCAGTTGTTCCTCCCGAAGATTGGCTAAACTTTCGAGGAGAGCGGGAATGTCTTCGGCCGGCCGAATATCCTGGATATTCATCGACAAAAACTCTTCATGCGAATACCCGTAGTTCTGAAGAGCAGCCTTATTTACCGCCAAAAAGCGCAGGGTTTCGCGGTCGTAAATCCAGGTGGGTTGCGGATTCAGCTCGAATAATTTCCGGTAGCGTTCTTCACTTTCAAGCAGTCTCCTTTCCGCTTGCTTACGCGTGGTTATATCGCGCGCAACAGCGTAAATGACCCCCTGTCCCGGCGCTGAAACGGCATTCCATAACAACCATTTATAGGAACCGTCTTTACACAGATATCGATTTTCGAAAGCCAGGGTTATTTCGCCGTTCTGCAACCGGTCGGTTTCGGCGGTCGTCGATGTGTGGTCTTCAGGATGAATAAAGTGAAACCGAGGCTTCGCCATAAGTTCTCTCGTGGTGAAACCCAGCGCTTTTTCCCAACTCGGATTCAGGCTCTTGAAGTAACCGTCGAATCCGATAATGCAAAACATATCAACCGAAAGTTTGATGAAGCGGTTGCCGGTTTCAAGTTGGGAGTAGAGCGACCCCATGAACGCGCTCAGCCCCAACCCGAGTAGCAGGAATACCAAGCCCAGCAACCATAGCCGCCGTTCCAACGCCCAGACGCCCTCTTGCAAGACGCTGGCGGACTGTTCTACCAGAACTCCCCAGCCAGATTCGCCTGCCGGTTCATAACTGGCAAAGCGAGTTTCGCCGTCGCGAACCAAATTCTCATTACGGCCACGTCTAGATTGCAATTGCTTCAAAGCTTCTTGGGTATTTGAATCGACAACGACCGTTCCATGATCGTTGCTGCGATGGGCGGCGATGTGCCCGTTCTGGTCGACCAGCAGAATCGCCCATCCCCCTTCGATCTTGGTCTCCGCCAACCGTTGGCCGATCGATTCCACAGTGTCGGCGCCCATAAGGATGGCGACGGGCTTCCCTTTTTCATCGCACACGGGAACCGCTATGGCAGTCACCATTTGATAAGGCGGCACCGCAGACTGATAAACCTCAGAGATATAAGGCCGCCAATGCTGAGATATCCCCTTGTACCAGTCGCGGTCCTTGAAACTCTCGCCGAGCATTTTCGGTTGCGGTGGATAGATCGCGCGCATCCTGCCGTCGAGGTCGTAGATGCTTACGAAGGAAAAATCTGAGCGCAAGGTTTTCGCGCTCTGTAAATGCCACTCGATCAGATTTAAATCATCCTTCTCCCAGGCTTGAACTATTGTGCGGCGGGTGGCGACCGATTCAAGAAGGGTTATGCCTTGCCTGAAATGTTCGTCCACCAAGGCAGCCGAAACGTGCGCGATCTGAGTGCTCTCTGCAGCCGCCTGATTTTCAGTCTGATGTTTTAGGATCTGGCTGGCTGAATAGGCAAACAATACGATCGGCACAATCAGTAACAGCAAGAAAAGAAAGTAAAGGCGCCACCGGTTATGCGACACCCAATTCCCCAAATCGCCTAAGATTCTCAACATGCCCCCATTATCCCGGCCGCATCTGACTACGAGTGCCAGGCATCCCCAGCCCAGAGAACGGAAATTGTCTAGGTTCGCTTGCCCGAATGCTGCACATCACGCGAAGTTAGGGTGCTGTGGCGCTGCGAGACAGAAACTCCACCATTCCGTCTCTCGCTAACCTCTCGAACTGATCAAAAATGACGGGGTCCCACCACCCTCGACTTACCTCTTCCTTCATCGTCTGCAGCGCTTCAGTAATCGAAAAAGCGTGCTTATAAGGCCTCTCGGTGGTGAGGGCGTCATAGACATCGACAATCTGAAGCACTCTGGCTGTAATCGGGATCGACTCGCCACGAAGACCATCTGGATATCCGGAGCCGTCGAATCTTTCGTGGTGATGCCGAATGATGGGAAGGACTGTGCGAAATGATTTTAGCGGCGCACAAATGCGCTCGCCCACAACCGGGTGTTCGCGGATCAGTTTCCACTCATCTTCAGACAGGCGGGCTGGCTTTAACAGGATTGCATCGGGCACGGCGATCTTCCCAATGTCGTGCACGACACCGCCACGCCGCAGGGCTATGATCTGCTCCTCAGGAAGTCCCAGATGCTCACCCAGGCGGGCAGAAAAATCGGCGAGACGTTCACAGTGGCCGTGAGTGTATGGATCTTTACCTTCGATACTGCGGGCCAGGGTGAACAGAACGGCCTCAGCGCGTTCCAGTTCGTCTGTGCGCAGCTTAAGTTTCAAGAGCGAGCGAACGCGGGCCAACAATTCCGTGCGATCCACGGGGCGAGTGAGGAAGTCATCCGCACCCACGCGGATTCCGTCAATCCGATCTTGCTTATCGGAAAGTGATGTCGTCAGAATGACAGGAATGAGATATGTGTCCGGATTGGCCTTGATCTTTTCACAGACTTCGAGCCCGCTCATGCCGGGCATAAGAACGTCTAAAACGACCAGATCGGTTTGTATTCTGCTCAGCATCTGCAGAGCTGTTGAGCCGTCGGGTGCGGTTATCACCCGAAAGCCCTGGCTGGAGAGCAGTTCTTCCATCAGTTCTCGATTCGAAGCTTGATCGTCTGCGATCAGGACGGTTCCGGTGATAGGCGGGTTCAACGAGTACGACATACGTCACCGAGTTGTTCTACAAGATAACTGGAAGCGTCGCACAAAAGACGAACGTGGGCCAGTTACAGAAGTTGTGAATCCCAAGAGTACGACAATTGGCGCCGTCACTTCTCATCCGCAACACTGTATTACTAAGGTGATCTGTCACCGACTTACTGCCAGGGCTAAACTCTCACCAAAGATTCCGGCGCCGACGTACGGCGGTCTCACGTCGCAAACCAGTTGTCGCGACATAGAGGGCGACCGAAAACAGGCCCCGCTCAAGCCATGGCGAAAAAGCGGATCATTGTCGGCGAAGATGACGACGCAATTCGCTGCGCCCTCGGAGAGTTCCTGGAATCGCTCGACTACGAGGTCGTTCAAGCGACGACCTGTGCCAGCATCAAGGAAGCTTTTAAGAATTCGGCCCCTGAAGCGGCCATCCTTGATTACTCCCTGCCCGATGGAACAGCGCTGGAACTGTTGCCGCACCTCAAACAATCCCACCCATCTGTACCGGTAATTTTGCTTACCGGGAACGGCAGCGTGCCGCTCGCGGTACAAGCCATCAAGGAGGGCGCGGAGCAATTCTTGACCAAGCCGGTGGAACTGGGCGCGATTGCAGTCGTGCTGGAAAGAGCGCTAAAGAACCAGCGCAACTCTCAGAAACAGCTCGCGGGAAAAGCACGCGAGAAAAGGGAAAGAGTGGATCCGTTTCTCGGCGCCAGCGAGGCGATTCGCGAGGTTGCCGAACAAGTGGAGCGAGTATGCATGAGTCATTGCCCTGTGCTGATCGCCGGCGAGACGGGCTCTGGCAAGGGCGTGCTCGCCAAATGGCTGCATGATCAAAGTGCAAGAGCAGAAGAACCTTTCGTCGATCTGAACTGTGCTGGCTTCGGACGAGAGCTCCTCGAGACGGAGCTCTTCGGGCACGAAGCAGGAGCCTTTACAGGGGCGGTTCAACGCAAGATGGGCCTCCTCGAGGTTGCCCAGCGGGGCACGGTATTTCTCGACGAAATAGGAGACATGGACCTGCAAATCCAGCCCAAGCTACTCAAAATTCTGGAAGAGAAACGATTCCGGCGGCTGGGTGACGTGCAAGAGAGGCAACTGGATGTGCGACTGATCGCCGCCAGCCACGAAGACCTGGCACAACTGGTTCGCCAGAAGAAATTCCGTAGCGATCTGTACTTTCGGGTTAGCACGGTTGTCATTCGCGTGCCTCCACTTCGAGAAAGACTGGGAGATATCCCAATTCTTGCTCAATACTTTTTCGAGCGCATCGCTGTCGATCTAGGGCGCTTGCATCTTACACTCTCAGATCAAGCCCTGGAAACGATGTCTGCATATTCCTGGCCCGGTAACATCCGCGAACTCAAGAACGTAATCGAAAGAGCGATCCTGCTCGCCACGGGTGACACAATCAGGCCCAAAGACCTTCATCTGGAGTTTAAGGGCGACGCTGCGGCTGACGGGGGCGCCCAGCTTACACTGCGCGAAATACAACGCCAGCACATACAAAAAGCCTTAGACGCGGAGCACGGAAACGTTGCCCGTGCGGCAGAATCGCTGGGACTGACGCGCAGCTCTTTGTATAACAAGATGAAAACATTCGGAATCAATACTCTCCGCGTTCACACCTAGCCAGCGTCACCTGCCGGAAACCGGAGTGTTCTCATGTATAGAAAGACTCTCCGGCCGCCAGGCTCAGAGGTATCTCACGCTGGGCGAAAGCGTGCACAGGCTGCTTTCCTGTTTGCGGCCACGCCGGTGTGCTCGAAGCCGGGTCGTCAAAATAACCGGCAGCCAGCAATTTCTTCAGCGGAATGGCCGGGCACAGAAGATTCGCCTGAGCAAATTCAACGCCCATCGTTTCTAACTGCATAAGGTCGTCGTGCGCGGCCACGCCTTCCGCGACCACTGAGCTCTCCAGAGCTTTCGCCAGCGCCACAAGGGACGCCACGACCGCCCGACGTTTTGAATCGGTGATTAGACCCTGAACAAAGTATGCGTCCAACTTGAAGTACTCGGGATGGCAATCCAGCATCATGCGATAGTTGGTTTGACCTAACCCCACGTCGTCAAGAGCGATACGCACGCCAGATTCTCGTGCCTTCGCGATGCTGTTCGTGAGTTCGGGAATGTTGCAGGTCGGGGCATGCTCCACAATTTCCAGTGTGAAACGTTCCGGCGCAAGAAACTGTTTGCGCACATGTCGTAAGAAGTAGTCCACGAATCCAGAATTTTGGCCGAGGGTTACGGCATGCACGTTGATGTTGATCCGAACTGAAGACGGCAAACTTGCGGCTGCCTCGCAGATCGCGGTGAGGCAGCTCCGATCGACGGCGGCTTCGGCTTTCTTGCGCCGCACATAATCAAATAAAATGTCAGCCCTTTCAAACTGTGTTCCTGCCGGCCCGCGGATCAGACCTTCGACGCTATGGACACGCCTCGATCCGCCTTCTATCTGAAAAATAGGCTGAAAGCGAACTGACAGCTCTGACGGATCAAGAACCGTTTCCAATATAGAATTCTTCATGCTCTGCCTCCTATTTCCGCCAACTGTACGACTGTCTTGCCTAGGTCCTTTAACTTTGTCGGTTTTCGAAGGAATGCGTCAGCCCCGGCGGCGGTCGCTTCCGCTTTGAGCTCAGGCCAGCCGTAGGCTGTTAACACAATAATGCGCGTGGGGAAGGCATTTTCACGAATGTATTTGACGAGATCGAGTCCGCCAAATGCAAGTTTGCTCAGTCGAAGGTCCGTTATCACGACGGAATACGCAAAATAGGCCAAGAGCGTCTGCGCTTCCTCCAACTCTTGCGCGCAGTCTACCTCATACTGGCTTTCCGAGAAATAATCGCGGTAGGCTTCAACTAGTTGCTGGTCATCGTCGATGATAAGAACTCTGTCCATGCCTAGTGAATAGGCACGCGGGATTCCAAAACGCTAAATCCATTGATAGCAACATGTCACTCGCAGACCTCCCATGCGTGTCCAGTAATTAGTTCACGGTTTCTGGAAAACGAACAACTGGTCCGTTACGATAACAACCCTCGACACGAGGGCGTCCTTGTAAGCATCTTTTCTCGGAATTGCATGCTTTTCGCAAATTCTGTTCGGAAAACAGGAATCGATACTTCGCGGTCAACGACCTACGTAATTTGAGCAGGAATTGCGGACTGGGTATCGTGAGGGAATTAGTCAACAAAAGGCCGACTTGGGAAGGCACTCCGGATGGTAGACCTCCTAAATAGCAAACCGATGGCCGGCCACTCCCAATCACAACCTGACCTGCGGACCGTATTGCTTGCCCAGAAGACCGAGTTGATTAGTGAGCTTACACGAGTGACGGCCAATCAATTCAATAACATCATGATGGCTATTACCAGCTATGCCGAGTTGGAGATGAAGAATGCGTCCTCATCCCAGCGAAAAAGTCTTGAACAAATCCAGAGCAATGCGGGGCGTGCTACTACCTTAGTTCAAAAGCTATTGGCCATAAGTCGGAAGCAAGGAGCCTCGCTTCAGGCTCTGGACCTAAACGATGTTCTGACCGGAATCAGTAATCTCGTCGAACAGTTAGCTGGCGACCGCTTGTCGGTTGTGTACGCGCTCGATCCGGGTATTCCGATGGTCAATGCCGACCCCGGTGAAATTGATCAGGTTGTGTTGGATCTCGCGATCAATGCTCGCGATGCCATGGGCAAGGGCGGCCAGCTAACAATCAGCACGAGATTGGTCGATCTGAGCTCGCAAGCTACGGACGAGATCGACCAGCCCGGCGAATATGTGATGCTCTCTATCAGCACGAGTCACGGACATAGGACCGAAGAGCTTGTTGGCGACGGCCAGGATATCAGAACAAATCTGTCATTGGCTGCGGTGCGCGGAATCGTAAGAAATGCCGGAGGATGTGTACGGTTCAACAGCGAGCCGAAAAAAGGTAGCACCTTCCACATTTATTTTCCGGCGTTGAAGAAAGAAGTGCTGGAGGGTTATAAGCCCAACACCAGAAGGAACATGCCTGTCGCGCGAACCATACTGGTCGTCGAAGACGACGACGCAGTGCGCATACCGACTTCGGAATTCTTGAAAATGGACGGCTTTAAGGTCTTGCAAGCAAGGACCGGCAATGAGGCCCTTCATGTCGTCGAGCAGAATCGATCCCACCTTGACCTGCTTATCACGGACATTGTCATGCCTAAGATGAGCGGGCGTGAAGTAGCCGAGAAGTTACTTGGTCTTAATCCCGATTTGAAGGTGTTGTATATGTCAGGGGATGCCGGCGAAGCACCTCTTTCCACCGATGCTCACAGGAACGCGATTCTGCGGAAGCCTTTCCGTCTTGAGACCCTCACCGATAGAATTCACGAATTGCTCGGGGAGTAGAGACGCGGATGAACCGTCGAAAAAGCTCGACGCAGGCCCCACCTGAGCGCCCAACCAAACCCATGTTACCTAAAGCATCGGACTCGGTTTCCGGTGAGGTCGCGCCAGTTCGGCAGGCGTTGCATGAGAGTGAGGCTCGCCGTCAGGCGTTGCTGGACTTTGCTCTGGACTGCATTATTTGCGCCGATGCGGAAGGTAAAATCACCGATTTCAATCCGGCAGCCGAAAGAACGTTTCGGGTCTCACGACCGGACGTTTTGGGCAAGGATGTTGTGCAGACGATTTTGCCACCAATGTCGCAAGATCGCTTACGCCGCGAATTTTTCACACCCGCAGTCCCTGGCGGCATTGATGTCATAGGCAATCGTGTCGAAACCCGATGTCGACGATCCGATAGCAGCGAATTTCCCGCCGAGATCACGGTGACCCAGATCATCATCAAGGGACGAAGCACTTATATCGTCTACGTTCGCGACATTACAGCGCGCCAGCGCGCGGAGGAGATGGTGGTTCGCCTGGCGGCAATCGTCGAGTCCTCTCAGGACGCAATCATCGGCAAAGACCTGACTTGCCAGATTACGAGTTGGAACAAGGGTGCCGAACGGATGTATGGCTATTCTGCGAGCGAGGCGATTGGTCGGAATATCTCTATGATTGCTCCTGCCGGGCGATCCGAGGAGATTCAGAAGATTATTGACGAGTTGACAGCTGGCCGACCTATCACGAATTTCGAAACCGTCCGCATGGCTAAGAACGGCAAACTGATTCACGTATCTCTGAGCGTGTCGGCAGTTCTTGATTCAGAAGGGACCGCGATTGGAGCATCTTCCATAGCACGGGATATAACAGCCCAAAAACGCGCGGAAGAAGCTCTTCGGAGGGCCAGCGAAACGAGCATATATGGATCTCCCATCCCCATCGTCGTGGTCGATGCAGAGAGATGCGTGACCATGTGGAATCCGGCGGCGGAAGCCTTATTTGGTTGGAGTGAAGGCGAAGTGATCGGCAAAGTGATTCCCATCATACCGGACAGTGAATTGACCCGGTCCACCGATCTGCATGCAGAATTGTTGTCGGGTCAAATTCTGAGGGGAGTCGAGGTGCTCCGCAAGAAACGAGATGGCTCTTTGGTTCCGATCAGTCTTTCCGCCGCTCCGATTAGAGACGATACCAGGAAGATCAAGGGAATTCTGGCGTTCCTGGTCGATATCACCGACCAGAAGCGCTCTGAAATTTCCCTGCGACAGGCAGAACAGAAATATAGAACAATTTTTGAAAACACAATCGAAGGAATATACCAGTCCACTCCCGACGGCAGGTATATATCGGCAAATCCAGCTCTCGCCCGTATGTTTGGCTTTGATTCACCTGAAGAACTGATCAGCGCTCGGCAAGACATTAAGAACCAGGAATACGTAAAACCCGAGAAACGGGCTGAATTTACGAAGACCATGGAAGAGCATGGTGTAGTGCAGCGTCTTGAACATGAAGCCTATCGCAAGGACGGAAAGACAATCTGGGTTTCCGAGAATGCCCGTGCCGTGCGCGACTCTGATGGTCAAATTCTTTTTTTTGAAGGAACGGTCGAGGACATCACGACTCAACGCGTGTTAGAGCAGGAAATGCGGCAGATGCAGAAAATCGAAGCGATCGGCCGGCTTGCTGGTGGCGTCGCTCATGACTTCAACAATATCTTGATGGCCATCAGCAGTTATGCCGAACTGCTCGACAAAAAGCTGACCGATGCAGCACCTCGGCGATACGCCGGTGAAATTGTAAAAGCCACAGAGCGAGGATCGTCCCTGACCGAGGGCCTGTTGACCTTTAGCCGCAAGCAGGTGCTTACTCCAAAAGTACTCGACTTGAACACGCTGATCGCGGAACAGATCGGAATGCTGAAGCGGTTGATCCCGGAAAACATCGACCTGCAGTTCATTGCGGGTAACGATATCGGAAGGATAAAAGCGGACCCGACCCAGGTGCAGCAAGTAATCATGAACCTGATCATTAATGCTCGGGATGCCATGCCAAACGGTGGACAGCTTGTAATTGAAACCGGCAACGCCGAACTGGATGGCATAGGGCGCACGCTTGCCACGGATGCGGTGGCTGACAAATACGTCATGGTCATGGTAAGTGACAACGGTTGCGGGATGAGTGCCGAAACCAAGTCTCATATGTTCGAGCCATTCTTCACGACCAAGGAGCAAGGCAAAGGTACCGGACTTGGCCTCGCCATTGTGTTTGGTATTGTGAAGCAGAGTGGAGGTCAAATCTCCGTTCATAGTGAGCCTAATGTGGGGACGACGTTCAAGATATATTTTCCTTTCGTCGAAACACGAGTTCAAACCCAAGAAGCGGAAGAAAGCCAACAGCCAATCACGGGTGTTGAGACCATTCTTCTCGCGGAAGACGAGGATGGTGTCCGTGATTCGGCGGCGGAGTATCTGCGGGAGTGCGGTTATACAGTACTCACCGCCAAAGGAGGCCCCGACGCGCTCCAAGTCGCAGAACAGTACGGACGGCCTATTCATGTTCTGCTGACAGACCTGGTCATGCCGCTCATGAGCGGTCGCGAGCTATCCGAGAAGATAACGGGCATTTGTCCTGGAATTCGTGTGGTGTTTATGTCGGGATACTCGAATAACTTGCTTTCGAACCAGCAGGTTCTAGACCCAAAGCACGTCCTGTTGCAGAAACCTTTTCGATTGGCAACTCTGGGCCGACGTATACGCGACATACTAGGCGCGAGCCGAGAAGCGGCTGTTGGACGATAACGAGTTCGTCGCTGGCAAAGACTCGCCGGAATCATCTCAATCTCAGTTAGCGACAATAGGCAAGTGACATCAGTGCCCCGAGTCCAGAGGCCCCGATCTCTGCGATTCGACGGCCATGAACGATTCTCAGTGTCTACCGCCTCGCAGTTACCAGACCTCATTACTCGTCGTTTTCCGGCCTCAATCCGAAGCCGCGATGAAAGTGTCCAAATTCCTAACGCATGTCTAGAAGCGGTACAGGACCTCTTCCAGGAACCCTAACGCCCACAATAACTTGCAAATGGTCTCCGGGTTGCATTTCCTTAAGCGTTCGACAGACAGGTATCTGATTGCCTCCGCAAGGTATGACACCACACAGCGGGAAGCGGTCACTCGTCGAACCAAATGGAGGAAGGCAGCTCTGATGAAGATTTTCTTGCAGCATCTTTTCGGCAGCGTCTTAGGAGTTCTGACCTTGGGCATCTCCCCTTCCTTCGCTCAACAACAATTGCCCGAACCGTCGACAGTTGATAGCAACTCCCGCGCAGCACAGGCGAGCTACGGAAGGCTTCCTCTAATTTTTGAAGCCAACGCCGGGCAAACCGCTCGTGATGTCAAATTCCTTGCCCATGGGCCCGGCTACACAGTTTTTCTGACTTCAGGGCAAATGGTTCTTTCACTTCGGCCATCGGCAGGTACAGCCCACGGCCACAAAACAGCGCCTGCCGTCATCCGTCTTAACCTCGTCGACGGGAATCCGAATCCTGCAATCGCAGGAGAAACCTCTCAGCCGACTCGTGTGAACTACTTTATCGGCAATGACCCGAAAAAGTGGCGTAAGAATGTTCCGACCTATAAGCAAGTTCGTTACCGGAACATCTATCCCGGAATCGACTTGCTGTACTATGGCCGTCAATCCCACGTCGAGCACGATTTTGTTGTCGCTCCTGGAGCAGACCCCGCTCAGATTCAGTTCGATGTAGACGGCGCCGATCAATTGAGCCTGGCACCGAATGGCGACCTCGTCCTGACCAAGAACAACGATGAAATACGCCTTCAGGCACCGCAGGCATATCAGCAGCTTCACGGGATGACTGTTCCAATCGCTGCCCAGTATTCGATTAACTCCACACGCGTTTCATTCACCACCGGTGAATACGATAAGGCGTCGCCATTGGTTATCGATCCCGTATTGGTCTATAGCACCTATCTCGGTGGCTCCGCCGATGATGTGGCTGTCGCTATACAAGTCGACACTTTGGGCAACGCTTATCTGGCTGGTTACAGCGATTCCACAGATTTTCCCGGGACATCACAAAACGGCCCCGCGCCCTCGGGCATGAATGCCTTTGTCGCGGAACTCGACGTCACCGGCTCCACTCTGCTCTACGCCGATTACATTGGCGGCAGCGGAGATGACTATGCCTATGCGATGACGATGGATGCATCCGACAATATTTTCATCACTGGCAATACCGGGTCGACTGACTTTCCGACAGTGAATCCGTTTCAGGCACAAAACACAGGTGGCCAATCGGCATTCGTGACGGAAATCGCCGCTGGCGGCGCCTCATTAACTTATTCCACCTACCTTGGAGGCAGTGCTTTCAGCCAGGGCAACGCAATCGGCCTGGATGGCACGGGAGACATCTATGTTGGTGGCTCGACTTATGCTGTTGACTTTCCTACTGCCAATGCATACCAGGCAGCTGTGGCAGCGAACCAGAATGGATCCTATGGTCAGTACGGGTTTCTAACGGAATTTACTGCGAATGGCTCGTCGCTGGTTTATTCCACCTACATGGGCGGCAACAGTAACGTGGGACAAAGCTGCGAATCTGGTTTGTGCTGGCCCTCCCCCTATAGCAGCATTACCAGCATTGCGGTTGATAGCGGCGGCGATGCCTATGTCACCGGCGGCACCAATACATACAATTTTCCTACCACGACGGGCTCCTATCAGAGTTCCAATTCCACCAGCTGGAACCAGGACGTCGGGTTCTTCGGCAAGTTCAATCCCTCCGGCACGATCAGTTATTCCAGCTATTACGGTGCGGTAGCAGGAACATACAACGAGTTGTATCCATCTGCGATTGTCGTGGATTCAACTGGCTCAGTTTATCTGGCCGGCTCGGCGTTGCCAGAGTACAACCCCATTCCGATTACGACTCCTGACATTTGCAACCCGCAGACCAGCGCTTGCGACCCCGGATTCCTAACCAAGTTTGATTCGACGGGCGCAACGGTCGTTTACTCGACTTACCTGTCATCTGGAATTTCCGCCGTCCCATATTCGCTGGCCGTGGACGCCCTCGGAGATGCTTATGTATCGAGCGTCGCGCTGGATGGTTGGATCTCGCTTACCAATCCAATCGAAAATTATGCCGGTGGTCGCGACCTTTATATCCAGGAAATTGATCCGACGGGAGGAACCATACTTTTCAGCTCCTTTATGGGCGGAAGCGGAGACGACTATCCCGGCGGGATGGCAGTCGACACGATTGGGGACATTTACATTACTGGATACACCTATTCCTCCGACTACCCGGTTACGCTGGCCGCTTTTCAGACGGCTCTGGCCGGGCAGATCAATGTGTTCGTGTCGAAAATCGGTGCGGATTCGGTGCCTGCGGTCACGCTGACGGCACCCTCAGTTCAGAATCCCATCGCTTCAGTCGGATCCGCAAGTCCGTCTGACACAGTTGTACTTCGCAACATGGGAAGTTCTCCCTTGACGATCTCGCGTATCACCATGAGTGGCCCTTTTTCCGAAACCGATACCTGTGGCCAGGGAGTGGGCGCTGCCGACACGTGCACTCTGGCCGTGACTTTCACCCCGACTCAGCCCGGACTGCAGCTCGGTTCCATGGTGATCGAAGACAATGCGCCGGGTAGCCCGCACGTGGTGAATCTGACCGGGGTCGGCACCTCAGGAGTCGCTCAAACGAGCACGTCCGCACTCAGCTTCAGCCCGCTGACCGTGGGAACATCCAGCACACCACAGAGCATTACCATAACGAATGCGGGTAACGCCCCGCTGACCATTGACAGTATTCAGACGACAGGTGACTTCTCGGAGAGCAACAACTGTTCGAGCCTAGCTCCGAATGGAACATGTTCGATTAAAGTTACATTCACACCGACGGCTTCTGGGACCCACGCTGGTACCTTAATCATCACCGATTCTGCAGCCAACAGTCCGCAGAGCATTATGCTTACCGGTGTGGGCACCACCTCTACTGAATTATCTGGCCAGGGGAAGAAAGTCTCTCAGCCAGAGTCTCCCGAACTCTCAAATTGAAGGGGCGTTGCGCCAGGTCTGCACTTTTAGTGACCCGCGCGGATTATACCTATTTCCCAAAGTCGTTAGGATTGGGCGCAAGCGCACCCGATTCGCTTCCAGGATGGCTTCGCGTACGGGCATGCTATCAGCTACCAGGCGGTTCGTGTAGTCGACCTGTAGGATCCCGTTTTTTTTCACAATGCCAAGCAGCAGAAACATACCTAACGCGCTCCACAGGCTCAAGGCGTGTCCCGTGATCCAAAGTGATAACAGCGCGAAAGGAACACTGAGCGGCAGTGTGAGCATGATAATGAACGGATACGCAAAACTCTCAAACTGTGCCGCCAATACCATGTACACAAAAACCGAAGCGAGCAACATTGCCAACAACAGGTTCCAGGTTGTTTCTTCGAGAACCTTTACCTGACCCGAGAACAGATACGAGTAGCCTGCGGGCATTCCTACTTCCTTGATCGAACTGATTGTGTGCGCCGCGGCCAGATCAAGCGGGTATCCGGAGGCGATATTGGCATACACGCTAACCTCGAACTCGCGGTTATACCGCCAGAGAGTGGATGGTCCAAAGCCGCGAGCGATGGTGGCCACGCTCTCCAGGCGCACTTGTCCCAGTTTGCTCGATGGCACCATCATGCGGTTCAGCACGTCGGGGTTGTCACGCTGTTCAGGAAGCAACTGCATCGTAACCGGATACTGCTCCGAACCTTCTTTGAAGCGCGTGATCTCATCTTCACCCGAATAGAACAACCGTACGGCATCGCTGATGTCGGTCATTCGCACGCCGATATCGGCGGCGCGCTGGCGATCAACCTTCACCTGCAATTCTGGCGTGTTCAGGTTCAGGCTGGGCTTGATATCGACGAGGTCCGGATACTGATGCATACGGTCCGCGACTTTTTTGCTGATCTCCGCGAGCTGATTTAGATCTGGTCCGCGAATCACGGCGGAGATCGGAAAATAAATTTCGCCGCCGAGGACTGAAGGCAAGCGCACGTTGTAGGTGGCGTTGTGATACTCCGCCAAAATGGCGCGCACCTTGGTCGCCATCTGCTGATGCCTTCGCAGGGCTCAATTGCCGAGGACGCTCACTGCAGTGCGCTGCCATTCAATTTCCTTGCTTTGCGGGCGACGAGGTCGAGACCTCGCTTTCGCGCCTCCTGCTCCAGAGCGGCGAGGCTTGCCCGGCTAGCTTTGGAGTGGCCCGACTCCGCCTCGATCTCAGCAAGCGCAAGCCGAGTCTCGAATTCATCCGCTATGAATCCTTGTCTAGCTTCATTCCTCAAGATCGTTTCGAGAGTAGATCTTGCCTCGGCGAGTTTGCCGGTTGACGCCGTAGCGCGAGCGGCGCTGCTTGTAAACTCGTACGCGACCGGCCGATTCTGGGTCTTCGCGGCGATTTCTGTCTCGGCATCCGCCGCCGCCTTCGCCTCTGTTCTTTTTTTCTGGGCGAGCAGAGCATCCACCAGCACACCCGCCGCCATCAACTCATCATCCGTTTGTTTGTCGCCATGAAACTCCGCCAGGGCGTCACGCGCCGACTTCTCGGCATCTGGGGCATGACCTTCTTCAATCGCTACCTCCGCCAGGTAAGTACGTGACTCGGCCGCGGTTTGCTTCTCTCCCAATGCGCTGAATATTGCGATGGACTGCTCGTAGGCCTGACGCGCTCCCGGCAGATCTCCCTGTCGAAGTAGCGCTTTGCCGAGACCGGCCCACAGGTAGCCCTCCGTGGCTTTGCTCCCGATGCGTTGTGCCAGCATAGTTGCCTGTCGATAGGTGTCCTCGGCGCCGTGCAAGTCTGCCTGGTCAGCTAAGAGAGCGGCAAGATTGCCCAGGGTATCAGCCTCGCCTCCAGTGTCTTCCACCTTGCGATACCTTGGGATAGCGTCGCGAAACAGTTTTTTCGCTTCGACAAGATTTCCTTCGTCATAAACAGTAAGTGCAAGATTGGCCAGAGTTGCGGCGACTCCGTCATCGTTGCCGACTTCGCGAAGATTTTGTGCCGCCTCTTGCCACAGGAGTTTGGCCTCGCCGATGTTGCCCTGCTGCAGCTTGGCGTAGCCCATATCGTTCAGCTCTTTTCCCACCCCATTGCGGTCGCCAAAGGAAGCGTAAAGATGTTCTGCCTCTTGGCAAGCAGCGAACCCTTCATCGAGTTTTCCGAGTTCGACCAGATTCGCGCACCGGTTCCCATGCGCTCGTGCTACTAGCAGTTTTGCGTCCGCTGCAAGTCCTTTCTGAATGGCTCGTGCATCGGCTGCAAGCGCTTTGGCGTGGTCCAGACCCGTATAGGAACTGGCCAGTTGCAGGTCGATTCTGGGATCGGTACCTAACGGACTGGGAAGTTTTTGCAGAGTATCGAGCGTACCCAGCGATTCTTCAGGCTTGCCCGCTTGATCTTGAGCTGACGCCAAGCGCAATCCATAGTCGAGGTTATCGGGAAACAACGTGTAGAGGGTGCGATAGACCTCGATCGCCTTTGGGTAGTCGAGGGTTGCCATCCGGTACCGACCCTCAACGGCGAGTTGTTCTTCATGTCGGAGTTTGTCCGACAACTGAAAGGCTTTGGTGGCCTCCGCTTTCGCCTTCGCATCGTAGCCCAGTGTTTTCCAGGCATCGGCAAGCACCATGCGCGACAAGGGATATCTCGGATCAGATGCTACTGCTTGCTGCAGAAGGTCGCGCCCTGCGACCGCATCGAAGACCCGCAATTTCGATAGACCCATCGCATAGAGGCGCGCTGCTTCCGGGTTGCCCGGTAAGGAGGCGCGCATGCTCACGACATCATCGGAGGAAACACCTTCCAGACCCATTTTTTCTCGCAGGCGCGCTCCCGCCTGCGAGACCAGAGCGAACAAGTCATCCTCTTTTCCCGTGGCCGATACTTCGGCGATGGTCTCTCCGGCCACTGCGTCTTGCATGCGCAGATCGAGGCGAACAGCACCCTTCGCTTTTCCTCCCAAAGTTGCATACGATCCCAGAACCACGACGTCGGCGCCCAGCCTTTTGTGCAAGCGAGCCAGCGTATCTTTCGAAAGGCTTTCCGCGTCAGGTAATCGTAGATCCAGCTCGGCGCGTGCGACGTCCTCTCCGGGAATGAGACGAAGCTTTTCTCCAGCGGCCAATTCCGTGTTCAACATCTCCGCCAGGCCCGTGGAGAGCCATGAATCTTCCGTTCTTAGGGATAGGTCCTGAAGGTTTAACACCGCAACCGACCGGCGTGACGTCTTCGCCGCGGTCGGTGGTGGTGTTTGCCGATGACCGATCACCCCATACGCGACGACGAGCGCCGCAGTTAGCGCAATCCCGATCGCTGCGACCAGTATGCCCGATCGCCATCCCGCAATAGCGCGTCTTGAACTTTCGTGCCTGAGATCGAGGCCAGCCTGGACCGTTTTCAAGTCGGCCAACATCTCGGCCGCTGACTGGTACCGCGCCGCGCAGTCCTTGGCAAGAGCCTTATTAATGAGGCGGACAATCCCAGGAGAGACGTTGGGACTTAGACTGGCGAGCGGCGTCGGATCACGATTTAGTATGGCGTCGAAGACCGTAGCCATCGCTCTCCCGGTAAAGGCGCGGTGACCGCTCACCATCTCGTAGAGCACGGCACCAAAGCTGAACAGGTCAGTCCGGGCATCTAGGTCATCGCCGCGCGCTTGCTCCGGAGACATATAGGCCACGGTGCCTAGCGCGCTGCCGGGATCGGTCAGTTGTTCGTCCAGCCTTGGTTCATCCAATTGCTGCTGTTCGTTGAATCGGGTACTGGGCGAACCCGAAGGTACGGCTCTCATTTCGCTCCTGCGTTCAGAAGCGAGCTTGGCAAGTCCGAAGTCAAGGATTTTCGCCTCATCGCGCCGCGTGACGAATATGTTTGCGGGTTTTATGTCGCGATGGATAATGCCTTGAGAATGCGCGGCTTCGAGACCTGTCGCTAGCTGTACTGCAATTCGAAGAGCTTTTTCCGTGCCGAGAGGCTGCGCATCGATGAGGTGCGTCAAACTCTGCCCATCGAGGTACTCCATGGCAATGAAGGCGCGGCCTTCTGATTCGCCGATATCGTAAATTGTGCAAATATTAGGATGGTTTAACGAACTGGCAGCGCGAGCCTCACGTTGGAATCTCTTGATCGCAAGGGGATCGTAAGCGAATTCATCAGGCAGAAACTTCAGGGCAACCGACCGGCCAAGTCGGGTATCCCGAGCGTGGTAAACCACGCCCATACCCCCTCCGCCTAATTTTTCGACAATGCGGTAGTGGGAGATGACTTGTCCGGCGGAAGCCACGGCTGCTCCGTCGCCAGCCGAGATCCGGCGTTGCGAAACCTGCCGAGCCACCACTTCCAGGGCTGGCGCTTCGATGAAGCTCTCGGCTTCCATGTCATGAACGAGTAGAGATACAACTTCCTCTAAGAGTGCGAGATCGGACGCGCACTCGGTTTTCAGAAATGTAGCGCGCTCGTTCTCGTCGTACTCCAGCGCAGAGTGGTACAACTGCTCCAGGCGACGGGCCCGTTCAGCATCCATCACTCTTTTCTCCGCTGCTTCGGTCGATCGGTTCTCCGCTCGCTTCTCCTCGCATTGCGCGCAGTAGCCAGGCTTTGGCGAACCTCCAGTCGCGCTTTACTGTCACAGGAGACACCTTTAGAGCTTCTGCTGCTTCCTCCACTTCAAGACCGCCGAAAAAACGCAGTTCCACGACCTGACTGTGGCGGGGATACAGGACCGCTAACCGGGTCAAAGCTGCGTCGAGCGCCATGATGTCCGCGTCCTTCTCCGGGGTGAGCAATAGACCTTGATCCAGAGAAACCTGCACTGCGCCAGCACCTCGCTTCTGGTAATTGCGGGACCGCGCAAAATCAGTCAGGATTCGTCGCATCAAACGCGCGGAGATGGCGAAAAAATGAGCGCGATCCTGCCAATTGACCGCCTGTATATCCACCAAGCGAAGGTAGACCTCGTTGACCAAGGCGGTGGTTTGCAGGGTGTGACCGGGCTTTTCCCGGCTCATCCAGCGATGTGCCATGCGGTGCAATTCGTCTTCAACGACGGTGGTCAGCCGTTCCAAAGCCCCATCGTCCCCCTCGCCCCATGCCTTCAGAAGCTGCGTAAGTTCAACTTTTGAAGGAACTTCCGAAGACCCAAGCATGCCCGACCCTCGCTCAGTGACCAGCAAACTATCACATTGAGACGGGACGGCGCCATCTTTTACTCAGCAGTTTCAGAATTTCCGTCCAAATAATGATCCTCCCCGGAGTTGGTTCCCGCTATTTCAAGAGAAGGGCCTTCATTTTCGAGGATTGGGAGGCCCGATTGCGTTCGCTCCGCGAGCGGAGCTCATTCACAGGAGGAAATTCCATGCAACTCCGAAGACTAGATGCCCTTGCTGCCTCGTCAAGACATTTGGCGTTATCGTTTGCTCTTTTGGGCCTGCTGCCAACCGCATCTCTCTGTCATGGACAGACTGGGCCGACGGCTAAACTGCCCGGTCGTGCTGGATCGCCCGTTGCGCAAGCGGCGAACCATGATGCGCAAACGCCCTCATATAGCTTTACTATTGTCAATTTTCCCGGGGCCATGACGACGGCAGCTTCGGGAATGAATCTCGGTGTGGCGAATGCAAAAATCGACATCGTCGGCGGGGGTGGGCCTGAGGCGGGTGGACAAATCGCGGAAAGTTTTCTTATCCGCGTGTCGGGAACCAAAACCGTCACCGAGACCTATCAGACCGTAAACGATCCCCACATCTCCGGAAAGCAAGCTGCAATCGGCATCAATGATTCAGGCCAGATCGTTGGTTTCGGTGCCGACAGTTCCGGCGTTGAGCATGGATACGAGCGGAGCAAGGGAAAGTTCACGACTCTTAACGTGCCTTTTGCCGGAGCCACCGGCACTCAGGCTTATGCGATCAATAACGCAGGCGAAATCGTCGGCACTTGGTATGACGCAGCGGGCACCGGCCACGGTTTCACCTTGATTGGAGACACCTACACTTCCTTCGACTACCCCGGCGCTCTCTTCACTTTTGGCTTTGCTGTAAACAGCAAAGGAGACATAGTCGGCCAGTATCAAGATACCGCCGGATGGCACGGATACATGTTGAGCGGCGGAAGCTATTCTTCGCTCGACTTCCCCGGAGCCACGGGGACCTTTCCCGATGGAATTAACGATGCCGATGAAATCGTCGGAGGCTATTGCACCACCAGCGAATGCGCTTCGACTTATTATGGCGCGCAAGGATTCCTGCTCAGCAACGGAACCTATACAACGATTGTTGTCCCAGGGGAGACGACTTTCAATTTTGTTGTTGGGATCAATAACGACGACATAATGCTCGGCCTCTACGAGGATGCCGCCGAGATAGAAAGCTCGTTCCTGGCAACGCCCTCAGGTACCCGCTGAATCGAGCTCGCCGCAGATAAGGAAACTCGGACGGCTCAACCATTGATCGGGAATTCGTGCCGCCATGATCCCTGTCGAGGTTTTTTCCCGCTATATCAGATGAAGAGTCTTCGGGCGGTTAGCGATAGGGAGGCTCGACGCATCCGCTCCCGAAACGGAGCTCATTCCCAGGAGGAAATCAATGCAACTCAAAAGTCTAGCCGTTGTTGCTCTAGTTCTTTGCTGCGCTTCTCTTGCCAGCGCAACACTTACCACCTATCACATCGCGTTTACAGGCTATTGCGACACCATGACGCTGAACCTCTACAGTGACCGTCCGATACCGAAGATACTCGTTGGTGGTACCCACTTTAACTACAACTGTGAGGGAGCTGATGCCTATCTTGGCGGCTTCCAGGTTGGTATCTCACCGACCGTGCAGTATGACTCTACCGGCTCGGTACTCATGGTCTCTGATCAGGCCTACGGCCTACAAGGAACCAACTGGTCCGTCATGTACCTCATCAACATCCAAGCGGGAACTTGGATCTTGTGGTCAGGAATTTCCGGCGAAGGTGAGGAAATTCTCAACGAAGGTACGTTCACTCTTACAGATGGACAGGTGCGCAAGGGTGATGGCAACAAATCTACTTCTCAGCGGTAAACCGGGGATGTTTCCAAAAGCCACGTGCATACATTGCAGCGTGGCTTTTTGAATCTCCAACTCCAACTGATGTAAACACTCCGGTGAATACGCCCGCGGGGAAGATGCCTCTGATCGATAATCTCAGGCCGGGACGACGGTTTTGGAATTTGCGCCAGTCGATGATCCCTGCCGGCTTTTTTCCCCGCTATACCAAGTGAAGGGCTTTCACGGTAGCCGATTGCGGAGGCCCGACACATCCGCTCCAAAGTGAGCTGATTCATAGGAGGATTTATGAAAAACGCATCTGCCAACATTCTATTCAGCCGTCAAACATCCGCCGCAGACTCGCCGAAGAACGCGAGCCGCCTGCTCACCCTGGCCGCGCTTCTGTTGTCCGGCCTCAGCGCCTCGGCTTCGAACGTAAAAGTTGCCTCCGAAAAGGGATTCACGATCACTCCTGACGTCTCCACCCCGATCGTCCTCAGGGCTCAACCAGACGCGGCTTGCGATCTGCACGCCGTAGGCACGAGCGATACGCAATCTATGCGCTTTTATGCCAATGGCGATGGCTACGTAAAGATCCACGCAACCGCCCACGAAGGCATTGAAAGCCGGGTTCAGCTCGATTGCTCGTCGAATGGCAAAACTGTGGGCTATCCGCTTCATTTGCTCGCCAGCACCACGCCAACCAGCGAGATGCCGGTGCCGCAAAGCAACATTCCGATGCCCAAGGGCTCGACCGTACGCGCAGGATTAACCGAGGCGGAAGCGCAATCGATGACTGACGAAGAATTGTCGCGTCGCGACTATCCGGAGCGGCCCAATGTCCTGACCTCTCCCGATCAATATGCAAAGTGGCTCGATCAAGTGGCGCGGCCGATGACCATCCTTCGATCGCACCTGGTAAGCCGCTCCGATATTACGGCGGCTCCGGTAAGCGAAATTAGGTTCAATTGGAGCGGACTGGAAGCGTATAGCTCAACCAAGAAGACCTATAGCGCGGTCACTGCTGACTGGGGGGTTCCGGTCATCCCGACGGCTTCCTCAAACGGAAGCATCGACTATTCGGCGTTCTGGGTTGGACTCGATGGCGACGGCATCAAAGATCTGGTGCAGGCAGGGACCGAGCAAGATGCCTGGGAATCCGGGGGCGTAACCTACAGCGATTATTATGCCTGGTCCGAACTGCTGCCCAATCAACCGACGGAACAGGAAGTGTTCTCGGTGAACCCTGGCGATGCCATGACCGTTGAAGTCTGGATCAGCACGGGCTCTGGCGCGCCGAATCCCAATGGTTCCTACGGAGCCTTCCGCATCATCGACCAGACGCAGAATATTAGCACCGAATTTTATGTTCCATTGAACGGAACCACCTTCAACGGTACCGAGGCTGAGTGGATCATGGAGCGGCCTACAGTGAACGGCGGCTATCCAGAACTCGCTGCCTACCTCATCGCAAACATGTCCGGCGGGTCGGCCCTGCAGGTGAACGGCACGAAATGGGTCGACAGTGGCACGGCCGCGAACCGCAATCTCTCGATGTATAACGGCGCCGACGAACTATCAGAAGCAGTATGGCTGGGTTCAGGCACGACCATGACGAGCTTCTTATGGCTCAACTATAAGTAACCTTGAACGCCTCTCAACAACCTGGCGTCACTGCGTAGCAATGGCGCCAAATTTTATCCACGCTACTTTGCCGCTCGAACTGATCCACCAAGTGCGGCCCGGACGGCAAGTTTCTATACGAAGTCGACATCAACTCAGGGAGAAGAAGCAATTCGTATAACATCGTGCGGCACGCGGGTGCGATGTATGCCCTTGGTATGTTGAACCGCTCCTATCCAGACGCGCATGCGGTGGAGGCAATGGTCCGTGCGGCGACGTTTCTACGGCAGAACTACATCGGGCCTGGAGTGCGGCCCGGCCAAATGGTTGTCTGGTCAGAACCACTGGATCAGCAAGCTAAGTCTCAGCATCGCGTCGCTGAATTGGGAGCTACTGGCCTCGGTATCGTGGCGCTTGCCGAAGTGAGGCGCGCGGAGCCGGAAGCCGTGCCACTCGAAGACTTACAAGCACTGGGTCGGTTCCTGCTGTTTCTGCAAGAAAATGATGGCAGCTTCGTCAGCAAGTATCGAGCAGAAAGTGGGGCCGTACAGGACTTTGAGAGCTTGTACTATCCCGGCGAAGCGGCTTTGGCGTTTATCTCTCTGTACGAAGCCGATCACTCCCGCGAATGGCTCATCGCCGCGGGCAATGCGCTGTCTTTCCTGGCTAAGAGCCGCGCCGGACTCTCTACCGTTCCCGCCGACCACTGGGCACTCATTGCAACCGGCAGACTACTTCCATATTGTGACCATAGCTCCTGTCCGGGGTCTTCGCGCGAGGAACTCATCAATCACGCCGCTCAGATTTGCAATTTAATTCTGCGCGAACAATTTAGAGGTTCGGCTGGAGCAGGCATCGAGGGAGCGTTCGATCCGGATGGCAGGACCGCTCCAACTGCTACCCGTCTTGAGGGACTGCTAGCCGCTCTGGAATTTCTGCCCAGAGGTGAACTCCAGACGACAGTCGAAGCTTCCACCGCGCGAGGCACCGCATTCCTGTTGCGGATGCAGGTCGCTATAGGACCTTACTCCGGCGGCATGCCGGGGGCCTTCGCTACTAGAGCCCTCGATTCATCCGCGATCCGGATCGACTACGTGCAACACACGTTGTGCGCTTTGCTGCGATACCAGCAGTTATTAACCCCCGGAATGTGCTACAAAGCCAATCTTCGACCGTAATTCCGCCCATATTCGCATTCGACAGGTTGGCCAAAAAACCAGCCCCGGCTCGAAGAAAATACCAAGCATGACGCGACCGTGGCATCCTGGCGCGACAAGAAACTCAATAGCAGGGAAAATGGTTCCTACGGCTATTCGGCGGATGGCAAGTTATTTGCGGTACAACCACCTACTTCAAAGGACGTACAAGCCGATGAGCGCCACCACGGATGTGCCGACCATCGCCATGACGAACAACCACGAATAGGAATGTGCGCTCTCCGGGCACTCAATCGCGAACATCTTTTTTGCAGGTCGGAACTTATTAAAATAGAACCAAAGAACGTAGCCCTGAATGAATACAAGACCTGGAAGAAAGAAAGCGTCCAGGGAAAGATCGCGGATTAACATAAGGCGGGTGTCGATGACCGTAGTCGAGGCTAAGAAAAGCAAGAGACTAATTGCAGGCAACCATTCCCCCTTCGAGCTTTGCGTGGACACGAGCGATTCCATTCTTTAACTCCTTAGAATGTATTCATTGGAATTCACCGCAGGTCGCCTCATAAATGTGTCAAGAATGACGTACTACGCCGATGGCATAAGAGAGAACGACTGAGATCAGCATTAGGAGAGTTTGTCCAATTCTGAAAAGCCTCAAATATACAGTACTGAGGTCAGAGTGCATCTCATCCAAACGCTTGTATGCCGGAAGGAATCCTCGAAAGAAATAGATCAGGGCGACTGCCTGCCAAGCCAAAAGAATAGGAATGGAAACAAAACTGGCCGACCGAACCTTCACGAAAACCACAAGAGCAAGGCCATCTATTCCCACGCAAAAGAGAGCGAGGGATAAAACCCACGTCCCGGTTTGGTCGGCGTTCGATTTCAAAGTATTCATAATCCATTCCTCAACTAGAACAGCTATTCTATCCTGGTCCCTCGTTGTGTGGGAAAGCAGGGGACAGACCCTATCGTTACTACATGATGGCATCACACGCAAGAGCCTGAGCACTATAAGAGACAGCCCAGGGAGTTAAAGCACCCTCGGTAAATAGATCACCAATATCAACTCCGAGAGCTATCGCACCAGGAATTACGCAGGGATGGTTATCCAACCACGAGGGTTGTGGAGATGCTGTGAGGGGCGAAACGGGGAATACGTTCACGTTGGCGTCGACGCCATAGGTCGTGCCCGGGGGCTGAGGAGGTATCTCGACGCTTCCAGCCTGGAAACAACTTCTTCCGACCAGCGAGACTTGGCTGAAGCGTTCTAAAGAGAGAGGCACATCTGCCGCACACCGGCCCGCGGCTTGAACGAGCAACTATCGTCCGGTCGGTGTGAAGACGACTGATGGGCCGTCAGTCTGCGTTGTATTGCTCCGAAGCAAATCCGATGTCCGTCCCAAGTACAGTCCCCACAAGGCGGAAGTGACACGGGATCGTTCGTGTGTTGAACTCTAAGGCTTTTACCGTCTACAAAATCGACTACAGCGATGTAGACGAAAAACCAGAAACGCTGTTTATGTACTTGAAACAATTGGTCGGCCCTAGCGGACGATTTTCGAACTTTCCTCTGGCTCACTGGCACTTCTGATCCATCTTCCAACGACTTGGGAGTGACCCGAACTAAAAATTGCCATTCTCGGCAGTGACAACAGCCGTTGCGCCTGAAGAACAAAGAATTCAATAGACAGGCGTCATTGAGTTCTGATGTAACCTTGTATTTCCTCGCGTTTGTGCCGCAGTTTAGGCCTCGCGCTCCAATGGGTCGAACGATTCGAATGAAGGAGTTGCGATGGAGGGATAGCCTGCCGGTTCGCAGATCTGCCCGTTTCGGAACGCGTGTCCAGGAACTTGTGTTTGTATTCCGTGTCGATTGGAAGGCTGCTTAAGTCTACAAACGAGACACCTGAAGCAGTGATGACCGCTAAGGTATTCTGCCCTTCGGCTACCGCCAGGGCATCGTAAACAGTCGCCGGGGTCACCGGAATCTGGATGCGATACAGAAGATGACCGGTATCCTGAGCGAGCACGTCAATCCCATCTGTAAGCAGCGAGAATAGGATGCTACCGTCCTGGTTCAGTTTTTGCCCGTTCGCAGCTAACGGGAACCACGTTTCCCAATCGATGTAGGTCACCGGAGTTCCAGGATTGAGCAACGAATCGGTCCACGCACTGGTGACATCGACAGTGCTTCCGTCTCCGGAGACCGCTAAATCTGGAAAATCGTCATCGGTGAAGTCGAATGTGGTATAGCTGATCGCATCATTCGAAGTGTCGAGCCAGAATGCCACGGTTACGCCTCCGGCCACGCATGAGTAGACTTTGCTGCCGTCAGGACTCAGCAGGACCCTTTCAAATTTGTCGCTCCCGCCACCGCTTTGCAGCGAGCCAAGGTCAATGATCGAATTGGTGGAAGTGTTCAGTTTGTGGAACGCCGGGGTACCCGAACCATTGATATCCGCCGTGTAGAAATAAACCATGCCGTTGTCGGTAACAGCGAGTCCGTCCGGCGCAAGCGAGGCTGCAAACCCATCCTTATCAAGCGACATCGGATAGCTCGTCGCAGATGCCGGGTTATCCGGATTCAGCACGTAGATCGTCTGGCCTCCGAAGTCTGACACGGCGAGCTTTGTGCCGTCTGGTGATTCCGAAATGGCCAGCAATTGAGTCTTGCCGGTTACACCGGGGAGAGTAATTGGCGAGAGCCATTGGCCAGCGCTCTTTGACAGGACCTGAATCTGCGCCTGATCGGCAAAGTAGTAAAGATCTCTGCCCGCATCGTAAATTCCAGCTTGCAAATTGGCCATGACCGGGTATGACTCCACCGCCGCAGTGTAGTAAAACGCCGCCGTCGCAGTCGTTGAACCGACAGATGTAGTAACGGTGACATTCACGGTTGTCCCGGCAGTTCCAGGTGGAATCGTAAACTGCAGCGCGTTCACGGGAACTGGATAGGGCGAAATCGGCGCGTAGGTGTAAACTGCTGTGACAGGGGCCGACTGCCCTCCTACTGTTACCGACGCGGTGTCCCCAAAGCCATATCCGATAACGGCTCCGGTCTGCCCACCTTCCGCTGTTGCGCCGTTGGGAACTACTTCCAAGATCGTAGGCCCGTAACTGAAGCCTTCCGGCGTCAGCCCAACTCCCCCATCGCTAAGTACCACCGCCAAATCAACCGCGCCCGTCTGCTTACTCGGCGGAGTGGTGACCTGTGCCGAGTTTTCATGACCGGGGCTCGTAGCGAAAGTGGCAAAAGCTCCGGGTTCGTTCCCGACGTAGATTTGGTTCAAGACCGCGGAGTCCATCACGTTCCCATAGGCGAAGCTACTGATTGTTGTGCTGCCCGACAGCGGTCCAGTAGAAGGGCTTGCATAGCCAGAGGAGATTAGGGTTGGCTGGGCGGTCGTTACCTGGGAAGCGTCCAAGAATCCGACCCCATGTCCAGTCGGTCCCATGATCAGGCTCGTCTCGTCAATAGCTGAAATCACGATACCGGATTGCAAATCGTCCACCGTAAAACTGGGAACCCAACCCTTCTGTGTGAGTAACGTCGTGTCGTATGCTCCGACCGCTCCAGACGATTGATCGACTAGGTAAAGCGTTGTTCCGTCCAGGCTGATTACCGCTCCGGAAGCCGCATTTGGAATCTCGCCAGCAGGCCCCGTGATTTGGCCCAGCAACTGGACGGTCTGGGCATCGAAGACTGCAACGCCATATAGGTTTGTGGTCAAGAAAAAGCGGCTCCCGTCGGGAGTGGGAATAATTTCACGCACAAAAGTAGGTTCCGGGAATGCTCCCAAGGTCGCTACTTGTGCGACGGGATCATAGGAACAGACGGTTTCCCCTCCGCCTCCTTCGTCCACGGTTGTAATCAGAACGCGCGTCCTGTCCCCGCTGACGGCAAATCCTCCCTGGTTGCCAAATCCGCAAATACTGCCGTCGGTTCCGGTGTCTAGAGAATTTGTGACAGGATTCCACACTGCGGACGCGCTATATCCATCAACTCCAAGAATTCCCCCTGCCGCACCTTGAAGAGCCAGTTCTCCGTTGAAGAGAACCATCGCCGTTGTTGCTGCGAAACCACTGGGCCCGATTGAAGCAGATGGGTAGCGTGTCGTAACACCGAGTGTCGCTGTGTCGATCTGATAAACATCTCCGATCAACGTGCCCGCATAAAGACTTCCATTGTACGGAGAAACATCGATCCCCCACGCCAGCGGCACGGGAATCCGCGCAGTCTCGATTTCCTGAGTCGCATCGAAAACGTCAATTTCATTCAGGAATGGATTACTCACAAAGAACTGCTTGTGCACGGAGTCGTAAACGCTGAAATGAGGCGGCGCAAACTCTAATGAATTCGGATCGTAGAAGGAATTGGTGCGTAGGTATTGAGTGCGAATGGGAGGATGCGCCCCGGTGACCGGTGCAACGATGCTCAGCGAAGTCTGCGCACTGTGACTCAACCCTCCTGATGTACCTTGAAAAGTGATCGTCGCCGTAGCTGGCTGCGCCGATACCGCTGCCGTGACTGTCAGTTGCTGCTCGTTTCCCGGCATGAGGCTGAATGCCGCCGGATTCGCTGTTACTCCCGATGGCAAGCCGCTCACCGAGACATTTATGCTCGCCGTAAAGTTGTTGATCCCCGTCGCCGAGACGGTAACAGTCTGGCTGTCCCCAGCTTCGATAGCGAGCGTTGTTGGCGACGCGGAAATGGAGAAATCACCGGGCGCTTGTGTCGAGCCACCGCCGCCACTGCCACCACATCCGGCCAGCAACAACGAAAAAATGCCAACAGCAGCAAAGCACAGACCTGAACGATGAATCCGCGAGAAACAGGTCTTGAACATAGACTTTCTAGCCTTTGAGCAGATCATTTTACTTGCGAAACTGAAGATTATCTTCAACAACGGTAGCGAGGTGTTCTCGCAAAAACCGCAATTTATTCCGGTTGCCCTTCGCGAAAAGCACCCGAAGGCCCCTCGCATCCACGCCACAGTAATCAATGTGGATCTCGTGTTCCGGCCTTCGCCGGTGAACCTCGTGAGGATTCATAAGGGGGTTTGGCACCGATTTTCAGAAACCGGAACAAGAGTAGAAAAAACGCGCAGTAGAACCCAAGGTTTCCAAGCAGATATAAGAGGAATCCTTGCCAATCATGACCGCCGAAACCGGTGGCGGTTGCTGCCGCTGCTCCAGGCCACAGTAATATGTTGGCAGCGGGCTCTAGCGAGCTCGAACCCGTCGAAAAGGATATAAGCAGGAAAAGCCCGATCCCAGCGGTGCAAGAAAGGAGCCAGTACCTGATCCCGAACTGGACAGTTTTCATTCGCTCATTTCCTTTGACACCCTAGTCACATGCGGCCCTATTGCCCAAGGCGCACTGTCTCGCTTCATCCTCGGCAACCGCGATCTGCCCTGCGTTCTGATCTGACTGGCTACCCGCATAGTATTGACCGACTATCGTTTCGACGGCACGCTGAGTTGCACCGCTTATTGTTCCGAGCTTTTGCGTCGCCTCTTCAGGGAACGCTTGGAAGAACGCAGCCACCATCAGACGAACCGATCTCCCTATGCCGTACCAGTCCTGCGCCTCGTCATGTTCTCCCATAATGTGCGTGAGATCATCAAACCAATACCTAGGATTCGCTAAACCACCCCAGACAGTTGGCGTACCATCTGCCGCCGTGTGGCTTGGAGAACCCATGTCCATCAGACTGTGTCCCGCTTTCATGTAATCCGTAAGGGCAAGGCTCGTAAGGCCGTTCTCATCGCCGACTGCCTTGGCCGCTGCCAAGTTGCTGTCGATATAGTTCCTGATAGCGGCGCTGCACGCAGACGAACCTTGACCTGGTGAGCACTGAGCATGCATATACGCGTTATTAGGAGACTGGCCGCCGCCCATGATCGAATCCTGGCCAGCGCTGACCGTCTTAAGCAGTGACACCTGCTGTGAGGACAGCACGCCTCCGAATACAGCGTCAATCATTTCATTATGAATTCGCGTCGGCCAAAGGCCATTTCGGTCCACAAGGGCCAGAGGGTTGTTCAAAGCGTACGTGTACCGGTTCCAGGTCTGCGGGTTCACCGGATTCGTGCTTACTCTCGAAGGATCGACTGACATGAATCTACCCAAACTACTCTGGGAGTGCCTGGCCCCGAAGTAATCTAACCCCGACTCCGAATCGCGCTCCTTGCCGGTGAACTTGTAGCCTTTCCAAAACGCTGCGCTACATGAGCACGCGTCGGAATGCGTCATAATGGTACCGTTTGCATCGTAGGCATGCTCGGCTATTTGTTACCTGGCCGATCTCGAATGTCGTCCGAATCGACCTTGGCTACCCACAGCCCTTCCTCTACGGAGTACGTAGCCGTCCCCTCGGTTTCGAGTTCAAGACAGTACAGGAGCATCTCAGTGCCTTCCCGCAGAGTGATCCCTAAGCGGTTTAGATCCTGTATAGTGCCAACCGAGTTCAGCCGCACTCTGCCTTGTCGATCGCTGTTTTGGAAATCGACAAACACTCTAGGTAATTGTGCTTGCTCAGTCATTGGGTTTCACCTTAGCGGGATTTGGAACTGTTGGCGTCAGAAGCTGGTTGGCCTGCTGTGGTGTGACTCCGGTAACTGTCGCGTGGTTCGGACTTTGACCACTCGTGGGAACTACGTCTCCTCCAGCCGCCCTTACCTGGCCTACTGTGCAGCAGCCCACTTGCCCATATTTGGATGTTGTGGGCGACTCCGCTGCCAACTGCCCAACTGACTTCCCAGGGGCGCTTTCCACTGAGAAACCCGTCACTCCCGATGGGTGCGTTCCAGTCCCCGCCGCTATTCCCTCCACGCTGTTCGCCCCGCCCGGATTGGCCGAGCCTCCCCGGACCACATTGGCGTCATCGGGAAGCGCTGGCGCTTGTGCAGGCGCGGGAGTCGCAGCTGGTGCCGGAGCGCTTTGCGGTGGAGGCGCGTTTGCGGTATTGCTGTTATCGGAACTGTGGAAGAAGTTGATAGCCGCTTTCCCGCCGTAATAGACAATTGCTCCTCCGACGGCGGCACCAATGATGCCCCCTACGACTGTCCCTCCCGGCCCAAAGAAGCTCCCACCCGCGCCGAATTCAAGGGTGCAGCTCAAAACCTCTGCGCAGTGTCCATCCGGATCGCGGGTCGTAGTGGGGTTGTTGTTGACGTAGCTGTAGAGATTGAGGCTCTGCGGATTTCCGAAATTCGCGTAGGGAACGTCTGTCGGCTTAGCCGCCCAGTCCGGCGTCATGAACCTGCCGAGACTGCTGCCGTAGTATCTGGCCCCGAACATGTCGAGGCCCGATTCAGTATCGCGTTCTTTGCCGGTGAACTTGTAGTTGTTGATGTCACTGCCGGTGATTACGACCTCCCCACCAAAGGGATAGTAATCAGACTGCTTCTGGATATTGCCGAGATTATCGGTAATAACATCCGCAGAGCCAAGATGGTCTGCGAAGTAATAATGCACGTCGCTACTTTCGGTGTCACGACGCGCTACGCGCTTGCCATTGAAGAAGATATATTCTTCTGCAATGGTGCCGGTCAGGGCGGATTCGGAAATCGTGTCGGTTCCCGTTCCAGTCCAATATAGCGTGCCAGTACTACAGGTCGGGTATGTTCCGCCACATTTGATAACCCGCTTGCCGTCACCGTCATAGACATAAGTATATCCTGCCGTTCTTGTCAGACGGTTCTCATCGTCGAATGTGTAAGTGTCGCCAATACCATCGTTAATCAGATTTCCCGAGGCATCGTAGGTCATGCCCGTAAACTGATTGTTGCCCGTCATGCTCTGGCTGAGAGTGGTGGGACTACCCTGAGTCGCCGTGATTTGGAAGAGATTACCCCAGGCGTCGATTCCCGGCACGAACGTGCTCCCTGACATGTGCCCGAACATCTGCCCCCAACAATCTGTACAGGTGGTTCCCTGCGTGGCAGCGGTCTCGATTCGATTCAGAGAGTCATATGTAAAATTCTTTGTGAGGTTCGGATTCTGGCAATTTGCGATGGAAATCACGTTGCCATTGTCGCCCGCACCCACGTTGAAGGCATAGACGGTATGCAAAATGTTTCCAACCGTCGCAGGGCAAGTGGAGCCAGTCAATGACGGGGGGGTGTTCGTTCCATAGAACATCTGCAAGGGTTGGAGCCGGGAATTGTAGCTGAACGCACCCAAAATGGAGGCCCCGTCTGTGAGGCTCGCTAAAGCTCCCTGCGGCGCATACGTTGCGCTTGTAATGTAGCTGAAATTATCAGTTGTATCCGCCGCACTCGCGGGCCGACCGGCGCTGAAGCCGCCCGATCCGTTTGCGGTATACGTGATCGTTCGAGCCACCTTAACTGGAGGTAAGATGCCCGTTGAGCTACTCGGATACGCGAGCGTGTTTAACTCGCCATCTTCGTAATAGCCGTAAGAGAACGATCTCGTGATCGCAGACGATCCGTTAATGGTTCTGTTCTCGCCAAGAATCCGGTTCATGGAGTCGTGAGACCAGCTCGACGCTCCTGACCCATCGCACATCGCCGTACGAGAGCCAATTGGGTTCGAATCGGTAAGCGTGGGCGGAGTAGTGGCACAGCCAGTCAGAGCACTTCCGTCATAGCCATATTGCACGCTCGGAGTAGTCGCACCGCCGGTGTAAGTTTTCTGAGTGATCCGATTCAGCACGTCGTAAGAATAGGTAGTGACAGCTGTCGAGGAGGTTGTAGTCTGGTTCGGCGCGGGCGCAGTCTTCGTGACCATGTTCCCATCGCCGTCATACGTGTAGCCGATTGTGCCCGCGGTGTAGCTCCCGGTATTACTGGCCGGACACGAAGCCGGGGTATTCACGCTAGAAGTCACCTCGCGATTGGCCGCGCACGTTAGGCGGGACAGCGAATCGTATGTGAACGTGCGATTGCGCGAGCCGTTCTGCACCACCGAGAGCAAATTGTCCAACGTGTCATAGGTGTAATTCGTCAAGTAGTTTAAGCCACTTGGATCTTCCCAGACTGCCGTCATACGGCCAAGAGCGTCAGTCTGACTGGTTCGCACCTTGCCTGCTTCGTCCGTTACGGTACTGGTTAGGCCTGTCGATGTTCCCGAATAGGTTGTTGTGATAGTCGAGCCGTCGGTTTGAATAACGCCCGTAACGCGACCTATGGCGTCCTTCTGGGTTGTCGTCATCAAGCCGTAAACGCCGTTCGAAGTATCGCAATACGGCGTCGAGACCTGTGTGTATTCTCCGGTTCCACTCGTAAATCCGTACGCGTGATCCACTTTCACGAGTTTGCTGCCAACCGTACAATCGGGATCATTGAGCTGCCCTTCCTGCAAGCGGCCTAGACCGTCGAAGACCGATGTCCGCTGTATATTGAGGCCGGAAGTTACGAGCTTATCCTGGGTGACGCTCAACGGGGCGACATCCACATAGCTGCTTGTGGTCTGGCCTCCATCGGGATAGCTGATAGTCAGGGGGCGGTTCAACAAGTCATATGCAAACGTAGTCCCTGGTCCAGAATTGTTGATGTCGTTCTGGTCTTTGGTATTAGAGAGCAATCCCGTACAACGGAAGAAGCTGTGCGTCGTATTGTGGGATAGTGCGTCCGTTGTTTTCGTTAGGTACGCAAAGGTGTTAGTACCGAGAGTACAATTTGTGTCGGTTCCCCAGTTATCCACGTAGCTCAAATTAGTCGTGTTGTTGTTTGGGTCCGTCGTCGAGAGCTTGTTGCCGAGATCGTCAAAACTGTTCGTAGTATTCAGCCAGGTCCAATTTGAGCCCACGAGCAAACCCTGGCTTGTCTGGGTCAGGTTGCCGCGAGTTCTATAGGTACTTGGGAAGTCCGTGTAATCGTGATTCGGCGCAGGCGTGCCGCTGGTCGACGTAATAGCTGTCGTGTCGTAGGCGTATGTGGTCTGAGCCTTGGTGTTGCCCGATCCGTCATAAACGACCTTGCTGGTGACACGATCGAGCATGTTCAGAGTCAAATAGGTTGAATTGCTGTTGTGCAGGTAAGCGTAGTTCGTTTGACGAACCAGGGAACCTGACGCACCGCTGCCGTAGGCGTATTCGAGCTTTTCAGTGGGATTGTGCACCAGCATGGATCCGCAGTCAGTTGAAACGCTGTCGTAATCGGTCTGCGTTTGGGTGACTAGATTTTGCTGGTTCCATGTGGTCGTTTCAGAGCTCGGCAAATAACCCCCGGTCACTTGAGAAGGGTTGGCACAAGTATTGCTTCCGATGACGGCTTGATAATTTGTCGCCACGGTTTTTAGCAATGTCCCGGAAGTCACCGACCCTTGGTAGTACTGCATCTCCGTGATATAACACACAGGTGTAACCCACGGTTTGCCGGGCGTATCTATGTACATGCAGGTCGCAGCCTGCTGATTTCCTGCCGGGTCCGTTACGTTGTTGGTGCTGTTATATGAGTAGTTCCAGGTGTACGATTGTCCACCCGACGTTTCGGTTCGACTGGTTATTCCTGATTGCCCTGAATTCGTCCACGTATAAGCTAATTGCCCGCCACTCGGCAAAGTGATCGAGATTGGCTGGCCGTAGGATGTAGAAGATGAATTGTTTATTGTATAGCTGAGTTCGTTTCCGGGAAGAGTGATAGTCGTATATAAAGGTTCTCCCGTATTTGTGAATTCGGTGCAGTTCTGTAGTCCGCCACAAAGATGAGTTTGAATGCCTCCGCTCTGAGTCGTACTGTTAGTGATTTCAATTGTTCGCGTAGTCCCTGACGAATCCACATAGGAGATCAAAGGGGTTGAGGAGGTACGACCTAATGTGTCCGTCAGCACACCACTCTCTGAATTGTAAGTAATCTGATTGCCATTCGTGTCCTGCACCAGCACACTAGTGTTCGAGTCAATCACGGTACCGTTCTGGCTGATTGCATATGGAGCACTACCACTCATAATCATGCTCCATCCGGAGCCATCGGACGCATACAATGTAGAGCCGAGGGGTGCCCAATCGTAGCAATCGCCTTCGGGGTTAGGGAACATGCCATGTGTGGTCCCGTTTGAATCGACGAGTTTGAACGAATAGGCTGCGACCGTGCCGGTTTCACCACATTCGGCCGTCTGGAGAGTTTCGCCCGCCTCATAATTCGCGGTTCCAGCGAACCGCCATCCCGCAGTGCCACTGGGTTCGACATACCAATAGCAAGACCCATTGTGAATGCAATATTCGTCGATGACAAATAATCCGCTGCTGTCGTAGATGTATTTGGAAACAACGGACAGCCCGTTTCGGCCCTTCACCGTGAACAGGGGAAGTTCGATGTGGAGGTTGCCATTGTTGAGTTGCACAGAATCAAAGTCAGACCCACTGAAGACGCCATTCTCAGGAAAGCCGACATTGTATGGGTTGGTTGGGTCTTGCGCCCACGCGCTAGTGCCGAACAGGCAGAGAACAAATAGCATGAAAGTTAGAAGCCGTGAGCTAACTCTCGGTAGCACCGTCATCGCTGTTCTCCTTGAGGAACTGTGAAGTCAGAATCGGCCAAACCAACGTTGAACGTAACCGACTTGAGAACCAGATCGTCTTCCGGCTTACCATTGTCGAAACTGGTCTGGCGGAAGGGCACGACAATACCGCCGACGTTTTGGTACCCGGTAAAGTACTCCTCGATGGTTCGATGATGCTGCTGAGAATTGCCTTGCTCGTAGTTCTCGTACTGAATCTTATCGACCAGACCGGTCGTGTTATCGATGTAGAAAAGAGTCTGAGTAATCGAAGAAAAAAATGAGCCTTGCGTCGAATCGGCATGGGGCACAAAGCTGAGGGCAATGATCTTGGTAGTTTGCCCATTGACCTGGGCTGAACCTCGGAACGCAAGACTGACCTTGGAGCTTTGATACTCAGCCAATAGCGACAGCAAAGGGATGTGGCCTACACGTTCTCCGACCAGATTGTTCAGTGCGAGCTTTCGCACGGTTCCGTCCGGCTTTTGTATCGCCGCCCGCCCTTCTTTCATGATCCGAATATTCATGCCGTTTGGCATCTGCATCTCGACCCGAGTTTCGTGCGTGCCCTTGGATTTAAGGATTATTGGGAAGCTGGTGGGACTCTCACCGTGATAAATAGTTAAAGTTCCCGTCGCGAGAGAGTCCTGGTAGCCGAGAATTGCTTGCTGTCCGCCCATGGCATTCACCGCAGTTTCAGCAATTGCCACAGCCGTTGGATCTTTGATGATTTCAAACGGCTTCTTTTCGGCCGTTTGCGCACGCATGAAAGCCGTGTACATAACGAGGAAAAGAATTCCCAAGACAGTATTCAAGCGCATTTAGTGGCCTCCGAGAGGACAACGTTTCGAAAATCGAGAAGCGCCAAACGGTTGATTCGAAAAGACAACACGCAGTTTGCAAATGCTCGATCTCTCGGTAGCATAAGCACTTCGTAGGGGGCCACCATGATTCCAGCAATTCTTTATGCACGGGTATCGAGCCGCGAACAGGAGCGGGAAGGATATTCCATCCCAGCACAACGCAAGATGTTGGCCGAGTATGCTCGGTCACGCGGCTTTGAAATTGTTCGCGAATTCACTGATATCGAGTCCGCCAAGAATCCGGGTCGCAAAGAATTCGGCAACATGCTACGGCTGCTCGAAACCGACGGATCGATCCGGATCGTGCTAGTCGAGAAAACTGACCGCCTCTATCGCAATCGCGCCGACGCCCTTTCCTTCGAAGAATTGATTGAGAAGCGCGGGGTCGAAGTTCATCTCGTCAAAGAAGCTCGCGTCATTGAAAAAGAATCACGTTCACAAGACAAGTTCATGCATGACATCCACGTCGCGGTCGCGAAGCATTACGTGGAAAACTTGCGGGACGAAGTTAAGAAAGGCATGCGCGAGAAGGCCGAACAGGGAATTTATCCGGGCCGCGCACCTTACGGGTATCGCAACAATCGTCTGACGCGTTCGATTGATATCGACGAGGCCAAAGCCCCGATTATCAAGCGCGCATTCGAACTCTACGCGACCGGCAGAGAATCGCTGACAACTCTGCGCAAAACGATTTTCGAAACGCGCGGGTTGCGCGTTAGTCGCGGGTATCTGGAGACCATCCTCAAAAATCCGTTTTACGTCGGGCAATTTGTTTGGCGCGGAGTAATTTACGACGGCACTCATGCCCCGCTGATATCCCTTGATTTGTTTCAACGCGTCCAGGACACATTTTCTGGCCGAAACAAACCCAAGTACCGCAAACACGAGTTCGCATTCGCCGGTCTGTTGAGTTGCGCGCACGATGGCTGCACCGTGACCACCGAATTACAAAAAGGCCGATACATCTATTATCGGTGCTCGCACGGACGCGGGAAATGCGCATTGCCGTATATGCGCGAGCAAGACGTTGCCGTCCGATTGGGTCAGGTCCTCAAGGACATCTATGTTCCGGAAGGCATCGCCACTCAAATCGTGGGATCGCTAAACGCCGATCTTGATCGGTCGGAACGCGAGCGGAAAGCAAATCTCGCGGCACTCCATCAACGCTTGGAAGCAATTCGCACGCGGATGGATCAGATTTATGAAGACAAGCTCGATGGCAAGGTCAGTGAGGAATTCTGGAATCGCAAACAGACGGAATACAGGGACCAGGAACGCGTCGTGCAGGTCCAGATTGCCAGGACGAACGCGCCTTTAACGCGAGAGCACATGCTAACCGCGCAGAGAATTTTTGAACTCGCAACAAGTGCGTATTCTCTTTATCTTACGAGGAATTCGACCGAACGGGGCCAACTGCTCAAATCCGTGCTTTTGAACTGCTCCACGGATGGTGTAAGTCTATGGCCGGTCTACAGAAAGCCGTTCGATCTGATCTTCGAACGCGCGAAAAGTGAAGATTGGTCGGGGAGAGAGGATTTGAACCTCCGACCCCCTGGTCCCGAACCAGATTCTAGAGCTTATTGAAATCTGTTGATTTCTGTAGATTCCAAGTGATTGCTGTTGAACCTGTTGCAGCCGGCTTATTGAACTCTATTGATCTTTGTTGAAGTTGAGTGCTTTGACAGCTACAAAATCGTCTACAGTCTGATGGGGTGAACCCCTTCATTGAGACAGTTTCCGTGTCTACACCTGCCGTCGTTTTTTGAAGTGAACCCACACCACGACAGATCCCGTTTGAGATTTTCGTTAGGTACAGTCGCAACCCAGAGTTTCAAGTAGAACCTGGCAGTGAATTCTATTCAAATTGCGCTTGACTCGGAACCCAAAACCCGACTCCCTATCCAGCCCTCGAATTCACTGAAAATCAGCGCGTTTTCAGAACCTTACGCGTACCTGACGAGTTTTTGCGCAGCACAGGATCAGGTCAGAACTCGCCAAGTAGCCCGAAACTTCAGGGACTGGGACTTGCTTTACGTCGCTGGGTCAGAGTGTGGGAAACACGACCAGATTCCGCAGAGAATAAGTCCCACGCTGCCATATAGGACGAAATTGGTCGCAAAAACAATTACGAAAAGCACAAGCTCGGTCCAAATTGAAGTCGGCTCGGCCATTCCGAGAATCGTCGCTGGAGCGAGTATAAGTATGACAAAGAAATTGATATCCGCACCAATGTGTAGCAGCATTAGTAAGGCATTCAATGCGTAAAGAGCAGCTGCAACAACGACTCCCACGCTGCCTGAGATCACGAACCACCGCACTAAACGTTTCATGGAGTTGGAATGTCTATCTCGGGGACTGGGGTTGGGTCTGCTTGATTCATAAGAAATCTAGGCACATTAGTGAGTTGGCCCGTGTTAATTCCAGCGGCCCCGAGGATCGCTTGAGGCCAACTTGCGCAATCGCAAGTATGCGATCCCCCAAAAATATCGTAGTTTGGTGGATTCATAATGCCCTCTTCGATTCCATCCTGGATGATCCTTGCTTGAATCCCTGCTATCTGTAGTATAACCTCACCCTTTGATGAGCCGCCGACTTGCTGCGTTACAGCTCCAGGTACCCCGGATCCGCCCCACAAATGAGTAAGTTTATACTTATAAAACTGCCAGTCACTCTTTGGATTTAGGCCAAAAAGCGCGTTTTTTCCAATGCCGATTCCAATATGACCATAGGGATTGGAAAAAGTATTCTTAAAAAAACCGATGGTAACTGTAGTGTTCTGCTGGGAATATGATTGGAGCGTGGAATCAAGACCACTGAGCGTCATCCCAACTGGGTTGATTGTCCCGCTGAGTCCACTGAGTCCACGTGCCGTTCTTTTGGAAAGGTTTGCTCAGAAAGTGCTTCGATGCAGATGGCTACACATCTTCTTCTGATCCTGGTTTTGTCCGTTGGTGCTTTTTCCCAGCAGAGTTTCCAATACACCACTCTTCAGGTTCCAGGAAGCACCTTCACGATGGCATACGGGATCAACAACAACGGAGATATTGTTGGATATTCTGTGTCTGGTCGCGTAGCCTCGGGATTCCTGTACTCGAATGGAACTTTCCAAACGATATCCCCCTGCCCAAATGGCGGTACCGAGCCCATGGGGATCAACGATGCAGGAGTTATTGTCGGCAATTGTAACGGCGACCCATTCATTTATCAGAATGGCACCGTCACTTATTTATCGTACCCAAAGGCGAACGCTACCTTTCTGACCGGAATCAATAACCAAGGCGTGATCATTGGAATTTGGCAGCTCCGTGACAGCCCCAAGCAGCACTCTTTTGTTTATAGCAACGGCATTTTCACAACGATCGACGGTTTGACGTCGCCTGGGGGAATCAATAATTCCAACACGGTCTCGGGGACGATTTGCAACAGCAAGAAAGAAGTGTGCAAAGGGGCCATATATCTTCAAGGGGAGAATGGGTGGAAGTCGCACAAGAACGTCAAGTATCCGGGTGCCAGCGGCACTGAACTGGGCGGGATCAATGATAATGGCGATGTTGTAGGATACACGGAGCAGCCACAGGATTTTGTTTACAACATTAGCTCGAAAGCGTTCACGGGGTTTGAAGTCGGGAACAGCGTTCAGTCTCAGGCCGAGGGAATCAATAACTCGGGCGAAATAGTTGGTTGGTACTCGAACGACGGCACCACTTTTTACGGATTCTACGGGCAGCTTAGTCAGTAAAACGCGAGTTGGTCCTCACTCTGGGTACCATTGCCGGACTGAATACCGCGACAACAATGATCAATTCATTTCAGGCCTCGTAAAAATGAGAACTCAGGACGTTCGAGATTCATCCCGATCAGGGCTCCTGGCCGCTTGAGGAAGGGTTTTGCGCGACATTGGGACCGCTCAACGTTTCGACAGGGCGGAGTTCTCGCAGAACCGAATAGCTTGTCACGTTCGTTCCGGACTTGGCAAAGTATCCATCCCAGAAATCCCTGAGTTGACTCCAGTACTCGATTGGCTTGGAGAGGATTTGAACCTCCGACCCCCTGGTCCCGAACCAGATTCAAACAGTTATTGAAAGCTGTAGAATTTTGCTGCTTTTAAGTGATTTTGATTGAATTAGTTACAGCCTCACTTGCCAACTTCGTTGAACTTTATTGAAGCAGAGTGCTTTGACCGCCTCAATTTCGACTACAGTCGAGATTCTCCCGCTTCAATAGTCCCTTTGGGAGTCGAGGGCGTTCCGACATAATGCCCTCCACCTAGCGGACGACTGTCGAATTTTTGCAGCCCGCATGCATCCTGATACACCATTCATTCTGCGAGTGCACGAGGTTTTGACGAGGGACAGGATGGAATTTTGGCGAATGACAGGTTCAAACGCCATCCCTTGCCCCTCGCGCTCCCCCATCCCGGCTCAAACCGAAGATGGAGAGCGAAAAAGTTGTCGTATTCTTAGGTGAACGAAAGCTGGGGGCAGGTCAGCAGGATGCCATCGTTGCGATGGACAAATCGTATTTTTCAGCCCGTTGTTTGCGGCTTAAGCTTCTCTGTGTTCTGTTGTCTTCTTAAGAAGCGCCCCTAGCGTATACGCAATCGATGTGTAAAGCGGGCCGGTGCTGTTCATCTGATCGAGACACCTGTCAGCGGGCTGGCAACCTGACCCGATGAAATGGTGAATTCGAGACTGCCAGAAATTCTCAAGGGCATTTGGCTGGAATGCAAGAAAGTGCCAAAGAAAGATCAGGAGTGGAATGATCCAGATCCACAAGGAGAATCGGGTGCCGAACCGCTCTCGTCCCATGTAGCCTACCATCACACCGAAGGCGATCTGTGTCGGAAAATATGGTAAGGAAAGGATTTGGTTGAACTGGTGAAACGATAGACTGGCGTTCAGGGCATGCGCAAACGGATAAAGCAACTCCATCAATACCGCTGCTCCAAGCATCGACCCAAAAGTGGCGATAAACAATTCCAGTCCAGCCTTCACGGTTTCCCGAATCAAACCGCGGCTGGTACCAGCTTTCATTTGTGGAACGACCGAGCTATACCTCGATACAGGCGGATGGTAATTAATACGGCGATCCACGAGAGAAACAAGCCGATCACTGTAAGAACCACTCTCGAAATCGGTTCAAGAATGCCATTTATCCTCACTGAACTTTGAGTCATCAATACGAGACTGCCTACAAAGAGGCCGATCGCCCCAAAGAGCGACATAGTGGCAAGGATACTCGCGCCGATTCGCAGTACCGTTCCTCGCGCGACCCAGTCCATCGACAGCAAAATGTCCTTCGGACCGAGGCTACGAAGAATCGGGGGGGCATTCAGACGCACCGCGACTCGGCCGGCGGGAATCGAGGCTTTCCTTTTCGTATCATCCTCCAAAAAGAAGAGTCGGTCTAAGCGAAAAGTCGATTCAGATGAGAGTGGCTGCGTGGCCATTATGAAGACATTGTACCGGGGGAGGGGCGACGGTGTACGACAACATCTGCTCCGTTTGCCTTCGTGACGATTCGTGGGATTACGCGCGTGTTGAACTCTGTGGCTTTGACCGCCCTCAAAATCGACTACAGTGATGTAGACGAAAAACCAGAAGTGCTGTTTATGTGCTTGAAAAGATTGGTCGGGGAGAGAGGATTTGAACCTCCGACCCCCTGGTCCCGAACCAGGTGCTCTACCAGGCTGAGCCACTCCCCGACTGATGCCAGATGACGGACGCCACAGGAACCGCAGCAGCGACTCGAACTCGAATAGTATAGCACTCTGCCGCGCGGCCGCTTCTTCTCCCCGGCACGCCCGCGAACACTGCTACAATCTTCGTCATAGTTGTCTTCTTTGCCGCTATTAAAACGTTTCTATGCTGGCTTTTACTGCTGCGAGGCTGTTGACTCCGACCGCTGCCGACGACCACCCTATGCTGCTCGTCGAAGAGGGACGCATCCTCGATCTATCCCCTCGCGGCAGCCGTCAACTCCCTGCGAATACCGCTTTACTCGATTTCGGCGAATCCGTCATCGCTCCCGGTTACGTCGATCTCCACATCCACGGCAGCGCCGGACACGACGTCATGGACGATTCCGCCGACGCTCTGCCCGCGATCGAGAACTTTCTCGCGCGCCATGGAGTCACCACTTACTTTCCTACCACCGTCACCGCGCCTATGGATACAACTCTGCGGGCATTGGATCGACTCGCGAATGCAATCGAAAAGCGCGAGGATAATAATCGCGAGCGCAATAATAAAAATAATAATAAGGATGCCAGCGGCCGGGCTCTGCCGCTCGGTATCCACCTCGAAGGCCCGTTCATCAGTCACGCTCGTCGCGGCGTTCATCCTCCCGAAAACCTGCTCGCGCCCACGTTGGCCTTGTTTGATCAGTTCTGGCAGGCCGCACGCGGACGCATCAGCATCATGACCATCGCTCCTGAATTGCAGCGCGCTCCCGAAGTCATCGCCGAAGCCGCGCAGCGCGGTGTATGTGTTAGCCTCGGTCATTCCGACGCTGACCTTGCCGCAACCAGACGCGGAATTGCCGCCGGAGCTCGCCACGCCACCCACACCTTCAACGCCATGCGGCCGCTAGGTCACAATGCGATGAACCATCGCGATCCGGGCATTCTCGCCGCAGTGCTCACCGATTCTCGCCTGAGCGCCGACCTCATCGCCGACGGCATTCATCTTGATCCCTCAATCGTCAAGCTCGTCGCCAACTCCAAAGGCCCCGACCAGACCGTGCTCATCACCGACGCTATTTCAGCGACCGGCATGCCAGACGGCCGTTATCGCCTTGGATCTTTTCAAGTGGAACTCCGCGACGGTAAATGCACAACCAACGGCACACTTGCCGGAAGCGTTCTGACCCTGGATCGTGCCGTGCGCAATCTTGCGGATTTTGCCGAGTGGGATATGCCGCAGGCCGTCGCTGCCGCGACCAGAAATCCTGCGCGTGTTGCCCGAATCGCGAACAAGGGCTCTCTCGCTGCAGGAGCCGATGCAGACTTCGTCGTTCTCAGCCCTGAAGGTGAAGTGCTGAGAACTTTCATCGGCGGCATTGAATGCGCGCATTGATCGAAGTCGCAGCCGGGGTGACTTGGATCCCAATCAGCAACGGCCGCAAAATAGCACCACTAATAAGGACGCAATGACTGAGCCCCGTAAATTCCCTCATCATCTAATTCGCGAAATCTTCGAGCAGCCCGACGCCCTGCGCCGCACTATCGATCCCCGCGTCTCGCTGACCGAAGGACGCGTTCACCTCGACAATATACGCATCTCGCGCGATGAACTGCGCGCCCTGCGGCGCATCAATATTGTCGCTTCCGGTACCAGCCGTCACGCCGGCATGACCGGCCAATACATGATGCAGGAACTCGCCGCCGTTCCCGTCGACGTCGACTATGCCAGCGAGTTCGAATACCGCAACCCCATGATCGGGCATGGCGAACTCTCCGTCTTTATTACTCAGTCCGGAGAAACCGCCGACACAACCGCTGCCCAGCGCGAAGCCCGTCAAAAAGGATCGCGCACCATCGCCATCACCAACGTCGAAGGCTCCACCGTTGCCCGCGAAGCCGACGGTTTCATTTACACCGACGCCGGTCCCGAGATCAGCATTGCCTCCACCAAGGCCTTTACCGCCCAGATGGCGTGTCTGTTTCTGTTCGCGCTCTACCTTGGCGAAATCAAGCAGAAGGTTTCCCGGCAACTCGCGCAAAGCTACATTGCCGAACTGCTCGCCTTGCCCGAAAAAACCGAAACCATTCTCTCCGCCTCCGACCAGGTTGAACAACTGGCCGAGCTTTACTATCGCGTGGACGATTTCATGTTCCTCGGCCGCGCCATCCACTATCCCATTGCCATGGATGGCGCCCTCAAGCTCAAAGAAGTTTCCTACATCCACGCCGAAGGCTATCCCACCGGAGAAGCCAAACATGGCCCCAACGCCCTCATCGATTTCCGCTTGCCGTTGGTTATGATCGCGACCTGCGATCAAAACGACGCCGGCTCCGTGCTCCGCTACGAAAAAAATGTAAGCAACATGCAAGGCTTCAAGAAACAGGGCGCAACCGTGATCGCCTTGGCCACCGAGGGAGATGCCGTCATCCCGCAACTGGCCGATTACACCATCTTTATTCCTCCGGCCCCCGAACTGCTGTCTCCGATTCTGGAGATCGTTCCCCTCCAGCTGTTTGCCTATTATGTTGCCGCCAAACGCGGCCTCGATGTGGATCGGCCACGGAATCTCGTGAAGGCAGTAACGCTAGAGTGAGTCGGCTCTTAGCTCTCATCCGTTAACCGCAGACTAACTGCTGCGGGCGTCTTCAAATGCGCCGACTCCAGTTCGCAGAGATGCTGCTGCATACCGAGAAAAGGCAGGAGACAGAAGACAGGTCCCCACTCGTTTCCTTGACGTCACTCTCTCCGCCGGATACCATCAACCGGCCAACATGAATCAGGATCCCCTCCTCGGCCAGTCTCTTTTGCATTACAAGATTGTTCGCAAACTGGGTTCAGGTGGCATGGGTGTGGTGTACGAAGCACAAGACTCCCAGCTTGGCCGGCGCGTGGCCCTGAAGTTTCTTCCTCCTGAAACAGCCCAGGACAGCCAGTTGCTTGAGCGCTTCCAGCGAGAGGCGCGCGCCGCCTCTTCTCTCAATCACCCGAATATCTGCACCATCCACGCGATTGAACAACACGAACGCCGGCACTTCATCGTCATGGAGCTGCTCGAAGGGGAAACCCTCGCGCAAAAGATGACCCGGCAGCCCATGGAAATGGACGTATTACTGCTGTTGGGTATCCAGATCGCCGATGCTCTCGAATCGGCGCATGCCAAGGGGATCGTGCACCGGGACATCAAGCCGGCGAATCTCTTTCTTACCGAACGCGGGCAAGTGAAGATTCTGGATTTTGGGCTGGCGAAGATGAACCTCGGTGCGATCACGCACGGAGCATCGGCTGAACCTGAAGAGACCCGCGCCTTCAACAACGAACTCACTTCACCGGGAGCAGCCGTCGGTACCGTTTCTTACATGTCGCCGGAGCAGGCGCGCGGGCAGCTCGTGGACGCCCGTTCAGACCTGTTTTCCACCGGGACTGTGCTTTATCAGATGGCAACGGGAACGCTGCCGTTTCAGGGAGACACCTCGGCAGTGATCTTCGATGCCATCCTGAACCGGGAACCCAGGTCGGCTGCCGAGTTGAATCCCATGCTGCCCACTGATCTTGTGCGTATCCTGGAGAAGGTCCTTGAGAAGGACCGAAACCTACGCTGCCAGACCGCCACCGAGCTGAAAACTGACCTCAACCGACTCAAGCGGGACCTCGAGACCAGCGCACGACGCGCGCGGGGGAAGATCGATTCGGATTCCGCCCTGCAGAAGCCAACGAAAAAATCCGTAGCCGTTCTCTTTTTTGAAAACCTGAGTGGTGCCAAAGAGGACGAGTACTTGCGGGACGGGATCACCGAGGACGTCATCACCGAACTCTCCAAGATTCGGGGACTAAACATCTTTTCTCGCCCCACCGTCCTTGCCTTTCGAGATAAGCAGGTCACTCCAGCGCAGGTGGGCCAGCAACTGGGTGCGGCTTATGTGCTCACCGGCACCTTGCGACGGGCGGGCGTGCGGCTGCGCATCAGCGCGCAGCTCGTGGATACGCAAACGGATTTTCCCCTGTGGTCGGAGCGCTTCGACCGCGAGATGAAAGACGTCTTCGAAGTTCAGGACGAAATGGCCCGCCGAATCGCCGAGGCCCTGCGAGTGACGCTTTCTCCGGAAGAACTGGAAGCACTGGCCATCAAGCCCACGGAAAACTTGCAGGCGTACGACCTCTACCTGCGCGGCAAACGCTACGCGCGTCGCCAGACCCGGCAGGACCTCGAATTCGCCCTTCAGATGTTCGAAAACGCAGTCGCGATTGACTCCAGTTTCGCCCTTGCCTATGCGGCCAGTGCCAACGCCTGCGCAATGTTTTTCTGCAACTACAGTCGCGATCAGGTGTGGGTGGAGCGCGCGCGTGAGGCCTCAGGCAAGGCGGTCGCTCTCCGCTGGGAACTGCCCGAAGTGCAGGTCAGCCAGGCGTGGGTGCTCTACGCGGCCGAACTGCATGACGAGGCGGTGCGCATGGCCAAGAAAGCCATTGAACGCAAGCGCGACTGTGAAGGCGCCCATTACCTGCTGTGCCGCGCCCTATTCGCCGCCGGCCGCTACCAGGAAGTGGTCGACCTTGCGGACACGGCCATCGACGCGAGCGGTGAGGACTACAACGTGTTTGTGCCCATCTTGAACTGTCTCAAGGCCATGGGCAAAGAAGAAGCCCTCGGCAACGTGCGCCAGCGCAAGATAGCGACACTGGAAAACCACCTGAAACAAGTGCCCGAAGATGCGCGGGCGCGAATCTTGCTGGGCAGCGACTATGCGTACCTGGGACGGTCGGACGACGCCTTGCGCGAACTCAACCTGGCGGTTACTTTGCGCGCCAACGAAGCTTCGATTCTTTACAATGCGGCTTGTCTGTACTGCAAGCTGAAGAGAAAGCCGGAAGCCCTGGATGCCCTGCGTAAGTCCTGGGAGGCGGGGTTCAAGGACGCCGCGTGGGCTCGCCGTGATCCGGATCTCGTCCCTCTTCACGACGAACCGGAGTTCGACCGTCTGTACCCGGCAAAACCTGAGTCGCCCCCTACCTCCAGTTCGCACTAACCGAGAACGGTTTCGCGCGGACAGCGGTGCCAAGCCTGGGCCCCTCCTCCAGCAAAATTCCTCCCAATTGCTTATGATTGAGGTATCGCATTTTTTCGTGAGGTCATAAGTGCCTGAGACGCAACAGAAGACGAACGGAATCGAAGTCCTCGAAACGCGGGAGTGGCTGGATTCGCTTGATTATGTGCTCTCCAGCGGCGGACCAGACCGCGCCGGACGGCTTTTGCAGCAACTGGCGCTGCACGCTCGCAGCGCCGCGGGAGTCAACCTTCCCTTCACCGCCACCACTCCTTACCAGAACACGATCGCTGCCCGGCAGCAGCCGCCCTTTCCCGGCAGCCAGGAGATGGAGCGCCGCATCAAGAGCCTCGTTCGCTGGAACGCCATGGCCATGGTCGTCCGCGCCAACAAACTGCAGGAAGGCATCGGCGGACATATCTCCACCTTCGCTTCGGCCGCCACACTCTACGAAGTCGCGTTTAACCACTTTTTTCATGCGGCCAACGAATCGGGCGACCGCGATGTCGTCTATTTTCAAGGACACGCCGCTCCCGGAATTTATTCCCGCGCGTTTCTTGAGGGCCGTATCCCGCGCGAGAAATTGGAAAACTTCCGCCGCGAATTGAAACCAGGCGGCGGACTTTCGTCCTATCCCCATCCCTGGCTCATGCCCGAATTCTGGGAATTTCCCACCGTTTCCATGGGACTCGGCCCAATTCAAGCGATTTATCACGCCCGCTTCATCAAGTATCTCGAAAATCGCGGACTGAAAACTTCGAGCGGCGGCAAGGTCTGGGCATTTATGGGCGACGGAGAAATGGACGAACCCGAAGCTCTCGGCTCCATCACCCTCGCTTCGCGCGAACGTCTCGATAATCTGATTTTCGTCGTCAACTGCAACCTGCAGCGCCTCGACGGACCGGTGCGCGGCAACGGCAAGATCATTCAGGAACTGGAAGCGATCTTCCGCGGTGCGGGATGGAACGTCATCAAGGTCATCTGGGGCGGCGATTGGGACCCGTTAATTGAAGCCGACCGCGATGGCCTGCTGGTCCGCCGCATGGGCGAGATCACCGACGGACAATATCAGAAATATTTCGTCGAGAGCGGCGCTTATTTCCGGCAGAATTTTTTCGGCACCGATCCTCGCCTGCTGAAAATGGTCGAGCATCTTTCGGACGAGCAACTCGCCCGCATGCGCCTCGGTGGCCACGATCCCATCAAAGTACATGCCGCCTACAAGGCCGCGGTCGAGCACATCGGCGCGCCCACAATTATTCTCGCCAAGACCATCAAAGGCTACGGACTCGGCGAAGCGGGCGAAGGCAAGAACATTACCCACCAGCAGAAGAAGCTGAACGATGACGAGCTGCAGATGTTCCGCTCCCGCTTCGGCATTCCCATTCCCGACGGCGAGCTCCACAATGCGCCCTTCTATCGTCCCGCCGATGACAGCGCGGAAATCAAGTACATGCAGGAACGCCGCAAGCAGCTCGGCGGCTATATGCCCGTACGCAAGATCCGCGCCACGCCGCTCAAGCCCGTGCCCGAAGCTCTGTTTGAGGAGTTCTATAAAGGCACCGAAGGTCGCGAAGCTTCGACCACCATGGTCTTCGTGCGCATGCTCTCGAAACTGCTGCGCGATCCCGATGTCGGAAAGTTCATCGTCCCCGTCGTTCCTGACGAAGCGCGTACCTTCGGCATGGAGGCGCTCTTCCGACAGGTCGGCATCTATTCGAGCGTCGGCCAACTCTACGAGCCGGTCGATATCGATACTCTCCTCTATTACAAAGAAGCAAAAAACGGCCAGATTCTCGAAGAGGGCATCACCGAAGCCGGATCGATGTGCTCCTTCATCGCCGCCGGCACCGCCTACGCCAATCACGGCATCAACACCATTCCCTTCTTCATTTATTACTCAATGTTCGGACTGCAGCGCATCGGCGACCTCATCTGGGCCGCAGCCGATATGCGCTGTCGCGGTTTTCTCCTCGGTGGCACGGCGGGAAGAACCACACTCGCGGGTGAAGGCCTTCAGCATCAGGACGGACACAGCCACGTTCTCGCTCTCTCGGTGCCAAACCTGCTCGCCTACGATCCCGCATTCGCCTACGAGATCGCCATCATCATTCAAGACGGCATCAAGCGCATGTACATCGATGGAGAATCCATCTTCTATTACTTGACCGTTACCAACGAACCTCTGCCCATGCCCGAAATGCCCAGCCAGCCCGGCATTCGCGAGGGCATTCTCAAAGGCCTTTACCGTTACAAGACGTCCGAAAAGAAAGACGCAAAGCTGCGCGCGCAGTTGCTCGGCAGCGGCACCATCATGTTTGAAGTTCTCAAAGCGCAGGCTATCCTCGAAAAGGACTACGGCGTCGCCGTCGATGTCTGGAGCGTCACCAGTTACAAGGAGCTCTATCGCGAGGCCAACGACTGTGCTCGTTGGAACATGCTGCACCCAACCCAGAAACCAAAGGTGCCGTATGTCACTCAGACTTTGCAGGGCGCATCCGGCCCCTTCATCGCCGCATCCGATTATATGAAGGTGTTGCCCGAGAGCATCTCGCAATGGGTTCCCGGCAAGCTCGTCTCGCTCGGCACCGACGGTTTCGGACGCAGTGAGAATCGCGCGTCGTTGCGAGATTTTTTCGAAGTCGATGCCAAGCACATCGTGCTCGCCACACTGCATGCTCTGGCAGAAGAAAGATCGAGCGAAAAATCCGGTGACAAGACTTCAGGCGCGCAGGCCATTAGTCCGAAACTTCTGGAGAAGGCCATCCGCGATCTGGGCATCGATCCGGAAAAACGCAATCCGGCCACCAGTTAGCGGAGCGACGGGCGGCGTCTCCGTCCAGTAATTGGCCGACAAGAAGACCAAAGGGAAAACGAAAGAATGTCCACGGAATTTAAGCTGCCCGAGCTGGGCGAGAAAATCGAGAGCGGAGATCTCGTCCGCTTGATGATCAAGCCCGGAGCCAGCATCACCGAAGGCGAGCCCGTAATGGAGCTCGAAACTGACAAAGCAGTCGTCGAAGTCCCGTCATCGGTCACTGGCACCATCGGCGAAGTCCGCGTAAAAGAAGGTGACAAGCTGCGCGTCGGCCAGGTTATTTTCACCGTCGAAAACGGCAGCGGGGCTGGAACTGCCAAACCAGTGTCGAAAACCGTCGCAGCCACGCCGCCGAGCGTTGCTCCAGTATCGCCAACCTCACCACAGCCCGCCTCCACGCCCGCACCTCGCGCCGATCGCCGCGCCAAGCCCGCAGCCGCCGCGGCCACCGAGTTCAAGCTCCCAGAGCTTGGCGAGAACATCGACTCCGGAGATCTGGTGCGCTTGCTGATCGCGCCCGGCACTGCCGTTTCTGAGGGTCAGCCCGTCATGGAACTCGAAACCGACAAAGCCGTCATCGAAGTTCCTTCGACCGTGAGCGGCGTCGTCCGCGAGCTCAAAGTCAAAGAAGGCCAGAAGGTAAAGGTCGGCGCAGTAATTTTTACTCTCGAAGGCGGCGCCGTTGCGCAAGCGGAAGCGCCACGCAAGCACGAACCGGTCGAACATGTCTCCGAGCAGCACGGAGCTCGGCTCTCCTTCCACATGGCCTTGCGCGCTGAGGGTAAGACCGAAGAACAGGCGCTGCCGCCCGATCAACCCCAATCCCAGCCCCCATCCTTCACCATGCCGCAGCAACTCGGCAAAGTCGCCGGCACTGAACATCGCGATCCCGTGCCCGCCGCGCCGCATGTGCGTCGTCTGGCACGCGAAATCGGAGTCGACATTCACAGCGTCGCAGGTAGCGGCCCCGGTGGCCGCATCAGCGAAGATGATGTGAAGCTCTGCGCCAAGAACGCGCTACTCACGGCCGCCGCAGCGGCCCAGGCCCCGCACCCCGGCTTCGCCGATCCCCAACTTCCCGACTTTGCCAAGTGGGGAAAGACCGAGCGCGTTTCCATCCGCGGAGTGCGCCGCAAAACCGCCGAACACCTGCGCCAGGCCTGGAACACGATTCCACACGTCACCCAGCAGGATCGCGCCGACATCACCGAACTCGAGCAACTGCGCGCCAAGTTCGCTCCCCGCGCCGAAGAAGCCGGCGGCAAGATGACCGTCACCGCCATTGCGCTCAAAGTCTGTGCCTCGGCCCTGAAAGTTTTTCCCCAATTCAACGCCTCGATTGATATGGGAAAAGAGGAAATCATTTATAAGCAGTACATCAATATCGGCGTCGCGGTCGATACCGATCGCGGACTGCTCGTGCCGGTCATTCGCGATGTCGACAAGAAAAACATCGTCGAGTTGGCGGCGGAGATGACGCAGTTGTCAAAAAAAGCGCGCGATCGCAAGCTCACTCCCGACGAGATGGAAGGCGGCACCTTCACCATCACCAATCTCGGAGGAATCGGCGGCACCGGTTTCTCGCCCATCGTCAATCATCCCGAAGTCGCAATCCTCGGCCTCTCGCGTTCGCGCATGGAGCCGGAATGGGTGAACAATAAATTCGAGCCGCGCTTGATTCTTCCGCTCTCCCTCTCGTACGATCACCGGTTGATCGACGGAGCCGATGCCGCCCGTTTCCTGCTCTGGATCGCGGAAGCCTTCGAGCAGCCGTTCCTATTGTCGGTTCAGGGGTAACGGTCTGTGGCAGTCGGCGCGGAGTGATCCATCAACCGCACCTTTAAGACGTTGTCATCCCGAACGAAGTGAGGGATATGCAGTTTGCGCCGAGATGGAAAACCTCTCGCTTCGCTCAAGATGCTAAAGAGAGAAATTAAGGATAACGAAAATGGCAAACACTCCAAATCTTAGCGTTGCAGTAATCGGGGGCGGTCCCGGCGGATACGCCGCCGCATTCCTCGCCGCCGACCTGGGCATGAAAGTTACGCTGATCGATCCGGAAGTCAATCCCGGCGGCGTCTGCCTCTATCGCGGCTGCATCCCCTCCAAGGCCCTGCTCCACGTGGCCAAGCTTCTCGAAGAAGCCGAGCAGGCGAAAAACTGGGGCATTGAATTCGCCGAACCCAAAATCGATCTCAACAAGCTCCGCGACTGGAAATCGGGCGTCGTCAACAAACTCACCGGCGGCCTCGGCCAACTCTCAAAACAACGCAAGGTCCAGTTCATCCAGGGCAAAGCCGCATTCGTCAACTCGACCACACTTGAAGTAACAAAAACAGGTGGCACGAAAGAGACTCTCACCTTCGACCGCATCATCATCGCCACCGGATCCCGTCCCACCGTCGTCCCCAGCCTCAAACTCGACAGCCCGCGCCTCATGGATTCAACAGGCGCTCTCGATCTGCCCGACGTTCCAAAAACGCTGCTCGTTATCGGCGGCGGCTACATCGGACTCGAACTCGGCTCCGTCTACGCCACGCTCGGCACCAAAGTGACTTGCGTCGAAATGCTCTCCGGCCTGCTCCCCGGAGCCGACCGGGACCTCGTCCTGCCGCTGCACAAGCGTCTCGAAAAACTTTTTGCCGCCATCCTCCTCAACACCACCGTCAAATCGCTCAAAGACGAAAAGACCGGCATCCGCGTCACTCTCGACGGCCCCAACGTAAAAGAAAAAGAGCAGGTCTTCGACCGCGTATTGATGTCCGTCGGACGCCGGCCCAATTCCGAGATCCCCGGCCTTGACAAAACCAAAGTCAAAGTCAATCAGAAAGGATTCATCGAAATCAACGGCCAGCGCCAGACCGCCGATCCCACCATCTACGCCATCGGCGACGTCGCCGGAGAACCCATGCTCGCCCACAAAGCCATGCACGAAGGCCGCACCGCCGTCGAAGCCATCGCCGGACACAAAGTCGCCTTTGAGCCCAATGCCATCCCCGCCGTCGTGTTCACCGATCCTGAAATCGCCTGGGCTGGCCTCACCGAAACGCAAGCCAAAGAACAAGGACGCGAGATTGCCGTCGCCAAATTTCCCTGGGCCGCTTCCGGCCGCGCTGTCACCATCGACCGCCCCGAGGGTCTCACCAAACTGCTCATCGATCCTAAGACAGAGCGCGTGCTCGGAGTCGGCATCGTAGGAGCAGGCGCAGGAGAACTCATCGCCGAAGGCGTTCTCGCCATCGAAATGTGCGCCCTCGCAGCCGATGTCGGCATGACCATCCACCCGCACCCAACCCTGTCAGAAACAATGATGGAGTCGGCGGAAGTTTTCTACGGGCAAGCGACTGACATTTATCGTCCCAAGAGATAATGGCAAGAGATGGAAAGATCGGTCGTTCTCGCCGTTCTAGCTTGAAACCCGCCGGGCGGCAACGCCCGGCCCTCCACTGCCAGACCCGATGAAGAAACTGCCGTTACTCATTCTCGTCGCTTCCCTGCTGGCCCACGGCCTGATGCCGCAATCTGTACACGCTCAGGTCACCAACCTGCTCAAGCCGGCTGCTCCGGCGCCCGTTCCCGCTTCCGCCGATACCCTCGGACGTGACACCCCCTCAGGCACCGTCCTTGGGTTTCTCCAAGCGGCGCAAGACGGAGACGAACGCGCCGCCGCCGATTATCTGCAAATGAGCGCCCTGCGGCGCCAATCGCAGGGGCCTGACATGGCCGGCAAACTGAAAGCTGTCATGGATAGCGCCTTCGTCGGCAGCATCCGTCGCATCAGTACCCGCCCCGAAGGCAATCTCGAAAATGGCACCGCCGACCAGCAAACCATCGGATTATTCTCCAACGGCGATCAGGATGTTCCCGTCGTCCTCGTCCGCGTCTCCGATCCCGTCGCCGGCAAGATCTGGCTCTTTTCCGCCGAGACACTCGCCAAGGTTCCCGAGCTCTACGACAACGTCGAAGCCCACCAGGTAGAAAACAAACTTCCCCCAAGCCTGCACAAACCAATCCTCGGAATGCCACTCTGGCAATGGCTGGCGCTCATCGCCGCGATTCCCGTGGCGCTTGCCATCGGCTGGGCCATGGTTCTGCTGTTAGCGATTCCCCGCCGGCTCTGGCTCAAACTCAAAAATCGCCCCAACCTGCACGGTTACAGCCGTGTGTCCAGGCCTCTCCTCATCACCTTCAGCGGTTTGGCCGATCGCGTCATGGCCGCTTACCTCGGCTTGCCGCTTCTGCCCCGTCTTTATTATTACCGGACTCTCGCCGTCATCATCAGCATCGGCTTCTTCTGGTTTCTACAGAGCATTGCCAGCCTCACCATGCAGCGCCTCCGCATCCACGCCATCAGCGCAGGCCGCGTTGGCACCGGAACCCTCATGGTCCTGGCTGACCGCCTGCTCAGGGCGCTCGTCATCGTCACTGCCCTCCTGGCCATTCTCGCCATCATGGGCTTCAACCTGACGACGGTCCTCGCCGGACTCGGCATTGGCGGCATCGCTATCGCCTTCGCCGCGCAGAAGACGCTCGAAAATCTTTTTGGCGGAATCTCCGTGCTCGCCGATGATGTCATTCGCGTCGGCGACTATTGCCGCTTCGCCGATCGCACCGGAACCGTCGAAGACATCGGCCTGCGCTCCACTCAGGTTCGCACTGACGCGCGCACCCAGCTCTCCATTCCCAACGGCAGCCTTGCCACCATGAGCATCGAAAATTTCACCCGCCGCGACAAAATTCAATTCGCCCCCGTCCTCGCCATCCGCTGCGAAACCACTGCCGACCAACTGCGTTTTCTTCTGGCTGAGATTCGCCGCATGTTCTACGAACATCCCAAGGTGGAAAATAGTTCAACCACCATCCGCTTCGCCAATTTCGACAGCTCCGCCTTGCGCATCGAGATCTCCAGCAACGTGCTCACCCGCGACTCGAACGAGTTCATCGCCATCCGCGAAGACCTCCTGTTCCGCATTATGGATATCGTCGAAGAATCCGGCACCGCCCTCGCCTTCCCCTCGCAAACTCTCTATTTCTCCCGTGATTCCACTCTCGATAAAGAAAAAGCGGCCGCAGCTGAACAACAAGTCCAGCAATGGCGGGACCAGAAAAACCTTCCCTTCCCCGATTTCTCGCCCGAAGAAAAATCAAACTTCCGTCCCATTGTTTATCCGCCGCCAGACTCCGCCGTTGCCAAGCCCGAAAACCCCACCGTCCACCCCTCCGACAGTATCCCCGACTAGCTGCAGCGTGACCGGGATACCCGCGGAAGACTCCATCCAAGGCCTTCTCTGGGTTTGCGCTTCGGCCCTTGCACTGCTCACCCCGCTTACTCCCGTAACTTGCGGCTTTTACCGCCGGTTCCTAGCATGAAAGAGCCATGCCGCATGCGCTGCTTTTGTCACCCGACGATCAGGCCGTTACTGCCATTACTGGCGTTTTGGAAGAGATGTCAGTCACCTGCGAACGCCCTCTCGACGGCGTTTCCGCCGCCCAGAAACTGACTTCGCAAACTTTCGACCTCGTACTCGTCGACTGTGAGAATCTTCCCGCCGCTAAGCTCATTTTCGATGTTTGCCGCCGCGGAAAAAACGGCAATAATCCCGTACCTATCGCGATTGTCGATGGCCGCGCCGGCCTGCCCACCGCCTTCCGCCTTGGAGCCGAACTGATTCTCACCAAGCCCGTCGCAAAAGATCAGGCCCGCGCTACCATCCGCACCGCGGTTGGCCGCCTGCGAAAAACTGCTCCAACATCCGAAATTGCGCCCGCGCCCGATGTCGCCGTAGCCACTGCGCCCGCCCCTGTAGTCGTTCCTGCAGAGGAACACGCCATGGCAGCCGCGGCCAGTGCAGACTCTTCGCACGCTGGTTTTTCGCACGAAGGCTCTTCGCAACTGACCGGCTACGACGATCCAGCCTCCAGCTCCGTCCGAGATTCGATCGCAGCCACCAGTTCAGCCGCTGCACCGGCCCTGGATACCACGCTCTCATCCGCTGTAATGGATTCCACCGTGATGGATTCCGCGACAATGGCTTCCGCAGTAGAAGAAATCGACGCAGCTCCGCCCGCAATTCCAGGCACGAGAAGTCCGGCAAGCTTTTCAGCGCACCCGCTCACCCCCTCCGACGATCCGGTACTCGCCGAACTCGAACGAACGGAGCAGGAAGAATCGGAAAAGGCGCACGCTTCGCTGGAATCAGTCACGCCCGAGGCGGCCGACTCGCAGAAACAAGCTTCAGACCCAGCTTCAGAAGCAACGAAAGCAGCGTCGGAATCTCGCCCCGCCAAACTCGCCACGTCTTCGTCCCGTCGTCAGGGCTCGCTGAAGACACGCGGTTCGCTGGTCGCCTTGCTCATGCTGGCTATTGCCGCTGGCGGTTTTTATTTTGCCTGGATGTATCAGCCTGGGTTCCAAACTATCGTCAGGCCTCAGATCGATCGTATTCTCGCTTTGGTTGGGACCGCTCTCCCGCAGCAGCCAACTGCAGCCAGGCCTTCTGCGCAACCAGCCCCTGCTCAACCAACACCACCCGCGCCCGCTGCGACGGCCGCCCCAGATAGCGCACTAACAACGCCAGATTCCGCCGCTAATTCAGCAGCAAACTCATCGGCACCCGTAGCCGCAACTTCGGCACCCACCACGCAGCCATCTTCAGCTTCGGGCACAACGGTTGCTCCCGCAGTTGCCGGACCCACGGCCGCCGCTGCTTCTGCGACACCCGTTTCCGCCAAGCCTGAGGTCGTTAAGCCCGAGATCGTTAAGCCTGAAATCGCCAAAGCGGGCCCTGACAAAACCGCCGCGCCACTCACCGGCGCCACCAAGAACACCGCGGCGTCGCCCGATGCATCCCTGTCCAACGCCCCGCTGCCCGCGGAGGCAACCGCCGTCATCCTTTCGTCCAAGGGAGCCGAAGGCCGCCTGATCACCCGAGTCGCGCCGAAACCTCCAGCCGGAGCGCAGTCCAGCGGCGCGGAAGGAACGGTCGTCCTCAAGACCATAGTCGATGAAAATGGCAAAGTTGCGGGTGTGCGTTTGGTCGAAGGAAACGCCAGCCTGGCAACTGCCGCCGTTCAAGCCGTCAAGCAGTGGCGATATCGCCCCTTTACTCGCGATGGAAAAGCCCAGCCTTTCCAGACCGTCGTGATCGTCGACTTTCAGAGACCCTAAGCAGACAGTAGATAAATCGCCTCTCCTGGCTCCTCGCCAACTGGCCCTCGACAAAAGGACGATAAAGGGTCAATGACCCCCGTAACTTGCTGGTACCCATTCTGTTACCTAGGATGGCTTTATTATGGGTTACCAAGCTTTACTCTTCTGTTCCGATGAAAAACTTGCCGCTATCGTAACTCAAATCTTCAGCGAGTTGGAATTCGCAATCGAGGCAGTACACGAGCCTTTTGCTGCCGTCAAGAAGTTGATGGCGCAACGTTACGACGCCCTCGTCATCGACAGTGAGAATGAGCAGAACGCTTCCCTGCTTTTCAAGAGTGCAAGAAATTCCGGTTTGAATCAGGGTTCTCTGGCCATCGCATTGGTCGAAGGACAAGCGGGCGTCGCCAAGGCCTACCGCATCGGCGCAAATCTCGTCCTTACCAAGCCGATTAATGTCGAACAGGCTAAAGGAACTCTTCGGGTTGCCCGCGGTCTTCTACGGAAAACCAGCGAATCCGCAAGTGCCAGCGCTAGCGCGGCGACATCTGCAGCCCCGCCCAAAATTCCAGCTCCAACCCCTGCCGGGAGTTTGGTGCAGCACGATCGCCGGCGCTCTCCGCGGGTGGTTCCAACCATCCCGGTTCCGAGCACCGCGCTTCCCACCGCGGACGTCCTTCCCCACGGTCGCCGCGAGTCGCCCGAAACCGAAATGCCGCATTTCGAGGCTGCGCCTTCGATATCCCCTTCAGTCATGTCCTCGAAAGCCACATCCTCCGGAGCCTTACCTTCCCGAGTGATGTCTTCAGAAACGATGCCGTCCAAGTTTTCTGAAACCACCGCGTCTGCTGACTCTGAAGAAGATCCGTTGGAATATCCATCGGATGTCGCCGCGCCATCGACATCAAAATTCACGCCTGCGCCCGCTCAGAAAGCAACTCCCGTTCTCCCGTCTGCTTCAACGTCGGTCTCCAGCTCGGCCGCGGCTCCAGCCCCGGCAAAAACGGCAAGAGAAGTTACAACCCCGGCGAAAAAAGCTGAGATCCAGGCATCAGAGTCCGCCACTCCTGTGCTCGTCGTCGCTGCAACGGCTTCCGCCCCGACCTTCGGCTCGCTCAACGACGGCCCGGCCTTCGCCGCATTAGGCGCAGAAGATTCCGGCGGATCGGGCAGCAGCAAAAAGCTCCTGATCGCAGCTGCTGTCTTGGTGGTCGTGGCTGTGGCAGGCTACTTTGGCTATACCGGATTGGCTAAGCCGAACGCGACCCCAGCCCCGCAACCCGCACCGGCAGCTCCCAACTCGCAGCCGTCTTCACCGCTTCCACTATCGATGTCTACACCAACATCTCGGCCGGCGTCCGTGCCAACTGCGGTGACCACCGCCAGTGCGTCTTCTTCCCTCTCATCGTCCTCGCAAGCGTCGGGGCCGAAGCCTCAGACCATCGTCTTATCGAGCAATCCCTCGAACAATCCTCCAAACAATCAATCGAGCTCCACCGGCAATGCTCCAGAGCTCCGCATCGCCGTGGCTCCCGAGCCGGCCGCGAAGCGAACTTTCTCACCCCTGCTCGTGAAGTCGGCCGCCACCGCCGCGACCAAAGCAGCCACGTCAGACGACGAGTCGGCGCCGCAGCCGCCCGTGGTTGCCGCCAACAGCACAAACAGCCTGAACGGCCTGATGCCTACCGAGGCGTCCCGGCCTTCCTTGGCCACGCTGAAAGTTTCGCAGGGAGTTTCCCAAGGTCTTCTGATCAAGAAAGTGCAGCCGAGGTATCCGGCCGCCGCTCTCGCCGTTCATGCCCAGGGTACGGTGGATATAGAAGCGACCATCGACAAACAGGGCAATGTTACCAGTCCCAAAGTGCTTCACGGAGATCCCATCCTCGCCGCCGCCGCCGTCGAAGCCGTTCGCCAGTGGAGATACAAGCCTTACTACCTTGATGGTGCGCCCGTGGAAATCCAGACCCAGATCACCGTCAAATTCAAAGCAGACTGATTCAACGCAGATTGATTTAAAGCAGACTGAGTTAAGTCAGACTGAGATGCAAGGTCTCCGTGTCAGATCCCTGATTCTCAGGGCTAAGCATTTTGTTTTTCCTGAGACCTCAGACATAAGACCTGCTCAATTCAGCTGTTCATCCAGCGCCCGCTGCCGCGGACGCCCCGGATGCGCCGTGATGCTGCGAAACTTGTGGTACAGTCCGTGCAAGTCTTCGCTCAGCAGCCGCACCACCTGCATGCAGAAATCGCCGTGCTCCCGCAAAAACTCCAGCAACTCTTCGCGCGGAATGAATACCGCCAGCGTGGGTTCCACGGCTTCCGCAGTATTCTGATACTTCTCCCCGCTCATGCTCTCACTCAGCCCCAGCATGGTTCCGGGCCCAGCGACGTTCAGAAGCTGCTTCTGCAGTCCGCCGTTCGACAGCAGAACGCGCACCGCTCCACTTTCCACCAGATAGATGCCCGTCACCGCCGACCCCTCTCGGAACAGCGCGCTTCCATTGGCAAACATCCGAACCGGTTTCAGCCCGCGAAGGGCCTGTGACAACTGGCTGCTCAACTTGCCGGGCGTAGGTGGCGTAGGCACAAGATCACATTCTCGACTACTCCATCATTGTGCGCCGCATCAACTCCACAGGATGTGATTTGCATCACGTCTCTCAGTGACGGTCGGCCTGAACTTGGCTGGCCCAGACTCAGCCGACCCCGACTTGGCCGGCAGGTATTTAGCCGACCCGGGAATCGACGCACTTGTATTTAAGCGGCAATCGATCCAGCCGGACGTTAGGCGAAATGCGGATGTTGTGTGAAACGTTGTCGAGTGAAACGCTGATCTTGCGTGAGATGAAGAGCACCGCACCGGCACTAGCCGCCGCAGTTCTAAGCAGTCGTCTGGGAGCCGAGTTATTGCCGTTCCAGAATCTCGTCGATCGGAGTCTTCCCGCCCTTATCCACACTGATGATCTTGTGCACCGGCTTGAACCCGGTCATCGTGATGTCCACGATATAGTTCCCCGGCCCCAGCATCACATCCATCGGAGAATTCTTGTCCAGCATATGCTGGTTGATGGCGACCTGCGCGCCCTTCGGCACTGTGTGAATACTCACCGTTCCCATGCCGGCCGTGCTGTCGCCGCCGCGTCCAAACAGCTTGTTCAGCTTGCCCACCGTGCGCATGTCTTCGGTATTCCCCAGCGCTCGCAGCGTCGGAGCATACTGAAAATTTTGCCCCGGCCCCAGATCGGCCGTGACCGTCTCGTCCAGATATCCCTCTTTCCGCAACAGCACCGCGTGGCTTCCCTTTTCCACCGCGAACTGCGCCGGAGTCACCCGTCCCGTCGTCTTGCCGTCGATAATGACCGTCGCCCCCGCCGGCATGCTGTTCAACACCATCAGCGCATTCATTGGCGCCAGATGAAATGCCACCGACACCTTGCTTCCCGACGCCACATCGACCGACCGCGTGTCCGACGTATAACCACTCTTGCTGACCGAGACAACGTGCTTCCCGGGGTTCAGCTCTGCCACCGTGAACGGAGTCACCCATGAAGGATCGCTCTTCCCGTCGACCTGGAATTGCGCGCCCTGCGGCGTCGAATCAATCAGCGCCTGTCCCGCTACGATAATCGGCGCCGCGACCACTGCAGGCACAGGCTTGTTCTTCGCGCCGCGCTTTGCCACCGCCACCTGCCGCACCTTCAAGTCGGGCTGGGGCTCCAGCGGAGGTTCCATGGCAGGAACAATCGGCTTCTGCACCCGCGGCGCTTCCGTTTGCGCCGTCGTTTCCGCCGAGGTTGCACTCGCCGATTTCGTCGGTCGCGGAGCCGCCGTCGAACCGTCGTCCTCCGATCGCACATGGAAGAACACCGCCATCGCGATCACCAGAATCAGTCCCACCGCTCCCAGAATCGAAAACAGCATTAACCGCGGAGGAATCGTCGCGATTTGCTGGAACGCCTTCTCCGCAACTTCCCGCGGCTGCACTCTCGGCTTCTCATCTTTGTCTTTTCGCGGATACAGCTGCACCGTCGCCGAGTGCAACGGCTCCGCCGGTTCCGGAGCCGGCGGCTCATACACCGGTTCCTTCAGCGGAGGCATTTCTGCCAGATCAGAAAAACTCTGGCTCGCCGCCGGTTTCGCCGGCTCCGACATCATCGGATCTGCCGCAACACGCGCAGTCTTCCGCTCCGATTGTCGCTCCGAAGGCCGCTCAGATTGTCGCTCAGATGACGGCACTTCCGGCGTTTGCCGCTCAAATACCGGCTCTGCCGTCTCCGGCTCCACCACTGCAGCCGATAAAACCGGGCTGCCCGCGGCCTCAGCGTGCGGAGTGCTCACTTCGAACTCCCCGAAGCCTCCACTCGTTTCGCCGTAGCTTCCCGCAGCCGCCGCAGCCGCTCTGGTTTCAGCAACCGGAGCTACGCTTGGTGAAAATTGGGTTTTTGCAGATTCCACTCGAGGCCCAACTGGAACCGCAACCTTCGGTGCAGCCATCACCGGCGCAGCCGGTTTAGGTTCAACCATTCGAGGCGCAACCGGAGCTGCAGCACTCTTCGGCGCGACCGCACTCGAGGCCGACGCCGACGCAGCAAACTTCGCCGCTGCTGCCGCCCGGTCCGCCTGACTCACCACCGCATTCGTCGCCGCCGTCACCTTCTTGACTTCGCCCGTCGCCTTCTTGCCGCTTTCTTTGCAATTCTCCAGATCGACCAGCAACTCGCGGGCGCTCTGGTAGCGCTGCTCCGGATCCTTCTCCAGAGCCTTCATGATCAGCGCGCTCACCGCCGGCTGAATCTTGGAATTCACCGCCGCCGGGCTCGCCGGAATCTCGTTCTCAATCTGCTGCACCAGCGCCACCGGATCCGTCGCTCCAAACGCCGGCTCGCCCACCACCATCTCGTAAAGAATTGCGCCCAATGTATAGACGTTCGCTCTCGGGTCCATCGCCTCGCCGCGAATCTGTTCGGGAGAACAATACGGCATCAGCCGTCCCAAACCCTTCCCCGATTCCGCTTCAATCAGGCTCATGTTCGAGATGCCGTAGCCCAGAATCTTGACCATCCCATCCCACTGCACCATGATCTTCGCCGGCTCCAGCGAACAGTGCACCACTCCCTTGTTGGCCGCATGCTCCAACCCCGCGCAAACCTGGCGCGTAATGTCGAGCAGGTCCCAGATCGAAAACCCTTCCTTGCGCGCCAGCATCGTGGCGATGCTGTTCCCCTGGATGTACTCCATCGCCGCGCAAAATTGTCCCTCAATCTCGCCCGCGCCGTAGAGCGCCACAATGGTCTGGTGCGCCAGATCGCGTGTGCTTTCGCCCTCGGCAATCAGCGTTTCCACAAATTTCGCCGCGCGCTCGCCGAGCGGCCCCAGATCTTGCGTCTTCAGCCCCACGACCTGTTCGCTCTTCGTGTCCATCGCCTTGTAAATCGAGGCGGTGTCTGACTTCGAAAGTTCACTCTGGATTTCAAACCGCCCGAACATCGTCGCCATTACCGTAGCCCTCGCGGCGACAAGCCGCACTTACACCTTGGATAGGAATCTGATCAAGATCGGGGAGAGGATCAGCCCTAGAATACCGCTCTCAACTGCACAACTGAGAGTTACGAAAGTACTGAAAAAATTGACCGCGAGAGGTCATCGTCGGAGGTCTGGCCGAGCCAGGAGAGAAGCTTACAGCCCATCAAATCACTCGGAATTCGTTGTTATCGCTGAGTTCCAGAAGTGCTAGACAAGGCCTAGAAAAACAGGGGACTGGGGCACTTGAACCCTGCCGGCTGGCCGCGATTAGAATTCTGTACGGTGGAATGGAGCAACACGATGATCGACATGCAACAGTTTGAAAACATCAAACGAAAGCACGGTCGCTATGCCAGTTGGGCTGTTTGGGCTGATGCGTCAGAAAAACCAAAATCAAACGTGGGCGAGGTCAATCATTTCAACAACGAAAGCGTCTTGAGTCTACTAAAGAATAATGTCGTCATGGTTGGGTTGAACTTCTCTAGACCAGTTCGAGTTTGCGAACCATTTATTAATTTCCATGATCGCGACCCAAGAGCGAATGATTTCAAAATTCGATACGCCTTTAGGGACTCGGCGTATTACGGAGCTTACATGACCGACATCATAAAGTCCCTGGAAGAAGTAGATTCGAAGAAAGTAATGAAATATCTGAAGGGACGCCCAGAGATTCTTGAAAAGAACCTAAAGACTTTCCGGGAAGAAATGTACGATCTCAAAGCTTCGGCTCCAGTCATGCTGGCCTTCGGTAAAGACACCCACAAACTCCTGAGCGAGAACTTGAACAAGAACGAATACCAAACGTTGATTAGACTTACACATTACAGCCACCAGATGGGGAAAGAAGCCTACAAAGAAACCGTGCTTAAAGAAATTGCATCGAGTGGTGGTGTATCAGCCAACGGCTGAGATTCGAGGGCGTTACCTTCATTCCACACTCTCCCGCCGAGGTTGGCGCTTACGCCGTACTTCGCGAACTCATCCCATCCACCGTGACGTCGCCCTCGCTCACCCACTCCCAAACCCGCCGCCCGCGATCGTTGCTCAAACTCCGCGCTTCCCCATAATCCACCAGCCGATTCAAAACCGTCGTCACCGACGCCAGCGGATCCTTATGCCGCGCCAGAATCGCCGGAGCATTTCGCTCCAGCTCCACGCACACTTCCCGCGCTCCCAGCGGACGCTTCACATCCATCAGCACCCTGCGGCAAGCCTTGGTAAACCCCGGCTGGCGTCCGTTGGGCTTGCGGTCAATCAGTTCCAGCAAGTCGTCGTCGAGCACCTGGTCGCCAAAAAGATTCGCCAAACCGGCAATTGTCTGCTTCACTGTCCCAATGCGTTTCATCACTTCCGCGCGCTGCCGCATTAACTGCAGCAGTTCATCATGCGCCGCCTTCACCACCTGCTGTGCCGAAACGCTGCTCGCCTGAATATCGGAGGTCTGCGACCCCTCGCCATTAAGCTTGCTCACTTCCATGAACCCTCCTCCGAGTACAGACGAAGACGAACATCTCCCGGCTCTGGCTTCTGATACGCAAAAACATCTTCAGAAGTTCCTACAGAAGCCCGTCAGAGAAGTTCACCCAATGAAGCTCAGCCAAAAAGCCCAGCCATCAATTGGACTCGCCGAGCAAGGAAAGGTTATCGGAGAAAAAGGGTTGGTCCCTCGAGCGCTACCCGGTCGTCTACCCCATCACATTCGTATGTTCCGGCCTGATCTTGTAAATCACCCGCACCTCGCCCGGCTTCGCATACGGATACTTGTCCAGCCCCATATACTTCTTCGCCAGCTTGTCGATGTGCTTGTCAGCGCCGTCTTCCGTAATTTCCACCACCGTCCCGCGAATCTCCAGATACCGGTAAGGATTGTCCGGATCGACAATCGCCAGCGCCACATGCGGATCGCGCCGCACGTTCTTGTCTTTCTGTCGCCCCCGCGCCGAATTGAAAATCACATTGTGCCCGTCATAATCGCACCACACCGGAGTCACCTGCGGCCGTCCATCCGGCATCAGCGTCGCGAGATTGGCAAAAGCCTTCTTCTGAAAAAGATCAACGTACTTTTCTGGAATCGCGCTCGACATCGCTATTTCTCCTCTTCGAATTATCGACAGCTTGAGTGGCCGCCATCATTATAGATGCCTATAGATGCCTGAAATGAACTTCGCGCCAAACGCATCTACCCCGTCTTCTTGACTTCCTCCATCATCCGCGGCAGCACTGCCTTCAACAGCGCGACGAACTGCCCCATCACTCGCCGCCCCACTTCCAGCACTTCTTCGTGCACCAGCGGCCGGTCAAGAATCCCCGCCGCCATATTCGTAACGCACGAAATTGCCAGAACACTCATCCCCATGTGTCGCGCCACAATCGCTTCCGGCACCGTCGACATCCCCACCAGATCCGCGCCAATCGTTCGCAGATAACGAATCTCCGCCGGCGTCTCATAACTCGGCCCCGCCAGCGCCGCGTACACCCCCACATGCGGAGAAATCCTCAGCCGGTTTGCTTCCTCCAATGCAATCTCGCGATAGCGCTTCGCATATGTATACGTCATGTCCGGAAACCGTGGCCCAAACCGCTCGTCATTCGCCCCGGTCAGCGGATTCTGCCCCTGCAGATTGATGTGATCGCGCAACACCACTAGCGCGCCCTGCCCGTACTCGACGTTAATTCCTCCGGCTGCATTCGTCAGAATCAAAGCCCGAATCCCCGCCCGCCCCAGCACTCGCACCGGAAACGCAACCTCAGCCGCCGAATACCCTTCATACAAATGCACCCGCCCCTGCATCACCGCCACCGGCACATCTCCCGACTTCCCCACCACCAGTTGCCCCGCATGCCCCACCGCCGTCGATCGCGGAAATGCCGGAATATCCGCGTACGGAATGCGCACCGCGTCCGTCAGTTCGTCGGCAAACGCTCCCAGCCCTGAGCCCAGCACCATCCCGATCTGCGGACGCAGCGCACTCTGCGCAAGCACAAACGCCGCCGCGGATTCAGCGCGAGTAAAAAGATCAGGAGTCATTGTCAAAGTTCACAAAGAACCGTCATCATGATGAATTGTCATCCCGAGCGAAGCGAGGGATCCGTATTCGCCAGCGAGCTGCAGGTCCTTCGCTTAACTAAGACTGACAACCTGCATCAAAACTTCGCTTCAAACTCGGCAAACGCTTTTTCCAACTCCCACTGCACTCGCGCCCGTTCATTCCCGCTGATAAACGTCGCGCATCTTTTCGACACACGCCCGTCCGCCGCTTTATCCTCCGCGCACGCTGCTACCCACCGCAACTCGCGCCCGCCGCTCCCTACATCGCTCCAAAGACTATCACCCGGAATAAAGCTATGTTCCAGGCTCGCCCGCGCCATCCGTTTCAATTCCGCATACGATAACCCAAAATCCTCGGCCGCCCGCAGATACTCATGCGTCATGTCGCTGCGCGATACGCCCTCATCATCCGTCGCCAGCGCCACCGGCACTCCATACTTCATATAAATCGGCAACGGATGCCTATTCCCACTCACCCCTAGAATCACATCGTTCGACGTCAGACAAATTTCCACCAGCACATTCTTCCGCGCCATCATCTTCAGCAACCCAATCGGATCATCCTCGCTCATCACATCCACGCCGTGCCCAATCCGCTCCGCTCCCGCCAGCTTCACCGATTCGCGAATGTGAAACCGTAATCCCTCCGGAGGCACCAGCCCCATCGCCAGCTCCCCCGCATGCAACGACACATGCGTCCCCGGATAAAACTTCCGCAACTCCTGAATCATCCGCATATGCAAATCAAAATCGTGCATTGGTACGTAATAGTCTTCCGGCATCACCAGATTAAAACCTACAAATCGCGGATCCGCCTTCGTCAATTCAAACCCCAGCAGAATTTGCGCAAACACCTGCTCCCGCGGCAATCCCCGCAGCACCTGGTACAGATAATGCAGCGTCACTCCGCATCCCGAAGCCTCCCGCGATGTGCCGCAATGTAGCGCTTCCCGCTTTTGGTTTTCATCGGAATCGAGCGCCTTCCTCACCGATGCCACCACCTCCGCCATCCCTCCCGCCAGCAGTTCCTCGCGGAACTTCCCAAAATCCTCATCCCATCCCACCTTCGATCCCAGAATCGCCGCCTGCGCCCCATCCGCCGTATGCATCACCTCCACATATTGCAGATGGTCTTCGGCCGTCCGCTGCGCAACCTCCGCCAGCGCATCTCCCACGTGCTGCTCCATCGCCGGACCAAACTTCTCGAACGTGGCAAAAAAATGGTCGTGCCCCGATTCCTCTGCCGCATGCCAGTTGCGCATCGACCACGCATCCAGCAATTGGTCCCGCAGAATATGGTCCTGATAAGCGCACCGCACCGACGGCTTGCTCGTATACGCCTCGCAGGAATCGCACGCCGCATGAATCAGTTTCGATGTGCTGCGGTCTACGCACAGCGCATTCTCCGACGCCCAGTCCACAAAGCTCTCCGCATAGATCGCCCCGCTCAGATGGACATGCAAATCCCCGCCCTTCGGCATCTGCTGCAAAAACGCCAGCAACAATCCCGGCTGCTGCCGCACCGATTCCATGTACTTCGCCGTCTTCGCTTCGGCCGTCTGCCCCTGCGCCTGTCCTTGCACAGCCGGAGCCAGGCAAAAAACCATCAGCCATCCTGCGACCGCCGCCAACCGCACGCTTCGCATGATCAAAACCCTCCAGCCCACCCGAAATCCACACCCATGCATGCCGAGAAAGCGATTATAGGATGTGGTATTGGCTCAGTTTCAATTTTTGTTTGAAACACACACGACTCGAATTCGTTTCAATTTGTTTCGAAAGGGCACGGGACTTCCTTGGGCTGCGGAAAAAACCCTGACTCACCCAGCTTTTGGGTGGCGCAGCGCTTCAGCGCTGAGGTTAAGGCTTTGTTTTGAATCCGCTTTAGCCGCTGAGGGAACGCGTCATTAAACTCGGCTACTCACGCCCGGCCGAAGACATTCTGAACCAAGCCAAATCCATCTGAACCCAGCATTCATGCGGACAGGCCGTCGATTTGCACAATCGCCTTTCCACATACCTAACGAAAGCCCCTAGGCGCAAAACTGCAAAACACCTTATGAATACAGGAGATTTCATTCCACCTCACCCTCCGTTGCACAATTTCCGGTTCACCCGCCTGTGCACGCCCTGCACTCGATTGACGAATAAGAACTTATAGTCGCTTGAATTTCGTTGACGTAAAAAATAGGAGTGGTAAAACCATAATCGTTCTTTGACACGTTCTGAAGTTTTTCCGGTTGGTGCAGCGTCCGGGGCTCAAGCGAAGTCACTCAGACAACCGCGAGGTGGGTTTGGGAGGGCAAGCAAGGGTCTATAGCTAAGCGCTGGTCGAGGAGAACAGGAGCCTCTGTTAAAGGCAGGATAGAGTCCCGAGGCGTTGGACTGATTTGTCCGGTTGGCGGTGAGCCCGGAGCCCGAGCAAAGATCGGCTTGTAATGAACCCGCAAGGGAGTTACAGGAAAAGGTCAGCAAGGGTCTAAACGCGAGCTACTGGCCGAGACGAATGATTTCAACATCACCTCGGGACTCTCTATTTGTACCTGTTTCCGCAGCGACAGCCCTCCGGCCGTTCAAACCCCCAACCCACTCGACAATTTGAATAACCGTCCCTATACCAGCAACTTCCCCATCGGCTCCCAATAATTCGATTTCCATCCCGACGCCAAATGTTCTGCATCGCCATTCGGAAAGCCCGTATGGTCAAATACGATCTTCGTCCCGGAGCCCTGCTCCACCAGTTCGAATTTCGCAATTGAATAAACTCCCGGAGCCCAATTCCCCGCTCGCCACGCCTGCACAACTCGCTCGCTGGGTACCAGTTCGATGTTTCGCCCCGTGATGTAGCCGCCGAAAAGCGCAAAGGCTCCGCCCGCTTCCTTGCTGATCTCTGCCGGTTTATCCCCAAGATGCATCGACTGCATCGCCCCGCTCAACTGCATGATCTTGTCGAATTGTTTGCTATCCGTGAGCGCCTCGTAAACACGCTTACGGCTTGCCTTAAACATCGGTTCCTGATGAATCGCTTCCGCCGTCCGCGAAATCTCTTCTGCGTCCGCCGCCCAAACCCTTGTTGAGCCCCCGATAAGACCGAGACCGCCAAGAACCAGGGCAGCGCCGGCCATCGCTTCCCGACGCGTTCGCCCACCCGTCATGCTTTTAACCTCTGCTCTGTTGCTCATCGTCATTCCGCTCCTTCCAATTTTGCGCTCCACGTCCAACGCATCACATCACCGCTCGAAAATATGTTCAAGATAATATTTCCGGTGATATTTCACTTGATATTTCGTTGGACAAGCATCCCCGTTTCGAGGCACACTGCGGCACTTCGGAAATTCAGCACCCGCGACCAAGGAGCTTCAGATGACGTACCCCGCCGGCCATCGCACGAAAGTAAAAAAGGAAATCATTGACAGCGCCCGCAAGCTTTTTAACCGCTATGGCTTTGAATGTGTCTCCCTTCAGCAGATCATGGCCGGCGCTGGCCTGACCCATGGCGGTTTCTATAGTTATTTCAACAGCAAGAGCGATCTCTACGCCGAGGTTTTGGGATGCTTCTTCACCGATCCTGAATGGAAAAATTGCTGGGAGGGCGTACATGTCGATCTGTCGTCGACCGACGTGGGCTCGCAGGTCGTCCAGGCTTATCTATCTCGCCAGCATTTCGACGACGTCGAAAACTCGTGCCCTATGGTCGCGCTACCAACCGACGTGGCCCGCAGCGGTGTGTCCGCAAAGCGAGCTTTCGAGACCGTTTTTAAAGCCATGGTAAGCGTCTTGGAGCGCAGCCTGGACGGGAACAACCGACGCCGTGTCACCGCTCAGGCCATCGCGGCTCTGTCCATTGGAGGAATGATCGTCGCACGGACGGTCGTTGATCCCACTCTGGCAGACGAGCTGCGCGCCGCCTGCATGGCAGTCGCTCTCAATCTTGGCGGTTGGAGAGATAAAACAAACGATAGAAAGAACAACAGAACTAAGACAACCAACCACAAAACGCTTCGCCGGAGATCGAGCCGCCAAGCCACGCCCTAATCGCCGCCCACCGCGACCCCCGAGCAACGACCCACAACCGAATATCCCAGGATGTTCCGACGATGCTGGAATCGCGTCTGGCGAAGCGCAAGAAAAAAATCTCGTCCGGTGGCTCTCACTGCGGACGAGAGCGAGGATGTCATCCTCATTGTCTTGATGACCTGGAACGTCAAGACATTTGACACCAGCGCCTATAATGTAAGTCAGTCAGCAGCCCAATGCGGCCGCGCCAATTTCTTAACCACGTTCTTTGAAATCACGACAGGGTGCAGCAAGTCCAACGTGCAGATTCTAAAGGACCATCACTAAACCACCCACTCGCAACTCCAATGTTATGAATACTCTGGAGTCAACTCCTTTAAAATGAATATTTTAA